>Ga0302324_100018508_pt1 | contig 13723 bp, 9 predicted proteins | sample Palsa_T0_1_FD_201949 | JGI IMG/M metagenome (GOLD analysis project Ga0302324, IMG submission 201949) | Peat permafrost microbial communities from Stordalen Mire near Abisko, Sweden - Palsa_T0_1 | ecosystem: Environmental > Terrestrial > Soil > Palsa > Peat permafrost | place: Sweden: Abisko...
GGCCAGTACTCCGACGTCGCAGAACCCGAGGGCAGCGATTACACCAACGTCTTGGAACTGGACCGCAGCGAGTACACCGAAGTTCACTGAATTCCCCGCGGTTCCCTCGTTGATGGCCGCCGGCTGCCGCCCGTACCAACGACGCGCTAGCCCGCTCACCGCCGATCCGATCAGGACGCCAGGTAACGGCCACGCGCTCACGCTGCCGCTCGCCCGAGACGCTTAGCAGAACGCGGCAGGCCCGCGCTGGGTCCTTGACGTAGCCCGGCCAGGACCAGGGAGAATTCAGCTGTCGGCCAGCGGGGAGCGGGAGGTGGGGCGGTGGGCGAGCCGCCGGTCACGTTCGCCGGGCTGCTGCGCCAGTTGCGTACCGCGGCCGGTCTGACCCAGGAGGAGCTCGCCGCTGCGGCGGGCGTGGGCCTGCGGACGGTCGGTGACGTGGAGCGGGGTGTGGTGACCAGCCCGCAAAAGGACACCGTGCGCCTGCTAGCCGGTGCGCTGGGCCTGGCCGGTCTGGTCCGCGACCAGTTCGAAGCGGCCGCCCGGGGCCGGATGGTGCCAGGCGGGGCGGCTGCGGCGATGCGGACGCTGCCCCGTGACATCGTCTCGTTCACCGGGCGGCAGCGGGAACTTGAGCAGCTGGTGGAGGCGGCGGCGGGGGCGGGCGGGGTGGTAGGCATCCACGCGATCGGCGGAATGGCGGGGGTGGGCAAGACCGCGTTCGCGGTGCACGCGGCGCACCGGCTGGCCAACCGGTTCCCGGGCGGGCAGATCTTCTTGCCGCTACACGGGCACACGCCCGGGCAGGCCCCGGTCGACCCGGGTGATGCGCTGGCCAGCCTGCTGCTGACCGCAGGAGTCCCGGCCGGGTTGATCCCGCCGGGCGCCGAGGCGCGGATGGCGCTGTGGCGGGACCGGCTGGCCGGGCAGCAGTTGCTGCTGGTGCTGGATGACGCGGTCGGTAGCGAACAGGTGCTGCCGCTGCTGCCCGGGGCCGGAGGAAGCCTGGTGCTGGTCACCAGCCGGCGGCAGCTGTCCGCGCTTGAGGACGCCACCGCGATTAGCCTCGACACCCTGCTGCCCGGCGAGGCGGCCGAGCTGCTGGTCCGGCTGGCGAGCCGGGCCGGGCTGGGTGCGGGTGATCCGGAGGTGGCCGAGATCGCCCGGCTGTGCGGGTACCTGCCGCTGGCGATCGGGATGGTGGCCCGCCAGCTGCGGCACCACCCGGCATGGACCGCGGCCGGGAGGGCGGCTGAGCTGGCGGCGGCGGCGGGTCGGCTCGAGCTGATGTCCACGGAGAATCTGTCGGTCGCCGCGGCGTTCGACCTGTCGTACGCGGATCTGGGCCCGGACCTGCAGCGGCTGTTCCGGCGGCTGGGTCTGCACCCGGGTGCGGAGATCGACGGCTACGCCGCCGCCGCACTGGACGGCACGGACCTCACGGCGGCCCGTCGCGGTCTGGAGGCGCTGTATGACCAGTACCTGCTGACCGAGTCGGCGGCGGATCGGTACCGGATGCACGACCTGATCCGCGAGCACGCCCGCGCCCTAGCCGACCGCGTGGACTCCGGCGATGACCGGGACCGGGCTACCGCCAGGCTGCTGGACTACTACCAGCAGACCGCCGCGCGCGCCGACGCCCTCATTGCCCGCCAGGCCCGCCCCGCCCCGGCCGCCGCTACGGGCGCGGACGCCGCGGTCCTCGCCGCGCTTCCCGCGCTGGCCGACTCTGAGCAGGCCCTGGCCTGGGCCCGGGCCGAGCGAGCCAGCCTGCTCGCCTGTCTGGATCACGCCACCGGCGCCGGACAGCACGCCCGGATCATCGTCCTGACCGCCGGGCTGGCCGGGCTGCTGCGGCGCGACGGCCCCTGGGCCGAGGCCATCACCCGGCACACAACTGCGATCCGGGCCGCACGGTCTGTCGGCGACCGGCTCGGCCAGGCCAACGCCCTCCGCGAGCTCGGGGTGGTACGCCGGCTGACCGGTGATTACCCGGCCGCGGCCCAGGCTCTGGAGCAGGCTCTGGGCATCTACCGCGACCTCGGCGACCGGCTCGGCCAGGCTAACGCCCTCCGCGAGCTCGGGGCGCTGCAGGAACTGACGGGTGATTACCCGGCCGCGGCCCAGGTCCTGGAGCAGGCTCTGGGCATCTACCGGGACCTCGGCGACCGGCTCGGCCAGGCCAACGCCCTCTGGAACCTGGGGGACGTCTGGCGGATGACGGGTGATTACCCGGCCGGGATCCAAGCCGCGGAGCAGGCTCTGGGCATCTACCAAGACCTCGGCGACCGGCTCGGCCAGGCTAACGCCCTCTACCTCCTCGGGCTAGTACGCCGGCTGACCGGTGATTACCCGGCCGCGGCCCAGGCCCTGGAGCACGCCCTGGGCATCTACCGCGACCTCGGCGACCGGCTCGGCCAGGCCAACGCGCTCAACGACCTGGGGGACGTCCGGCGGATGACGGGTGATTACCCGGCCGCGGCCCAGGTCCTGGAGCAGGCCCTGGGCATCTACGGGGCCATCGGCAACCGGTTCGGCCAGGCCAACGCCCTCAACGACCTGGGGGTGGTGCGGCGGCTGACCGGTGATTACCCGGCCGCGGCCCAACTGCTGGAGCAGGCCCTGGGCATCTACCGCGACCTGCGCAGCCGGGGTGGCCAGGCCATGGCGCTCAACGAGCGAGGGACGCTGCACCGGGCCGGGGGTGAGCTCGCGCAGGCTGAGATGTGCCACCGGCAGGCCCTGGACCTGTCCCGCGAAATCGCCAGCACGTGGAACGAGGCGAACGCCTTGGCCGGCCTGGGCCGGTGCGCCCTGGCCGCGGGCCGCACCAGCGAGGCAGCAGACCACCTGCGGCGGGCGCTGGAGATCTTCCGGCGGATCGACGCGGCCGACGCCGGCGATGTCTCCCGCGAACTGGCCGCCCTCACCGAGGCTGGGCCACCCGCATAACCCAAGCCGGGCCGCCACTCCCGCACGTGATTTCCGCCTGTGGTTCCGCCTGTACATCACGCGGAACCGCCGTTTGACTGGAAACCAGTACCCAGCGGAACAGACCCCAAAGAAGCACCCAGGAACGACCTCCTGAACCTCTCCTAAAACCTCCCCGGTTCGGGGCGGCGGTGAACGCAGTGAACATCTGCGCCGGCAGTGAGGCGACACGAAGGTAGGGATGATCGACTTGTCATTGGCTGCCGAGGTCGGAATGAACGGGGCCCAAGCCGGACCAGCGCCGCAGCCCGCAGCGGCGGGGACGATGGCGCCGCAGGCACTGGAACTGCGGCATCTCCGCTACTTCGTGGCGCTGGCCGATGCGGGCAGCTTTACCCGTGCCGCCGAGAAGATCTTCGTTGCCCAGCCGACCTTGAGCCAGCAGATCATGCGGCTGGAGGGGATGGTGGGTACACCGCTGGTCCAGCGCCGACGCGAAGGGCTGCGGCTGACCCCGGCTGGGCGCGTGCTGCTGGACGCGTCCCGGACCGTGCTGGCCCTGGTCGATCAGGCGTTGAGCCGGACCCGGCAGGCAGCCGGCCTGGGACGGCCGCAGCTGCGAATAGTGATACCGCCCGGACTGCCCGAGTCCCTGGCGGTCCGGGCCACGGCCGGGCTGCGCAGGGCAGCCGCAGCCGCGGATGTCGGTCTAGCCTGGCTGGAAGCGGCCCTGGACGCGGAGTTCTCGCTGATCAGCACGCGGCGGGCTGACGCTGGTCTGGCCTGGCTGACCGCCGAGCCGCAGACGGTGCCTGCCGTACTCGAGGTGATGACGGTGGGAGAGTTCGAGCCGGCAGTATGGGTTCCGTCAACCCACCCCGCAGCCCGCCGCGGCGCTATCAGCCTGGAGGAACTGGCGGCCCTGCAGGTCATCCACGGGCCTCGCCGCGTGCAGCCAGGCACTTACGACGCCTGGGTCACGGCCATACGGGCAGTCGACCCGCGGTTTGAGTTCACCGACCCGCCGTTCTGGCAGTCGCTGGCCATGACCCTGGCCTTGGTCGCGGCCGGGGACCCGCCTGCCGCCGTCTTGACCGGCCCGACCATCGCCGCACGCACCCGGGCCTTGCCGATGCGGCAATCTCACCTGGCCAATACCTACGGCATGGTCCGGGTCCGCCTCGAATACCATCCGCTGGTAGCGCACGCAGCACTGGTGTGGAGCGGGGACTTGCCCCGCCCGCTGCAGCAGATGCTCTTCGACACTGCCGATAGCCTGATCGAGCCGTCCCCGCACCTCGCCGACCTGATCTCCCTGACCACCGCGTAGATCAATCACAGATGTACTGCCCGGTCCTGATGACGTTTTCTTAAGTCTGAGTTGTCGGGCCTGCAAGGGTGAAGTCGCTCAGTACGCCATCAACGGCTCATGTCGACACCACGGTCATGACCGTATGGCCAATCCTGATCTTGTCGCGTCTCTTCAGCAATTGGGCTGAAAGGATGCGGTGCCCGTTTAGCAAGGTGCCGTTGGTTGAGCCGAGGTCTTTGACGTACCACAGGCCACGAACAGTCTGGAAACGGGCGTGCTGACCAGAGGCGAAATCGTCGTCGATAACGAGATTGCCTTCGCGGCCGACGGTGAAGTCGGTACGGAAGGTATGACGCTGGTCTCCGACTTGGATGACCATGGCCTGGGTGTCAGGCGCCTCAGCAATGGTGCCGCCGGTTTGCTCGGCGACGGCGGACGCGGCGGCCTGCCAAGCTTGCTGCTCCTGCTTGGTGAGGTCTTCCCACGGCGGGAGCGACGTAGGAAGGGCGGCGCGGTGGGCTTCGTAGGCAGCTTGTGCCAGGCGTTCAATGAGGGTGGCCACATATCGATAGTGCCAGAAAGGTTCGGAGGCGTCGGCGAGAGTGAATGTGGTTGGCGGCTCAAAGGCGAGCGCGGATGTTACCCAAAGCGAGCTGCATGTCGGCCGCGGTTGAGAAGCGATCAGCGCTGGCCGGGGCGCACGCCTTGATCAGGAACGCGGCCAGGTCAGGCTGGAGATCGGGGCGGATCGTGCCCGGTTCGATCACCGGTTCGCCGGTCATGGGCATGGCGTTGGGGAACGGGTGGTGACCGTTGCACAGCAGCTGGTAGAGCAGCACGCCGACGGCGAACAGGTCGGTGGAGACGTCCCAGCGGTCCCGGCCGGCGTCGGGTGGCTGATACGGGGGCGTGCCGGAGTGGGTCCGCACCGGGTCGCCGGCCCGGGAGGCGATGTTGAAGTCGAGCAGTTTGGCCCCGGTGCGGGTGAGGATCACGTTGAGCGGCTTGATGTCGCGGTGCACCAGCCCCCGGTCCTGCAGGTCCAGCCACTCACGCGACTCGGCTTCGGGCAGGTCCCCCGCGCGGCGCTGGTCTTCCAGCTGCCGCAGGCGCGCCGAGTCAGGATGAAAGGCGACAAGCGCGTCGAGCAGGTCGAGGGCGACATCGACGGCTTCCCGGTCGCGCAGGTGCCGGTTCCCGCTGACGAACTCACTTAGTGGCTCCCCGTCGATGAATTCGGTGATGAGATACCAGTCGCCGGCCTTGGTCTGGCCGGCCCAGAAGACCCGCACTACGTGGGGATGATGGATCTTCCGCAGGGCGCTGATCTCGCGACGCACCGCCTGGTACCCTGCGGCGGTCTCGAAGAGCTTGAGCGCTCGCTCCTCACCCTCGACGTCATCGCGCACGCGGTAGACCTTGGAGAAGCCGCCCTGCCCGACCACGTCCAGGACCTCGAAGCGGTCCTCGATGACTTCGCCGACCGCGTACTCCGCGGCCTTGCCCCCCGCCGAGGATCGCACCTCGGCCGGGTCGGGTTCGGGGAGCGCCCGGCTGCCGCTCGAGGACGGCGCCGCGGCCCCGGGCAGATCGACGCGCTCAGCCGAGGTGAACGCCATGGTCCGCCGCGGATCCCCGGCCCCGCTGGACGCGGAGGCGGAGGCGGAGGCGGAGTCCGCCGGGACGTGCCGGATGCCCCCGACCGTGTACACCAGGCACGGATGCAGCACGTACGTGGCCACGTCCGGCGGGAAGTGAAACTCCTCCACGTCGCCCATTGAGTAGAACCGGCGCCGCCCAGACTCATCGACGTACCCGAGCAGGCCGTTCTGCCACAGGACCGAGGCCAGGTCCGTCGCCTTCTCGAAGTGCAGGTCCGCCACTTCCTGCAGGGCCTCCAGATCCGCGCGGGAGAACCGGTCGACGCCGATCAGCCGGACGAAGGAGCGGACGTCCTCCTGCACGCCGCTGATGTAGGCCTGGGTGCTGGTGAACAGTTCGGAGTAGTCGTGCAGGGCGGCACCCTGCGGCATCAGGTCCGAGGAGATCTGGTTGGCGCACTGGGCGAGCTGAGAGTCGCCGAACCGCTTGGCGCAGCGTTGCACCACCCGTTGCAGAGCCGCCGGCGGCAGGCCGTCGTGGCCCGCCTGCTTGGTCCGCAGGACCTCCTCGTTCAGGTCATTGCCGAGCGAGATGATGTCGCGCGGGATCAGCCGGGTGTGGCTGAGCAGGTAGTCCCCGATCGATCCCTCGCCATCGGCCCCCGGCCAGTGGCCGTTGACCCCCAGCCAGTCGCTGATCGTAGGCGGGCCGGTGGCGGCGCGCCGCATCAGCAATGACGGCGGCAGCCGGGCCAGCTTGCGCTGCAGCAGGTAGAGCAGCGAGCTCCGGTCCCAGGTCAGGACGCGGATGTGCGGTTCGTTGTAGTATCGCGGCGCGTGCTCCGACCGGTATACCGACGACATGACGATGTCGCGGATGCATACCACGACGTGCAGGCGGCCGCCCAGCCTGGGGTCCCGGAGCAACCGCATGACCTGGTAGAACAGCCCCTCCTGACACTTCAGCCAGTACATCGGGGCGTGGCTGAACTCTTCGTCCAGCGCGTCGAGGTAGAAATAGATCGGCTTGCACCGGCCGACCACGTCGCCCAGCAGGTCCTCCAGGTCGTCCCAGAGCGGATCATCCAGGTAGGCCGACAGCTGATGGGCGGTTTGCCGCTGGTTGATGATGTCACGGACCTCGCTGTAGATCGACCGAGGCCGACGGAAGTTATCGAGCAGCCGCGGGTACGATCCCTCGATCTCGCCGATCTGCTCGTCGCGCAACTGTTGACGCAACTCCGGACGGGTCAGCAGGTGCGAGGTCAGTGACCGCATGATCGCGCGGTCCCAGATCTGCATCCATTTCTCGACCAGGACCTGGTCCGAGAACCACTGGCATGCCTTCACCACGACCTCGGTTTTCGGCAGGCTCTGCTGCGGCGCATCGGCGTAGACGGAATCCTGACGAGACTGGAAATCCTGCAGCCGCCGCAGGTAGACCGTCTTGCCCGCGCCGAGCTTGCCCACGATGACCCGCACCATGGAGTCGTTGGCCCGCGTCGCGAGATGGCCGTACGCCGGATCGCCACCGAAGTCGACGAACTCGCTGATCAGATCCTCGATGTCGGCTCGTGACCCGTCCGGATTGCCAAACGGCCCCACCGGGTCGAGCCGGCGCCGCCTGCCGGCCATCTTCCCTCCAACCCGGATCGTAGCCGCCGGCCGGAGCAAGAGCCAGCGAGCGTCAGCACCGGACAAGGCCAGCGAACCCCATGTAACCGGTCGTCGACACTCATTCGCCGCCAGCGCGGCCTGCGCGAGCCGTAACCGTCGCCTGTGCCGTGCCAAAACCTGCACGTGGGTAATCACTGAAGCAAAGCCTCGAGCGCGAGCCCGACGTCGCCGAGAGCGTCGCCAAGGCCGCCACAGCTGCCGGGCGCTCCTTCCGGGGCGTATCAGCCGAGCAACTCGCCGGCTAACGAGACCGTCACCTTAACCGGCGCCGCCAGTACGTGCTGGCGGTCATCGAGCACGCCCGATGACAGGTTTGGAGCTCGACAGGGATACCGCGTGGCTGTCAATCCTGACGGGGTAATCGCGGAGGTTCGTCAGGGCTATCGAAATGGGGGTGCGCGAGTTATCTCCTGACGAAGGAGTTGCCGAGGTCGTCGACCGCCACGCAGAACGACGCCGAGGTACACGACACGGAGTCAAGGACTCCGGCACCACTGATGGCGGTCGGCGACGACCAGGATCCGTTCGTGTAGGTCAGGGCGTCCCCCTGGGCGTCCACGGCCATGCAGAACGACGATGAGGCGCAGGACACCGAGTCGAGTGAGACGCCGTCGACATCACGCGGTGCTGACCATGAGCCGTCCGAGTAGACCAGCGCGTCCCCGACCGCGCCGACGGCCACGCAGAACGACGACGAGGCACAGGATATGGACTTGAGTTGCTCGCCGTTGTTGATGTCGAGCGGCGATGACCAGGAGCCGTTCGCATAGGTGAGCGCGTTGCCGATCGCGTCGACGGCCACGCAAAACGACGACGAGGCGCAGGATACGGCTTCGACCCCGCTGCCGTTGATGTCGGCCGGGTCCACCGAGTAGGGAGCGGACCACGAGCCACCGGCGTAGACGAACATGTTCACCGACGCCCCGGCCGCGCAGAATGAGGCCGATGCGCACGATACCGAGTGGAGCTTGTAGCCGGGGTCGACCGGGTCCGGAGCGGACCACAAGCTGCCGTTGAACGTGAAGACGTTGCCCCCGCTGTCGTAGCCCGCCGCAGCGCAGTATGACGTTGACGGGCACGTCACGGTGCCGAACACGTTGGCCGTGGACGCCTCGGACGACCACGAACTCCCTTCGTAGACGTAGATTCCGCCGCCGCTACCGGTCGCGGCACACAAGTCCTGTCCGGCGCACGACACGGATGTGAGGTCAGCGCCCTGACGGACCTCGATCGGCTGGCTCCAGGTCGCTGCGGCTGCTTTCGCCGCCGCCTGGTGTACGGTCACTGCGGATCCCGGTGCTGAGCGGGCCGAGGTCGAGCGAACCGAAGACGACGGGTCCGAAGCCGACGGATCCGATGCCGGGTGGCCCGATGCCGGGTGGTCCGAAGGGGAGTCCGAAGCCGAGTGGTGTGAGGCGGCCAGGGCCGATGCCGGCGTAGCTGGCGGGCCGCCCGCCAGGCGGCCGGAACCGCCGCTGTTGTGCGTCGCGAAGTAGCCGATGACCAGGACCGCAGCGGTCACGACCGCGAGCGCGCCGGAAAGGAGGAGGCCCCGCCGCGCGGACCGCCTGACGGGCCGGGCCGCGGACCGGCTGACTGGCTCTGGGCCCGCGCCGCGTCGGGCCGGGGTCCTCGGGTCCGGGGCGGCATAGGCCGGAGGGCCGGAGAGCATCTGGCTGCACTGCGCCGCTACGGGCCGATCGGCGGGAGCGGGCTGAAGCATGGCCATGACCGCGTCGGACAGCCAGCCCGGCACGCCAGTGGCTACGGGCAGAGGTGGGACGCGCTCGCCGCGCATGGCGGCCGCCAGATACTCAGGTGGAGTGACGTACGAGCGGGGCAGCCCGCCGGATAGAAGTTCGTACAGGACGCACCCGACCGCCCAGATGTCATTGCTGAACGCCGCGGGCTCGCCCAGCCACTGCTCCGGCGCCATGTACGGCAGCGTGCCGATCCAGCCCCCCGTGGCGCTGAGCCTGGTCCCGCCGACCGCCTTGGCGATACCGAAGTCGGTGACCTTCACCTGGCCGTCGGCGCAGATGAACAGGTTCGCCGGCTTGATGTCGCGGTGCACCACGCCCGGACTGAGGCTATGGGCGTAGGCCAGGGCCGCGCAGGTCTCCCGCCCGATCCGGGCCACCTCGTCGGGACGCCGGGAGGACCTTATCCTGGCCAGGTCGCTGCCTTCCAGGTACTCCATCACCATGAACGGGACGCCGTTGTCGGTCCCGGTCGTGAACACGGTCATGATGTTCGGATGATTCATCCGGGAGGCCAGGCGCATCTCCCGCTGGAACCGCGCCACGTCCTGCGCGTCGGCAAGCATCTCGGAGCGCATCACCTTGATCGCGACGGGCCGGTCGTCAAGCCCCTCGTCAGCCGCCAGCCATACCTCGCCCATGCCGCCCGCGCCAAGCCGCCGGACCAGGCGATACCGCCCCCCCAAGTCAGCCACTGCCCGCCCCTCCATGCCTCGCTCCCGCCCCAAGCCGTAGCAGGCCGATTATGCTACGAACCCGGCATCTAGCGACGTGAAATCACCCGTATGGTTATCTCTCGGGTCAGGCTCGTGAAAGTCATGCGGTCCGTTCGTACCGCGACAGAGAGATCGAGCTGGAGTAGAGCGCCGAGTTAACGTGTTCCGTAGTGGGTTCTCCACCGGCCTCGCTGCGAACGGCCAAGCCTGACTGCTGACCTCATCGAGGAACTCTGGCAAGTGACCGTGGACGCGGTGGTGCAGCGCGGTCTGCCCACCGGCATCCTCTGGTTCGTGGAGTTTTGAAATTATGCCGGATAAGGGCTGGCCGATGAACGCCCGGGCGCAGCCGGCGCTCCCGCAGGCAGCGCCGGGCTTTCTCGATCGTGACATGACCCGGTTACAGCCAAGACGCCGAACAGATCGAGGCTAACGCCAGCTCATGGGCCAACAACGTGGATATTGGCCCACTCGCCGGTGGCAGCGCCACAGCCACCATCTTGCGTAAGCAGCGTTGTATTGAGGCCCAGTTGGAGCACGTTAGCTACCGACACGTTGAGTGTAGCGCTCTGCCCGACCTGGAGATCCTTGGAATATATCAGCCGACCGTCTGCGAGGACGTCAAACTCTATCTTGGCCGTCGATACCGAATTGTCACTAAGCCCGATCGTTCCCTCAAGGAAGGAATACTTGCGACCCAGTACGTATGTCCACTTCCTCTCATTAGAGCCGAAGCAGAATTGTGCACCCTGGGACTGCGTGTAGGAAACGCCATTGATCTGCGCAACGCCTTGCGTGTCATAAGGTTCGCTATCAGCCGTCGTCTGGAGATCCTCGATGTAGGTCACGAGCGCCGGACTGCCGGACGATGACGGCGACGCAGGCGCGGCTGTCGACCCGGTCGACGCTGGTGCGGTCGGGGACCCGGTCGACGCTGGTGCGGTCGGCGACCCTGGCGATGCTGGTGCGACTGGCGCGCCCGTCGATACTGGTCCAGATGCCGGCTTCACCGCCGCTGGGGCATTTGGAGAGTGGCTTACGGAGTTGCACCCCACGAGCGCCCCGGACAATGCGAGGGTCAGCAGGGCCGCTAGCCAGCGAAGCCGCGCGGCGGTGGCCTGCTCGCCGAGAGTGGCACACCGCTCGGCGAGGGCAGCTTTTCCCGGGCTATCTCGCCGTTTATGGTTACCCACCGCCGTAGACCCATTCCTATTGCCCAACGAGTCATCGCAGGAAACCTTGGGTTGATCTGTCATGAGCGACCACCTTGGCTAGCTTAGCTGGGGTATCCCCGAAGAACGGTGATGAATCGTGAAGGACCGGGACTATGGCCCCAAAGGCCAGCGTCCAGGTCCTGGTCTAGGGTTAACCGGTAAAGAGGCAGGCGTCCCCAGGACCCGAGCCGTCGGTTGGCACGGTGACCGTCTCCTCGGCGCCACTCGCCAGCGTCGCCGTAACACGGTATTCGTCGGGCCCATTATCATCCTCGGACGACGAGCTCGCGTTCTGAAAGTCCTCCTGCACGCAGATGGATTGCCCAGGCGAAAGATCGGCCGGAGGCGCCACGTCTTCGTTGGTGGGGTCGGCAGGAAGCGGCGGTTCGTTAGTGACGCCGCTGCCCGGAGCGGCGTACCCGTAAAAATAATCCGGTGACCCGTTGGCTTCCCAGGAATTACTGTTAACGCCCGCGGCCTGAATCTGAAGACTCCCGACATTGGGGAGACCGTCCGGCCCGGCGACAACCTCCAGGTACTCCGTCCACCCACCGCCGGTCCCTCCGTCCACGGTCCCTCCTGTCACCAGCACCTGCGTGCCGTCGCTGAACGTCGCCGCCAGCGAGTCCGACGGCGACGGTGACGGTGACCGTGACGGAGGCGCCGACGACGCAACGGTTACCGAGGCCGATGATGACAGTGATGACGGCGATCCGGACCCGCAAGCGAGCACCCCGGTCATTAGCATCATCGCAGCGGCTATGGCGACTAGTACTCTTACTCTCTTCATGGCAAGTCCCATAATTCTCAGCCCCTGACAGCGTTCGAAAGCGCAGGACTTACCGCGTGCAGCTTCTTGTATTCCTGCATGACCAGGGTGGCGCCCGCCCCCGCTGCTATTGCGGCAATGAGTGCGACGAAGGCTCCGAACGCCCACGAGGACGAGCCAAGCGAGTCGAGGATGCCCAGCGGGTTGGCGACGAAAGCGATGAGCACCAGGAGCCCTTGGAATGCGGTAATCCCGACGAGCACCTGCCAGTGGTAGGGAAAGGCCCGTGCCACCGGCGCAAGGGCGCGGCTCAGCACGTACAGCACGGCAATGATGGCTACCACGAGGATCAGGAAGCGCCACCCCCCGGCGCCCGCCCCCAGTGCGCTCACGCTGAACTGCGGCGGAACGTCCGACGAGCAAACGGCCGGCTGATCACCGCAGATAGCCAGGACCAGTTGCTGCTGCGCAGGAGTGGCCTGCTCCCCCGCCTGGGCGGCAGCGGAGGCGAAGCTGTACCACGGGATGAAAAGGGAAATCAGGACCAGGAACGACGCTATCCCGGCTATCACGTCACCGGGACGCAATCTGCTCAGGTCGAATGGTGGAAGATTCGGCTCACTTGTCATGGGTCCTCCCGTATCGCGGTGTCCTAGACCAGTCTGGACAGCTAGCGCAGTCCGGCAATATCCCCCTTAAGGGGCGCAATCGTGGCCAACGCGGCCACCCCCGACCGCTCGGCGGCTACCGCCCCGAGCCCTGACGAGCAGTCTTGGTGTCTTGCCAAACTCGCTTCACAGCGGGCACCGTTGTGCCAGGGTGGGCGACTGGATGGTGCGGTATGGAAACAGGTGTCTCGGGCGTTGACGGCGCGTCGGTGGTCGTGTCGATCATTGATGATCACCCGGACTTGTGTCATGGCGTGCTGGCGAGGCTGCCCCAGGCGAACTCCTCATTCGCGGCGGGGATCATGGCCGCGAGCGTGCCGGAGTTCCTGGCCCTGGACGCTGCGGTGACCCGCCGGTCAGATGTGGTTCTGCTGGACCTGACCCTGAAGGACGGGTCGTCCCCGGCGCGGAACGTCGCCCTGCTGAAAGATCGCGAGTATCCGGTTGTGATCTACACCGGCGAGGAGCGCCCAGAGCGGCTGCAGGAAACCCTGGGCATCGGAGCTGACGCCGTGGTGCGCAAGGAGGAGGCCGAACGCCTGGAAGAGGCGCTCACCGCGGTCATGAACGGTGATCACGGCTGGGTGTCGCCGCTGATGGCCGCGGTGGTGCTGGCGGCTCCGGGGCCGCGGCTGTCGCCGGCGCAGGTGGAGGTCCTGCGGCTGTACGCGACCGGCGTGACCGCGCAGAAGATCGCGTCGGTGCAGGGGTGCGCGCTGGAGACGGTCAAGACCCACCTGAAGGCGGTGAAGGCCCGCTACGTGGCGAACGGGGACGACGTCTACACGAAGACGGACTTGCTGCGGGTCGCGCTGCGGGACCGCCACATCGACTCGGACTGGTATTTCCGCGGCCAGTGAAGCGGACCGCACCGGCGGCGGACCGTGCCCCGTCGGCTGAAGCGAACGGGCCCGCGGGCGCGGCGCACCAGGCGACGCTGGAACGCGCGATCGGCCGCATCTTCGGCGCGGTGGCCTTGGCTATCGTCCTGCAGTTCTGGGTCAGTTCCGGGCCGATGCGCGGCCAGCGGCCGGGCAGCCTGGCCGCCAGCCTGCTGCTGAGCGGGCTGCTGGTC
>Ga0302324_100018509_pt1 | contig 13722 bp, 10 predicted proteins | sample Palsa_T0_1_FD_201949 | JGI IMG/M metagenome (GOLD analysis project Ga0302324, IMG submission 201949) | Peat permafrost microbial communities from Stordalen Mire near Abisko, Sweden - Palsa_T0_1 | ecosystem: Environmental > Terrestrial > Soil > Palsa > Peat permafrost | place: Sweden: Abisko...
CCCGCTTGTGCCGCTCGCCGCGGCGGGCCCAGGCCGCGATGGCGCGTTCCCATTCCCCGGGCAGCTCCGACAGCAGGCTGATCCGCGCCCGGACGTCGCCGCTCCGCTTGGTGTCATGGGTGGAGAGGGTCAGCATGGCCTCCGGCCACCGCCGTGCCGCGTGCGCCATCGCCCGGTGGAAGTCATCGACCGGGGCGCCGAACCGGCCAGGATCGCCGCCCACCTCGTTCAGCGAGACCAGCGGGTAGTACCGGTAGAACGCGGTATCCTCCCCGCCCTTGGCCATGACCGGCGCGCTGACCTGGGCGAAGCGCACCGCGAAGTCGGCCTCGGCCTCGCCGGGAACGCCGAGCGTCAGCAGCTCGCTGATGAACGTCAGCAGCTCGGGGTCGAAGTCCGGCCGGCCGCGGCGGACCCGGGTCACGGCGGCAGCCACCTCCGCCTGGTCAGCGGCCGTGACCGGATGCCCGGGGCGGACGTAGCAGCGGTACACGCCGAAGGCCGCGATCACCTCGCGCAGCACCTCGCGCAGCTCCCGGTGGGTGTGATCCCGCTGACGGCGGTGACCCTCGCAAACGTCGGCCAGCAGGCTGGTGAGGCGCTCCACCTCGGCCGCCAGGTCCTCGCGCATGATCTGCAGCTTGGCCGCGTGCGCCACGTCCGGGTAGGCCTCGTCCTGTCCGGTGAACCGGGCCCAGACGGCCAGCATCGCGGCCGCATTGCCGGAGTCGACGAAGAGCTGGCTGACGTGATTCAGGAAGTCATAGCCGGTTGTCCCCGCGACCGGCCAGGACGCGGGCAGTTCCTCACCGGTGGCCAGGATCTTCTCCACCACGATGTACCCGTGCCCGGTGGCCTCGCTCAGCCGGTCCAGGTAGCCCTCGGGGTCGGCGAGGCCGTCCACGTGATCGACCCGCAGCCCGTCGACTGCCCCTTCGGCGACCAGGCCCAGGATGACGCGGTGGGTCGCCTCGAAGACGGCCTCGTCTTCCACCCGCAGCCCGGCGAGCGTCTGGATGTCGAAGAACCGGCGGTAGGACAGTTCCTCGGCCGCCGTCCGCCAGTAGGCCAGCCGGTAGTTCTGCTGGCCGAGCAGCTGGTCGAGCGCGTCGGGGTCGCCGTTCAGCGCCTCGATCTCGGCGTCGATCGCCGCCGCCACGTCCGGCCGCGTCTCGCACAGCCGGGCCAGCCGGGCGCGCAGCACCTCCTTGTCGTGATGCCGCTCGGCCACCGCCGCCGGGTCGGTGCGGTGCGCGTGCGGGAGCCGGCCGAGTGCGGCCGCCACGTCGTCCAGCTCGTCGGAGCAGGCCCGCGTCGCCGCCCGGGTGAGCAGGTCGTCCAGCGTGCGCGGCGACAGCGGTGCCTCGTGCTCGTGGTAGCGGACGCTGAACGACCCGCCCCGCCGCTCCACGGCCAGCTCCCCCGCCTCCAGCACCCGGCCGTAGTGGTCGCCGAGGACCGGCATCAGCACCGTGGCCGCCAGCTTGTGCTGCGGCGGGTCCCAGTCGATGTCGAAATGGGACGCGTACCGGCTCGACGGCCCGTTCTCCAGCACGTCCCACCACCAGGTGTTGGCCCGGCCGGCCAGCGCCATGTGGTTGGGCACGATGTCGAGCACCTGGCCGAGTCCCGCCTGCGCCAGCCGCCTGGTCAGCCGGCCGTAGGCGGCCTCGCCGCCGAGCTCGGCGTTGAGCCGGCCGTGGTCGACCACGTCGTAACCGTGCGTGCTGCCCTCGGCCGCCTGCAGGTAGGGCGAGCAGTACAGGTGACTCACGCCGAGGCCGGCCAGGTAGCCGGCGACGGCGGCAGCGTCGTCGAAGGTGAAGCCGGCATGCAGCTGGACGCGGTAGGTAGCGGCCCGCGGGCGGGGTCGCTGCGGCGGCGTGGCGGACATCGCGGGCTCCCGGGGAGAAGGGCTGACGGGTCCGCTTCGGGCCGGCCCCGGCAGCGCTGTACCCGTTCCTGCACAGGCAAACACAAGATCGTATAAAACGCAGCCCCCCAGGCCAGCGCCCAGCCAGCGCCGCAGCCGCCCGCGGGGTACTCCAGAGCCGCATGCGCGGATCCGGCGAGGGAACTGGCCGGCCGGGCCGGGCATCGCTACATTCGTGTCCATGTTCGAATCGGCGGGCGCGCTCGAAAAGCTGAACGACGAGCAGCGCCAGGCGGCGACGCATGAAGGCGGGCCGCTGCTGGTGCTGGCCGGCGCCGGGACCGGGAAGACCGGGACGCTGGTGGCGCGGGCTGCGTGGCTGCGCTCTCGCGGCGTCCCGGCTGACCGGATCCTGCTGCTGACCTTCACCCGCCGGGCCGCCGACGACATCATGGCCCGGGTCGCGCCGGCCGCGCCGGCCGCGGACGGGCGGATCTGCGGCGGGACATTTCACGCCGTGGCGCACCGCATCATCCGGGCGCACGCCGAGTCGTTCTCGCTGCCGCCGCAGTTCAGCGTGATCGACCCGGCCGACGTCGCGGATGTGCTGGACACCCTGCGCCCGGACCACGACCTGGTGGGCACCGGGCGGCGCGCCCCGCGGGCCGCCGTGTGCGCCGACATCTACACCCGGTGCGTGAACACCCATACCACCGTCGCCGACGTCGTGCGCGGCGGATTCCCCTGGTGCGCCGGCTTCACCGCGCAGCTTGCCGGGCTGTTCCGCGACTACGTCGCGCACAAGCGCCGCCACGGGCTGGTCGATTTCGACGACCTGCTGCTGCTGTGGCAGGCGGCACTGGCCGATCCTGCCGCCGGCCCGGTGCTGCGCGGGTTGTTCGACGTGGTCCTCGTCGATGAGTACCAGGACGTCAACGCGGTGCAGGCCGACATCGTCCGGCTGCTCGCGCCGGACGGGCGCGGGCTGACCTGCGTCGGCGACGACGCCCAGGCCGTGTACGGCTTCCGCGGCGCCGACCCGGCCCATCTGCGGGCTCTGGCCGCCAGCTACCCCGGCCTGGCCGTGATCCGGCTGGTCAGGAACTACCGTTCCAAGGCCGCCGTGCTGCGGCTCGCGAACGTGGTCCGCCCGCAGTCCTCCGGCCTGGAGCTGGCACTCACGGCGGATCGCGGCGGCGGGCAGGCCCCGCTGCTCGTCCGCTGCCACGACGAGGCTACCCAGGCACGCGAGATCTGCGCGCGGGTGCTCGAGGCGCACGAGTCGGGCCTGGACCTGCGCGAGCAGGCCGTGCTGGTCCGGGCCGCGCACCACAGTGACCTGCTGGAGATCGAGCTGTCGGCGCGCGGCATCCCGTTCGTCAAGTACGGCGGCCTGAAGTTCACCGAGGCGGCGCACGTCAAGGACTTCCTGGCGGCCGCCAGGGTGGTGGCCAATCCGTCCGATGACCTCGCCTGGTTCCGGGTGCTGCGGCTGCACGACGGCATCGGGCCCGTGCATGCGCGCCGCGTCATCGACGGCCTGCGGCTGGCGGATCCGGCGCCGCTGGAGCGGTGGCAGGACGCGCTCGCCCTGGCGCCGGCGCGAGCCCGCCCGGCGCTGGCGGCGACCGTCACCGGCCTCGTGGCCGCCGCCGCCCTGGAGCGGACGGCGGACCGGGCCGGCGCGATCCTGGCGGCGCTGCTCGATCCGGTCCGCGCCCGCTACCCGGACGCCGCCGCGCGTATCGGCGACCTGGAGCGGCTGGCTGACGCGGCGGCGGCCAGGCCGTCGCTGCACGAGGCGCTGGTCGATCTCGCGCTCGATCCGCCGACGTCCTCCGGTGACCTGGCCGGCCCGCCGCGGCTCGACGATGACTACCTGGTCATCTCCACCATGCACTCCGCGAAAGGCCTCGAATGGCCGGTCGTGCACCTGCCGCAACTGGTGGACGGCGCGGTGCCGAGTGACATGGCGCTATCCACGCCGGCCGGGCTGGCCGAGGAGAGGCGGCTGTTCTACGTCGCGGTCACCCGGGCGCGCGACCAGCTCTACCTGTACGCGCCGCTGCGGATGCACTACCACCGGATGGCCAGGGACGACCGGCATGGTTACGCGCCGCTGAGCCGGTTCCTCGACGCCGCCGCGCTGGCCGAGTGCGAGATCACCGAGGCCGCCCCGGCCGCGCCCGCGATGCCGCGGATAGCAGCGCTCGCGGCGGGCGTCGACTCAGCGCTTGATTCGCTCTGGGCCTGAGCTGTTCCCCCGTTCCTGCTGCCCCTCACCCGTTTAGCCAGCGCATGGTTCCCGCCAGCCCAGCGCCTGGTTCCGCCAGCCCAGCGCACGGTTCTCGTCAGCCGACGCCCAGGCTGCCCCTGGCGGCGGCTTCGAAGATCCTGAACGGCAGGACTCGCTTGGCGAGGATGCCGGCCCGCTCGCCGCGCTTGCCGACGGAGACCCGCCGCGGCGGGCGGCGGGCCGCCAGGACCCGCTGCACGGCGGCGGCGACATCACTGGCCGGCACCCCGTTGACCTCGTCGCGCTGCATGATCCCGACCGCCCTGGCGAGCGCCGCCCGGTAGCTGCCGTCGCCCTCGGCCGCTGCCATCCGGCGGCTGGCGGTGAAGTCCGTTGCCGCGTTCCCCGGCTGGATCAGCGTCACCTCGATGCCGAACGGCGCCACCTCATAGGCCAGCGCCTCGCCGAACCCCTCAAGCGCGAACTTGCTGGCGCTGTAGAACGCCTGGAACGGTATGCCGAGCACGCCGCCGACCGAGCTGATCAGCACGATGCGCCCGCCGCCCTGGGCTCGCATCGACGGCAGGACGGCCTGCGTCACCCGGACGCAGCCCCAGAAGTTGGTCTCCAGCTGCGCCTTCGCCTCGCCGACCGTGGTGAGCTCGACCGGGCCGGCCACACCCCAGCCCGCCGCCGCCACGACAGCGTCGACGCGGCCGTGCGCGGCGAGCACTCCCCTGACGCCGTCCCGCACCGAAGCGTCGTCGTCCACGTCCATGACGAGCCCGTTCCAGCCGGCCGACGCCGTTCCCCGGCGGCTGGCCCCGATCACGGTCAGGCCGGACCGCTGCAGCAGATCGGCGCACGCGCGCCCGATGCCGGCCGAGGCGCCAGTGACCAGTGCCACCTTCGCGCGCTGGGTCATGGCGATCTCCTGTCATGTCCGGTCGGGCGGCCCTTCTAGAGTGGGCCGGTGACTAACCCAACCTTGCAGATCATCATCGCCAGCACCCGCCCGGGCCGGGTCGGCCCCTCCGTGGCCAGCTGGATCTACGACCGGGCGGTCGCGCACGGCGGCTTCGACGTCGAGCTGGTCGATCTGGCCGAGGTCAACCTGCCGATGTTCGACGAGCCGATGCACCCCCGGTTCCGCCAGTACGCTCACCAGCACACCAAGGACTGGAGCGCGACGATCGACCGGGCCGATGCCTTCATCTTCGTGATCCCCGAGTACAACTACGGATTCAACGCGGCGATCAAGAACGCGATCGACTACCTGCACGTCGAATGGCAGCACAAGGCGGTCGGGTTCGTCAGCTACGGCGGCGTGGCGGCCGGCACGAGAGCCGTGCAGATGCTCAAGCAGGTGATCACCACGCTCAAGATGGTGCCGGTGTTCGATGCGGTCAACATCCCCTTCGTCCAGCAGTTCCTGGACGAGGAGGGCAGGCTCAAGCCCAACGAGATCATGGAAGGCGCGGCGACCGCGATGCTCGACGAGCTGGTCCGCTGGACAGCCTCGCTGCGCGCCCTCCGGCAGCCCACGGCGCAGGCCACGGCTTAACGGGCTGGCCCGGAGTCCGGTGGCCCGGAGTCCGGTGGCCAGGAGCCCGGTGGCCCGGAGTTAACGGGCTGGCCCGGAGAACGCGGCCCCGCCTGGTGCATTGCCTGCCGGCGAGCCCAGGTCTAGGTTTCGGCCATGCACTCCGTGGACTCGACGACCGAGCAGATGATCCGGTCTGTGCTCAGCTACGCGGAAAACCGGCTGCGGCTGGATCCGGTACCGCTGGACGGCGGCCCGCGGGATACGGCGTCGCTCGGCGCGGCGCTGCAGGGAATGCTGAGCGATCAGGGCAACGACCCGGACAAGGTTCTCCGGGTGTACGCGGCGACTCTCGCGCCCGCGGTGATCTCGGCAGACAGCCCCCGCTACCTTGGCTTCATCCCCGCCGCCCCGACGAAGGCGGCGCTGCTGTTCGACATGCTGGTCTCCTGCGCCTCGATCCAGGGCATCTCCTGGCTGGAGGCAGCCGGCGCAATCGCCGCCGAGAACCAGGTGCTCCGCCTGATCGCCGACCGGGCCGGCCTGCCGGCCTCGGCAGGCGGCTGCTTCGTCTCCGGCGGATCCGCAGGGAACCTGTCCGCGCTCGTGGTGGCCCGTGAGGCGGCCAAGCGCGCTGCGGGACCGGCCGCGGCCAGGCGCCCCGCAGGGCCTTCGGCGGGCAGGCGATGGCGGGCGGTGGTCGGGGCTGACGCCCACTCCTCGATCATCAGCACGCTCCGGATCCTTGAAATGGACGCGCTCACCGCGCCTACCGGCGATCACCGGCTGACCGGTGACGCGGTCCGGGCCGCGATCGAGGCCGACGGCGACCCGTCGTCCATCGCGGCCGTGGTGGCGACGGCCGGCACCACCAACGCGGGCATCATCGACGACCTGGCGGGCGTCGCCGCGGTCGCCAGGGAGCATGGTCTCTGGTTCCACGTGGACGGCGCCTACGGCGGGGCGGGGCTGTTCGCGCCAAGCGTCCGCCGCGCCTACGACGGCATCGAGCACGCGGACTCCCTCGTCGTCGACCCGCACAAGTGGCTGTTCGCCCCGTTCGACTGCGCGGCGCTGATCTACCGTGACCCTTCGCTCGCCCGGTCGGTGCACACCCAGGACGCGTCTTACCTCGACGTCATCCACGAAAATCCCGCCGAGTGGAACCCGGCCGACTATGCCTACCACCTGACCAGGCGCGCCAGGGGACTCCCGCTGTGGTTCTCGCTCGCCGTGCACGGCGTCACGGCCTACGGCGAGGCCATCGAGACGGCGATCGGGCTGGCCAGGCAGACCGCGGCAGAGATTCGCGGGCGCGACAACCTCGAGCTGATCCGCGAGCCCGACCTTTCCGTGGTCCTCTTCCGCCGCCGCGGCTGGGCCGCCCGTCACTACGCTCAGTGGGCGGACCTGCTGCTGACCGATCAGGTGGCGTTCATCCCGCCGTCCGCCTGGGAAGGCGAGACGGTGGCCAGGTTCGCGTTCCTGCATCCGCGAACGTCCATGGAGCTCGTCCGCCAGATCCTCGACCGGATGGCGTGACGTGACCGGGATGGCGTGCGTGACCGGATGCATGACGTGACTGCCACCGGGCGCAGGGCTACGCTGACGCCCTAACGCGGCGTCACAGCTGACGTGCTTCCGGCGACGGCCGCTGGGGAGGTGCTTCCAGCGGCGTCACGATGCGCTGCTCCCAGCTCATGGGAATGCCTCTGGCCACGCTGCCTGAGCCAGCAGGAGGGCGAGATGACCAGCCAGCCAACCGAACCGGCCGGGCCAGCCCAGCAACCGCAGGCCCAGCCCATGCAGCTGAGCATGCCCGGGCATGTCGACGTCGCGATGCGCTCCTTCGGGCAGCCGAACTCGGCCAGGAGGCAGTTCGACTTCTACGACGACAGTTACGAGCTGCGCCGGGTGTTCTCCGAGCTGTTCGGGACCTTTCTGCTCGTCCTCGCGGCGGCGGGCGGCGGGATGGTGAACGCCAGGTTCGGCGGTCATGTCACCGGCAGCGCGGCGCTTGTCGTGGCGCCTGCCCTGACGGTGGCCGCCATCATCCTCTTCATGGGGGCTGTTTCAGGGGCCCATCTCAATCCCGCGGTGAGCTTCGCGTTCGCGCTGCGCGGCAACTTCCCGTGGAAACGGGTCCCGGCCTACATCGGCGCGCAGGCGGCAGGAGCGGTGCTGGCCACGCTGCTGCTCTGGGCGCTGGTCGGCAAGCACGGCAGCGCCGGGCTCACCCTGCCGGGCCCCGGCATCTCCACCGTCACCGCGATGATCTGGGAAGCGGTCCTGAGCGCCGGCCTGGTCAGCGTCATACTCGGGACGGCGTCCGGGGCCCAGCAGGTCGGGCAGTTCGCGGCTATCGGGGTGGGCAGCTACATCGCGCTTGCCGGGCTGTGGGCATCGCCGGTCAGCGGCGCCTCGATGAACCCCATCCGGTCCCTCGGCCCAGCGCTCGTCCTCGGCGACTGGACCTCCTGGTGGGCCTACCTGATCGGCCCGTTCGCCGGCGCGGCGATCGCGGTGGGCATCGCCTACATCCTGCGCGGCCCGGGCGGCGGGACGCACGGCACCGAAGCCGCCCAGGGCACGCTGGGCACGCTGTGGACTCCGGAGCGCATCGGGGCCCCGGAGGTAGTCCCGCTGTCGCCCCACCACCCCGGCCAGCGGCCAGTCCAGTCGTCGCAGGCCGGCGACGGCAGCGAGCCGCGATCGGACAAGGCCTGAACGGATGAACCGCCCGGCTGTGAAGCGCCGGCCAGTGATGGAGGGAGCAGCCGATGAGCGCCACGCCGCAGGCCGCTGATCGCCGGGCGCCGCGATCCCGGCCCGGGACGCCGCAGCCCCGGCTTTCCCCGGCGGAGCGAGCCGACGTCGGCAAGGCGGCCCGCGCCGCCACGCCGAGGCGCAAGCATGCCAGCTTCGAGCCCGCCGCTGACCGGCCGGATCCGGTCAGCCTGCTGCAGCAGCAGGCGACGACGCGGGTTCCCGGGCTGGTGGCGATCCGGTACGGCCGGATGCTTGCCTCGCCGCTGGCGTTCTTCCGCGGAGCTGCCCTGCCGATGGCCGCCGACCTGGCGGGCACGCCGTCGACAGGGCTGAGAGTGCAGTTGTGCGGCGATGCACATCTGTCCAATTTCGGGGTGTTCGCCTCGCCGGAACGCCGCCTGGTCTTCGACATCAACGACTTCGACGAGACGCTGCCCGGCCCGTGGGAGTGGGACGTCAAGCGGCTCGCCACCAGCCTGGAGGTGGCCGCGCGGGGCAACGGCTGCTCTGGCCGGCATCGCCGCGCGATCGTGCTGGCGGCCGTCGCCGGCTACCGCCGGGCGATGCGCCGTTTCGCCGGGATGAGTGACCTGGACGTCTGGTACGCCCATGCGGAGCTCGACGAGCTGCATCCCGAGTACCGGTCGATACTCGCCGCCGGGCAGCGCGGGCTGGCGGTCAGCGGCCGGGCCAGCGCCGGCCGCAGGTACAACCTGCAGGAGCTCAGCAAGCTGACGCATGTCGTGCACGGCAGGCCGAGGATCAGGTCCGACCCGCCGTTGCAGGTCAGGCTCGCCGATCTGGAGGAGGGCCAGCCGGGCCGCGCCGAGTTCGATGCCCAGCTCAGTGACTTCCTGGCCAGGTACATCCGCACGCTGGAACCCGACCGCCGGTTCCTGCTCGGGCAGTTCGAGGTCGCGGACATGGCCCGCCGTGTCGCCGGGATAGGCAGCGTGGGCATGCGCTGCTGGGTCGTCCTGCTGTTCGGCCGTGATCAGGACGATCCGCTGTTCCTGCAGGTCAAGGAAGCCCAGCCGTCCGTGCTGAGTGCCTTTGCCGGTGCTAGCGCGTACGCCAACTCCGGTCAGCGCGTGGTGCGCGGCCAGCGGCTCATGCAGGCAGCGAGCGACATCTTCCTCGGCTGGCAGCGGACCGGCATGGGCCCGGCCGGCCAGCCCAGCGACTTCTACGTCCGCCAGCTGCGCGACTGGAAGTTCTCGATTGACGTCGAGTCGATGCCGCCCCGCAGCCTGCGCGTGTACGGGGAACTCTGCGGGTGGAGCCTGGCGCGGGCGCACGCCAGGTCCGGGGACCGAATCGCGATCGGCGCCTACCTTGGCGGCGGGGCGGCCTTCGATCATGCCGTCGGTGACTTCGCCGCCGCCTACGCCGACCAGAACGAACGCGACCTCAAGGCGCTCCAGGCTGCCGTGGCAGCCGGCCAGGTGACCGCCAGGACCGGCATCTGACCGTACCCCCATATCATTGGCCAGCCGGATCATCGGCCAGCAGCCCGAGCGCCGCATTCCCGGTCAGCGCCGCATTCCCGATCAGGGTAGGCGGCTACATCCGGCCAGAACAGGAGAGTAACGATGACTGCACCGTTGCAGGTGATCGCGTTCAGCTTCAGCCTCGGCGCCGATTTCGAGGGACGGATCCTCCAGGAGGTCGATCGCCTCAAGGGCCGCGGAGTCCTCCGGGTGCTCGACATGCTCTTCGTTGCGAAGGACGATTCGGGCGTCGTCGAGCGGCTGGAGATCGGCGATGACGAGGACTTCGGCTCGCTGCTGGCCGGCGTCCTGCCCGATGCGGGCGACGGCACGGCCGGGCCGGCGCCGGATGACGGCACGGTGGCGTTTGACATCGGCGGCGCGCGGCTTATGGCCGAGTCCCTCGAGCCGGGAACCGCCCTCGCCTACCTGCTCATCGAGCACAACTGGGCCGCTTCGCTGTTCGACGCCATCGCCGAGACGGGGGGCGCGCTGATCGGCGAGGGCTTCCTCGACGCGGCGGGCGGGCTGGGCGTGCGCGCCGAGGTCGCCGCCATGGAGGAGGCCGCTGAGGTGATCGCCGAGGCCCAGGCCGCTGAGGCAGACGCGCTGCTCCGGGTCATCGCGGCCGGGGCAGAGGCGGCCGTGGCAGAGGCCGCTTCCGAGCAGATCCAGGCAGCCGCCGCGGCCGAGGCAATCCGTGCGCTGATCGAAGCCGGGCTGGTGGAGGAGGCAGCCGCCCATGAGGCGGTGACCGCGCTGACCGCAGCCGGCCTCCTCGTAGCTGCCGCCGACCAGGCCACCGAGGAGTCCCTCGCTGCGATCGCCGTCGCTGACGACGCTGCCGCCGCGTCGCTGGCCGAGGACGCCGCCATCATCAGCGCCGCCGACGAGGTGGCCGCCGAAGCCGCTGACGAGGCCGCGGAGAAGATCAGGGCGGCGTCGATCACCATTGCCGAGGCCCAGGTGCTGAGGTACCTGCCGACGTCGCTGCCCTTCGCTGTCATCGCGGACAAACTGGGGATCTCCCGGTCGGCGGCCAAGGAGCGCGCGGAGCGCCTCTACAAGAGGCTCGGCGTGCACAGTCGCGCCGACGCAGTCAGCCGGGCCCGCGCGCTCGGCCTGACCCGCGCCCGGGCCTGACCGCGCAGCGGATGCAGGTCCTGGCCGCCGGGCGGGCGGTCAGGCGCTCGGCGGTGATGGGCTGGCCGCAGCGCTCGCAGCTGCCGTAGCTGCCGTCCTCGATCCGCGCGAGCGCCAGGTCGAGGTCCGCCAGCCTGCCGCGGGCTTGCTCCAGCAGGGCGGCGACCTGCGCCCGCTCGAACGCGATCGTCGCGCCCTCCGGGTCGTGCTCGTCATCGGTGCCGACTCCGGAGGCGGAATCGACAATTCCATCGAAATCACGCATCAAAGCCGATATCGCGGCGGTTGCCTCCGCGCGCTCAGCCTCCAGCAGCTCAAGCGCTTCCAGCAGCTCCCGCGCGCCGTTCAGGCCGCCGTCCGACACCGGATGATCCTAGCAACGGAGCCCCGGGCGGGCCCCCGTGGCGCGGGCACGGCCCATGATCGGGCAGGCTGGTGCCATGGCAGCGAAACTCACCCTGATGGCCGTGCACGCGCATCCCGACGACGAGTCGTCGAGCACCGGCGGCGTGCTCGCGAAGTACTCCGCCGAGGGCATCCGCACGGTGGTCGTGACCTGCACGAATGGCGAGTTCGGGGACGCGCCGGGGCAGGTCAAGCCAGGCCAGGACGGTCATGACGAGGCCGCGGTCGCGAAGATCCGGCTGGCGGAGCTCCGGACGGCCTGCGATCTGCTCGGGGTCAGCGACCTTGAGGTGCTCGGCTACCACGACTCCGGCATGCCCGAGTGGGACTACAAGGACCGCCCGGACGTCTTCGGCAACGTGCCGCTCGCCAAGGTCGCCGACCGCGTCGCCGGGCTGATCGAGCGCTACCGGCCGCAGGTCGTGGTCACCTACGACGACAAGGGCGGCTACCAGCATCCGGATCACCTGCAGGCCGCCCGGGCCGCCGTCGCCGCGTTTTCCGCCACCGGCATTCCGTCGAAGCTCTACCTGACCGCGATGCGCCGCAGCGGCTGGCAGGAAGTGTGGGAGGCGCTGCGGGACTCCGGCGCCGACGTGCCCGACTTCAGCGGCATGGATGCCGAGACGGAGCGCCAGATGGAGGAATCCGAGCGGCGCATCACGACCACTGTCGACATCCGCGATGTCCTGGAGCTCAAGGGCAAAGCGCTCCGGGCGCACGCCAGCCAGATTGAGGACTCGTGGTTCTCCAAGATTCCGCCCGACGTGGTGGCCCGGGTCTTCGGCTTCGAGACCTTCATCCGCGCCAGTGATTCCACCGGAGTCCCCGTTCCGGAAAATGATCTGTTTGCTGGCCTCAGGTAGGGTCCGCTGGCTACCCGGCCCGTCAGCCCGCTGGCTCACCGCCTGAGCCGGTGATGCACTGCCCCGGCGGGCGGTTTCACAGCCCGAGCAGGGCGGCTGCGTTGTCGTGGCAGACCGCGCGCAGCCACGCCGCGCCGATGCCGAGCCGGGCGAGGGCCTGGAGCTGATGCGGGTAGGGATACGGGATGTTGGGGAAATCGCTGCCCAGCAGGATCTTGCCGCGGAGGCCGGCGAGCCGGGGCAGCTGACCGGCTGGGAATGGCGCCCGGCTCTCCAGGTAGTCGGTGAACACCATGGTGGTGTCCAGGTAGACGCCCGGCTGGTGCTCAGCGAAGTCGAGGAACTCCGCGTACTCGGGCGTCCCGAAATGCGCGATGATCACGGTCAGCCGCGGATGCCGGGCGATGACCTCGCCGATCGGGCCCGGCCCGGTGTAGCGGCCGGGGAACGGGCCGGAGCCGCAGTGCACGACGACCGGGGTGCGAGCCTCGGCCAGCAGGTCCCACACCGGGTCGAGCAGGTCCGCCCGCGGGTCGTAATCACCGACCTGCAGGTGCGCCTTGAACAGCCGGGCGCCGTCGGCCAGCGCCGTCGCCACGTAGTCCGCCACCCCGGGCTCGGGAAAGAACGTGCCGCTGTGCAGCGCGTCCGGGGTCCTGGCCGCGAAGTCCCTGGACCAGTCGTTGAGCCAGGCGGCCATCCCCGGCTTGTGCGGATAGTTCAGAGCGCTGAACCGGCGGACGCCGAACGCCCGCAGCAGCCCGATCCGCTCGTCCTCGGGCTGCCGGTAGGCGATCGGCCACGCGTGGCCAAGGCCGGGCGCGACGTTGTCGAAGTACGCCCAGACCTTCCGCATGACGTTGGCGGGCATGAAATGCGTATGGATGTCGATCAGGCCGCCCAGGCCAAGTTCCGCCCGGAAGGCGGTGACCTCGGCGGCCTGCGCCGCGAGATCGCCCCCGGCTGGCGCGCCCCCGGCTGGCGCGCCCCCGGCTGGCGCGCCCTCGGCGTCGCGCATCGCAGGGCCTGCCTCGTGCTCCCCGCTTCCTTCGCCCGTCATTACTGCCTGGCCAGGTTCGGGGCGCCGTCGCGCAGGACGTACTTCTGGATCTTGCCGGTCGCGGTCTTCGGCAGCTCGGCGACGAACGTCACGCCATGCGGGGCCTTGAAGTGGGCGAGGCGCTCCCGGGCGAACGCGATGATCTCCTCCTGGCTGGCGGTGCCGCCCGCGCGCAGCACGACGAACGCATGCGGCGTCTCTCCCCACTTCTCGTGCGGCAGCCCGACGATCGCGGCCTCTTGCACGGCCGGGTGGCGCATCAGCGTGCCCTCGACCTCGACCGAGGAGATGTTCTCCCCGCCGCTGATGATCACGTCCTTCAGCCGGTCGCGGATCT
>Ga0302324_100018512_pt1 | contig 13721 bp, 10 predicted proteins | sample Palsa_T0_1_FD_201949 | JGI IMG/M metagenome (GOLD analysis project Ga0302324, IMG submission 201949) | Peat permafrost microbial communities from Stordalen Mire near Abisko, Sweden - Palsa_T0_1 | ecosystem: Environmental > Terrestrial > Soil > Palsa > Peat permafrost | place: Sweden: Abisko...
CCCGACCATTGTCACCCGGCGCCCCGGTCGGCCGGGGCGCCGGGCGCAGCTGACGTCAGCCGTGCTCGTAGGGGATCTTCTCGCCCGCCTCGACGGCGACCGGGAGCCGGTTCTCGGCCGGCGGCAACGGGCAGGTCGCGAGGTCGGTGTAGGCGCACGGCAGGTTGGCGGCGCGGTTGAAGTCGAGCACCAGCGTGCCGTCGGCGGCGGGCGGCGGCAGCTGCAGGGAGCGGTTGGCGGCGTACGTCGTGACGCCGGAGGTCGCGTCGGTGAACAGCACCATCAGGGTGCCCGGCCCGTGCCCGGGGAACGCGGTCAGGGTGAGGTCACGCCCGTCCAGGGTGAACTCCAGCTGCCCGGGCGCGTTGTATACGTGCTCGAGGCCGTCGACGACCGAGCCGACCGCCGTCGGCCGCGGCTCGGCGAACGGGACGTAGCGCGCGGTGAGGGCCCACCGCGGGTCGGGCGCATAGGCCGGCGTGCCGTGGAACGCGGTCCGCAGCGGGTTGCCCGGGTGGCGGGGCCGGACGATGTCGTTGCCCCCGCGCCGGGCAACCTCGATCACCGCGTCCCCCCAGACCGCGTTGACGCCGCCCCGCTCGGGGATGACCCCGAAGGAATGACGCCCGCGCACCGGGGTCCCGTCGATGACCAGCTCCTCGCCCTCGGCCAGGTCGACGACGACGCCGTCCGGACCGGTCGACCACTCCCCCGGCGCGTCCGGGAACCGCTGGGGCTCGTCGGTCAGCCAGTTCAGGCTGGTGATGGCCAGGAACCCGTGCGGGTCGGCCAGCCGCGCCTCCTGCCGGCCATGCCAGACGTTCCACTCGGCGGCGAATTCGTCGACGCCGGGGACGGCTTCACTGACAGATGCGGTCATGAACGTGCTCCTTCTGGAGGACTCGTCTCTCACTGTCTGCGAACCAAGAGGGGTGGCCGTCTATGCCCAGATCCACCTATGCCTATCGTTAAAACAGTAATTTCGTGAGGGACGATCAAGGAGAGCCACTCGATGGAGACCTGGGACGCCATCCGTGCCCGGCGCAACGTCCGCAGCTACCGAACCGACCCGGTGGCGGCCGAGGACCTGGACCGGATCGCGGAGGCAGCCTGGCGCGCTCCGTCGGCGTCCAACCGGCAGCATTGGGATTTCATCATCGTCACCGACCCGGACCAGCTCCGCGCGCTGTCGACCGTCTGGCGCGGCGCGGGGCACATTGCCGGCGCGGCCGCCGCGATCGCGCTGGTCGTCCCCGTCGTCGACGACGACCACACGCGCCTGGTCGACACCTACGACCTCGGGCAGGCCACCTACGCCATGATGATCGCCGCCGCCGACCTCGGCATCGGCACCGGCCACTCCTCGGTCGGCGACCAGGAGCAGGCCCGCAGGATCCTCGGCGTGCCCGACGACCACGATGTGGCCTACCTGCTGGGCGTGGGGTACCCAGCCGACCGCCCGCTGCGGCCGATCGCCAAGCCCAACCGTCGCCCGATCGACGAGGTCATCCGGCACGGCCACTGGTAGACCGGAGGACACCCCCACGCCCGCTGGCCGCCCCGACAACACCACGATCTTGCTCGCCGCACTCGGGCAGTGACCTGCGGCGTTCCCCACCGGCGCCGGCCGGCCTGCAGACCCGGTATTGACCGGCATCTCACTCCGTGCATCAATGTGATCGGTAACACATTTTCTGTTCGGTGTTGGCGACATTTCGCGCACCAGATAACAGAGGAGAACAGTGATGCTCACTGACGTGCGGCGAGCCGCCGGGTACGTATTCGCCGCCATCTGCCTGGTGCTGGCGGGTGTGGCCGCCGCCGCGCCGCAGGCGCACGCCGCGACCACCACCACCATCAGCGCCAACGGCGCCAGCGCGGGCCTGACGTTCGGTGGCATCGGCGCGATCAGCGGCGGAGGCGGCAACTCCCGGCTGCTGACCGACTATCCGGCCGCGCAGCAGCAGCAGATCCTGGACTACCTGTTCAAGCCCGACTACGGCGCGGACCTGCAGATCCTCAAGGTGGAGATAGGCGGCGACACGAACTCCACCGACGGCTCGGAGTCCAGCATCGAGCACACGTCGGGCGCCATCAACTGCTCCAGCGGCTATGAATGGTGGCTGATGGAGCAGGCCAAGGCGCTCAACCCCAGCATCAAGCTGTACGGGCTGGCCTGGGGCGCGCCGGGCTGGGTCGGCAGCTTCTGGACCACCGCCACGATCAATTACCTGGTCAGCTGGCTGAACTGCGCGACCTCGCACGGCCTGACCATCAACTACCTGGGCGGCTGGAATGAACGCGGGTACAACATCGCCTGGTACGAGCAGCTGCGGTCCACGCTGAACGCCGACGGCTACTCGGCCGTGCAGATCGTCGGGGCCGACAGCGACTGGTCGATCGCGACCGACATCGCCGACACCCCGGCCTTCGCCAGCGCGGTCTCGATCATCGGCGTGCACTACCCGTGCACCGGCGGCGACGGCGGCAGCGCCGACACCTGCCCGGCCAACGCCACCGCCGAGGGCACCGGCAAGCCGCTGTGGGCCAGCGAGAACGGGTCACAGGACCTCAACGGAGGCGCGGGCGCGCTCATCCGGTCGATCGTCCGCGGCTACACCGACGCGGAGCTGACCGGGTACATCAACTGGCCGCTGATCGCGTCGATCTACCCGGACCTGCCCTACAACGACGACGGTCTGATGCTCGCCAACCAGCCCTGGTCGGGCGCCTACAGCGTCGGCGAGAGCCTGTGGGCGACCGCCCAGGTCACCCAGTTCACCCAGCCTGGGTGGCAGTTCCTCAACTCCGGTTCCGGTTACCTGGGCGGCGCCGAGTCCAACGGCAGCTACGTCACGCTCAAGTCCACCGACGGCACCGACTACTCCACGATCATCGAGACCACGACCGCGGCCGCGGCCCAGACGGTGAACGTCGACGTGTCCGGCGGGCTGTCGACCGGCACCGTGAACGTGTGGTCGACCGACGTGAACGCGCCGACCGCGGCCAACACCTTCGCGCACCAGGCCAGCATCACCCCGGTTGACGGCGCCTACTCCCTCACCGTGCAGCCGGGCTACGTCTACACGCTGACCACCACGACCGGGCAGGGCAAGGGCACCGCGACCGGCCCCGCCCAGACCACGCTGCCGCTGCCCTACTCCGACACGTTCGCCAGCGACACCGTCGGCCAGCAGCCGCGCTACCTGTCGCAGATGCAGGGCGCGTTCGAGATCGAGCCGTGCGCGGGCGGCCGGTCCGGTGACTGCCTCCAGCAGCAGGCGGCGACCGAGCCGGTCGAGTGGGACGACAACGCCAGCCCCTACACCATCGGCGGGAACCTGAGCTGGGCGAACTACACGGTCTCGGCCAACGCGATGATGGAGCAGGCGGGCGCGGTGCAGCTGCTCGGCCGGGTCGGCACCATGGAGCCGTTCGACCCGGCCGACATCAATGACTACTACCTGCAGCTCAGCAACACCGGCGCCTGGTCGATCGTGCGCAACTCGACCGGCGGCACGCTGACGACGCTGGCCAGCGGCACGGTGACCGCGCCCGGCCTGGATACCTGGCAGCAGCTGGCGCTGACCTTCAACGGCGACACGATCAGCGCCGCGATCAACGGCACCACCGTCGGCACCGTGACCGACTCGGCCTACGCGTCCGGGATGATCGGGCTCGGCACCTCCGGCTACCAGACGGACCAGTTCAGCGACCTGTCGACCACCCTGGTCGGCTCGGCCACGCCGACCGGCGAGGTCATCGCGGGCGACGACACCGCCGAGTGCATGGACGACAACGCCGGCTCGAGCACGCCCGGCACCAAGGTGCAGATGTGGGACTGCAACGACAGCGCGACCTCGCAGCAGTGGACGATGGAGAGCAACGGGACCATCGGCATCAACGGCCAGTGCCTGGACATCACCGGCGGCAGCGACGCCAACGGGACGCTGATCGAGGAGTGGACCTGCAACGGCGGCGCCAACCAGCAGTGGATCGCCGTCAATGGCGAGCTCGTCAACCCGACCTCGGGCGCCTGCCTCGACGATCCCGCGTTCAACACGACCGAAGGCACCCAGCTGGACCTGTGGACCTGCAACGGGGGCGCCAACCAGCAGTGGAGCGTGCCCTGACCCCGGACGGCCCGCCGCCTACGATCTGGCGGACGGGCCGAAGGCGCGCGCGGAACTGGAAACGCAGGCCACCGTGGGGAAGCTGTCGCCGCTGACCTGAGTCACCTACGGTCCGTTCGGACCACAGATTTTCGAATGGGTGCAGCTCGCCTGAAGTGAGCAGGGCGATCAGCTGCTCCGTCCAGGCCCCATCTCGCGCTGCTCAGCGAGAGGCGATCGGCTATGAGGTGGCGGCACGCGCCCTCGAAGCCCCTCAGGCGAGCTGCACCAATTGCATTATGCTGCTGATCGCAGCATAATGCAGCTATGACGTCGATCACGATCCGCGATGTACCGGATGAGACGCGCGACGAGCTCGCGGCGCGGGCGGCGGCGACCGGGCGCTCGCTCCAGGAGTACCTCCGGTCCAAGCTCATAGATCTCGCTCGCCAGCCCGATGCGGAGGCCCTCCTTGCGGAGGTCCGCGCGCGCAAGGCCGCGACCGCCCCGGTTCTGCCGCCGGACCGGATTCTCGCGCATCGGCTCGAGGATCGTCGATGACGGTCGTCGTGGACGCCTCGGTTGTCGTGGCGGCCCTGGCCAGCGCCGACGCGACGGGGACGTGGGCCGAGTCCGTGCTCGCGGGCGAGCCGCTTGCCGCGCCGCACCTCATGCCCGTCGAGGCGGCAAGCATCCTGCACCGGGCCGAGCTCGCGGGCGAGATCTCCGCCGATGCCGCGTCGCTGGCGCACGCCGACCTCCGGCGGCTGCGCGTCGAGTATTTCCCGTACGACCCGTTCGCCGAGCGGATCTGGGAGCTGCGCAGTCCGGGCCTGGCCGCGCCGCCCGGTTCACCGGAACAGGCCCGGCTGTTCTTTCCGCCCGGGCCGGCCAGCAGCGGCACCGACCATCCCGCGGAGACGCTCGACTATTCATACGAGCAGCAGGTCGAGATGCTGCAGAGGGAATCGGACCGCCGCGAGAACCAGGCGCGCACAGCGCTGGCCGAGGGCCATGAGGACCGGGCTCTCGCAGCGCTCCGGCAGAAGGCCGGTCTCCAAGGCCAGCTGAACGACCTGCAGGGGTCCCAACGGCTGCAGGCGACGAGGATCGACCTCGGACCGCAGCAAAAGGAGGCCGCCGAGCGGACCGGCCGCCCGGGCCTGACCAGCTATGAAGCCTGGTACGTGGCGCTCGCCGAGTTCCTCGGGGCGAAGCTCGCAACGCTCGATACGAGGCTCGCCCTCATGCCTGGTCCGCGCTGCGGCTTCTGCCTGCCGCCGCCCCCGCCGGCTTAGCGCTCCAGCACGAGCCGGCCAGCGCAACCTTTTCGAATTGCTGCCTTGCCGCGGGTCAGGTGGCGGGGTGGGCGGACCGGACCCGGTCCTTGAGGCGGGCGAGGTCGGCCGTCGAGTAGTGGCGGCCGGCCCGGATCACCGCGTCGATCTGGTGCAAGGCGGTCGCGTCGTCGACCGGGTTGGCGCGCAGCAGCACCAGGTCGGCGTTCTTGCCGACATCGACGGCGCCCGTGGTCGCGGCGGCGCCGAGGAACTCGGCCGCGTCGATAGTGGTCATCTGCAGGATGCGGAGCGCGGGCAGGCCGGCCCGGGCGAGCTCGTCGAACTCGCGGTGCAGTGACGGCCCCGGGACCTCCCAGGCGGCGCCGACGGCGTCGCTGCCTGCCAGCATCTTCACCCCGCCGTCGTTGAAGATCTTGGTCATCCGCAGCAGCACGTCGTAGGCGGCGCGGAACGTCGCCCGTGACGGCGGCGGGAACTTCTTCACGAACGTCCCAGACGCGTCCCGCCAGGTCTTCGTCGTCGACTCGGCCATGTACTGCAGGTCCGGGTCGGCGCTGAACTCGGGGGCGTCGCACAGGTACTGGGTCCGCAGCCGGATCAGCGTCGGCACCTGCCAGGTGCCGTCCTCGGCGAACTGCCCGGCCAGCTCGGCCGCCCGCTGCTCGCTGAACGTGTCCACCGCCTGCTGCAGGATCTCGATCTCGGCCGGGGTCGAGCGGTTGACCGGGTTGATCACCACCTTGCGGAGCACCCGCATCAGGATGCGGTCCATGAACGGGAGCTTGACCGCGGGCAGCCGGGGCGCGGGCAGCCCGGCGATCGCCTCCGCCAGCGACACCTCGTCGGTGGAGCAGCCGGCGATGACCGTGAGGCCGGGGCCGAGGTGCTCGATCGCCCTGATGCCGGCCCGGGACGCCCGGGACACGTCGATTCCGGTCGGCAGGTGCCCGGCGACCGGGAGGCCGAGCCTCCTCGCCTCCGCCACCGTCGGGAAGAAGACGTCCGGGGTGATCAGCGCGATCTTGATGAAGTCGGCCCCGGCGGCGGCCTGGCCGCGGACGGCGGCGACGGCGTCCGCGATCGTGCCCGCGTTCAGCGGCGTGAGCAGCGCCCCGGGCAGCGCCAGCAGGCCGGGCGAGTCGGCCGGCAACGGCAGCGTCCCGGTCTCCCGTTCCCTGAGCAGCCGCGGCGACCCGGCCATCTGGCGGAAGCCGGTGATGCCGTTGGCGAGCATGAGCTCAAGGCCGCCGTCCGGGTGCTTGTCGTTGAGCGGGTGCGCGTGCATGTCGAGCAGGCCGGGGATCAGGTACCGGCCCGATCCGTCGACCACCTCGGCGTCGGCGGCGGTCGCCGGGACGACGGCATCGGGGTCGCTGGTCGTGATCTCGGCGATGACCCCGTCGGCGATGAAGACGTCGAGCCCCGGCGCCAGGGCGCCGTCGCGGGGGTCGACGACGGTCACGTTCCGCAGCAGCAGCGGGCGGCCGGGTGGCGGCGATGCGGGCGCGGTCATGACGACGGCCCCCCGTGGCGCCTGGTATAGGCGGTGAACTGGGTGAGCGCGTCGTAGTCGTCGACGGCGTCGCGGGCGACGACCTGGTCCAGCGGATGGCCCTGGATGATCCGCTTGACCGGGATCTCCAGCTTCTTCCCGGTCCGGGTATGCGGGACGGCGGTGACCGCGATGATGTCGTCGGGGACGTGCCGGGGCGAGGCGTGGGCGGCGATGGCGCTCTTGATCGCCCGCGTCAGCTCCTGGTCGAGCGCGGTGCCGGCGGCGAGGACGACGAACAGCGCCAGCCAGTAGCCGCCGTCGCCGAGCTCGGCCCCGATCACCAGCGACTCGGTCAGCTGCGGGAGCTTGTCGACCACGGCGTAGATGTCGGCGCTGCCGAGCCGGACGCCGTTGCGGTTGAGGGTGGAGTCGGACCGGCCGGACACGATGACACTGCCGCGCTCGGTCACCTCCATCCAGTCGCCGTGCCGCCAGACGCCGGGGAAGGTGGAGAAGTAGGCGTCCCGGTAGCGCGCGCCGTCGGGGTCGTTCCAGAAGTACAGCGGCATCGACGGCATCGGCTTGGTGACGACGAGCTCGCCGACCTGGCCGGCCAGCGGCTGGCCGGCGTCGTTCCAGGCCGCGAGGGCGACGCCGAGGTTGGGGGCCGAGATCTCGCCCGCCCAGACGTCGGTGGTCGGGGCGCTGCCGGCGAACCCGCTGGCCACGTCGGTGCCGCCGCTCGACGACGCGACCTGGACGTGGGGGCCGACCGCGTCCCGCACCCACTGGTACGACGGGGCGGTCAGCGGGGAACCGGTCGAGCCGAGGGTGCGGAGCCGGCCGAGGTCGAGATCGCGACCGGGGCGCAGTCCCGCTTTCGCGCAGGCGAGCAGGTAGCCGGGGCTCACCCCGAGCACGGCGACCCGGTGGTCGGCGGCGATCTGCCACAGCCGGGCGGCATCGGGGTAGCCCGGGCTGCCGTCGTAGAGCACGATCGGCGCGCCGACGAGCAGGCCGGACGCGACGATGTTCCACATGATCCAGTTGGTCGTGGTGTACCAGAACACCGAGCGGTCAGGCCCGGCGTCGAGGTGCAGGCCGAGCAGCTTGTAGTGCTCGAGCAGGACGCCGCCGTGACCGTGCACGATCCCCTTGGGCAGGCCGGTCGTGCCGGACGAGAACAGCATCCACAGCGGCGCGTCGAAGTCGACCCGGTCGAAGCTGAGCTCGGCCGGCCGGGCGATCGCCGCCTCCCAGGTCACATCGCGGCCGATGTCGGTCCCGCTGTCGTTTCCGTCGGGCTCGGCCGCGCTCGGCAGGCCGACGTTGGTGACGTGGACGGTGGCGCGCAGCGTCGGCAGCGCCCGCTGCAGCGCCGCCACCTGGTCGCGGCGGTCGTGCACCCGGCCGTTCCACGGGTAGCCGTCGGCGGCGAACAGGACCACCGGCTCGAGCTGGGCGAACCGGGCGGCGGCGCCGTCGGCGCCGTAGTCCTGCGCGCAGGCCGACCAGATCGCGCCGACGCTGGCGGCGGCGAGGAAGGCGATCAGCGTCGGCGTGGTGTCGGGCAGGTAGCCGACGACCCGGTCACCGCGCTGCACGCCGGCGTCGCGGAGCCACTGGGCCAGCGCGGCGACCTGGGCCCGGAGCTGCGCCCAGGTCGTCCGGCTGGTGGTCCCGTCCTCGCTGACGGCGGTGACGGCCACCACGTCGTCGTCGCCGGGCCGATGGCGGAGGGCGTGCTCGGCGTAGTTGAGCCGGGTGCCGGGAAACCAGCGCGCGCCCGGCATGGCGGTGGATTCGGCCAGCGCCACCGGGCGGCTGCCGTCCGCCTCGACGCCGAAGAAATCCCAGACCGCATCCCAGAACGCGTCGAGGTGATCGACCGACCATCGCCACAGGTCGAGATACTCGCCGAATTCCGCCCCGGTCCGGTCAGTGACGAACCGGCCGAACCCGGCGATCGCCGAGGTGGCGACGACGGCGGGGTCGGGACGCCAGATCGGCGGCACGGTATCGGCGCCGGCGCCGGCGCCGGCGCCGGTTGGAGCGATGTCGAGCGGCGCGCCCGCGCTGTCGCGGGACATCAGGGGGCCTGGTGCGCGCCGGCCATCAGCGCGCCGAGGTCGTCGGGGGCGAGGAAGGACGCGGGTGGCGGCGGCCCCCAGGCCCAGAGCGACCTGGCGCCCTCCCACACGCCCGGCTTCCACAGCGCGTCGTCGACGATGCAGTCCAGGTCGGAGTAGTACTCGGAGAAGTTGCCGGCCGGGTCCTTCAGGTACCAGAAGAAGTTGGAGCCGATGAAGTGCCTGCCGAGGCCCCAGGTGTGCCGCGACGGATCGGCCTCGAGCATCGCCGACGCGCCCCGGCCGACCTCGTCCACGTCGTCAACCTGCCACGACGTGTGGTGCAGGAACGCGACCGGCGCCTGCTGCACGAGCACGTTGTGATGGTCGGTGGAGCAGCGCAGGAACGCGGCGATCCCCGGCACCTCGTCGCTGACCTTGAACCCGATGCCGTCGGTGAAGAACTTCTGGGACGCCTCCCGGTCGGTCGACCCGAGCACCACGTGGCCGAGCTTGCGCGGGCGGACCGGTCGGTCGCGGAGGATGCCGGGCGCCCGCTGGTCGGTCCTGGCGGTCACGCCCGGGGCGTTGAAGACCGGGGCCGGCGTCGGCTCGGGGGCGACGCGGGCGGCGATCTCGACCCGGACGGTCACCTGGGTGCCAGGATCCTCCGCCCGGACGCTGATCTCGTTGCGGCCGGCCGGAACCCCCAGCGCGGCCAGCGAGGCGGAGATCCGGTCGAGGTCATCCGGGTCATCGACGCCGATGCCGAGCCGGACCAGCCGCCGCTGGGGCGAGGACACGATCGTCAGCTGCTCGCCGCCGTCGACGGTGGCGAACGTCCGCTCACCCGGCGCCGCCTGGTCCGCGACGCTGGGGATGAGGCCGAAGTCCGCGTAGTAAGCGGCGGTGGCCTCGACGTTGGGAACGCCCATGACGATGTGGGTCAGGCGGTGCAGGGCCATGGCGGGCTACCCTTCCGCGGCGACGAAGCGGTGCCGCATCTCGCCGAGACCCTCGATGTGGGTGGTGAGCACGTCGCCGTCGGCGAGATAACGCGGTGGTTTACGACCGAGCCCGACGCCGGAGGGGGTACCGGTGAAGATGACGTCGCCCGGCAGCAGCGGGACGCTGGCGGACAGGTTCTCGATCAGCGCGGGCACCGAGAAGATCAGCTGGCTGGTCCGGCTGAGCTGGACCACCTCGCCGTTGACCTCGCAGCCGAGCTCGAGGTCGTTCGGGTCGGCGACCTCGTCCAGGGTGACCAACCAGGGGCCGATCGGGCCGAAGCCGGGCAGTGACTTGCCCATGCTGAACTGAGGCGGCTGCGCAGCCACCTGGAGCTTGCGCTCGGAGACGTCCTGCCCGACCGCATAGCCGGCCACGTAGTCGAGGGCCTCGTCCGCCCCGACCCGGTGCGCGCGGCGGCCGATGATGACGACCAGTTCGACCTCCCAGTCGACGTTGCCGCCGGGCGGCATCTCGATGTCACCGCTGGGGCCGGTGATGCAGCTCGGGAACTTGGTGAACACCGGCGGCTCCCCGGTCGGCGCGTCGAAGCCGGCCTCCGCGGCATGCTCGCGGTAGTTGAGCCCGATGCCGAACGACTGCCGGGGCGCGGGCGCGGGCGAGCCGAGCGCCTCCAGCCGGACCGGCGTCCCGTCGGTGAACTGGCCGGCCGCCGCCCAGCTGGTGAAGGCGCCCCAGACGTCGTAGACGGCCTGCGGGTCGGCGCTGAACTGACCGCCGCTGCTCTTCTCCACGTCGTAGCCGGTCTCATGGCCGGCGTCGCCGGTCACGATCACCAGCCGGCCGTCCAGGTTGGCGACACGCATCGGGCACTCCTCCTCGAATTCCGCATGATGATTTCCCTACGATGCTGCTCGATATGTCATTGACCTGTCAAGACATCGGATCGTAATGTTTATATGGAATTCCGACAGTCGAAGATCCGAGGCAGCGCCCGAGTCGGAGACCGAGCAGGGCACGAGCGAGAGGAGGCGACGAGCGCTATGAGCATCCCCCGGTTGTCCCGCGGGGAATCGGCGGCCGCGCAGCTCATCGCGATCGCCGAGGCGGCCGCGCCCGGCGACAGGCTCGGGTCGAAGGAAGAGCTCCGGGCCCGCTGCGCGGTGTCGGTCGGCACCTTCAACGAGGCGCTGCGGATCACCCAGTCCCGCGGCCTGGTGCTGGTCCGCCCCGGTCCCGGCGGCGGCGTGTTCGCGGCGGCGCAGTCGCCGATGGTGCGCCTCGGCAACTCCGTGCTCGCCCTAGACGGCGATCAGACGTCGGTGGCCGAGGCCATCCGCATCCGCGACGCGCTGGACACGCTGCTGATCGAGGACGCGCTCTGGCATGCGTCGCCCGCCGACATCGCCGAGCTGCGCGAGATCCTGGCCGAGATGGCGGCCGCGGTGCAGCGGCTCGACATGGTCGGCTTCGTGCACGCCAACTGGGCGCTGCACGCCCGGGTGGCGGCGGTCAGCCCGCACCCGATGCTCCGCTCGATGTACGTCAACCTGCTCGATCACATCGAGTCCCACACCCTCGCCTTCCTGCCCTACGGAACCGAGCCGGTGCCCGAGGTCATGGCCGAGCGCCACGCCCTGCACGCGGCGATCATCGACGCCGTCGAGGCCCGCGACCGCGACCGCGCCCTGCACCTGATCGGGCGGCACAACACACCGGGCACGCCCGGTATCGCGCCAGGCGGCTGAGCCGCGGTCGTCGGCGGCAGGACCGACTGCGACACTGACTCCGACGATGCAGCACGGCGTCCGTCATGTCAATGTTTGATACGGAGCCCGGAACGGGCCGCGTTGCCTCCGCTGCTCCGTCGGCGCGCCCACTATCGACCGTGACCTTTATTTATGTCAGCACATGGATATACTTGCGGGTCTTGTTGGTAACAATTCCGACGTCTGAACACCCACATATCTTGACATCTCACTGTGGTCAGATGCTAGATAGTGATCATATGTTGTTAAATCCTTCACACGCCGCTGCGGAACCGGCCACGACCACGGGAAACATTGATGGAACCAACTGAGGTGACGCCGACCATGCTTCCAGCCCAGCGGCAGGACCGGATCCTGGCGGAGGTTGAGCGGTCTGGCGGCGCCCGGATCGTGCAGCTGGCCGAGCTGCTCGGCGTGTCGGACATGACCGTCCGCCGCGACATCGACGCGCTGGCGGCCCGCGGCCTGGTGAAGAAGGTCTACGGCGGCGCCACCGTCCCCCAGCAGGGCACCAGCGACGAACCGGGATTCGAGGCCAAGTCCTGGCGCGAGCCGGCCGCCAAGGAACTGATCGCCGCCGCGGCCGCGGCGCTGGTCCAGCCCAGGGCGACGATCGCGGTCAGCGCGGGCACGACCACCTACGCGCTCGCCGTGCACCTCGCGCGCATCCCCGCGCTCACGGTGGTTACCAATTCCGTCCGGGTGGCCGACTACCTCTTCGTCAACGGCGACTCCACCCAGACCGTCCTGCTGACCGGCGGGGTCAGGACGCCGTCCGACGCCCTGGTCGGGCCCATCGCCGTCCAGACCATCAGCGACCTGCACGTCGACTGCCTGCTCATGGGCGTTCATGGCATGGACCCGGTGAGCGGCTTCACCACCCCCAATCTCATGGAAGCCGAGATGAACCGGGCGATGGTGGCCTCCGCGGGCCGCCTCGTGGTCCTGGCCGACCACACCAAATGGGGAATCATCGGGCTGTCGGCGATCGCCTCGCTGGCCGACGCCAGCGTCCTGATCAGCGACTCGGGGCTCAGCGAGGAGGCGCGCGACGTGCTCGCGGGATCCGTCGGAGAGCTCATCATCGCCGACTCCCGCGATTCCGGCAGCGCGCGCGCCACGGCGCTATGACCTAGGAGTGACGTATGGCTCAGATCGCCCTCGATCATGTCGACAAGGTATATCGGGGCGGGTTCAAGGCGCTCGATGACCTGAACCTCGCGGTGGCGGACGGTGAGTTCATGGTGCTGCTCGGCCCGTCCGGGTGCGGGAAGTCGACCGCGCTGCGGTCGATCGCCGGGCTGGAACAGGTCGACGGCGGGACGATCTCGATCGGCCAGCGGGTGGCGAACCAGCTGCCGCCGAGGGACCGGGAGATCGCGATGGTCTCCCACGGTCAGGCGCTGTACCCGCGCCTGACGGTCGAGCAGAACCTGGCGTTCGGGCTGCGGCTGCGCGGCACGCCGAGGGCGGAGATCGCGCGACGGGTGGCGCGGGCGGTCCGGATGCTGGGGCTGGAGCCGTATCTGTCGCGCCATCCGGCGGCGCTGTCGGGCGGACTGCGGCAGCGGGTGGCGATGGGGCGGGCGATCGTGCGCGAGCCGCGGGCGTTCCTGATGGACGAGCCGCTGTCGAACCTGGACGCCGGCCTGCGGGCGTCGATGCGGGCGGTGCTCGGCCAGATGCGCGAGCGGCTGGGCATCACCACCGTGTACGTGACCCACGACCAGGCCGAGGCGATGGCGCTCGGGGACCGGGTGTGCGTGATGCTGGACGGCCGAGCGCAGCAGGCCGGCACCCCGCAGCGGCTCTTCGAATCGCCGGCCAACCTGTTCGTGGCCGGCTACATCGGGTTCCCGGCGATGAACTTCGCCGAGGCTCGCCTGGTCCGCGACGGCGGGCCCGCGGTGACGTTCGCGGGGCGCAGGCTGCCCGTCCCGGCCGCCCTGCTCGAGTCCAGGCCGGGGCTGGCGGACTACCTCGGGCGGACGGTGATCGTCGGGATC
>Ga0302324_100018514_pt1 | contig 13720 bp, 12 predicted proteins | sample Palsa_T0_1_FD_201949 | JGI IMG/M metagenome (GOLD analysis project Ga0302324, IMG submission 201949) | Peat permafrost microbial communities from Stordalen Mire near Abisko, Sweden - Palsa_T0_1 | ecosystem: Environmental > Terrestrial > Soil > Palsa > Peat permafrost | place: Sweden: Abisko...
TCAACGAGTCTGCCCGGACCCTGCTCGTAGAGCTTCATGCGGATAATGCCGATGGCCTGCTGCAGCCCGGCACTTATGCCGAGGTGCACTTCGACTTGCCGGGCAATCCGCAGATGGTGCGAATTCCAACCAGTGCGCTGGTCTTTCGCCAGGACGACATGCAGGTGGCAGTGGTGGGTGCCGGAGACCGGGTCGAGCTGCGCCCCGTGAAGCTGGGCCGCAATCTCGGCACCGATGTCGAAGTGCTCACCGGCCTTGCGCCCTCCGATCGGGTGATCGAAAGCCCTCCTGATTCTCTGGCCACCGGCGATCGCGTACTGATCGCGGGCGCCACACCGGGACGCAAAGCGACGCAAGGCAGCCGGGAATGAGCCGGTAATCCATTCCTCAGTGCTACCTACGGCCGCAATCTCCATTGCTGCGGTGCGCAATAGCGGTGGTTGCAGCCATCACCACTCAATGGTCTCGCAACATTTGTTGCGAAAAAAGGACATCTGCCTGTTGAACCTAAAGCTCGTAATAACCTGCATGTAATGCTGGTCCACAAATCCCCTGTCATACTGATGTCACAATTCGTGGGTGTAATGCGACCTTCTAACCGTGGGAGTAAAGGCTGTGAGTGACGCAAATGTGACAAATTCTAGGATGACGCGAAGCGCCCTCGGCGATCCCGCATCTTTGCTCTCGAAGGGCATTCTTCTGCTGGGCGCTCTGTCGGCTGCGACCGGTGTTGCGCAGGCGCAAAGCGCGGCCCAGCCGCCGGCCGGAACGACCGTCGGCACCGCTGACGACCAGAGCCTGTCCTGGCATGGCATCACGCTGTACGGCATCATCGACGTCGGTGTTCAGAACCAGACGCATGGCGCGCCGATCAGTGATTTCTATCCCGCGGGCAGCGCGGATATCGTTCAGAAGAACAGCAATCATTCGGTCACGGGCGTGACGCCGAACAACTTGAGCCAGTCCAGGATCGGCCTGCAGGGCAATGAGCCGATCTACGCCGATTGGTCCGGTGTGTTCAAGCTGGAAACCTGGTTCAATCCCCAATCCGGCGAGCTCAGCGACGGATTGAAATCGCTGGTTCAGAACAATGGCCGCTCGGCGGCGTCGGGGACCCAGAACACCAACCTGGACAGCAGCGTGGCCGGCCAGGCCTTCCAGCAGTCCTTCGCTGGATTCAGCTCCAAGACCTACGGCACGATCACGTTCGGCCGGCAGAACACCACATTGGCGGATGGCATTTCCAAGTACGACCCGAACTACGCCGCACAGGCCTTCTCGCTGATCGGGCTGTCGGGAACGACCGCGGGCGGCGGCGACACGGAGGATCGGCGGCTCGATGACTCGTTGAAGTACACGGCGAACTACGGGCCGGTTCACGCCGGTGCCCTTTATAAGTTCAACCAGTCCACCGGCGCCGCCGGCTCGGCCTTCCAATTGTCTTTGGGTGCCGATTATGCGGGTCTTTCGGTCGATGCGTACTATTCCAAGATAAGAGACGCGATTGGCGCATCCGCGCTCAGTGCTGCCCAGGTCGGCGATTTGGCCGGATTGGGCTACTCACCCAGCAATACGCTGGCGGCAACCGTTTCGGACAATACGTCCTGGGCCATCATGGGCTTGTACGACATGGGTACCGTGAAGTTCTTTGCAAGCTATGAGCATATCCAGTTCGCAAACCCCGAGACTCCGCTCAAGGCGGGAGTCAATTTCGCCGCCTACACGTTCGGCTTCGTCAGCAATACGGCGTTTCCCACCGACAAGGAGATGGAAGTTTTTTGGGCCGGCATTAGATACACGGTCATACCGGATCTGGACCTGGTCGGCGCCTTCTACGGCTATCACCAGAACTCCTACGGCATAGGCTCGACAGCCGGCTGCAATAGCAGCATCGCGGGAACCTGCAGCGGTACCACGGATGCCTATTCCTTGTTGGCCGACTATCGGCTGACCAAGCGGTTCGATGTGTACGCGGGTTCCATGTATACCGGCGTGCATGACGGTCAGGCGAATGGGTATGCATTCCATACGACCGACATCACCACGACGACGGGCGTGCGGTTCAAGTTCTAAATTCTCGAGAGAACGAAACCGACTTCATGGCCGCAAGAGCAGCGGCCATGAAGTCGACACGCGCAGGCCAAGGCGCGTAGGATCTGCCTCCACGGACGTTCTGGCCGGGGGGATGCTTTCAGCATGATCGGTGCACAAAAGAAGCGCGGCGGATGGAGCTGGTGGTACCTGCTTTTCGTCATCCAGTTTGCCGTGGCTCTCTGGCCTCCCTTTTACAATAGGGTGGAACCCACCCTGATTGGCATTCCGTTCTTTTACTGGTTCCAGCTTCTCTGGGTCATCGTCAGCGCGGTGTTCACGGCGATCGTCTATTTCGCCACCAGTGATTGAAAAGAACTAACGCCAGAGGATCGTCGTGCCGGATGTGAACTGGATTGCGCTGGGCATCTTCGTGGTGCTGTTCGGCTGTGTCGCCTGGCTGGGTTTCGCCGCTGCTCGCTGGCGCAAGGGCGATCTCGATCAGCTCCACGAATGGGGACTCGGAGGAAGACGTTTCGGCACGCTCATCACCTGGTTTCTGGTCGGCGGCGATGTCTATACGGCCTATACCTTCATCGCGGTTCCCGCGCTTGCCTTCGGCGCCGGCGCCGTGGCGTTCTTCGCGGTGCCGTACACCATCATCATTTACCCCCTGCTGTTTCTGGTATTTCGGCGGCTCTGGCATGTATGCCACAAGCACGGCTACATCACGGCAGGTGATTTCGTGCGCGGCCGCTTCGGAAATCGCTGGCTGGCGCTGGCAGTGACGGTGACGGGAATCGTTGCGACCATGCCGTACATCGCCCTGCAATTGGTCGGCATACAGGTCGTGATCGGCGCACTCGGCATCTCGGGGACGGGAATGGGCGCGGACTTACCGCTGCTCGCCGCCTTTGTCGTGCTCGCCGCCTTCACCTATTCGAGCGGGCTGCGCGCGCCGGCGTCGATTGCCATCGTCAAGGATCTACTGATTTACGCCACGGCCTTGGTGGCAATCATCGTCATTCCGATCGAGCTGGGAGGATTCGGCAAGATCTTCGCGGCGGTTCCGGCAAACAAGCTGCTGCTGGCGGTCCCCGGGCCGAATACGACGGGCGCTTACAGCGGTTATGCCACATTGGCGCTGGGTTCGGCGCTGGCGCTGTTTCTGTATCCCCATTCGCTCACGGGGATTCTGAGCGCCAGCAGCGGCCATGCCATCCGGCGCAACGCCGCCATGCTGCCGGCCTACAGTGTGGTGCTGGGCTTGCTCGCCCTGTTCGGCTTTTTCGTGATTGCCGCGGGGGTCGACAAGCTGCCGGAGTACGCTGCGGGCTTCAAGCAATTCGGCAGCAATTTCGCGGTGCCGGCGCTGCTGCTGCACAGCTTTCCGTCCTGGTTCGTGGGTATTGCCTTTGCTGCGATCGGAATTGGCGCCCTGGTGCCGGCCGCCATCATGTCGATCGCGGCCGCGAATCTCTACACGCGCAATATTCACCGTGAGTTCATCAACGGCAATCCGACCGCCAAACAGGAGGCGCAGATTGCGAAACGGGTGTCGCTGATCGTCAAGGGCGGCGCGCTGGTCTTCATCCTGTTCGTGCCGACGAAATATGCCATTGAGCTGCAGCTGCTCGGCGGCATCTGGATCATTCAAACACTGCCGCCGGTGATGCTGGGCGCCTATACCCGCTGGTTCAATTCCTGGGCGCTTCTCGCGGGCTGGGCCGTGGGTACCTTCGCGGGCACGACCATGGCCGTCGCGACGAATTTAACGACCACCTTTCCGCTCGTGGTCGGCAGCCATACCTTCCCGGGCTACACGGCCGTCTACACGGTCATGCTGAATCTGGCGGTGGCGGCCGTGCTCACTCCGGTGTTCAACGCGATGAGTTCAGGGCGCCCGCCGGCCGATGAGACCGTCGCGGCCGACTATCACGTCTGACGGGCGGGCGAATGTCAAAACCATTGGCGGTCATTACAGGCGCCTCGAGCGGCATCGGGATGGTGTTTGCGCGCCGGCTCGCACCGGATCACGACCTGCTGCTCGTTGCCCGGCGCCAGGATCGTCTGGCCGCGTTGGCGGCGGAGCTGACCGCACGGCACGGATCGGTGGTCGGCGTCATCGTTGCCGATCTGACCAACGCCGCGGATTTGGCCATGGTGGCGGATCGAATCGCCGCCGAACCCAATCTCGCTCTGCTGGTCAACAACGCGGGATTCGGCTACCGAGCCGCCTTTTGGGAGGCGGACCTCAATGTGATCGAGGATATGCACCGCTTGCACGTGATGGCCATCATTCGTCTGACGCATTCGGCGCTGCGCGTACTCGTCGCACAAAATCGTGGTGCCGTCATCAATGTGTCCTCCGTCGCTTCGTTCGCGCAGCGCGCCGGCAGCGCGAGCTATGGTGCGACGAAGAGCTGGCTCAGCACGTTCACCGAGGGGCTGTACCTGGATTTGAAGAAAGCTGGATCGGCGGTCGCCGTTCAAGCTCTCTGCCCGGGATTCACTTATTCGGGATTCCACGACGGCATGGCCGAGGACCGGCATCGCATCGCTCCCGCCGCCTTTTGGCTGACGGCTGACCGGGTGGTGGATGATTCCTTGAGAGCGCTGGCTCGAGGGACACTCTTCGTCGTGCCCGGATGGCGCTATAGATGGCTCGTCGGCGTACTCACGAAACTGCCGACTTGGCTGAAGCTGCGTCTCGAGTCCCGCGGACTTCGCCGCGACCCGCGGAAGGCGCCCTGATGTTGAGCGTTTAGTGGCATTCACCCGGGAGGCTAAGATGCGGCCCGGCAACGGGAACAGTTGCCGGGCCGCATCTTAGCCTCCCGGGCGAAGTCTCATACCGCTCGACATCACTGCGCCAAAAGCACCGGCACTCTCGCACAAATAATCGCAGAGAGATTCAAACGGATGGATGGATTGCCTTATTGGCGTCCGCTATATACGGTAGAATATACCGAGAATCGACTCTTGCCCGGCATCTGTGCTGATGCCGACGGTAATCCGGGCTGCCGCCATGCGCGGTTGCTCTCGAGCGAAATAGCCAAACAACTTTAAGAAGGCGATGTCTATGAGATCATCCAGGTCGATTGCGGCCAGTTCTGTTGTTTTCTTGCTGAGTTCGGGCGTCGTCTGGGCGCAAACGCTCGCCGCCAATACCGACACTACGGGAGCATCGGACGGGCTCGATCAAATCATCGTGACCGGCTCGCGCCAGTCTGGGCTCAAGGCGGCGGACAGCCCGGCCCCGATCCAGGTCATCGGCGTCGAGGCGCTCCGGGCCACGGGCGCCCCCGATCTCCCGACGGCGCTCGCGCAGGTCGTGCCTTCCTTCGTGATGCAGGCCTACGGCAACGATCTTGCGGGCGAGACCTTGCAGGCGAAGCTGCGGGGCCTGAGCTGCAACGATGTGCTGGTGCTCGTCAACGGCAAGCGGCGGCATACCACGGCGAACATCGAGATCGATCCGGGCGATCCGTACCAGGGATGCGCGGGCGTCGACTGGAGCATGATTCCGCTCGATTCCATCGATCACATCGAGGTGCTGACCGACGGCGCCGCGGCGCAGTACGGCAGCGACGCCATTGCCGGGGTGGTCAATATCATTCTCAAGAAGAACTCCTCGGGCGGCACCATCACCGGGACCTATGGCAATTACATGGACGGCGGCGGCAATACGGGCGATGTGTCGGCGAACGTGGGTTTCGCCCCCATCGATAACAGTTATGTGAATCTCACGGCCGAAGTGCACCATCATGGCGACAGCAATCGAGGCCAGATCGATCCGCGGGTGATCAACGCGGCCGCTTCCGGTACTTATCCCAATGACAATGTCGTCAACGCACCGGGGTATCCGAATTTGAACGGCCAGGAAGGCGACGCCGAGTACGAACAGAAGATCTTCGCGCTGAACGCCGGATTCGACTTCGGCAACGGCCAGGAGTTCTATGCCTTCGGCACCTACGGCGACAAGACGGCCGCCGCGTTCCAGAATTACCGCACGCCCAGCAAGGTCTCCTATACCGACCCGGCGACGGGGGTCACCACCTATCCGTTTCCTTTCGGTTTCGACCCGCAAGAGTCGACGCACGAGACGGATTACTCCATCACCGCCGGCTTCAAAGGCGTCGTCGCGCTGTGGAATTGGGATTTGAGCAGCACCTACGGCGGCGACAAACCCAAGATTTTCACCTTGAATTCCGCCAACAGCGCTGTCTATGCATCGACCGGAATTCCGACGCCGTCGAATTACTACGATGGATTTTTGCAGACGACGCAGTGGACTTCGACGCTCGACTTCAATCGTGACTTCGACGTCGGAATGGCGGGTCCGTTGAACGTGGCCTTTGGCGCTGAATACCGGCGCGATACCTACGGTGTCGGGGCGGGTGTTCCGATTTCGTATGAGGAGGGCGGCGCGCAATCCTATCCCGGCTTCACGCCCACCGATGCCGGCACCCACGATAGAAGAAATGAAGCGGTGTACATCGATTTCGCGGCCAAGCCCGTCGACAAGCTGCGAGTCGATGCCGCCGCCCGCTACGAGCACTACAGCGATTTCGGCAGTGCGACCTTGGGAAAGCTCACCGCGCGGTATGATTTCGCGCCGGAGTTTGCCGTGCGCGGCACTGCCAGCAATGGCTTTCGAGCGCCGACGCTGGCAGAAGAGTTCTACTCTGCCACCAATGTCACCTCCAATACCGCGACCGTTCAATTGCCCCCCAACTCGCCGGGAGGCAAACTGCTGGGTCTCGGCAACGGCCTGCAAGCCGAGCATTCGGTCAATCTGAGCCTCGGCTTGCTGTGGCGGCCGACGCCCGGCGTCAACGCAAGCTTGGATATTTACCAGATAAGCATCACCAACCGCATCGTCCCCACGGGCGTCCTCGACGGCACCGTCAACGGTGTTCCGCTGCCCTCGGCGTCGGCGGTCAATGCCGCCATCGCAGCGAATGGAAATTCCCTCGACCCGGATGTGGTGCAGAATGGCACGACAGGGGTGTCCACTTTCGCCAACGGCATCGATACCCGCACGCACGGCGCGGATCTGGTGTTCAATTTCCCCAACGATTACGCCTTCGGTCACGTGAATTGGTCGGTCGGGGCGGAGTACAATCAGACCGTCATCACCCGCGTCCCGGGTACACCAGCCGAATTGGTGGGGTTGACGCTGTATAACGCCGAGTCGCTTTCCGACATCACCACCGCGAGTCCGAAATACGTCGTCGACCTCGGCGCCCTGTGGACGCTGGGCAAGGCGTCGGTCAATCTCGTGGAAAAAATCTACGGGCCGGCCTCGGAGTGGGAAAACGACGACGGCGACAACCCCGCGAATGCTCTCGAGTATTTCCGCTCGGAGACGGGCGTGACGGCGATCACCAACCTCGACCTGGGCTATCAGTTCACGCACTATTTCCGCATGAATATCGGGGCGCTCAATCTATTCGACCGTTATCCGGACAAGCTCAACGGCACGCTGCGCTCTCATTTGGATAATCTTGCCTACAATGACAACCTGGGGGTGCAGCAGTACCCCTCCTTCTCTCCGATCGGCATCGACGGTGGCTTTTACTACGTCAAGGCCACCTTCAGCTTCTGATCTCGTTTGAGCCTCGGGGGGCGGGCGGCGGGGCTGCCGGCCGCCGCCTCCCGTAGGGCGTTTCTAAGTTGCGGATTTTCCTTTAATTTCTCGCATTTCACAAAACTGTCACAATTCGCATCGATAATTTTGGGCTCATCCAGACGTCTGCCCGTGAATTTCACGCGGTCCAATCTCGAACCGGAGCGAATATAAGTGAGAATAATCAACGGTCTTGTGATTGCAGCGGCCGCGTCTCTGGGCATGGTGGCTATGGCGGCGGCAGACATCTCGGGAGCGGGCGCCACTTTTCCCTACCCGATCTATGCCAAATGGGCGGATGCCTACAAGAAACTGACCGGAGTGGGTCTCAACTATCAGTCCATCGGGTCGGGCGGCGGCATCAAGCAGATCAAGGCCAAGACGGTCACCTTCGGCGCTTCTGACATGCCTTTGAAGCCCGAAGATTTGCAGGCTGCGGGCCTCCTGCAATTTCCCATGGTCATCGGCGGGGTGGTGCCCGTGGTGAACATCAAGGGGATTCAGGGCGGCCAATTGCACTTGGACGGGGCCACGGTGGCGAGCATTTATCTGGGCGACATCACGCAGTGGGACGATCCGCAGATCAAGCGCCTGAATCCGAAATTGGCTCTGCCGAGCACGGCGATCGCACCGGTGTACCGCTCGGACGGCTCAGGGACGAACTTCCTGTTCTCCGATTACTTGTCCAAGGCCAACCCCAAATTCAAGTCGAGCATCGGTGCGAATACGTCCGTGCAATGGCCGGCGGGGATCGGGGCCAAGGGCAACGAGGGGGTCGCCAACATGACCACCCAGACCGACGGCGCGATCGGCTATGTCGAGTATGCCTATGCCAAGCAGAATAAGATGGCGTACGCCCTGCTCACCAACAAATCGGGCGCCGTGGTGGCTCCCAGCGCCGATTCTTTTCAGGCGGCAGCGGCCAATGCCGACTGGGCCCATTCGGACGGCTACTACTTGATATTGACCGATCAAGCGGGCGCCAAGAGTTGGCCGATCACCGGGGCCAGCTTCATTCTGCTGTACAAGCAGCCTACCGATGCGACTGCCGTCAACGAAGCGTTGAAGTTCTTTGCCTGGGCGTACAAGGATGGCGCTAGTATGGCGGCCGAGCTGGACTACGTACCCTTGCCCGCGCCGCTGATCGACCAGGTCAAAAAGACCTGGACCTCGGAGATCACATCGGCGGGCCATCCGGTGTGGAGCGGCAAATAGCGGGAGCGAAACCGACATCGTGGCGATAATCGATCCGAGGCACGCCGCAAAGCAGTTGATTTACGAACGAATCTTCCGTTCAGCCACGCTGGGCGCGGCGATTCTCGTGCTATTGATCCTTGGCGGAGTGGCCATCTCGCTCGTGCGCGGTGCATGGCCGGCGGTCAGTCACTTCGGGTTCTCGTTCGTCACGCGCGAGATATGGAATCCCGTAACCGACGAGTACGGCGCACTGGCGCCGATTTACGGCACGATCGTCACCTCGGCGATCGCCATGCTGCTGGCGGTCCCGGCGGGGTTCGGTATCGCGCTGTTTCTGACCGAACTCTGTCCTCCGCTGTTGAAACGGCCGATAGGCGTCGCCGTCGAATTGCTGGCCGCCGTGCCCAGTATCATTTTCGGCATCTGGGGTTTGTTCGTGCTGGCGCCGATGCTGCAGCGGCACGTACAGCCCTGGCTGATAGGGCACTTTGGGCACATGCCCTTCGTCGGGCATCTGTTCAAGGGGCCGCCCTATGGCATTGGGATTCTCACCGCAGGCGTGGTCCTGGCCATCATGGTGCTGCCCTTCATTGCGGCAACCATGCGTGACGTCTTCGATACCGTGCCTCCCATGCTCAAAGAATCCGGATACGGGCTGGGTGCCACCACCTGGGAAGTCATGTGGAACGTGGTCGTACCGCATTCGCGCGTGGGGATCGTCGGTGGAGTGATGCTGGGCCTGGGGCGGGCGCTCGGCGAAACCATGGCGGTGACTTTCGTGATCGGCAACGCGCATCGAATCAGCTCCTCCTTGCTGGCTCCCGGTACCACCATATCTTCGGCCATCGCCAACGAGTTCACGGAAGCGGTGGGCGATCTCTATACCTCGTCGCTCATTGCGCTCGGCTTGCTGCTGTTTCTCATCACCTTTACCGTGATTGCGGCGGCCCAGGCCATGCTGCGGCGCCTGGAGCGGGGCGGAGGGTCTGTCGCATGAAACGGCGCGCCTTGCGCAAGGCAAAGAACGCCGCGTTTCTCGCGCTCTCTCTGATCGCCACCATGACGGGGCTGGTCTGTCTGGCCGCGATCCTGTGGACCCTGCTGTCGCACGGGTTGGCGGGAATGTCCTGGCATCTCTTTACGCAAATGACTCCGCCGCCCGGCAATCAAGGCGGCCTGCTCAATGCCATCTACGGCAGCGCGGTGATGACGCTGCTCGGCATATTGATTGGATCGCCCATCGGCGTTCTGGCCGGCACCTATCTGGCGGAATACGGCCGCAAGTCGCGCCTGAGCGCGGTCATTCGTTTCATCAACGATGTGCTGTTGAGCGCGCCCTCCATCATCATCGGCCTGTTCGTCTATGAAATCGTCGTGGTGCGCATGGGCCATTTTTCCGCCGTCGCCGGCGCCCTTGCGCTGGCGATACTGGCGATTCCGGTGACCTTGCGGACCACGGAAGATATGCTCAATCTGGTGCCGGTCGGCATGAAGGATTCCTCCGCGGCGCTCGGCGCCTATCCCTGGCGCACCACGATCAGCGTTCTGTATCCCGCGGCTCGCAGCGGAATCGTCACAGGCCTGCTGCTGGCCATCGCCCGCATCAGCGGGGAGACCGCGCCGCTGCTGTTCACGGCGCTCAACAATCAGTTTTGGAGCACGCACTTGAACGCCCCCATGGCGAATCTTCCGGTCGTCATATTCCAGTTCGCCCTGAGTCCCTACAAGGATTGGCAGGACCTTGCGTGGGCCGGAGCCTTGATCATCACCGTGACGATATTGGTGCTCAGCATCTCCGCGCGGGTGATACTGGCGCTGCTTCAGGCCGAGCGAGGGTCCGGCCGATGATGCCCTCGGCAAAGCCTCCGAGGCATTTGAAAATGCGTGCGCCGCTCGTGGTGCCGCCCGAGCCGGCGAAGGATCTGGGGCCGCCGAAGATCGAAATTCGCGCCTTGAATTTCTACTACGGCGATTCGCTGTCCCTGCGCAACATCAACATGTCCCTGGCGGACCATTCCATCAGTGCGTTCATCGGGCCTTCGGGCTGCGGCAAGTCGACCTTGCTCCGCGTGCTGAACCGCATGTACGGCCTGTATCCGAATCAGCGCGCCGAAGGCGAGGTCCTCATCGGCGGCCGGGATATTCTGGGTCCCACGGTCGACGTCGCCGAACTGCGGTACCGGGTCGGCATGGTATTCCAGAAGCCCACGCCGTTTCCGATGTCGGTGTTCGACAATGTGGCGTTCGGCTTGCGGCTGGGCGGCGGGGTCCGCGGCGCGGAACTGAAGTCGCGCGTCGAGTCCGCGCTGCGCGATGCGGCGATTTGGGACGAGGTGAAGGATAAGCTGCATGCCGACGGCCGCAGCCTGTCCGGCGGGCAGCAACAGCGTGTGTGCATCGCGCGGGCGATCGCAGTGAAACCCGAAGTGCTGTTGCTCGACGAGCCGACGGCGGCGCTCGATCCGATTTCCACATTGCGGGTCGAGGAGACCCTGCAGGCGCTGCGCGAGAAGTATTGCATCGTGGTGGTCACGCACAATCTGCAGCAGGCGGCGCGTGTGTCGAACGTCACCGGATTCATGTACATGGGGGAACTCGTGGAAATAGGCCCATCCAGCCAGATATTTACCTCGCCGAAGGATCGAAGAACCGACGACTACGTTACCGGACGGTTCGGCTGAGACAGCGCATGGACGAATTCTCCTTCACCTCGCGCACCGCCGCAGCCTCGCGGGCCAATGGAGCTGCGCCGTCTCGCGAGTCGGTGAACGATTTCGTCATGAGGGCGCGCGGCGTGAACGTCCACTACGGCGACAAGCACGCCGTCAAGAATGTCGATCTCGACATAGGGCGCAATCAAGTGCTGGCCATGATCGGACCGTCGGGATGCGGAAAATCCACCTTCCTGCGCTGTCTCAATCGCATGAACGACACGATCGCGGCCGCGCGGGTCGACGGCGTAATCACGCTGGATGGGTTCAATATTTACGATCGCAAGCAGGACGTCGCGCAGCTGCGTGCGCGCGTCGGGATCGTATTCCAGAAGCCCACGCCGTTCCCGCACTCGATCTACGCCAACGTGGCGTACGGACCGCGGATTCACGGCCTGACCCGGAGCCGCAGCGACATGGACGAACTGGTCCAGACCAGTCTGGCGCGCGCCGGACTCTGGGATGAAGTGAAGGATCGCCTGTCGACCCCGGGCACCAGTCTTTCCGGAGGACAGCAGCAACGGTTGTGCATTGCGCGCACCATCGCCGTGAATCCCGAAGTCATACTGATGGACGAACCTACGTCGGCTCTGGACCCCATTGCGAGCGCAAATATCGAGGACCTGATCGATGAATTGCGCGCCAATTACGCCATCGTCATCGTGACGCACAATATGCAACAGGCAGCGCGGGTATCGCAGCGCACGGCATATTTCCACATGGGCGATCTGGTCGAAGTCGGTCCGACAGAACGGATTTTCACCAACCCGCAGCAGAAGCTGACGGAAGACTACATCACCGGCCGCTTCGGTTGACGTGGTCCGCCGCGGCGGCGCAGCGTCCGGCGCGCGGTTCTCGAACTGGGAAGGCGCACTGCGCGCGAGGAACAACTCTGTGAAAGCTACGCGGGAGGAATTGGCTCACCTTCTGGCGAATGCCGCCTTTCTCAAACCCTTCGGCTTCGTCCTCCAATCTTGCGCTCCGGGGGAGTGCACCATCGTGGCGCCGTACGCCGCTTCCTTGGAGCGCCCCGGCGGCATCCTGAGCGGCATCACCATCATGGGCGCGGCCGACGTTGCGATGTGGCTGGCCATCATGACCGAGCGCGGCACGGCCGAGCAGTGGGTCACCACGGACTTGAAGACCGCCTTCCTGAACAGCGCCCGCGAGACGGATGTCTCTTGCAGCGCGCGGGTTCTCAAGCTGGGAAAGCGCACGGCGTACGGTACGGCTGAGTGCCGCGCCGCCAACGGAGAGCTGCTGGCGCATCACGTTTTGAGTTACGCGCTTACCTCTGGACGGTGATGTTGACCGTGCGCACTGGGCCGAGGTACATCACCGCGCAGAGGGAGCAGTTTGAGTTGCCTTTGGCGCCGTGATGTCGAGCGGTATGAGACTTCGCCCGGGAGGCCGAGGGTTGAGGATTCGTACTCGGCGGGCGGCTTGCGACTGGACTTGCATGCGCATATGATGCGCATGCAGGAGATGCAACCATGAAGGCTTACCGGCGCGATGCTCGAAAACGCGCAGTCAATCTGACTTTGAGCGAAGACCTGGTGCAGGAAGCCAAGGTGATGACCGACAATCTTTCCGGTGTCGTTGAGTCTCTTTTGTCCGAATTCGTCGCGCAAGAGCGAAAGCAGCGTCTCGCCAAAGCGAAAGCCCTCGAGGCTACCATCCTAATGTGGAACGAGTTCAATGCTAATTCCGGCTCGATTGCCGACGAGTATTCGTCACTCTAATGCCCCAGTTCGACGTACATCGCAATTTGGGCAAACATCGGGATAGCATTCCGTTTGTCGTAGTTGTTCAATCCTCTCTGTTCAACGAATACCGTCGAAGAGTGGTTGTTCCATTGGTTCGAAGATCGGCGCTCGGCAAGGTGAGTCATGCCGGTTTTAATCCGACATTTAAAATTCGCGGTACGCCGGTAGTCTTGCATCCGCTCGAAATTGTCTCCATTCCCACCGACCAGCTCGGTGAATTGGTCGATTCTCTGAGCGACGAGAGTCAGCGAATCGTCGCTGCATTGGACGAACTTCTTACTCAAGTGTGGGAATAGTACCTCGGCACTGCGATGTTGAGCGGTTGACGGTATTCGCCCGAGGGGCTGAGCGGTTGCCGGGCAACGAGGAAGCAGTTGCCCGGC
>Ga0302324_100018515_pt1 | contig 13720 bp, 12 predicted proteins | sample Palsa_T0_1_FD_201949 | JGI IMG/M metagenome (GOLD analysis project Ga0302324, IMG submission 201949) | Peat permafrost microbial communities from Stordalen Mire near Abisko, Sweden - Palsa_T0_1 | ecosystem: Environmental > Terrestrial > Soil > Palsa > Peat permafrost | place: Sweden: Abisko...
CAACAGCATATCGAAGCCGATTTCCACACACCGTTCGTGGTGGAAAATCGATCCGGTGCCGGCGGCAGCGTTGGCACTGCTTACGTGGCAAAGGCTGCGCCGGACGGTTACACGCTGCTGCTTGGCACCTTGAGCGGCAATGTGCTCAACCAATTCATCTACGGCACGCTGCCTTACGATCCCGAGCATGACTTTGCGCCGATCTCGCTCTTGGTGCATCTGCCTAACCTGCTGGTGGTCAGTCAGAAGGTCCCGGCCCAATCGGTGCCCGAGCTGATCACCTATCTGAAAGCCAATGACGGCAAGCTCAATTATGGCTCGTCCGGCGTCGGCACCTCGTCGCATCTATCCGTCGTGATGTTCGCGCTTGCGACCGGCACGCACATGACGCATGTGCCGTTCCGCAGTACCACTGACGAAATCACCAGCATGATGAACGGCAGCGTCGATCTCGCTATCGACAGCATGACGACGCTGTGGCCGCAGGCGCAGTCCGGCTCCGTCCGCGCGCTTGCGGTCACGACCGGAAAGCGCGTTGCCGGCGCTCCTGACCTGCCGATCATCGGCGAGACTATCCCTGGATTCTCAGTGGAGGCCTGGCAGGGCTTATTCGCGCCCGCCGGTACGCCACGTCCAATCGTCAACAAGCTCGCCGCCGAAGTGAAACAAATGTTCGAACAGCCCGACGTGGTGGACTCGCTGAAGAAAGTCGGCGGCGAGCCGGAGTGGATGACTCCGGATGCGTTCGCCGCATTCATCGCGACGGAGCGGCCGAAATGGCGCGACGTTATCAAAGCTTCGGGCGTACATATCGATTGATTGTTTGCGACAATGACGGCCGCCGTGACAAAAACCCAAGCCGTCTTCAAACCAGTGCTGCGGCTGGAAGATACGGCGCTGTTGCGCGGGGCGGGCCGCGGATTGCGCTCTATTTTCAAAACCGGTCGCGCTCAAGCATGCGCCAGCGCGACAACCGCCGCTCGATCCACATGATGAGCTCGGTGAGCAGGACGCCCACCAGCGCGATGACGATGATCGGCACAAAGAGCTTCGCAGTGGCGAACACATTGGCGTACTCGACAATCATGCCGCCGAGCCCGCTGATAGCCGTAAAGAACTCCGCGACTATGATGCCGATAATGGCAAGCCCAACCGAGAGCCGCACGCCGGCCATTATGAAGGGCAGCGCCGCCGGCAGGATGATCTTGAAGAAGATTTGTGATTCCGTTGCGCCATAAGCGCGGCCGATCTCCAGCATTGAACCGCGCACGTCGCGAATTCCCGAATAGGTGTTGACGATGATCGGGAATACCGCAACCGACACCAGGATCGTCACCTTGCCGGCGAAGCCGAGGCCGGCCCACAGGATGATCAGCGGCACCATCGCGATGCGGGGAACGGCGTAGAGCGCATTGATGAACGGGTCGAGGATGTATTCCACGATCCGCCATTGCGCGATGGCGATGCCGACAGCGATGCCGATGACGATGGTCAGCACCATGCCGACCGAAAACGGCCAGAGGCTCTGGATCATCCCCTTCTTCAGCGCGCCGCTCCTGATCAATTCGATGGCGGCGCGGAAGATTGCGCTCGGCGGCGCCATGAAGATCGCGTCCATCTGGCGGCCGAAATATTCCCAGATGCCGAAGAACACCACGACCGAAGCGATGCGGACCGCGTTCGGGCTGAGCAGGAAGTTGTGCAGATGCTGCGCCGTGGTTGTCTTCGGCGCCGGCACCGATTTCCGCGGCGGAAGCTGCATCTCGCTCATGGTTCGTTGCTCCTGAGCATTTGCCGCAATTCGGCGCGGCATGCCGCAAAGGCTGGATGTTTGTGCACGTCGCCGTTCATCCGCTCGGCGGCGACCGGCGAATCGACGATAGTTTCGATGCGGCCGGGCGCGGTGTCGAACACAAAAATGCGGTCCGACAGCAGCAGGGCTTCGTCGATCGAATGCGTTACAAACAGCACTGTGGCCGCGGTGCGCGACCAGATTTTCAGGAAATCATCCTGCAATTGTTCGCGGGTCTGGGCGTCGAGCGCACCGAACGGCTCGTCCATGAAAATCAAGATCGGCCGCCGCATCAAAGCGCGGGCAATGCCGACACGCTGCTGCATGCCGCCGGACAATTCATGGGGAAAGTGATCGCGGAATGACCCGAGCCCGACAAGGTCGATGAAATGACGAGCCTGCTCGCGCCGCTCGGCAACTGAAATGCCGTCAATCTCCAGCGGAAATTCGACATTGCCCTCGACGGTGCGCCACGGCAGCAACCCGAAGTTCTGAAACACCATGCAGGCGTCTTTGCGTGGCTTGGTGAGCGGAGTACCGGCGACGGTGATTTTTCCTTCGTCGGGGGTTGCAAGACCGGCAGTCATCCGCAGCAGCGTGGTCTTGCCGCAGCCTGACGGTCCGAGCAGTGTGACCAGTTCGCCTTTCTGTACGGTGGCGTTGATACGGTCGAGCGCGACCATGAGGTCGGCGGGCTCGCTTGCCTTGCCGCGACGGCGGACCGCAAAGAATTTGCTCACGCCCTCGTAGACAACCATCGGCGCGGGCATGTCAGCAGCCATGCGATTATTCTTTGGCGATTATTTCTGCTCGTATGGCCCCAGCTTCTTCAACGCTACTTCGACGAAGCGCTGATCGAGCACGCTCTTAGGATCCGGGGCGGTCGTCAGATTACCGAGCTTCACGTTGAGGTCGGCCGTGAACTCCTCGACTTTCGGGCGGAGCCCGCCATCGACACCCCACAAGTGCTCACTGCTTATGTCGCGCACCACCGCCTTGAGGAATTCCACATCGAGTTCGGGCACGTGCTCGTGCATGATCTCGGCGGCTTCATCAGGATTGGCGATGATATAGCGTACGGCGCGGATGCTGGCTTCGGTCAGAATCTGAAGTGCGGCACTTCGCTGCGGATCGGACAGCTCGTCAGTGCGCACGACGCTCCAGGAATAGCCGAGGCCGGGAAATTCCTTGGACAGCTTCGTCAGCACGGTCACCTTGCCATCCTGCACACCGCGCAGCGTCGTAACGGTGTTAATCAGCGCGGCGTCGGCACGGCCGCCGATCACTGCTTGGAGGCGGGCTGCATGGCCGCCGACCTGGACGAAATTCGCTGTTGAATCGTCGACGTTGTATTTTTTCAGGATCAGCCGGACCATTTGGTCAGGCAGCGCGCCGGGGCCGGACGTGGCGAACGTCTTGCCGGCTAGATCGGCAATCGAGCTGCCTTTGCCCTTGGCGAGAACCAGGCTGTAGTCGCCGATCGGTTGCCAGGTATTGATGGCGCGGACATTGGCGCCGGCCTGGATCGAGGCGAGCACATTGACCATACCGATAAACGCGATGTCGACGTTGCCGGAGATCAGCGCGCGCATGGCATTAGAATCGCCAGTGACATTGACCTCTTCAACCTCGAGGTCGCCGAGAAAGCCCTTTTTCTCGGCGACATAGAGCGGCAGCGAGAAGGTCGTCGGTGGTCCGGGAAATCCAAACTTGATTTTTATGGCCGAGGCAGCGGTAGCGTTCAGGTTAAGCGCCGCGCTGAGGCAGCAAGCGAACGCTATTGCGGCGGCGCGAAAGCGCGGACTGGAATTTGACGTCATCGCTATTTCCTTACGGGACGATAGAGACGATCGAAGTTACGCCGGCGCTGATGTTGTAGCCGCCGTCGCTTACCTTGCCTAGGCTAAGAAAAGCCGCCACCGTAGCGGTGGCGAGTATTGGTGCAGGCGATGAGCTCGGTTGGACTGATCGGTTACGGCGGTATCGCGCGCGATGTGGTAGCGGCGTTGCGCGATGCCGGCAGCGGCGTCGAGATTTCGGCAGCGCTGTGTCGGCCGGGGCGAAGCGATCAAGCGCGCGCCGCGCTTCCCGGCGTCGATATTGTCGAAGCGCTCGGCGATCTCCTGGCGCGCAAGCCTAAGATCGTTGCCGAACTCGCAGGCCAGCAGGCGATCAACGAGCACGGGCCGGAAATTCTAAAGCGCGGTTTCGATCTGCTGGTCATTTCAATCGGCGCGTTGGCCGAGCCTACGCTCCTTGGTCGCCTCAAAACCGCGGCGAACGACGGCAAAAGCCGTATCTTGCTGCCGGCTGGTGCAATTGGCGGCATCGACGCCATTGCTGCAATGCGGGTCGGCGGCCTCGACACGGTGCGCTACCGGTCGCGCAAGCCACCGGCGGCGTGGCGCGGTTCGCCCGCGGAAAAAGTCGCCGATCTCGACAAACTCACCGGCCGCACTGTGCTTTATCGCGGCCACGCCGGCGAAGCGGCGCTGCTTTATCCGCAAAATGCCAATGTTGCCGCCACGGTTGCGCTGGCCGGTGTGGGTTTTGAAAAAACCGAGGTCGAACTGGTGGCCGATCCGGAAGCGCCCGGCAACGTTCATGAAATCGAAGTCGAAGGTGCCGCCGGCCGTTTCACCATTTCGTTGCAGGGGCGTCCGTCACGCACGAACCCGAAGACATCGGCGCTGACCGCGCTTAGTGTTGCCCGGGCGCTCCTCAATCTCGATGCGACGATCGTCATATGACTGTTCCGACGCGACGCGCCACCAATGCCCTGATCGGTAGTCCAGTCGAGCGGCTTGAGGACTTGCGCTTCCTCACCGGCCGCGGCCAGTACACCGACGATCTGCACGATGAAAAAATGCTGCACGCAGTATTTCTGCGCAGCGCGGTTGGCCACGGCCGGATTCGGTCGATCGATGTTACGGCCGCGCGCAAGAAGCCGGGCGTCCACGCGGTCATAACTGCTGCCGATATCGGTGAGGTGCCGATGATTCCGTTGCACCTTGATCCCCTGCCTTCGGCAAAGCGCTATGTGCAGCCGATCATCGCCGTCGACAAGGTACGCTTTGTCGGCGAGGCGATGGCGGTCGTGGTCGCCGACAGCATTGCGCTTGGCGAGGACGCGCTTGAAGCGATCGTGGTCGATATCGAGCAGCTGCCAGCCGTTGTGGATCGCGAGTCGGCGCGTCGGGGTGATGCTCTGCTATTTGAGGAAACCGGCACCAATTTCGCCGGTACTCTTGTCGCGACGCGCGGTGACCATATCGAGGCAGTATTCGAGGGGGCGCCCTACAGACGCCGCGATTTTTTTAGCGTGCAGCGCCACGGCGCGGTGCCGATGGAGCCGCGCGGCCTTATCGCGGTTTGGGACGAAGCGAAGCAGCGCGTCACGGTGAGCGGAGCCTGTAAGGCGCCATTCCTTGCTCGCCGGATGCTGGCCGCAATGATGAATTTGCCGGAAAGCGCGGTCCGCCAGCTTGAATACGATGTCGGCGGCGGCTTCGGCGCGCGCGGCGAATTTTATCCGGAAGATTATTTGGTTCCGTTTGCGGCCAAGGTCGTCGGGCGCCCGGTGAAATGGGTGGAGGACCGGCGCGAAAATTTGATGGCGCTTTGCCATTCTCGCGATGCGGGCTGCGATCTAGAAATCGCCTGCACACGCGACGGCACCATTCTTGCGCTGCGTGGCGAAGCCTTTGCCGATATCGGCGCCTATGTGCGCACCAATGGTGCAACCGCTCCGCGCAATATTTCGCAAATCATGTCCGGGCCATATCGCATTCCGCATGTGCGGATGGATGTAGACCTGCTCATCACCAACAAGACGCCTTCCGGCACCTATCGCGGGCCCGGCCGTTTTGAAGCTGATTTTTGCCGCGAGCGGCTGTTTGATCTGGTGGCGGCCGATCTCGGCATCGATCCTGTCGCATTCCGCCGCCGTAACCTGATTCCGGAAAGCGAGATGCCTTATGAGCTTGCGACCGTGCAGGTGCTTAACATCAAGCAGGAGTGCGATAGCGGCAACTATCAGACGACGCTCAATCGCTGTCTTGACGAATTCAAATGGACCGAGCGGTCGAAGCTGCAAGGCAAGCTGATCGACGGCCGCTATCACGGCATTGCGGTCGGCTGTTATCTCGAAGGCGGCGGCACCGGGCCGAAGGAAAACGCAAAGCTCGTTATCGAGCCCGAAGGTTCGATTGCGGTCTTTGTCGGCTCCTCCTCGGTCGGGCAGGGCGTCGAGACGGTGTTCTCGCAGATCGCTGCCGACGCGCTGGAAGTGCCGATGGAGCGCATCAGGCAAGTCTACAAAGGTTCGACCGACTATCTCGCGGAGGGATTCGGTTCATATTCGTCCCGCTCGATCGTTATGGGAGGCAATGCCATCGTCAATGCCGCCAACAGCCTGCGCGACCAGATTCGGGCTGCGGCGGCAGAGCGGCTCAATTGCGCGGTGAGTGAAATCGGCTTCGATCGTGGTATGGCGATTGGGCCGAACCGTGCGGCCATCGATCTGAAGGAGTTCGCCGGTTTTTTCGCAGAAGGCACGCATGCCAGCAACAAGCGCACCTATTCCTACGGCGCGCACGCCGCCTATGTCGCGGTCGATCCGAGAACCGGGCACGTTGAGCTGATCGACTACGTCGCAGTCGAGGATGTCGGCCGCATCGTCAATCCGCTGACGCTGCACGGCCAGTGCGTCGGTGCGGTGGTTCAAGGTCTTGGCGGCGCCTTGCTTGAGCATTTCATCTACGACGAGAACGGTCAATTTCTGACCGGCTCGCTGGCCGATTACCTGCTGCCGACCGCGAGCGATTTCCCGAACATCCGCGCTGTTGCGCTGGAAGAGAAGCCATCGCCGATCAATCCGATGGGCTTCAAGGGCGCCGGCGAGGGCGGCATCATTCCGGTCGGCGGCGTGGTCGCCAACGCAGTGGCCGCAGCGCTCGGCTCGCTGGGCATTAAGCTTTACGAATTACCGCTGTCGCCGCCGCGGGTGTGGCAATTGATCCAGGCGGCGCGGCTGGCACGGTAAGCCCACCTATGCAGCGCAACATCTGGCTCGGCATTCTGATTGGCTCCACAATTGGCGGCTTCATCCCCGAAATGTGGGGGGCAGATATGTTCTCGTATTCGTCGCTGCTGTTGAGCGGCGTGTTGGCGGCATTCGCCGGATTGTGGATCGGCTACAAGATGAGCTAGCGTGCTGGCATGAAACTTCCGCCTTTCGAATACGCCTGCCCCACTTCGGTCTCGGAGGCGGTTGCGCTGCTGGCGTCGCACGAAGGTGAAGCCCAGCCGCTTGCAGGCGGGCAGAGCCTGGTACCGATGATGGCGTTTCGTGTTGCGTCACCGTCGCTCGTGGTCGATCTGCGCAAATTGGCAGAGTTGCGGCAGATCAAGATTTCAGATGAAGGCGTTACGCTTGGCGCCATGGTGCGCTGGCGGGAAATCCTCGATGATGCGCGATTGCGAACGGTGCAGCCGCTTCTGGTCGCGGCCGTCGAACATGTTGCCCACTATCAAATCCGCAATCGCGGCACGGTCGGCGGCAGTATTGCGCACGCCGATCCTGCGGCCGAAATGCCGGGCATTGTTTTGACGTGCGACGCAAAGATCGCCGTCACGGGGAAAGCCGGTGCGCGCGTGATCGATGCGGCAAATTTCTTTGAAGGCCCTTTGATGACCGCGCTGAAGCCTGACGAGATCATCACCGAAATTCGCTTGCCGGCGTGGCCGGCGAAACGCCGGTTCGGCTTTCAGGAATTTGCCCGCCGCAGGGGTGATTTTGCGCTTGCGGCAGCGTTGCTGTTCTACGACGATGATGGCGGCAAGGTGCGCAATGCCCACGTTGGCGCGATCGGCGTTGCGGATACGCCGGTTCGCCTCCCTGCGGTCGAGCAGGTTCTCAACGGCAGCGCGATTGACGAAGCAACGATTGCCAAGGCGGAAGCTGCAGCCTCGGCTTCAGTCGATCCCCATGACGACATTCATGCCAGCGGCGCTTATCGCAAGGCGCTGGTCGGCGTCATGGTCGAGCGCGCGCTACGCGCGGCCGCGGCGTAGCCGTTCATGCCAGTCAAATTCGAGGTCAATGGCAAGTCGGTCGAGGTCGAAGTTGAGCCGCGGCTGACGTTGGCCGATTGTTTGCGGCATTATTTGCGGCTCACTGGCACCCATGTCGGCTGCGAGCACGGCGTCTGCGGCGCCTGCACCGTGCTGATCGATGGCGCCGCTGTGCGCTCATGCCTCACGCTCGCGGTGCAGGCGGAAGGCGCCAAGGTAACGACCGTTGAAGGCTTGTCATTGGAGGAAGGGCTCACGCCGCTGCAAGCTTCGTTTCGCAAACATCACGCGCTGCAATGCGGCTTCTGTACGCCGGGCATGATCACCACCGCCCATGCGCTGCTGAGCGAGGAGCCCGATTGCGACGCTGACCGGGTGCGCGAGGTGCTGTCGGGCAATATCTGCCGCTGCACCGGCTACATCTCCATTGTCGAAGCTGTGCTCGACGCCCGCTCGTCCTACAAGAAAACCATGCCATGACAGGTGCAACGCGAGGCGTGCTGTGACGCGGGCGTTGAGAAATACCTTCATTGGCGCGTCGATCGAGCGCCGTGAGGACCTTCGCTTCCTGCGCGGCCGCGGCACCTACGTCGATGACCTCCAGGTGCTCGGCCTGCTCTATGCGGTAATCCTGCGCAGCTCCGTGGCACACGGCCGGGTGCGCTCCATCGATGTCTCCGGCGCGCTGAAGATCGAGGGCGTCCACGCTGTCATCACCGCCAAGGACATGACGTCGAAGGATTACCCGTCCGGCGTGCCGATCGTGCCGATGCGATTGCAGCCGCTGCCCGAATTCCTACCCTACGAGCAGCCGGTCATCGCTTATGAGAAGGTGCGCTACGTCGGCGAGCCGATTGCCGTGGTGCTGGCGGCGAGCGTCGCCATCGGAGAAGACGCGCTGGAGCAGATCGCGGTTGAGATCGAGGAGTTGCCTGCGGTCGCCACGTGGCAGGAGGCGTCGAAAAACCAAAGCGTGCTGTTCGACGTCACCGGCACCAACCGCTCGCTTACATTCGAGGCGCGCAAGGGCGATGCCGACGCGGCGTTCAAAGATGCGCCCTATACACGCCGCGAGCGCATGCGTACCGGCCGCCACTATGGCCTCACCATGGAGCCACGCGGCGTGATGGCTGAGTGGGACGCAGCCAACAATAAACTCACTGTCTCGGGCGCCTCGAAGGTGCCGTTCGTCAACCGCCGCATCCTGGCGAAGCAGATCGGTTTGTCTGAAACCGACATCGAGTTGATCGAGAACGACGTGGGCGGCGGCTATGGGGCGCGCGGCGAATTCTATCCGGAAGATTTTCTCATCCCGTTTGCCGCGAAACACGTCAACCGCCCGGTAAAGTGGATCGAGGATCGCCGCGAGAACCTGATGGCGATGAACCACGCCCGCGAGACCGAAGCCGATCTTGAGATCGCCTGCCATCGCGACGGCACGATCATCGCGCTACGTGGCGAGATGTACACCGACATGGGCGCCTATATGCGCACCAACGGCGCGGTCGGCGCGCGCAACGCGCCGCAGTTCCTGACTGGGCCTTATCGTGTCCCGCATCACAAGGTCGACTCGCACCTCTGGATGACCAATAAGACGCCGGTCGGCACTTACCGCGGGCCGGGCCGCTTCGAAGGCAGCTTCTACATGGAGCGGCTGCTCGACATGGTCGCCGCCGATCTCGGCATCGACCGCATCGAGCTGCGCCGCCGCAACCTGATCGGCAAGGCCGAGCATCCCTACAAACTCGCCACCGCGCAGCCCACCAATGCCCATGACCAGACCGACTCGGGCGACTACGAAGAGACGCTCGACCGCTGCCTGAAAGAGTTCAACTATGCCGATGTCTCGAAGCTCGGGGGCAAGCTGATCGATGGCAAATATCACGGCATCGGGGTGGCGTGCTTCATTGAGGGCGGCGCTGCCGGTCCGAAGGAAAGCGCGCGGCTCGAGGTCAACGACGACGGCACCATAACGGTCTACCTGGGGACATCGTCGGTCGGGCAAGGCGTCGAGACGATCTACGCGCAGATCGCCGCTGACGCACTTGAGGTGCCGATGGAGCGCATCCGCCACGTCTATCACGGTTCGACCGGGCTCGTGAGCGACGGCTACGGCGCCTATCACTCGCGCTCGGTGGTGATGGGCGGCTCGGCGGTGCTCGATGCGACGCAAAAATTCTTAGGTTTGCTGCGCGAGGCTGCGGGCAAGCGGCTCGGCTGTGCCGAGTCCAACGTCACGCTCGACGTCGACAAGGTCATCGGCGGCGGCGTCTCGCTGCCGCTCAAGGAGTTTGCCGGTCTCACCGCCGAGGGCGCGTTCCTCAACCACAAGCACACCTACAGCTACGGAACCCATGCCACGCACATCACGGTCGATGCGCGACTCGGCCATATACAGATTCTCGATTACGTCGTGGTGCAAGACGTCGGACGTGCCATCAACCCGCTCACGGTCCGGGGCCAGGTAATCGGCTCGCTGGTGCAAGGTCTCGGCGGCGCGGTGCTGGAAGATCTGAAGTACGACGCGCAGGGCCAGTTCCTCACCGGCTCGCTCGCCGATTATCTGCTGCCCACGGCTTCGGATTTCCCGAACCTGCGTTGCTTCGTCACCGACGACCATCCGTCGCCGATCAATCCGCTCGGCGCCAAGGGAGCGGGCGAGGGCGGCATTGTCGCCGCCGGCGGCTGCATGGCGAACGCGGTGGCAAATGCGCTGCAAACGTTCCACGTGGAGCCGCGCGCGCTACCGCTCTCGCCGGCCTACATCTGGGAGTTGCTGCAAGCCGGGCGGAAGTAGCTCCTCATCATCCGCCAACGGGCCCGCGCTTGTCGCGCGGCCCGATGACAGGCTCCGGCGGATGATCCAGTAATCACGGTAGAACGAGTGCTCGTTATGTCATTGAATACTAGATGCCCCGCCTGCGCGGGGCATGACAGGGGTGGTCGCTTCGCATAAATTCCCAACCAACCCAAATTGCCGAGGAGCAAGTCATGTCCGTTGCCCGTCATCCGCGTCCGAAAGAGCTTGAGGGCGTTCCGATCGAAGACATCATGAAGCGCTATGTCGGCCGCTTCACAGAGAAGAAGGCGGATTGGGCGGCGTTCGAGGATGCCAAAATCGAGGGCTACAAGCGGGCGCAGCATCGCTTCATCGGCGCCGGCGGCTCCGGCAAGCACGGCGATCCGTCGGTGATCCCGGCCGGCAACTTCACGCTGTCGATCATGTATGTCGAACCGGGACAGGGTAATGCCGCGCATACTCACGAAGTTGAAGAGTGCTTCTTCGTGCTGCAGGGCTATCTCGACGTGTTCGTCGAGGACGAAAGCGGCAAGCGGCTGACCACGCGGCTCGGGCCTTGGGAAACCATTTGCTGCCCGGCCGGGGTCATTCATGGCTACCAAAACGACTCGCTCGAGCCGGTCTACTTCCAGGTCATGATCGGCCGCGGCAAACCGGAGACCATGGGCTATGCCGACGATGACCTGTTCAAGCGCAAGGATGCGCACCTGAAGGCGGTCTAAGTGTCCAAGGCGCTCGACGAAGCGCGCTACGAGCTGGCGCTCGCCAACCGCATCATTGCGCATGAGGGCGTGCTCGACGGTTTCGGGCACGTCAGCATGCGCCACCCAGAACATCCTGACCGCTATCTGCTGTCGCGCTCGCGCAGCCCGGAACTGGTCGAGCCGGGCGACCTGCTGGAGTTCACGCTGGACTCCGAACCGGTAGGCGCGCCGAAAGCCGAATTCTACGGCGAGCGCGTGATCCACGGCTGCATCTATCAGGCGCGGCCGGACGTCCACGCCGTCTGTCATCATCACTCGCCGTCGATACTGCCGTTCTGCGTTACCGGCGTCGCGCTCGAGCCGGTGTTTCACATGGGCCCCGTGATGGGCCAGGTCGTGCCGTTCTGGGACAGCCGCGATGAGTTCGGCCACACCGATCTGCTGGTGGTGAAGCCGGAGGAAGGACGCTCGCTGGCGCGGGCACTCGGCCCGCACTGGATGGTGCTGATGCGCCGCCACGGCGCGACCCTCACCGGGCGGTCGGTACGTGAACTGGTGTTTCGCACGATCTATTCGCACGCCAACGCTGAAATTCAGTTGCGTTCGATGATGATCGGGACCGTTGGCGCGCTTAGCGCTGCCGAGCGGCAGCGCGGTGAGCCGCGGCAGCTGCAGCCTCGGCCGATGGCGCGAGCGTGGGAATACTGGACCACGCGGCTGCAAAAGGCCGGAGAGTTGCCGCCGCGCAACGCCCCGAAGCCGGCGCGGTCAAGCAGCACTAAGCGGCGCGCAGCGCCGGCAACGCGACGCGCCGCCAAGCGACGGTCGCGGTAACGCGAGCGGACACTCTGCCTGTGCCGCGCGTTCAGCCGTAGGTCGGCACGAACAGCTTCTCGATCGGGATCTTGTCCGGGATCAGGCCCTGATCGACCATGTAGCCGACCATCGCCTCCAGCGTCGGACGATTTGGCTCAACGCCATAGGGCCAGCAGTCACCGCCGAACAGGTCGTCGATCTCCTGCACGTCATCGGGCAGCCAGGGCAGCATGTACCGGAGCGTCCCTGAGATTCGCATTTTCTCCCAGGCGCGGTTCTTGGCCGCCTCGAACGCGTCGTAAAGGCTCGTCGCCACGAACGGGTTCTTCTCGTAGACGTCGTTGCGGATGACGATCAGGTGCATGATCGGGAAGATCTTGGTGCGCCTGTAGTAGTCCTGTTCCTTGTCGCGGTAATCGGGAAACAGCCGCACCACGTCGGGATTGCGCTTGAGCGCCCGCGGCAGGTTCGAGCCGATAATGGCCTGGATTTCGCCGGCTTCGAGCAAGTCGCTGAGCGACTTGCCTGTCGTATTGTTCTTGAGATTGACCGGTTTGAGCATCGGCACGACGTTCGGATTGCCGTAGCCGCCGGGCTCGTTGATGGCCCCCTGCACCCACTCGATGGTCGAGAGATCGACGCCGAGGTCGTGCTGCATCAATCCGCGAATGAACAGCGCCGCGGTCTGGGTGTAGAGCGGCACGCCGATCCGCTTGCCTTCGAGGTCCTTGGCGGTTTTGACGTGCTTGCGGTTGACCACGATGAAACCGTGGCGAAAAACCCGCGAGGCGAACACCGGCAGCGCTACGAACGGCAGCTTCTTCGCCGCAAAGCGGCTGATGAACTCCGAGCTCGACATCTCGCAGGCGTCGAACTCCAGGCTGTTGGACATGCGGTCGAAAATCTCCCGCGGATTGTCCATGACCAGAAAGTTAAGATCGATGCCCTCGGGTTTGATGTCGCCTGTGTAGAGCGCGAGCATGCGATCGTAGAGGCCGCAAGCGAAGGTGATCGGCAGACCAGACATTGAACACACCGTTAAGAATGTTGAGGCGGGAGTCTGATTATCACACACGCTCTTTCACGCGTCATCGCAGCTGCACGCGACATGCTCCGCGCTCGCGTGAGTCGCGCTTCGCAAAAAAATTGCGCTCGATGTCATTTTTTTCTTGCAATCACTTTCTAATGGCCCTATGTGCGGCTCGCCCAAATTCGCACGTGCCTGTGGCCGTGTGTCGATCGGTAGGCATCCGGACAAGAGGCCGGACAGTCGCCTGAGGTTCGAAGTTTAGAGCCTCACTACGTGATCGGCAGCCGGAGGCGAAACCGGCGCACCCCGCGCTCAACGGGGGACGCGGCTTAAAGCAACGACGGAGCGGGCTTTTTTGGTCTCGTTGGCTGTCCAAAAGCCAACACCGAAGAGGCTTGTCCATCTTGCCGGCCGTGCGGAACGGGTTCTCCCGCTCCAATCCAAGGCAGCACATCGGCGAAGAGCCGCGCGCGTCCACCGTGTCCCCAACGCACGGTCGTCTC
>Ga0302324_100018516_pt1 | contig 13719 bp, 14 predicted proteins | sample Palsa_T0_1_FD_201949 | JGI IMG/M metagenome (GOLD analysis project Ga0302324, IMG submission 201949) | Peat permafrost microbial communities from Stordalen Mire near Abisko, Sweden - Palsa_T0_1 | ecosystem: Environmental > Terrestrial > Soil > Palsa > Peat permafrost | place: Sweden: Abisko...
CACCTCGGTAACCCCGACCTCTTGCTCAGCGTCGGCCGCCACGTGACTCTGGACTGTGATGGCGGCGGCCAGCGAGGAGTCCCGCCGCCGCTGTCGACTCCTGGTCCGTAGTTCGTCCATGCATGTGTTGCGAGCAATGGACAAGATCCAGGTTCGGGCCGAGGACTGGCCACGGAAATTGGGGAGTGCACCAACGGCGCGGACATATGTGTCTTGCGCCAGGTCGTCAGCACACTGTTCGTCCACCAGTCGGGCACACAGACGCCAGACCTGGTCATACGTCCCTTCCACCAGACGGTCGAGGGCGTCGCGGTCTCCCCCTCGTGCCGCCCGTGCCAGCCGGCTGAGAGCATCCACCGGCCGCACTCTAAATACCCCGGGCAGAGCGGCGCCATTCGAACTGCCCGATCTGTGGACCCCCCTGAAACTCCGCGACTGCGGGAACCAAGTCACCTTCTGGTTCGACTACCTAATGGTGCGCGCTGCGCCCGCAGTCGCCACATCACACTGAACAGAGAAGGTGGGCCAACGTGCCGGGCATGGGCAAAGGTCTGACTACCAACGACCCCATCGTTGTCTCTGCCTTCCACACTGCCCTGATCCACCAGGGCCTTATCGTCCTCTTGATACTGGCGGTGGCCGGTGTGACGTGGAACGTAGTGCGATCCCTCCACCTCCGTGGCATGGCTGCGGGCGCCGAAGGCAGGCCACTGATGTTTCGGTCCGAGAGTGCTGGCGAACCGCAGGCCCGTCGGGTACTGCGGATCGGCTTCGGACTGATCTGGCTGTTGGACGGGATACTCCAAGTACAAGCGTCGATGCCGCTCGGCCTGGTCACGCAGGGCATTCAGCCCACCGCGGCGGCGTCGCCCACATGGGTCCAGCACCTAGTGAACGCCGGGACCACGATCTGGACCTTTCATCCTGTCCAGGCGGCCGCGGCGGCGGTATGGATCCAAGTGGGGATCGGCCTTTGGCTCCTCTTTGTCCCGCGGGGAAGGTGGTCCCGCCTTGGCGGGTTAGCCAGCCTCGGATGGGGTCTGATGGTCTGGGTCTTCGGCGAGTCGTTCGGAGGCATCTTCGCGCCCGGGCTGACCTGGCTATTTGGTGCACCCGGGGCTGCGCTCTTCTACTGCGCCGCCGGTGCGCTCATCGCCCTTCCGGATCGAGCCTGGGCGACCCCCCGGCTGGGAAGGACCGTCCTTCGTGTGATGGGAGTGTTCTTCGTCGCGATGGCGATTCTGCAGGCCTGGCCGGGTCGAGGCTTTTGGAGCGGCCTCACCAGGTCGGGTGGGGTAGGGACGCTCGCCGGGATGGTCCAGCAAATGGCCCAGACGCCGCAACCCCATGTCCTCTCGTCATGGGTAGCGAGTTTTGAGAGGTTCGATGCGGCGCATGGGTGGGGCGTCAACCTCTTCGTGGTGCTCGCCCTCGCCGCCATCGGTGGCGCCTTCATTTCAGCCCAACCCCGGATTGCCCGGGTGGGCGTCATAGCAGCCGCCGTGCTCTGCCTGGCTGATTGGGTCCTTGTCGAGGACTTCGGTTTCTTCGGTGGCGTCGGCACGGATCCCAACAGCATGATCCCGATGCTCTTGGTGTGCATCGGTGGGTTTCTCGCCATGACCAGACTGCCGGTGGCGGCCAGTAGCGACGTTGTGCCCATCGTTACGGACCGAGCCGGGACGAAGTCCTGGCGCCAACGCCTGACCACCAGCCCGGGTTACGCGGCCAGGTCTTTGGCGGCGGCGGCCGCCTTGGGGATCGTCCTGGTGGGTGCGGTACCGATGGCGGTGGCGACGGCGAGCCCCAACGCAGATCCGATATTGGCCAACGCCATCGACGGTTCACCCAATGCCCTTCACTACCCGGCACCGCCTTTCAGTCTCATCGACCAGCACGGCCAGGCGGTGTCGCTGTCCGGCCTTCATGGCAAGACGATCGCCCTCACGTTTCTCGACCCGGTGTGTACGTCGGACTGCCCGATCATCGCTCAGGAGTTCCGCCAGGCCGATCAGATGCTCGGCGCCGAGTCCAAGAAGGTCGACCTCATTGCCATCGACGCCAATCCGCGCTATCTCGCCCCCGATTACCTCGTGGCCTTTGACGACCAGGAGAATCTGGCCACCATCCCCAACTGGCTCTACCTGACGGGCACCGACAAGGAGTTGGCACGCATCTGGGACGCCTACGGAATCCTGGTCGGCTACGCACCCGGCGGAGCGATGATCGCGCACAGCGACACCGCCTACGTCATCAGCCGTGACGGGGACATGAACTGGGTCCTCGCCCTCGACCCGGGTTCACCGACATCCGCTACCAAGTCGTCGTTTGCCGTGACGTTGGCCAACGCCATCAAGAACTCCCTCAACGGCTCGTGATCCGTATCCAACGTCGTCATGTGTGGTGCGTTCGGATGGTTGTGGTCCTCTGCGCCCTGGTGGTGATCACCTTCGGGTGGGGCGGGCCAATCGGTCCCCCCGCCTCTGCTGGCACACCGTTGGTCGCCCCCATCACGACGCCGCTCGCGACCTCGTTGCAGTCGTCCTCGGGAACCTGGGCCACTCTCCCGATGGGCCACCTCAATGAGCCACTCAACACGTTCTGGCAGTTGTTCTACCGACCGACCGGTGTGACCACGTGGTCAGACAAGGTTGAGGCGACGGCCACGGCCACCAACGGAGGCCTGGTGCTGGCTGCAGCCGCCGGACAACCGTTCATCGCCGCGGTGCGACCGACCAACTTGTTGCACTTCTCACCCATCATCCACACGTCCGACGGTGGTCGCGCATGGGCCAACGGATTACTTCCCGGAGGCCTTTCGGCACGCCCCGACGCACTGTCGTCGGCACCGACCGGCCAGACACTGGCCATTGTCGATCGCGGGCCCGGTACTGCTGTTCTGGCCAGTGACGGGAGCCTCTCCACCTGGAGAACACTGACAACGTCGGCCCAGCTCGCTTCGGGTACGGCGGGCAAGACATGCGGACTCCAAGTGCTCACCGCCGTCGTCTCCTGGACGAACAGTCCAGTCGTCGGAGCGAACTGCACCCGCCCCGGAGTGGTGGGGATGTTCCAAAGGCGCGCGAAGACATGGCAACTGGACCCGCTGACACTCCCCGGATCGCTCGCCGAGGGTCGCGTCGAAGTCCTCTCCCTCGGGCAGACCCCCTACGGTCTGGACGCCTTGCTCGGGATCACCGAGGCAACCGGGAGTGCAGTTGTTGCTGCCTGGACCACCAGTCAGGGAGGCTGGAGTATCTCGCCGCCACTTGCGTTGGCCGCACATGATCACATCGTCTCCTACGGATCAGCCAGTGGTGTCGGACTGTTTTCCCTGACGGCAAGCTCGTCGGGCGCCGAACGCTTGGCGGTGATCGACGGACCTGGTGCCACGTGGCATACACTGCCAGCGCTCCCGCCCGATACGGCGACGGTCGCCTTCGGCCCGACATCCGCCTCGGTGATTGACGCCCTGGCCGCCCACGACACGACGATGACGGTCTGGACCTTGGCGTCGGCGTCGAGCGATTGGCTAAAGGGACAAGTCCTGCCGGTCAAGATCGAATATGGCTCGTCGTCATGATCCCCTGGTGGCAGAAAGGCCAGACGAAGAGAGGTGAGCCCGTACCGTGCGACGACGTTCGCCTTTCCATTTCGGCGCGCCTCGATGGTGAGTCACCTGACATCAGTAGGGCTCAGGTCCAGGCTCATCTTGTGGGGTGCCCCGACTGCCGTCGATTTGAGATGGGGGCGAACACCCTCACAGGCGAACACCGGCTCCAAACGACCCGGCCAGTACCCGGTGCACTGAAGGACTTGCTTGCCGCCGGACTGGTCCGAGCCGAGGGACCCGCACCACGTACGTGGTCACGGCCCAAGTTTTGGCTCATCACGACGTTCGCGTGGCGCCGCGGCATCCAATGGGCTGGCGCGGTGGTCCCGGTCGCCGCGGTGACGATCGTCATTTCGCTCGGAGTGTTGCCGAGCCCAGGGGGGCGCCCCACACATCCTTCGACCCCGTGCACCATCCATCTCCGATCCCACCACACGGCACATGGCACACACGCCGTCGTTCCCCTGTCGCGCCTACCTGCGACTTAGATCGCGAAGAGCGGCTTACACCTTGACCGGCGCGCGGGCTCACATGACCCCGTCGTCCAAGTAATGCCGTTGATGTGAGGGTCCTTAGATGGCCCATCCGAAGTGGCCATCTAATCAGGGCATCGTCGGCGCCGTCGCTTTTGGGACTTTAGACCTCATTGAACGCGAGATGTAGTTCAGCGATCCTTATAACTCGGCCGCCTCCTAACGACGACCGGAGTCGTGATCTGTACTTCCCTTTGTCGGTACTCACCGGTCTAACCGAGCCGCACCTATGAAAGGCGCACCCTAATGGTGGACCGTTGAACCTTTGCTTCTAACACTTCGTATCGCGTCAACGGGCGTGTTTGGTGTCTCCCCCTTGGCACATTCGCTCATTGGCCCCCGCTGGTCTGGGTCTCCAGTCCCAACGCCGTACTCCCGATGACGGCCAACCAACGTGTCACGGTGGTCATCGCCGCTCACAACGAGGATGAGAGCATCGGCGCATCGCTCGACTCGTGCTTCGCACAGTCGCGACCGCCCGACCTGGTCGTGGTGATGGCCGACAACTGCGCCGACCGTACCGTTGAGATCTGCCGGGAGCGGGCGTGCGTGGTGTACGAGACTGTCGGCAACCGGCACAAGAAGTCAGGGGCGCTCAACCAGGCGTGGGAGTTGACCCGAGACGACACCGACCTGTACATCTTCATCGATGCCGACACGGTGCTCCCGCACGAGGCGATCGAGTTGTGGGAGATCGAGATGGACGCCAACGCGCACATCGCTGCGCTCTCGGCCAAGTTCACCATGGTCACGCAACGCCAGATGGCCGCCATGGCCTACGCCGGTGACCTCCCGCTGTCGTGTGCCGACCTACCGACGATGTCCCGTCGAGAGGAGATGTGGGTCCGGGTCCAGCGCGCCGAGTTCGCCAAATGGGCCGACGCCGCTATGGCGCGCAAAGGTCGGTGGACAAACGTGATCGGGGGGTGCGCCGCCGCCATCCGCAAGACGGCGATCGCCCAGGTTGTCGAGTGGCGCGCCGAGCATGGTGAGGCAGCCCAGCCGTGGACGTACACCTCCGACGTCGAGGACTTCGAGATCACTTACCGGATGCGCGCTCTCGGCTGGCAGTGCTCGGTCTCCGAGCATGTCCGTGCGTACACCGGCGTCATGCGGACGTTACGCAAGTTGTGGTCCCAACGCATGAAGTGGCAAGTCGGAACCTGCTCCGACCTCAAGGAGATCGGCGTCAACCGACTGACCGTGTTCGACTGGTATCAGCAGTGTCTCGGACTGTTCACCGCGTTCTTCCGGGTGTCGTGGATCGCCCTGCTCTTAACCGACATCTTTCTCATGGGCCACGTCCACTTCATGTGGTTCTGGTGGATGTTCCCCCTGTTCTTTGTGGCTTTCGAAACCCGTGACGCGTCGCGTATCCCCAACCGGCAATGGCAGGACCTCGCCATGGCCTCGACGTTCATCACGCAGGAGATCTTTTCCTGGGTCCGTGGCGCCTGGTGCGTCGCCGCCTGGTGGCAAGTTTTGCGCGGCAACAAAAAGGACCGATGGGCCCTCCAGATCGCCGCAGAGACCGGGAGGAGGTGAGATCAATATGTACGGACACACATCTGCAGCGGTGTTGCCAGCAGCGACCGGGGCGGGCTTTGCCTTCACCGGGGTGAGCTACGCGGCCTTTGCCGTCCTCGGCGTCACCCTACTGTTCGCCGGGCTGACGCTCGTGCGATTCCTGCGACGCAAACACGGGCGACCGTAGTCAAGGCTGTCTACGTAACAAGTACAGAAGAGGCGAAGAGGGCGAGGCAGGCTCCGCTCTCGTCGTCGTGGGCCTCAGCGCAGAGAGGGCAGCCAAAGAAGTGGGGATCCGCGACGATATGATCCGTGTTGCCCATCGTGCCGGCGCTTCGATCCGTCAGCTTGCCGATGTTTCAGGCCTGGGTCGTAAGACCGTGACGGCGATCGTCTCATCTGAAGCACCGTTGCACCACTGACCGCAATCCGCGGCCACTGCGACACAGTTCGCGTCAGCTACCACCCGCAAGTCGGACGAGTAGTGCTGCCACGAGGTCGGGCCGCGACAGAAACGGCGAGTGACTGGTGGGCCACTCCACGACGGTACTGCCCGCCCGCGACGCCAGGGCGCGTTGAAACGGAGCGGGCATCACCTGGTCTTCGGTGCAGACGACGTACGTCGACGGGATCTCCCGCCAGGCGGCGTGCCGTAGCGGTTGCACAAAGCTGGTGGAGCTCTGCGGACCCAGTCGCTTGAGACTGTCCGCTGCCGTGGCAGGTTCGCAGTCCGCGTAGAAGAAAGGCGCGGCACCAGAGACGTCGATCGTCGTGGTCCCATCCGCGTGCACCTGTATCAGTTCGCCGAGTTCACCCGCACGATCATCGGTCGGCAAATCCTCCATGGGTACGGCGCCGACCGTCTCACCGATGTCGGGCACTATGGCGCACACGTACACCAGACTGCGAACTCCGGGTACCCCGGAGGCGGCTTCGCTGATGACGGCACCGCCGTAGGAGTGACCCACGAGGATGATGGGCCCGTCGATCGACCCGAGCACGCGGCGCACATGGTCGGCATCGGTGTAGAGATCGCCGACCGGCTCGTTGCTCGCGCCGTGGCCAGGGAGGTCGACGGCGATCGAGGGGATTCCCGCGGCCTCAAGGAGCGGGACAACAGCGTCCCAGCACCACGCACCGTGCCACGCACCGTGCACGAGGACGACCGTGGCGCGCTCTGGGCTATCTGACATCCGCTCAAGCTAGCACTGGCTCACGAATCCTACGTGGGTGCCGATGAGGAGGACAGGCATCACCTACAAGGTGCTCGGCGGCTCCATTATCGGCCGGGTACGCCCACTGGCTCTGCCGTTGCTGGCGTCGGCTGCGGTTGCTGGGCAGCCACGAAGTCCCGGGACCGTATCAGGGAGACAGAACAGATCGCCCCGGCGACGGCCAGCGCTCCACTGACGACGAGCAGGAGGTCGAGGGTGTCGGCGAAGCTGGAATGGATGGCGGCCACCAGTGTCCCCCGGAGCGCTTCGGGCACGGCGTGGATCGCTTGTGCGCCGTTGCCCTGCTGGATATCGGTGACCACCGACGGCAGGAGGCGGTGGAGGGACGGGGTACCGCCGAGGGCTTGGTCCATCTTGTGGCGCAGGGAGGACGCGAAGATGGTCCCGTAGACGGCGATCCCGGTGGCGATGCCGATCTGGCGGAAGGTGGTGTTGACACCCGAGGCCATGCCGGAACGCTGGGGGGTGACGACGCCGACGGCGGTGGAAGCCAGGGGTGGGTTGACCATTCCGGACCCGGCGCCGGCCACGATGAAGCCGGGGATCAGGTGAGTCCAGGAGCTGGACCCGTGGAGCCCGGTCATCAGCACCAGACCGACCCCGACCAGAAAAAGGCCGGGCCCGATGAGCCAACGGACGGGCATGTGGGTACTGAGCCGCCCGGCGATGGTCGCCGTGACGAGGGTCACCCCACTCATGATGAGGAGGCGAAGGCCGGTGCCCAGGGCGGAGTAGCCAAGATCGTCCTGCAAATAGAGGACGAGGTACAAGAGCATGGCGTACAGCGAGCCGTTCATGGCGAAGGCGGCGGCCAGCCCACCGCTGAAGGTGGGAATGCGGAACAGCTGCAGGTCGAACAGAGGGTTCTCTGCCCGGCGCTCCACCGCGACGAATGCCCCTAGGAATACGGCGGCGAGGGCGAGGCAGATGACCACGCCGCTGTCGCTCCAGGCGATCTCGCCCGCCCGTATCAGGCCGTAGACCAAGCTGACCAGCCCGGCGGTGAGGGTGGCGAATCCGGCCCAGTCGGGCTGGGCCGCATTGGGCGTCTTGGATTCGTCCACCTTCATCCGGGTAACGATCAGCGCGGCCACGCCGATCGGCAGGTTCACCAAGAAGATGCCCCGCCAGCTGATGCCGGTGGTGATGATCCCCCCGAGCACCGGCCCGAGTCCGACGGCCACCCCGGTGATCGCACCCCAGACCCCGAACGCCACCCCTCGCTCGTGGCCGTGGAAGCTCTGGGCCAGTAGGGCCAACGAGGTGGCGAAGAGGATCGCCCCGCCGATGCCCTGGGCGCTGCGGGACAGGATCAACATGATCGGCGACTGGGCCACCCCACAGAGCAGCGACCCGAGGGTGAAGACGATGAGGCCGATGGTGAACAGGAATCGCCGCCCGTAACGGTCGGCCAGGGAGCCGGCGGTCAGCAGCACCGAGGCCAATGTCAGGGCGTAGGCGTCGACGACCCACTGCACCTCGCTGAAGCTGGCGTGCAGGCCCGACTGGATGGTTGGCAGGGCAACGATCACGATCGTCACATCGAGGAGCAACATGAAGGTGGCTGCACACACCACGACCAAGGTCCACCACTTCTTTTCCATGACCAACAGCCTGCCCTTCCGTCCCAATGCCGGCTATCGGGTTCGCACTATCTGCTTGTTTCTGCCATGGTATACGATTGATTGCGTGGGATCCATCACCATCGACGTGTTAGATCGACGGATCATCCAAGCCCTCTACGTCGAGCCCAGAACGTCGTTCAGTCGACTGTCCGAGGTCCTGGGCCCCTCCGAACAGACCATCGCCCGCCGCTATCGGCGCTTGTTCTACGGCCATGTGGTGCGGGTCGTGGGTCAGCTCGACTCCCAGCGCCTCGGTCGGTCGGACTGGGCCGTCCGCATCCGCTGTGCTCCAGGGTCCGCGCCCACCGTCGCCACCAGACTGGCGCAGCATCCGGACACCGCCTGGGTGCAGCTGACCTCCGGGGGAACCGAGATCTTCAGCACCATTCACTCCCGCGACGTCGAACAGCGAACCCCACTGCTCCTCAGCCAGCTCTCGGTCGGCCGCCAGGTCGTCGCCGTCGAGGCGTACTGCCTCCTCCACCTGTTCGCCTCGGGGGTGTCGCCTCCGCCCGGGGCGAACTATCTCACCCAGGGCGAGATCGATCGGCTCCTGTTGCCGGCACGGGGCAGGACGTCGGTCAAGCGAGCGACCGTCACGCTGCAGGACACCGACTGGCCACTCGTCCAGGCGCTCGCCGAAGACGGGCGTGCGTCCTACCGGCAGTTGGCGGTACGCACCCACTGGCACGAGTCGACCGTCCGACGGCGGGTCGAGGAACTCACTGCCTCGGGTGCCCTCTCCTTCGACGTGGACCTCGCCACCGACGCCCTCGGATTCCATTCGGCGGCGCTCCTGTGGATGGCGGTGTCCCCCGCCAAGCTCGCCCACGTCGGGGAGGCCCTGGCGGGTCGACCCGAGATCCCGTTCGCGGCCGCCACCACCGGATCGACCAATCTGGTGGCCGCCCTGCTCTGCCAGGACGACCGCTCGCTCTACGAGTACATCACCAAGGAGATGGCGGTGCTCGATGGCCTCCACCACATTGAGACCGCTCCGGTCATGCGAGCGGTAAAGATGCACGCCACCATGACACCGCCCCACGGGTGACGGAAGGCCGAAGCATGGCGCTGCCGCAACGGGCCGCTCGTCCGGCGAGACGTCGGTCGCTACAAGGTGATGTCGAACCAGACTGCTTTGCCCGCGAGACGCGGCTCGACCCCCCACGAGGAGGCCAGCGCATCCACCGTCGCCAGTCCCCGCCCGTGCTCGCTGGTCGGCTCGACCCGGAGCGGTCGGAGATCGAGCGTCGGCTCGGAGTCGGCGACCTCGACGTGGACATGGCCCTCGTACACCTCGACAACGAGAGATGCCTCGCCCGACCCATGCACAATGGCATTGGTGACCAACTCGGAGACGAGCAGCGCGGCGGTCTCGACCACTTCGGGATCGACCCCGGCCAATGTCGACCGAACGCCTTGACGGGCGTCGGCAGGGTTCAACGCAAGATCGGTGAATCGGCTGGTCACAATGGCTCTCCCTAGGGCTCTATACCCACGGGCTGCGTGCTATATCATTTTCTGGCCTTCAAAAAGAGAGGGCCACGTACTGCGGTTGCGTTCTACCGAGCGTTCCGCCGGATGACGGGGAACTGTGGATGACTCACTCACCGAGCCAATTTTCGGCCCACCTCGAGAATCGTGAGGGAGCCGCTGTCGTGGTGCTCCTCGGGGAGTTGGACATCGACAGTGCTCCTGAACTGACCGCGCTCCTGGCTTCAGTGGTCGAAAACGGGCCCGCCGAGGTCATCGTCGAGTGCTCCGGACTTTCCTTCATCGATAGCTCGGGACTTTCTGTCCTCATCGCGGCGCAAAAACGACTGACGGACCGTGGGGCGCGGCTCGTGGTGCGCTCGCCACGACCGAACGTATTGAAGGTGATTGAGATCACGCGCTTGGGGAAGTATCTGAACGTCGACGACGGAACCGCCGAAGGACGCAGGGCACCGGATCCCAGCCCGTCCCCCACCTGATCCACCACCACTCGGCGTGATCAGGTTCGCCGTCCCGAACGCGGATGGCCGTCATCGCCGAGGGTGACCGATTCGATCACGTCGCCGAGTTTCTGCCGGCGGCCGTACGCCGCGCGCTGACGTGCGGCTCCGTTGCCCCCTCGCACGATGGCCTCCGTGAGCGCCCCGATCTCGGCACGTTCACCCCTCTCCTCGAGCGCGGGACCGATATGGCCGAGCAGCTCCTCTATTGCCACACTGGCAGGACGTCGCCGCCCATCGAGAGGCGACACCAGGTCCGCCGAAAGCCCCGAACGGGCGGCACGCCAATTGGCCGCACGGAGGAGTTCCCACCGATAGTCCTCTGGCGCACTACTCGCCTCCGCACACGAGGCAACGAGACCTCGGACGATCCCCGCCATCGCCACCACATCATCGATCCGCGGCATCACGTCGTTGACTCGTATCTCGATGGTGGGCTGGGCTTCCGATGGTCGGACGTCCCAGTACGCCATTTTCTTGTCGATAATGATCTTCGCCTCGACCAATCGCCCTAACAGCCGTTCGTACTCCTCGTGGCTGTGGAAGTACCCGGGAGGACCGGATGTCGGCCAGCGGGACCACACCTCGGTCCGATAACTGGCGAATCCTGTGTCCTCGCCTTCCCAAAACGGCGAATTGGCCGAAAGTGCCAGGAGATACGGGAGCCAGGCGCGGATGCGATTCATCACGGAGATCGCCCGCTCCGGATCGGGTACCGAGACATGAATGTGGCAGCCGCAGATGAGCTGTTCGCGAGCGAGGATGGAGTTCGCCTCCGCCATGGCCTCGTAGCGATCTTTCGGCGTGATGCGCTGCCCCGCATCTCCCATTCGACCCGGATAGGTTCCGGAAGCCACGACCACGGCCCCTTCGGCGGCCGCGGCCCGCGCGAACGTGCGACGGAGGTCACCGAGCTCCCGGCGGAGGTCGTCCAGAGAGTCGCACGGGGACGTCGCATGTTCGATCTGCGCCTGATGAAGCTCTTCTTGCGCCTGATCACCCGCCAGTGCAACCGCCTTGGGGATGACCCGTTCGATCCGTGGCGTCGGCGCTCCCGTGTGTCCGTCGACCAGCAGGAACTCCTCTTCTACGCCGACCAGCATGGGTTCGGACGACTCAGACATTGGTCACGACGCCGAGGCTGAGACTCTCCGAGTTCACGCGCCGCGTCGTGATTTCTACGACCGGCCCCGGGGGCGCGGCGTCATCTGTCGCTCCGCCCATGTTGGTCTCTTACCCGAAGTACATACGGTTCAGACGAGATGAAACCATCCGTCACCCGGGAATGGGCGGCTCCGCGAGGACTTCTACCTCGTCACCTCCGGCGATGCCTTCGGCCTTCTTGGCCCGCAGATGATGAATGGCTGCGATACCCAGACCGCCGGCCACGAAGCAAGAAAGTGCCCCGACGCCGAGCCCGGCGCGCGCACCGGCGACGGCCGTGACGAAGCCAATTGCTGGTCCCCCGATGGGAGTGGAGCCCTGGAACGCCACCGACCACAGCGCCATCACCCGACCCCGCATCTGGGGTTGGGTGCCGAGCTGGAGCGTCGAATTGCCCATCGAGAGGAACGAGACGCTGGCACAGCCAACCAAGGCGAGCGCCACGAAGGCCACGACGAGCAGGGGGGCGACGGCGGCGAAGGAGAGCGCGATCCCAAAGGCACACGACGCCAGCACCATTGCCCGCAGGCCGGTCCGTCCCCGCGCCGCCGTGATCAGGCCTCCGACCACCGCGCCGACACCCATGGCGGCGGTCATGACGCCGAAGGTCTCGGCACCACCGTGAAACACCTGCTGGGCGAAGACGGGCAGGGTGACCTGGAACTCATAGGCGAGCATGCCGACCAGGCCCATCATGAGGAGGGGCACCCCGAGTTGCGGGGTACGCGCCACGTAGCGGAACCCCTCGCGCAACTGCCCCCGGCTCCTACTCGTCGGGCGACTCGGCGAGAGCTGGGTGCGGTCCATGGTCAGCAACGACGTCACGACGGCGACGAAACTGACGGCATTGAGCATGAAGCACCAGCCTTCGCCAACCGTGGCGATCAGGATCCCGGCGACGGCGGGACCGACGGCGCGCGCCACGTTGACCAGTGTGGAATTGAGACTCACGGCGTTGCGGAGGTCGTCGGGGCCGACCATCTCGAGCACGAAGGCCTGGCGTGAAGGATTCTCAAAACAATTGTTCAGTCCGAGGACGACCGCCAGGATGCACACTTGGACGAAGGTCACGTGGTGGGTCAAGGTGAGCAGCCCAAGGACGAGGGCCTGCACGCCCATCATGGATTGGAGCACCACCATGAGCCGACGCTTGTCGACGCGATCGGCGATCACGCCGCCGTAAGGACCGAGCAGGAGCATCGGCAGTGTCTGGAGAGCGACGACCACCCCAAGGTCGGTTGCCGACCTGGTCAGGGTCAACACCAACCAAGACTGGGCGGTGGTCTGCATCCAGGTGCCGACGAGCGAGATGGACTGGCCGACGAAGTAACGGCGATAGTTCGGGACCGCAAGCGAGGAGAACGTGCGTTGTGCCGAGGCCCGGACGTTCACTGCCGAGGGTCACCCAGCCTCTCCACCAGAGTCTCCAGCACAGGCAGGGCGGCCATCAGCCTCTGCTGCTCGTCGTCGCTCAGAACCTCGAGGGCGACTTTTAACGCGTCGGACCGTTCGTCACGGATGCGAGTGACCAGATCACGCCCCTTCTTGGTGGCGGCGACGTGCACAACCCGGCCGTCACCGGAGTCGGCGAGCCGGGTGGCGAGACCCGACGCCTCCAGTTTGCCGATGATGCGAGAGAGCATGGTCGGGTTGAGTCCCTCAATGAGGGCGAGATCGGCATGTCGCAGCGGTCCGCGACCGACGATCGTCGCCAGAACTTCGTACTGGCTCGGTGAGAGTTGTGCACCGGAACGGGTCTGGCGGAGGCGCCGGTTCAGGCGTCCGATGGCCCGTCGCATCCTTGATGCGAACTCCGTGGGGTTTTCCAGCATCACCATGCTCCCAGTGTAGTAACTAGATACCTGCCGGCAAGCATCTAAATGGGCGCGTCGGCTACCAGCGAAAAGCAACGCCGATTGCATGCAGTGCTTACCTTCTCACCCCTACTTGCCCACCGGTGCTCGCGGGTTGCGTCCCATGAAGGCAGCGAGGCGGTCCCAGTCGTCGGCGCCCGGGGGTGCCGGCACC
>Ga0302324_100018521_pt1 | contig 13717 bp, 7 predicted proteins | sample Palsa_T0_1_FD_201949 | JGI IMG/M metagenome (GOLD analysis project Ga0302324, IMG submission 201949) | Peat permafrost microbial communities from Stordalen Mire near Abisko, Sweden - Palsa_T0_1 | ecosystem: Environmental > Terrestrial > Soil > Palsa > Peat permafrost | place: Sweden: Abisko...
GGTCCACCCAGTCCGGGATCGGTGCCCAGGCTCACCGTCGCCTCGCCACCCGACAGCAGCACGCACGGCGGCCGTACCGGCAATCCATGCGCCCGCACCGAACGCGCGATCCCCGCCATCACCACGCCCACTTCGCGCGCCTCACCCTCGATCGCGTCGCCCAAAATCAGCGGCGTGATTCCATGTTGGTGCGCGGTTGCGGCGGCAGCTTGCAGTGCCATCAGCGGCGTCGCGATCAGCCGGTAATCCATCGCAAGTGCCCCCGGCTTGGGGGTTTCGCTCCGCTCGACCCCCGCCGGCAGCGCGATCGCGTAGCGCGCGGCGATGCGGTCCACCTCGTCCCATGTGCTCGGATCGGGCACCGTCGGCCCCGATCCGATCAGCGCCGGGTCATCACCGGGCACGTCCGAAATCGCGAGCGTCACCACCCGCGCGGGCGACGCCGCCAACGCCAGCCGCCCGCCCTTGATCGCCGAGACATGTTTGCGCACCACATTGATCTCGCCGATGGTCGCCCCCGAAGCGAGCAACGCCCGGTTCAGCTCCTGCTTTTCCGCGAGCGAGACTCCCGGCGCCGGCAACGCCAGCAGCGCAGACGCACCGCCCGAAATCAGCGCAATCACCAGATCGCCGGCCCCTAACCCCCGCACCGCCGCCAATATCTGCCGCGCCGCCGCTTCGCCGTTCGCGTCGGGCACCGGGTGGCCAGCCTCCAGCACCTTTATCCGTGTGGTCGGCAGTGCTTGGCCATAACGCGTCACCACCACCCCGGACAGTTCGACCTCCGGCCACGCCTGCTCGAGCGCCGACGCCATGGCGCCGGCCGCCTTGCCCGCGCCGACCACCACACAGCGCCCGCGCGGCTTTGCCGGCAAGTGCGGCGGCAGACACGCCAAGGGATCGGCAGCCGCCAGCGCGGCGCGGAAAATTTCGTGCAAAATCGCTCGCGCCCGCGCGTCCGTCGCGTCCATCAAACCCGGTCTCCTGACAGATTTCACACCTAGGCCATGCGTCCGCGTCGTTCAAGCTATGGGCTTGGTTGCCGAGCTCCAGCTGCGAAGCCTGATCAGAAGAACCTCCCGAAGCCGGCGTAGAATGCACGCCTCGGGCCGTATTGCGGCGCCAACACGCCGACCCCGGTGCCAGAGCGGATTTCATATATTCTATCGGTGACATTGATGACCGCGGCGTTGAGTTCGAGCGGCGAGCCGAACACACCAGAAAATCGGTGGCTGACGCCGAGATTCATCTGCAGATAAGGCGCAACCGCGCCGCCATTAGGAATGGCGCCGCTGTCCTCGCGGAGTCCGGAGCCGTAGATCAGATCAGTGTCGAAGTGCGTTCCGAGCCACCGGTAGGAAACCCCCGCCGAGGCGGAGATCCACTGGCTGTGGTCGGTGTAGATGTAGGTTGCCGTAGGACGACCAATTGCCGCTGTCGTAGCTGCCGGTAGACTCAGCGCCGAGCACGTTGGCGTGGGCGTAGTTGAACACCGACAGGATGATCGGTGCGCCGAGCTTGAGACCGGGCAGGAAAACGCGGTCGATGCCGGCGTCAAAGTAATTGGCCCGTTCCGGCAGGATCGGACCGTCGAGCGGCGGGGCGGCCGGCGTGTAGCCCGCAGGATATCCGGTCGTCCCGGACGATCGAGGAGGCAAAGCGCGAGGTCAGGCTCTGGCCGAAGCAGCTGATGCCCTCCGGCAGGATCACCCCATCAATCCGATATTGGATGTTGGCGTGGTCGTTGCGGAGATGGATCTGACCAAACGAATCCTGGGAAATCCCAGGCGCCTGCAGCAGCGTTTGCCTGCAGCAGCGTTTGCCTGCAGCAGCGTTTGCCTGCAGCAGCGTTTGATTGAGCGGAATTTCCTCACCGCCGGGCTGCGACCCGATCGCCTCGCCACTTAGTGTGTAGGTGGTGGCGCCGATCCGGGTTTCGATTTCGCTCCGCGCGTTTGCCAGTTTCTGCGCGGTGACGACGATGGTCTGGACCACTTCTGGCGGCGCTTCCCCGGCAGTGGGTTGCGGCAACTGGGCCAGGGCAGCAGCCGGGAGGATGGTCATAGCGCCGGTAATAATCGAAGCGCGGAAAAAACACCATGAGATCGCTCGTTCGGAGATCGTTCGTTGGAATGAGATGTTATAACATAACAACTCCCTCCCAAGCGTGTCAATCGCGGATGCCTCAGCTCCGCGACACCCCCCACTTTCCGCGACGGAAAGGCTGCCGCAGCACGTGCGCAATCGTCTGCCACGGGTCTCCGTTTCGTCCGGGCGGCCCGATAGCGGCAAAAGATACGCTTTGCTCAATCGCTTCTCTGGCGACAATCGATTATACAGGCGGCCGGACCGCGCTAGAATTCCGCGCGCCGGTCCGAAGCGAGCAAATTCGTCGCAGGATTGCGTGCGCTGTCGGCCGAACCAGACACGCAAACGTCAAGGGAGACAAAAATGGATGCCAAGGTAGATGATACAGGTGCGGGCAAGTGCCCGGTGGCTCACGGCCGGGGTGGCAGAACCAACCGGGATTGGTGGCCCGAAAGTTTGAGCCTGGCGACGCTCAACCAACATTCGCCGCGGTCCAACCCGCTCGGCGGGGCGTTCGACTATGCCAAAGAATTCAAAAGCCTCGATCTGGACGCGGTGATCCGCGACCTCCACGCCTTGATGACGGACTCGCAGGAATGGTGGCCGGCCGACTTCGGCCATTACGGCGGGCTGTTTATTCGTTTGGCTTGGCACAGCGCGGGAACGTATCGCATTACCGACGGTCGCGGCGGCGCCGGCGGCGGGCAGCAGCGCTTCGCCCCGCTCAACAGCTGGCCCGATAACGTCAATCTCGACAAAGGGCGCCGGCTGTTGTGGCCGATCAAGCAGAAGTACGGCCGCAAAATCTCCTGGGCGGACCTTTACATTCTTGCCGGCAACGTCGCGCTGGAATCGATGGGCTTCAAGACCTTCGGCTTCGCCGGCGGCCGCGCCGATACCTGGGAACCCGAGGAGCTCTATTGGGGCCCGGAAGGAACCTGGCTCGGCGACGAACGCTACAGCGGCGAACGCGAATTGAGCAATCCGCTCGGCGCGGTGCAGATGGGTCTGATCTACGTCAATCCGGAAGGGCCGAACGGCAACCCCGACCCGATCGCCGCCGCCCGCGACATCCGCGAGACCTTCGCACGGATGGCAATGGATGACGCAGAGACCGTGGCACTGATCGCCGGGGGCCATAGCTTCGGCAAGACCCACGGCGCGGGTGATCCTTCGTTCGTCGGTCCGGAGCCGGAAGGGTCGAAGATCGAGGACCAAGGCCTGGGTTGGCGCAGCAAGTTCGGCACCGGCGTGGGCGCCGACGCGATCGGTGGCGGCCCGGAGGTAATCTGGAGCCAGACGCCAACGCAATGGAGCAATCATTTCTTCGAAAATCTGTTCAAATTCGAATGGGAGCTGACGAAGAGCCCCGCGGGCGTGAAGCAATGGCAAGCGAAGAATGCCGAGGCCTCGATCCCGGACGCGTTTGATCCCGCAAAGAAGCGCCTGCCGACGATGCTGACGACCGATCTCTCGCTGCGATTCGACCCGGCCTACGAAAAAATTTCCCGGCGCTTCTTCGAGCACCCGGATCAATTCGCCGACGCGTTTGCCCGCGCCTGGTTCAAGCTCACCCACCGCGACATGGGACCGATCGCGCGCTACCTAGGGCCGCTGGTGCCGAAAGAAACGCTGATCTGGCAGGACCCGGTGCCGGCGGTGGACCATCCGTTGATCGACCAGCAGGACATCGACGGCCTGAAAGCCAAGATCCTGGATTCCGGGCTTTCGGTGTCGCAGCTGGTCTCGGCCGCCTGGGCGTCGGCGTCGACCTTCCGCGGTTCCGACAAGCGCGGCGGCGCCAATGGTGCGCGTATTCGCCTCGCGCCGCAGAAGGACTGGGCGGTGAATAATCCGCCCGAACTGGCGAAAGTCTTGCAAAAGCTCGAAGCGATCCAGGCGGAGTTCAACTCTGCGGCGTTCGGCGGCAAAAAGGTCTCGATCGCCGACTTGATCGTCCTGGGCGGCGGTGCCGCGATCGAAAAGGCGGCGAAGGATGCCGGGACCGAGGTCCAGGTGCCCTTCACGCCCGGGCGGACGGACGCATCCGAGGCGCAAACCGACGCGCATTCCTTCGCGCCGCTCGAACCGGTCGCCGACGGCTTCCGCAACTACCTGCGCGGCCATCAGTTCATGGCGCCCGAGGAAGCGCTGGTGGATCGGGCGCAGTTGCTGCGGCTGACCGGGCCGGAACTGACCGTGTTGGTCGGCGGTCTGCGGGTTCTGGGTGCCAATGCCGGCGGCTCCCAGCACGGCGTCTTCACCCACCGGCCGGGGCAGCTCACCAACGACTTCTTCGTCAATCTGCTCGATATGCGCAACGAGTGGCAGGCCGCCGGCTCCGATAACGAGTTCGAGGGCCATGATCGCAAGACCAAAGAGCTGAGATGGACCGCCACGCGGGTCGATCTGATCTTTGGTGCGCACTCGGAGTTGCGCGCGTTGGCAGAGGTCTATGCCTGCTCGGATGCGCAAGAGAAGTTCGTGCAGGACTTCGCGGCGGCATGGAACAAGGTGATGAACGCCGATCGCTTCGAACTGGATAGTTGAAGGAAGGAATCTTCTTTTTGTCAACGAAAAGAAGCAAAAAAACTTTGTCACTTTGGAGGTTTCGCACCGGTCCAAGCTGACAAAAGTTTTTTGCTTCTTTTTTTCAAAAAAGAAGTGCTTTTCTTTGTCCTTTCCGGATCGGCGCTCAGGAGTGATCGTCTACAATCCGGTCTCGCCAGCCGATGCGGAACGGATCAGGTCGCTGGTGGCGTCGTCGGGTGCTTCAAGCGCGGAGCGCTGAAGATCGCAGGAGAAGTTCACGCGAATGGATGGCACCGCGCCTGCCAAATCCGCACCGCCCAAAACGCGTCGCCGAACCAGTCCGCGACGCGATTCGCGAACGACAGATTGGGATCATACACCTCGATCACCGCCATCATGCCGTGGTCCTCGTGCTTCAACACGTGGCAGTGGAACACGAACCGCCCCAGCGTGGTGCGATCGGTAAACGCCAGCCGGATCACGACCGAGCCCCGTTCGGGCACCCGCACGGTGTCAAGGTCGTCGTGCACCGGCTGGGCGACACCGTTCACCGCCACCACCTGAAATTTCACCTGGTGGATATGGAAAACATGCAGATCGTCGGTGTCGTTCCGGATCGTCCATTCCTCGACATTGCCGAGCGGCACCCGCACATCGACCCGGTTATGATCGAACAGCCTGCCATTGATGAAATACTGCAGCGCGTCGGCGTTCTCCGTGAACACGATGGTGCGCTTGATGTCGACCGGGCGCGTCGCCAGATCGAGCGGCTGGGGAAAATCCGTCAGCGTCGGGATCGGGATCGCAGGCGCTCCCGCCACGATTACCTGCCCCAACACCCGCTCCAGCTTGCGTGCCGCGCCTTCGCCGGTGACCACCCGCCTTGAGACCAGATCGTATTCCCCTGCAGGGCCGGCATCGACCAGCGCCTCCACCCGCGAGGCCGGTTCGATCCGCAGTGTGTCGGTCACGGTCTCGCGCGTGGCGGCTTCGCCGTCGCGAGCGATCACGCGAAAATGATGCCCCTTCAATTGCAGGTCGAGCGCCAGGTTGGAGTTCTGGTTGGAAAATCCCCACAGCTGGGTCTCGCCCGGCCGCATCGCGATGGTTTGGGTAAGTGCGCCGTTGATGCTTTGCACCCGACGGTGAAAATAACCCGCGATTACCGGATCGTCGCTGTCGGCGAAGCTGATTTCCTTGAGCGCGAAATATTTCTCGCTGAGATGCTTGAGCGCCGCGAATTGATCGGTGAGACCCTCGATCACCAGCATGCCGGAAAGGCCGCCGCTGACTTGGCGGTCGGAATCGCCGTGGGTGTGGGAATGATACCAGTACAGCCCGGGCGGCTGGGTCAGCGGAATTTTCAGATCGTATTGGAAACTATTTCCCGGCGCTACCAGTACATAGATATTGTCGCCGTTGTGCAGCGGCGATGCCTCCAGCCCGTGGTAATGGATGTTGGTCGGCACGCTCAGGTGATTGACCAGTTTCACCCGCAGCCGATCGCCGGGGTGCAGCATCAGCACCGGGCCACCGTAGATACCGTTGTAGGTCATTGTGTCGAGCGTCACCGGCCCGAAATTCTGCCGCCCCGGTGCCGCCACCAAGGTAACGTCGAGCACGCCGTTCACCGCGCGGTAGACCGGCAATGGCCCGGGGTATGCGATCGCCGGCTGCGGCGTCGGGCCCGGGTCGCCGATCGCCGAGCCGCCCAGGAGCAGCAGCAAGCCCAGGACCAGCCAGGCGCGGACGCGATGCAACGCCTCTACTCGACGATGATCTTCATTTTCATCGACGGATGGATCGCGCAGCGGATTTTATAGGTTCCGGCCTTGTCGAAGTGGACCAGAATATCTTTTCCCGGCGCTTGCAGGCCCTCGTCGATGTCGGTGCCATCGCTGCCGAGAACGTGAATATTGTGGGTTACGTCGTCCTGGTTGTGAAACGCGACCGCGCCGCCGGCGGCGATGGTGACATTGTCGGGATCGAACTCCTGGCCGATCTGATCGACGTCGCCCAAGCTCGCCGCCGCGCGTGCTGCGATTGCGCCGCAGCTCAGCGCAGCCACCACCAAAAACGCAAAATGAAGATTTTTCATCGCTCGACGGCCGCTCCCGTTGGATCGGCCGAATTGGACCCTCCAAAGCTTTAAAAGCAGTGAACGCGGCCCAGCTACGGCGTGTAATGAAGTTTTTTTGCTTCTTTTTGTTCACAAAAAGAAGACTTCTCTTATCCTTTCTTGGCTTTGGTTGAAGACTTGGTTCTCCATCGCTGAACCAGCCATTTCCGGAACGCCGTCATATCCGTTGTTGTCGTCGGCGCCGCGAAGTTTCCCTTATACCGCGCCACTACCGGCGGTGCATTGTCCGGCAGGTGCAGGGTCAGCGCCAGGTCGACTACCCCATTTGGCAGGTCGACGCCGCCCGAGATTTCCGCCTTCGATGGCGCCGCGTTGGGATGCGACCCCGGATCGGGCACCAGCAGCGCGCCGTTGTCGATCGAAACCCCGCCGTCCTTGACTGCGGCTGCGATCACCAGCTGACTGAACGCGGTGTTGCCGCCTTTCAACGCCGCCGCCAGCGCGTTTTGCGGCCGGTGGATGCCGGGCAGCCGCGCCGCCAGCTGCGCCTTCGCCAGATCGAAACCGGTGATCTCGCCGTTGCTGGCGCTGAAATCGACGTTGCCCGCCAAAGTCGCGAGCAACGTGTTGGGGGTGTGGCCGCTCGCCGACAGCGCCATATTCCCGGCCAAAGTCCCGCGATCGAGGTCGAGCGCACCGCCGGTGACTGGGCCGGCGAGCGCGATCTGATCGAATTTGCCGGTCGCATTCACGCTCGGCACCGGATCCAGCGGCCGCCAGTTGGCCGAACCGCTGATGCTGCCCGACCCCCAATTCATTCCGACGCCGTCCAGCGTGAGCACCCCGTCGGCGAGCCCAAGGTTGGCGTGGAAATCGCTCGCCACCGGACCGTCGTTGTAGGTCAGGCTCTTGGCGGTGAGGGCAATCTTACCCGAGCCGCCGGCGACCCAACCGGTAGGGAACTGCCCGTCGGCCGTCAGTGCGGGCCAGGCGATCGGCAGCCGATCCGATTCGAGCTGACCGTTAACCGCCCATTTGCCGCCCGACAGGTCGAACATCAGGCCGCCGGCAACGCGCATTCCGCCGAACCCCAGGTCGATATAATCCAGCCCGACATGTCCCGCCTTGGCGTCGAACCGGGCGAGCATCGCGAGCGAGCCGACCCCGACCCAGGGCGAGACGTCCGGCCCGCCGAACAGCTGCACCATCCGCCAGGCGCCGGGGTTGCGCAGCGTCATCGCGCCGCTCACGGTCTGGTCAGGGAGGTCGATCACCGGTTGCGCCACCAGCTCGGTCTCGCCGGCATCAACCGTGATGTTCCCGGCGAGCGCCCTTTGCGGTCCCGCGAAAGTAGCCTTCAGGGTCGCGGGCAGCGCTGCCAGCGCCGAAGTTCCCTGCCAGCCGTCCTTCGGCAACAGGGCAAGCAACGGCGCCAGGTTCGGCGCCTGTGCGTCGAACGCCGCGGCGCTGACCGTGCCATTGGGCAGGATGTCGAACGAGCCGGTCACGGCCGCGCCGGCGAAGCTGGCCTTGGCGTTCTCGAGCCTCATCCCGGTCTGATCGCGCACCAGGTGAAAGCCCGCGTCCCGAACCTCGGTCCCGTCGAACACCGCCGATTTGGCGGCGATGGTCAGATCATAGTCGAGCTTCGGCGGCAAACCCAACGTAGTGAACGACCCGACCGGCAACCGATCGAGCGTGAGATCGGCCTCGACCCGCGTGCGATCGCCCCTGGTCAGCCCGACCGTCCCCTGCACCGCGATTCCGCCGATCGTGCCCTTGAGGCCGGCGAGCTTGATCGCTCCTGCGGTACCGCTGACATTCGCCGCCAGATCGGCCGCAAGCGGCGCCGCTGCGGTCGCGACGCGTGGCAGATCAGGATCAAGCGACACAAGCCACGCCAAGCTCGGCATCAGATCCCCCGCCTTGAGCGTAACCGCGCCCCGATCGATCTGCAGGACCTGCCCGATGAAACTCGCGCTGCCACGTGCGGTGAACGCCGCCTCCCCCGGCAGCGTCGCGCTGAAATCATGCAGCACCAAATTCCTGCCCTGCTCGAGGTCGAGATGCAGATCGCGCAGCATCCCGCCTGCCAGCTGCGCCGCATCGGCGGTGACATCGAACCTGCTGGAAAAACCGCTCGCCGAGGGCTGCGACCAAACCTTGGTCCACTGGTCGAGATCGAACATGGTGGTGGCCAATCGCAAGCGAAATCCCGGATTCCCGGCCTGCCAGCGGAACGATCCATGCCCTCCCACGCCGCCCAATTCCAGCGTCAGATCGGAGCCCGAAAGCACACTCCCGGCCGCCGTCACCTTCGCCTCGGCGCCGAACGTCAGCGGTGGCGCGGTCACCACCCGCGACAAGTCCGGTGCGCTCGACGCAATCTCGCCGGCGAACCCGCCATCATCCCGCAGTTCGCCGTTGACGCGCAGCATCGCGCCCTCCTGCGCGTTCTCGCCGGTAAAGATCGCGGACAATTCCGACTCATGGTCCGCGCCGATGGCGCCCACGCTGCCGTCAAACCCCCAATCCTCGCCTTTGAGCCGCGCGGTACCGAACATGGTGACCGCGCCATCCTCGCCGAAGGTCGCGAGTTCGCCGTCGATCTGTGAAATTGTGACGCCGCCCACGACCAAGGTCCCGTTCTCGATCGAGGCAGCAAAAGACTGCGGCGGCCGCAGCTTGAATCCCTCGGGCGGCACCGGCCACGGCAACCGCACCACCGCGTCTTCCAGATCCAGCGCTTGTGGATCGATCTTTCCGGTCAGCAACCCGAGCAAACCCACGCGCAACTGCATCTCACGCGCCGTGAACACCGCCCCGGTCACCGGATCGGTGACCGAAATCCCCTTCGCCGTCAGCACCGGCTGCGGCAATATCGTCAGCCCGACATCCCCCCCGATCGTAACCGGCCGCCCCAACCGGGCCGCCGCCAACGCCGTGATCTGCCCCCGATACCGGTCCCAATCCATCACCCGCGGCACTATATACACCACGACCAACGCCGCCACGACCGCCCCCCCGGCGATCATCCCGCGCCGGATCATGATGGGACTCTGGGAGGGGGTGGTGTGAGGAGCAAGGAAGTAAAGCAAGGCGAGGGGCTTTGCCCCCTCGAACCTAAAACTGATGGGGGTCTGGGGCCTCCAGGCCCCAGCGGGGTCCAGGGGCAGAGCCCCTGGCCTTGCCTTCCTTGCTTACTCCCCATACCCGCCCCCTCCCGGGGTTTCGATCACGAACAGGTCGCCGCGGCGCACGTCGAGCGCGGCGATGCCGGGGAGGTCTTGGCGGGTGCCGTCGGCGCGGATGACGTATTGGCGGCCGGGGGCGCCGGGGTGGCCGCCGGCGAGACCGGGGGGCGGGACCAGGCGGGAGCTGGCGATCAGGCTGAGTTGCATCGGGACGAGGAAACGGAGGTGGCGTTCTACGCCGTCCCCGCCGCGGAATTTGCCGCTGCCGCCGGAGGCTGGTCTTTGGGCGAAGCGTTCCAGTCGCACCGGCAGCCGCCATTCCAGCACTTCCGGATCGGTTGCGCGGGTATTGGTCATGTGGGTGTGGATCGCCGAGGCTCCTTCGAATCCGGGTCCGGCGCCCGCGCCGCCGCAGATGGTTTCGTAATATTGAATCAGTTCGTTGCCAAACAACAGATTGTTCATGGTGGTCTGGCTGGCGGCCGCCGCGTTTAGGGCCACCAGCAGCGTGGTCGCAAGCGCCTGGGAGATTTCGGTGTTGCCGGCAACCACCGCGGAACCCGCGGGCGGATCGATCAGCGAGCCCGCCGGCACGATCAGATCGATCGGCACGAGGCAGCCTTCGTTGAGCGGGATGTCTTCCTGTACCAGGCAGCGCAGGACATAGAGCACCACTGAGCGCGCGATCTGCTTTGGTGCGTTGAAATTATCGGCCCGCGCGGGGCTGGTGCCGGAGAAGTCGATGGTAAGCCGCTCGGCGGCGGCGTCGATGCGCACGGCGACTACGATCTGACCGCCGTTGTCGAGCGGCAGGGTCGCGGCGCCATCGCGGAGGCGTCCGATCAGGCGGCGCACGCTGGCGGCGGCGTTCTGCATCACGAAATCGGCGTAGCGAGCAACTCGGGTCCAGCCCTGGTCGTCGATCAGACGATCCAGCGCGGTGCGTCCGGCCTCGTTCGCGGCGATCTGGGCCTTGATGTCGGCGAGGTTCATCTGCGGATCGCGCGCCGGATAGGGGGCCTCGCTGAGCAGGGCCAGAAATTCCGCCTCGCGCAGCCTTCCCTGGTCCACCAGCAGGAAATCGGTGACCACCACGCCTTCCTCGGCGAGGCTGTACGAAAACGGCGGGGTGGAACCGGGCCGGGTGCCCCCGATGTCGGTGTGATGGCCGCGCGAGCCGAGCACGAAGCGGAGCGCACCGGCCTGGTCGAACACCGGCGTGACCACGGTAATGTCGGGCAAATGGGTGCCGCCGGCGAACGGATCGTTCAGCGCCACGACGTCGCCAAAGCGGAGATTAGGGCGCGCCGCCAGCACCCGCCGCACGCTTTCGCCCATCGCGCCGAGGTGCACCGGCACGTGCGGCGCGTTGGCGATCAGCCGCCCGGTCTGATCGAACAGGGCGCAGGAGAAATCCAGCCGTTCGCGAATGTTGACCGACCGCGCGGCGGCTTGCAAAACGCTGCCCGCTTCTTCCGCCACCGCCATGAAGGCGTTGTTGAACCAGGTGAGCAAGCCGGGATCGGCATCGCGCGCATCGTCGGTCCCGCGCGGGCGCCGCGCGGTGCGGCGGAGGATCATCTGGTCCTGCACGGTAATCTCGCCGCACCAGCCGAGTTCGATCATGGTGGTGGCGTGATCTTCCACGATCAGCGCCGGGCCGACGATGCGATCTTCCGGACGCAAATCGTCGCGTCGGTAGAGCGTCACATCTTGCAAGCTGCCTTCGAGCCAGATCGGCGTCGTGCCCGACTGCAAGGGAGTTGTTCGCGGCGTTACCGGCGCTAACGGCAGCGTTTCGCCGGGGAGGATCGCTTCCACCGCGATCAGCGCGGCGCGCAGGCCGGATTCGTCGTAGTCATAGCCATAGCGGGCGCGGAAGTGCGATTTGAACTCGGCGAGCATGGCGTCGGTGTCCGCGAAACCGACCATCAGCGGCAGCTCGGCACCGCGCGCGATCAGGCCGATTTCGACCCGCAATTCGCTTGCATTCGGCAGCTCGGCGCGCGCCTGCCGGGTGAGCTCGTCCACCCGGGACGCGAGTGCCGCGCGATCTGCAAGCGCGAGGTCGCAGGCGGCTTGTTTAAGCACGCTCTGATCGGCGAGCCCGATGCCCAGCGCCGACAGGACGCCGGCCAGCCGCGGCACCAAAATGGTCTCCATGCCGATCTGATCGGCGACCAGGCAGGCGTGCTGCCCGCCCGCACCGCCGAAGCTGACCAGGGTGAAGCGCGCCGGATCATGGCCGCGCGCCAGCGCCACCTTGCGCACCGACTGCGCCATCCGCGCCACCGCGATCCGAACCACGCCCTCAGCCACGGCCGCGGGAGTTTGCGACCCGCCGATCTGAGCCGCAAGTTTGGCGAACTTGGCCACAACTACATCGCGGTCAAGCGGTTGATCCCCGCCCGGGCCGAACAGCGCCGGGAAGTGTGCGGGCACCAATTTCCCCAGCAGCAGATTCGCGTCGGTAATCGTGAGCGGCCCGCCATTGCGGTAGCACGCGGGTCCCGGCATCGCGCCGGCACTTTGCGGCCCCACCGATAGCCGCAGACCATCGAAGCCGATGATCGATCCGCCGCCGGCGGCGACGGTTTCGATGTCAAGCATCGGCACGCACAGCCGCACCCCCGCGACCTCGCGCCCCGCGCCGCGCGAAAGCGCGCCCGCGGCGAGCGCGACATCGGTCGAGGTGCCGCCCATGTCGAAGCCGATGATGTGGGAAAATCCCGCTGCGGCGGCGACCCGGGTTGCCCCCACGATCCCACCGGCCGGCCCCGACAGCACCGCATCCTTGCCGCGGAAGCGCGCGGCTTCGGCGAGACCGCCGTGGGACTGCATGAAAAACAGCGGGGTATCGCCCAAGGCGCCCGCCACCTGATCGACGTAGCGGCGCAGCACCGGGGAAAGATAGGCGTCCGCCACCGTGGTTTCCGCGCGCGGCACCAGGCGCATCACCGGCGCGACCTCGTGGCTCGCCGAGATCTGGCTGAAACCCGCCTCACGCGCGAGTGCCGCGACCTGCCGTTCCAGCTCCGGATACGCCCAAGCGTGGATCAGCGCGATCGCAACCGAACGCAGGCCGTCGGCGCGTGCCTGTGTCAGTATCGAGCGGATTTCGGCTGGATCGATCGGTTCGATCAACGTGCCGTCGGCAGCATAGCGGCCCGCGATCTCGGCCGTGCGCGCCGCCAGCGGCGCGGGTTTGGTGATCGCCAGGTCGAACAGACGTGGCCGTGCCTGGGTGCCGATCGCGAGCAGATCGCCGAACCCGCGGTTGACCAGGAGCAGTGTGGGACTGCCCTTGCGTTCGAGCAGCGCATTGGTCGCGACCGTGGTGCCCATGCGGACGAGTAGGGTCGGGGTCGGATCGCCGCCACGGATCTGCGCAATCCCCGCGGCTGCGGCGTCTTCAGTGCGCCCAGCCTGTTCGCTCAGAATTTTGCGGGTGACCAGCCGCCCGTCGGGGGCGCGCGCGACAATGTCGGTAAAAGTCCCGCCGCGATCGATCCAGAATTGCCAAGAACTCATGGCAGCAGAATGTGAGCCGGGGCCGGAGATGGCAAGCGTTGGGATCAGCCAAGGCTGGACGCGAATTGTATCCCGCTCGGAACTGAGTAGAACGTTTAGTCAGGATCAGGCTACTTCGACTTCCCGATCGATGATTGCTCCCAATTCCGCTCTGGCGACCGCCAAATCAGGGCCTCATCAAAACCCGAAAATTTTGACTTGCGGCTTTCCAAAAATTGTCGGGCGGCGACACCTGAAATCGATTTGATCATATCTCAATCTCCCGAATTCTAGAGGGTGTTATGAACTTTAA
>Ga0302324_100018523_pt1 | contig 13714 bp, 9 predicted proteins | sample Palsa_T0_1_FD_201949 | JGI IMG/M metagenome (GOLD analysis project Ga0302324, IMG submission 201949) | Peat permafrost microbial communities from Stordalen Mire near Abisko, Sweden - Palsa_T0_1 | ecosystem: Environmental > Terrestrial > Soil > Palsa > Peat permafrost | place: Sweden: Abisko...
CCACGAAAGTCGAACCGAATCCGTCGGCGTTATTCCGCGCAATGATTTCCCCGCTGTGCGCCCGAATGATTCCGTAGCAGATGCTCAGGCCGAGCCCCGTTCCCTTGCCAACCTCTTTGGTAGTGAAAAAAGGATCGAAAATCCGGTCCATCTTGGAGATACCGGGACCATTGTCCCGAAAACGAATTTCGACGTAACGTGCGCTCTGCGCCGTCGTAATTTTGATTTTCCCAGCGCGGCGCATTTCCTGCACGGCATCGTACGCGTTGTTAATAATGTTGAGAAATACCTGCTGCAGTTGGCTGGGATCGCCAATGACCGCGGGCAGTTCCTCCGCGTAGTCCTCCGTCAGCTCGACGCCATGATTCGAAAAATCGTAGGCGCGCAGCTTCATGGTCTGGCGCAGAACGGAGTTGACCTGCAGCGGTTCGCGTTGCGCCGGCATCTGCCGCGCAAAACTCAGCAAATTCTGCACGATGACTCGCGTCCGCTGCGCCTCCTGCAGGATCACTTTCAGTTCTTCCTTGGCATCGTCGGGAATCACCGAATTTTCCAGCAGTAAATCGGTGAAGCCCACGATCGCGGCCAGGGGATTATTCACTTCGTGCGCCACCCCAGAAACGAGCTGTCCGAGCGCCGCCATTTTTTCCGTGTGCATTAGTTTCGATTGCAAATCGGAAGCGTCGGTGACGTCCGTCATCACCACCACGATGCTGTTGATGTCGCCCAGCTCGTCGCGCATCGGGCTTACGCTGACCGAAAACTGTCGCGCGGGACCGCTTCCGCGAAAGAATGGAATTTCCAGATTGTCGAGGGCCGCGCCATGCAGCGTCCTTTCCAATGCCTCCACCAGCAGCGGACGCCGCGCGGGGGGAACCATCTCGGCCAGTGGCCTCCCGAGCAAATCCTCTTCCCGGTATCCCGACTCGTAACACCTCCGGTTGGCGTAGCTGACCAGACCGGCGGTGTCGAGTACCAGGATCATGCTCTGCGTGTTGTTGAGGATGTTCTTGTTGAAATCGCGCTCGCGGCGGTAGCGGCGCTCGGCCACGCGGCGATCGGTGATGTCTTTCATCACATGAATCGTGCGCAAATCCGGTTGCGCAGCGTTCTGGATGCGCGACGAGGACACCAGGAACGTCCGCTCGCCGTTCTCATGCACGAACTCTTCGTGAAATTCCTTGGGATTCCTGCAGAATATGCACCGCCCCTCTTTGCTGGCAGCCGCGAGAATGTTCAAACCGCTCATTTCTTTGCCGACCAATTCCGCCGGCTTTTTCCCCAGCGCCTCGGCCAGCGCCCGGTTCATCCGCAGCACTCGATTCTCCGCATCGTGAACGATGATGAAGTCCGAAATCGCATCGAAGTCTTCCACCCACTGCTTTCGCGATTGCTCCACGCGCGAAAAAAGCCGCACGTTCTCCAGGGCCACCGCCGCGTGGCCCGCCAGCGCCTCGAACAATTGATATTCGATTTCCGATAGCGGCCGCGCCATGTCCACGAGGCAAAGCACTCCGAGCAATTCATTTTCACCGCCGGACAGCCGCGCGATGGCGGCTTCCCTCCATCCGAGCGTCTCGGCCAGCCCGCGGCCCAGCAAAATCCCTGCAGGCCCGGTACGCCGATCCGCGCCCGGCGACGCGCCGCGCTCCGCGAGAACCGTGGCCAGGCGATGCTGCGTCATCGGGTCCCAACGCTGCGCCGGACCGTGTAATGACGCGATTTCCCAGTTCGCCTCGTGTCGCAACGCGAGCACGGCCGCGCGTGCGCCCAGTATCTCGGCGGCTCTCACCGTGAGACGCTTCGAGAATTCTTGAGTTCCGAGCGAAGGATTGAGTTCCAGCGTGGTGGCGGAAAACTGCGCCAGCAATGACTCGAATGAGCCATCGAGACGAGGGCCGAGTTCACGAGTTCGCCTAAGTGCACGCATGGAGGTTTGGGGGCTTGCGCGCTTTTTGCCTGTACGGACAATTACGAAGTTACGGCCGCATCTCAAAATGAGCCAACGAAATTGCGGTGCCTGTTGCCCTAACGAACAATCGCGAACCGTCGCAACCTGAGACACGCAATCGCCCGAGAGCTTGGGCTTGAGACAAATTGTGCCGGCGGCGCTGGACTCCGAAAAATTGAACGCACTCCTAAGCCGCATGGAATCGGATGGTTGCAGCCAGATTGCGGTCTTCGTCGCCGCTTGAAAAGATAGCTATCCTCGTGGCACCCGCCTTGCAATTTCCCCGTCGGGGAGTTCTCTCGATTCCGAGTGAGGCCAAAGTGAAATTCAAATCTTCAACTTTCATTCTTGCCGTGGTTCTGGCGCTGCTCACGGGAGCTGCCGCGCCTCGTGCCGCGAACGCCCAGGACATCACGCCCGCCGCGGGCAGCCGAAAAATACGGACCAAGACGGTCCCCGAATATCCGGCACTGGCCAGACAAATGAACGTGAGCGGCAAAGTGAAGCTTGAGGTGACCATCGCGCCGGACGGTCATGTGGTCAGCACGAAAACGGTCGGCGGGAGCCCTCTGCTTGTTGGTCCGGCTACCGATGCGGTCAAGAGATGGCGCTACGAACCAGCGCCGAAAGAATCCACCGAGGTGGTCGAATTTAATTTTTCCGATAGGAACTGAACCAGCCAGTTTTACGCGCGAACAGGAATCAAGCGGCTAAGGAGCGGAGGCGGTTTTATGACGATTGGCAAGAAGCTCTATTTCGGATTCGGCGCCATCCTGGCGATCATGCTCGTTTTATTCGTCGTCAATCTATTCACCGTCCGGCGCGAGTACAACGCGCGTGCCACCGTCCGCGACACTCTCGGCGCCGTGCAGACCATCGAAAACGTCCGCCTGCAAATGATGGAGAACCGGCTCTTTCTTGGGAACTATCTGCTCAGCGGAGATCTGCGTGACGAAGACAAGACCAACAAAGGCGTGAATGATCTCCTCAACATGCTGAAGGATGCGGAAGGAAAGCTTCCCGATGCGAACCTGCGTGGCGCGTTGGTTCAGGTGGAAGACAACGAGCACGGCTGGTCCGAAAATTTTGCAAAGCCGATGATGGTCAAGAGGCACCAGGTAGATTCAGGCGACGCTACCGTGTCCGACTTGCAAATTTACTATCTCCAGCACGACCCGGCTTCGTGGGTAACCAAGTCCGGGGCAGCGCTCGACGACGCCGATCGAGCCGTCCGCAAATCGCTCGATGATTCGAACGCTTCCGCCCAAAGTGCTACGTCGTGGAGCACCGGGATTACGACTGCGGGAACTCTGCTCGCCATCCTGATGGGCCTGCTCATCGCGTTCTACACCGCTAAATCCATCAAGGAACCGCTTTACCACTTGATTGAAGTCGCGCAGCGCATTGGAGAAACCGGCGACCTCGAGCAGTCCATCGACATTCATCGCCAGGATGAAGTGGGCCTGCTCGCTTCGAATTTCAACAAAATGATCGTTCACCTCAAGGACATGGCTGCCGTGTCCGCCGCCATTGCCGAGGGTCAACTGTCCGTCACCGTCCAACCGCGTTCCGCGCAAGACACCATGGCCCGCGCGTTCGCGCAGATGACCCGCGGTCTTCGCGAAATGGTTCGGCAAGTTCGAGACAGCGCCGCTCAGGTTGCCAGTGGCTCGGGGCAAATGGCCGGTGCATCCGATGAATCCGCGAAAGTCAGCGTCCAGGCGGCGTCGGCCATCGATGAAGTTACCTCGACCATGCATGAAATGAGCATCAACGTGCAGAACGTCGTGAAGAACACCCAGGTGCAGGCTTCCAGTGTCGCCGAAACCTCCGCGTCCATCGACCAGATGGTCACCTCGATTCAACGCGTGGCCGACACCGCGAAGCTGCTCGTCGATATTTCTCACCGCTCTCGCGAAGAAGTTCAAACCGGCATGGTCACCATGGACAAGGCCACCGCAGGCCTGAACCGCACCAGCCACGCCATTCAATCGTCATCGGAAATTATCGACGTCCTGGGGCGTCGCGCGGACGACATCGGCAAGATCATCGAAGTGATCGATGATCTGGCCGAGCAAACGAACTTGCTGGCGCTGAACGCCGCGATCGAGGCCGCCCGCGCGGGTGAACACGGGCTTGGATTTGCCGTCGTCGCCGAGGAAGTCCGCAAACTCGCCGAAAAGTCCACCCAATCCACCAAGGAAATTTCCGAATTGATCCAGGGCATCCAGAAGGAAGCGCGCGAAGCCGTGGACAACATGGAGAAGAGCACCTCGATGGTTCAGGAAGGCCTCACCTTAAATAAAGACCTGAGCCTGGCGCTCGAGAAAATCTCCAACGTCGTCTCCGAAGTTTACAAATTCTCCCAGGAAATCGGCGCCGCCACCATGGAGCAATCGAGCGGCTCTTCGCAGATCGCCAAAGCCACCAATCGCCTCACCGAAATTACCCAGGAAATAAATTCTTCGGTCGAGGAACAAGCCTCCGGATCGCAGGCCGTCGTCCGCGCCATGGAAAAGATGCGCGAGCTTGTGCAGCAGTCCACTTCCAGTTCCACCGAGCTGGCCGCCACCGCCGAACAGATGTCCAAGCTTTCGCGGGTGCTCCTCGAATCTATGGACCGCTTCGTCCTGGACGAGGCGTCGGGCGATGGACGCGGGACTCTCGGACGCCGCCACCCAAACAGTTCTACGGGTTCGGAACGCGCGGCGAACGAATACGCCGAGCTCGTCCGGGCATAAGGAAAAAGCGATCGACATGGATAAAGATATTCAAGTCGTTGGCTTGCGGATCGGCCGTGAAACATTCGGAATTCCCATCGGCATGGTCCGCGAAATCGTGCGCGTGCCGGAAATCACCTCCGTGCCGAATGCGCCCGACTATATCGAGGGCGTCATTAACCTGCGCGGCCGCATTGTGCCGGTCGTGGATCTGCGCAAACGCTTCCGGGAAAAAATCGCCGAACCGAACAAGAAAAATAGAATCGTCGTGGTCGAACTGGACAACCGCCCCATCGGCTTGATCGTAAACTCCGCGTCGGAGGTCATCAAGATCCCTCCTTCGGAAATCGAAGCTCCGCACACCGTTTTTCAGGAAGGTGAATTGAACTACATCACCGGTGTCGGCAAATTTCGCGGCCGCCTGGTGATCTTGCTCGATCTGAATCGAATCCTGCAGCGCGGCGAACTTCGCCGGCTGGATGAAGTGGCGGAAACTGCCGAAACCGTGCCCGCCGGCGCCAACGTACGGAAACGCTGAACGATATTGAAGCACATAGACAACGAGGAAGAATGTCCACACTCACAACTCCGGTCCCACTGACTGAGCCCGAACTCAAGCTCCTGCAGACTCTCGTGTACCAGGAATGTGGAATGTATTTCGATGAGCGGCGCACCCACTTCTTGCGCGATCGCCTCCAGCGCCGGCTGAAAACGTGTCAAATGGACTCGTTCTATTCCTACTACCGCCTGCTCACCAGCCGCGAAGGTAAACAGGAATTGGTCGCGCTGCTGGAAAATCTCACCGTCAACGAGACGAGTTTCTTTCGCATCCGCCCCCAATTGGAATTGTTCCAGAAATTCGTACTCGAAGACATATTGCGAAAAAAGCAGGAGCGCCGCGACTGGACGCTGCGCATCTGGAGCGCGGGCTGCTCGACCGGCCAGGAACCCTACACGCTCGCGATTCTGGTCAGCGACGCGCTGGCCTATTACTACCTTCGTCACCCGCTCCCGTTCGAGATGCCTTCTCCTAAGCCGCTAATTCCTCCGCCGTGGAAAGTGGAAATCATCGCCTCGGACATTAATTATTCCGCCTTGCTCACCGCCCAGCAGGGGGTCTACACCGAAGCCCAGATGGACACGGTCGATTACACCTGCCGCCTGCGCTATTTCGATAAGGTCGGCGACAAATATTCGGTGAAGCCGGCCCTGAAGAGCCTCGTGCAATTCGATTTTCATAATCTGAAAGCCGAATACCTGCCGCAACGCAACGACGTGATTTTCTGCCGCAACGTCATGATCTATTTCGACGAAGCCGAGCAGAAGCGTCTGATCGAAAAATTTCATCACTGCCTGAATCCCGACGGATGTTTGTTCGTCGGCCATGCCGAAAGTCTTTTCGGCCTCACCACCAAATATCAAATGGTCCACCAGAATAGCGCCACCGTTTACCTGCGGCTTGGAGCGGCTCAGTGAGCTTTCTGCCCGACGACCGCGCCGACGAACTTCGCGACCTCTTCTTCGAGAGCGCCGCGGAGATTCTGCAGGCCATGAATGAAGCCGGCCTGGCGCTCGAGGGGCGCCCGGGCGATGCCGAGAGTCTGCGCAGTGTTCGCCGCGCCGTGCATACGCTGAAAGGCGATTCGGCCGCTTGCGGCTATCGCGAGCTCAGCGAGCTGGCGCACGACCTGGAAGACGTGCTGAGTCCTGAACTCGCACGCGAAAATTCCGGACTCATCGCCGAAGTCGTTCTGACCGCGGCCGACACATTCCACGAAATGCTTGCGGCCTACCGGAATAATCTCCAACCGCCGGAAGGCGGCGCCCTGCGCGAGCATATTCACCGGCTACTGCGCAAACCCGCGGCAGGGCGCCATGAAGATGTCTCCGCGGTAGCTACCTTTGCGTGGACGGAATACGAACGGCTCCTGATTTCCGAAGCTTTCCGCCGCAAAGAAAAGGTTTTTCAGGTCGCCCTGCATCTCGCCAAGGAATCAATGCTTCCCGCCGCCGCTTTCGAGCTCGCCAAGAAAGCCCTCGAAGGATCCGGCAAGCTTCTGGCCCTGCGGCCGGAAACGGGTGGCGAGATTGTCGAGGGCGGCCTCATCGAAGCCGCAATTTCCAGCGGCAAATCAGCGGACTCGATTCAAAAGCGCTGCCAGGTGCCCTCGGTGGTGGGGCGCATCGCGGTTTCGCCGCTGTTCCAGAGCGAGACCGCTCCACGCGATCTTCTCGATATTCTCGTCGAATCCGAAGCAGCCGCCGTCGCCGCGGAAGTGATGGGAGACTTGCCCGACGACGAGCGTCCCCTCGATGAACATGCGCAATCATCAGGCGCGCCGATCGGCGTCGCCCACGCCGCCACCGAGAACACGATTCGCGTCGACGCCAATCGCATCGACACCGTCATGAACCTGGTCGGCGAACTCATCATCGGAAAGTCCATGCTGCAACGCGCCATCGCGGAGTTCGATCGCCGCTTCGTAAAAGATGCGCTCTCGTCCAAGTTTTCCGACGCTCTCGGCCTGCAATCGCGCATTTTGAACGAACTGCAAAAATCCGTCATGAAGATCCGCATGGTCCCGGTCGAGCAGCTCTTTCGCCGCTTCCCGCGCGTGGTTCGCGACGTGGCCAAGCTGCGTAACAAGGATATCGGCCTCGAAATCGCCGGCCAAAACACCGACCTCGACAAAGGAATCCTGGATTCACTCGCCGAACCGCTCGCCCACTTGATTCGCAACGCCGCCGACCACGGCATCGAGTCCGCCGCGGAGCGCGAAGCCGCGGGAAAACCGGCGCGCGGCACCGTTTCACTCGATGCCTATCACAAGGGCGACCAAGTCGTCATCGAAGTGGTGGACGACGGCCGCGGTATCGACCGCGAAAAAGTCATTCGCGCCGCAATCCGGCGCGGTCTCCTGAAAGAAGAAGATCGCGGCCGCCTGAACGAAGCCGAAGCGCATCATTTGTTATTTACTCCGGGTTTCAGCACGGCGGACGAAATTACCGAAATCTCCGGCCGCGGCGTGGGGCTCGACGTGGTGAAAGCCGCGCTCGACAGCCTGAAAGGTTCGATCGAGATCGAAAGCGAACTTGGCCTAGGCACCACCTTCCGCCTCATGGTTCCTTTGACCCTCGCCAGCATTCAGGCGCTCCTGTTCCGCGTCGCGGGCCGGCTCTATGCCGTGCCGATCTCTTCCGTTGTGGAAATTACCCGCCTCACCGAGTCCAACGTTCACCGCGTCGATGACCACGAAGTATTCCAGCTACGCGAGCAGGTTCTCACCCTGGTTCGCCTCGAACGGTTGGAATCCCGGCGGCAGGAAAAAGACCACACCGCGCGCACCTTTGTCGTCGTCATCGGCGCCGGAACCCGCCGCTTCGGCCTCGCCGTGGACAGCCTGATGGGCGAAGAAGAACTGGTCATCAAGGCCCTTGAGGACGAATTGATTACTTCGCCGATGGTCAGCGGCGCTTCCATCCTGGGCGACGGCACCGTCGTTTTGATTTTGAATGTTTCCGCCGTGGTTTCGCATCTCGCGCGCATTCCCGCCGTGGGAGCCATCGCATGAGCGCTAAAATCCGCGTCCTGGTGGTTGACGATTCCGCGCTGATGCGCAAGTTGATCTCCCAAGTCCTGCAGCGCGATCCTTCCATCGAAGTCGTCGGCACCGCCATGGACGGCGCGATGGGCCTGAAAAAAATGGAAGAGCTGCATCCGCACGTGGTGACTCTCGACATCGACATGCCGCGCATGGATGGCATCGAAATGCTGCGCCAAATAACCCGCAAGCATCGAGTCCCCGTTATCGTCGTCAGCGCGCAGACCGACGTCAGCGCCTCGATCACTCTTCGTGCCCTGGCCTTCGGCGCCTTCGATTTTGTCACCAAGCCTCAGGACGCCGCGTTGGGCCGTATTGATCAAATCGCCGTGGAGCTCGCCCAGAAGATCAAAGCTGCGGCGTCTTCCGGTCCGCCAAAAATGATTATTACCGTCCCGACGATCAAGCCAAAGGTCTCGCGCCGGACCACCATGCCGTCTGGACCTTCCCGGATCATAGCGATCGGGATTTCCACCGGCGGCCCCAACGCTCTTCAGTACGTTTTCTCTCAGCTGCCCGAGGATTTCCCGGGCTGCATTGTGGTCGTTCAACACATGCCCGAAGGTTTCACCCAGATGTTCGCCAAGCGTTTGGATGAATCCTCCGCGTTGGAAGTCAAGGAAGCTCAATCCGGAGACTTACTGCTCGCCGGCCGGGTTCTGATCTGTCCCGGAGACCGGCACATCAAAGTACGCAAGATGGAGCACGGAAAAATTGCGATCCTCGTCGATCAGCCGCGCGTCAACGGCCACCGGCCCTCGGCGGACGTTTTGTTCAACTCCGTTGCCCAGGAATTTGGCAACAACGCCGTGGGAGTCTTGATGACCGGGATGGGCGAGGACGGCGCGGCCGGGCTTGGTGCCCTGCAGGCCGCCGGGGCGATTACCGCGGCGCAGAGTCCCGACACCTGCGTTGTCGACAGCATGCCGCGAGCAGCCATCGAGCGCGGCTTCGCCATGAAAATCGTCTCGCTTCCCAATATGGCGAGTTTTCTTCAGGCCACGTGTTCCAGGGAACGCCAAAAAATCGAACCGGCCGCGGACGGCACTTCCGCGCCCGCTGCTGCCGGTGAACCGAATAGTTTAAGGAGATAGTTATGAAACAGTTCGAAGCACTCACCCGAAAAAAGGACAGCCAGGCGGTCCGTTACCTCGTCGTGGATGACTCCGTCTTCGCCCGCAAGAGCCTGGCGAAGATGATCGAGTCCTTCGGCGGGCAAGTCGTCGGCGAAGCCGGCGATGGTTGCACCGCCATCACTGAATATGCTCGCACCAAGCCGGACCTCGTCTTGATGGATATCACCATGCCGCAAATGGAAGGCATCGAGGCCGTCGAGCGCATCGTCCACGAGCACCCCGATGCCCGCATCGTGATGGTCTCTTCGGTCGGCTATCAGGACAATATTCTCGCCGCGCTGCAGAAAGGCGCGCGCCATTTCGTGCAGAAGCCCGTGAAGGCCGATGCGCTGTACGAAATCATTCGTTACGTGCTGAACGATGATGGCGTCACCGCCACCGTCGGCGCGGGGGAGACATCTCGATGAGAATGGACCTGATCCAGCCGTTCATCGGCTCGCTCGATACCGTGCTGGCCGAAATGATGAAGGCCCCGGCAACAATCGTGGATCTCACCATGGAAGAAAACGGATACCGCAAGAAAGGCGCCGCCGCGCTGGTCTGTTTTCGCGGCCAGGTTGAAGGCCGCGTCATTCTGGACATGGAACCGCGAGCCGCCGCCCATGTCGCCAGCGTCCTTTCCGAAGGCGATGTGGAACCATCGAATCCCCTGGTGTTCGAAGCCGTGTGCGAGCTTGCGAACATGGTCATCGGCAACGCCGTAACCCAGCTGAACGACAAAGGATTTGAATTTAAGGTTTTTCCGCCTGAACTGGTTACGCAGGAGCAGTTCGAAAAAGCCGGCCAGGACTCCGAAGCCACGATTTTATGTTTCGAGACTCCCAGCGGCAATGTGCACCTGAACATCTCGATGCAATACCACCAACGCCGCGCCAACGAACGCATGCCGGTCGCTGTCGTCTAGAATTTTCATCGCGAATCTACGGGGGCAAGCCAGCCGTCTTTTTGCACCCGTTGGAGGATTCGATCGCCCGTTGGATCCAGCCGCACCATCATGACCGCCCTCACCTCGGAGTCGGAAATCGCACTCTGCGCGAGGCCTTCTTAGCTTTTGCAACTGACCTAAACCTGAGACTCTGTCTGTCGAATTTAGCGCGGGGCAATACAAGACCCTCTCCTGAAGATTATTTGCGCCCTGCGGACATCTCCTTGAATATTCCGCATCTTGGATCCTACTCGGGCGACGTTGCGCGGTTGCCTGCATCGAGTGCGCTGACGTAGAATGAGCGTCCTGTGCCTGAAACTTCCTATTTAGACCGAACCATTTCCCACTATAGCGTCCTGGAAAAATTGGGCGGGGGAGGAATGGGCGTGGTGTACAAGGCAAAGGACACACGCCTGGGCCGGAACGTCGCGCTGAAATTCCTTCCCGATGACATTTCCCACGACCCTCAGGCTATCGAAAGATTCCGCCGCGAAGCGCGCGCTGCATCTGCGCTCAATCACGCCAACATCTGCACCATCTACGACATTGGAGAATTCGAAAGGCGCCCGTTCATCGCCATGGAGTTGCTGGAAGGCAGCACGTTGAAGCACCGGATCGGTGGGAAGCCGGTCGAGGTGTCGCAGCTTTTGGAGATTGCGATTCAGATCGCCGATGGGCTGGACGCGGCGCACGCCAAGGGCATCGTCCATCGCGATATCAAGCCGGCGAATATTTTTCTCGTGGAGCGCGGGCAGGCCAAGATTCTGGATTTCGGATTGGCGAAGCTGACGCCGACGCTGAAGACGGCGGCAGAATCGGCGGGCGCGACGGCCATGGCGACCCGGACGCAGCTGCTGGGTGAAGAACAGTTGACCAGCCCCGGCAGCTCGATGGGCACCATCGCCTACATGTCCCCCGAGCAGGCGCGCGGCGAAGAGCTCGATGCGCGCTCCGATCTATTTTCGCTGGGCGTCGTGCTCTACGAGATGGCCACTGGGGTGGTTCCTTTTTCCGGCGCAACGTCCGCCGTAATTTTCGACGGCATTCTGCACTCCGAGGCGACTTTGGCGACCAAGTTGAATTCGCGATTGCCGCCGGCCGTGGAAAATGTTCTCGCGAAAGCTCTGGAGAAAGATACGGACCTGCGTTACCAGACCGCTGGTGAACTTCGCGGCGACCTGAAGCGCATCAAGCGGGACCTTGATTCGAGCCGCCGCCCCGCCGCTGAGAAGAGCGAGGTTTCGAATGTGCCACCGATTGGCTCGACGCCCGCGAAGAAATCCGTCGCTGTGCTTTATTTTGAAAATCAGAGCGGCGCGAAGGAAGACGAATATTTGCGCGACGGCATTACCGAGGATGTAATCACCGAGCTCTCCAAGATTCGCGGACTCAATACGTTTTCCCGTCCCACCGTGCTCGCCTTTCGCGATAAGTCCGTCACCCCCGCGCAGATCGGCCAGCAGCTCGGCGCTGCCTACGTCCTCACCGGTACCTTGCGCCGCGCCGGCACACGCCTGCGCATCAGCGCGCAGCTCGTTGACACTCGCACCGATTTTCCCCTGTGGTCGGAACGCTTCGATCGGGAGATGAAGGACGTTTTCGAAGTTCAGGACGAAATGGCGCGCAAAATTGCCGAAGCCCTGCGCGTAACGCTTTCGCCGCAGGAATTGGAAGCGCTGGCCGACAAGCCCACGGAAAACCTGCAAGCCTACGATCTCTATCTGCGCGGCAAGCGTTACGCGCGGCGGCAGACGCGCCAGGACGTCGAATTTGCCTTGCAGATGTTCGAAAACGCGGTAGCCCTTGATCCGAGTTTTGCTCTGGCCTACGCCTCCTCCGCCAATGCCTGCGCCATGTATTACTCCATCTTCAGCCGCGATCAGGTGTGGATCGACCGCGCGCGTGAAGCTTCGGGCAGAGCGGTAGCCCTGCGCTGGGACTTGCCCGAAACGCACGTCAGCCAAGCCTGGGTACTTTACGCTGCCGGACTGCACGACGAAGCCGTGCGCATGGTCAAGAAGGCCATCGAACGCAACCGCGGTTGCGACGGTGCGTACTACTTGCTGGGCCGCGCTTTATTTGCCGCCGGACGCTTCCAGGAAGTTCTGGACGTTGCGGAAGCCGCCATCGAAGCGAGCGGCGAAGACTACAACATTTATGTGCCCATCGGGAACGCCCTGGGAGCCATGGGCAAAGACGAAGCGAGGCGCAACATGGCCCAACGGGTCATCGTCGCGCTCCAGAACCACTTGAAACAAGTGCCGGAGGACGCTCGAGCGCGCATCCTGCTGGGGGGCAATTACGCCCGGGTCGGACGGGAGGACGACGCCGTGCGCGAACTCAACCTGGCGGTCACTTTGCGTGCCAACGAGGCTTCGATTCTTTACAACGCCGCCTGTGCGTATTGCAACCTGAACCGAAAGGCGGAAGCCTTGGATGCCCTACGCAAGGCTTGGGAGGCGGGCTCCAAGGATGCTGTGTGGACGCGCCGCGACCCCGACCTCCTCATCCTTCACGGCGACCCGGAATTTGAGCGCCTGTATCCGGAAGCACCCGCCTCACCGCCCGCTTCCGCCTCTCATTAGTTCAATTCGATCAAATAAGGGAGGCGTCGCATTTGCCTCTCAGGATGCGATTTCCCACCGGCCGGCCCGCTCACTCGAGCAACACCCATGATTTTCCTGGTGCCCCATCTTTCCGGTTTCGAGGAAAGGTGGGAGCCTTTGAATTTCTTCTTCGCAATTTTCTTTTTCTCCCCTCGATGTTCCGAATTTCCCTCTGAACTGCGACGTGGCCTCTCGATCCGGGAGTCTGCTCGGTTTATTTCTCGGGAAGCCCCGGACGCCGGTACTCCACGCCATGACGGAATAACCCGGCCTTGGGAATTTCTTCCGAATAGACCACGGTCGACGGAAGAAAAATATTCGCTGCTTCGGGCGAATACGGCACGGCCACGTCAATCTTCGTTCCGGGGTCGTACCGCCTCTTACTGCGGAAGCACATTCCCACCGGTGAAATATCCTCGCAGACCGCCAGTTCATCGTCGGTGTTCGTTTGCCGAATGCACGCCGTGAGCCGGGTCTTCATCCGCAGGCGTTGCCGTTCTCGCTGCTCGCCCCCGGGCGGAATTTCATCCCCGTCACTCGAATTGCGTCGCCCCCGCGACGCCAATTTCTTTTCGTTTTCGTGCGGAGCCTGGGTCCAGGTGCTGGGCACTCCGCAGGTCCTGCACAGCCGCGCGATACCGCGCGTCGTTTCGAAGCCCCGCAATTCCAGTTCGTTCAGATAAACCACTTCGCGGGTCCGGCAGTACGTGCATTCGAGCAACATGCGCGCCACAGCCTCTTCCGACTCGGCGATCGGCGGGAACTCGATGTTCC
>Ga0302324_100018525_pt1 | contig 13714 bp, 10 predicted proteins | sample Palsa_T0_1_FD_201949 | JGI IMG/M metagenome (GOLD analysis project Ga0302324, IMG submission 201949) | Peat permafrost microbial communities from Stordalen Mire near Abisko, Sweden - Palsa_T0_1 | ecosystem: Environmental > Terrestrial > Soil > Palsa > Peat permafrost | place: Sweden: Abisko...
GCCCCTCCAGCAATCGAACTGCGCGCCGTCGTCAAACGCTACGGGGAGATCACCGCGGTCGACGGTCTCGACCTCGTCGTCCCGCCCGGCGTGTGCTTCGGGCTGCTCGGCCCCAACGGCGCCGGCAAGTCGACGACGATGCGACTGCTTACCGCGCAGAGCATCGCCGACGAGGGGGCGATCGAGGTCCTCGGCTATGACCTCCCGCGCGAGTCCAAGCAGGCTCGGATGGCGATGGGCGTTGTGCCCCAGCTGGACAACCTCGACACCGAGCTGACCTGCCGCCAGATCCTCGCCGTATTCGCGCGCCTTTATCGCGTTCCCCGCTTAGAGCGACCGGCAGCCGTCGAGCGAGCGCTCGCGATCGCGAATCTGGAGCCCCGTGCAGACACGATTGTGAAGGAGCTCTCGGGCGGCATGCGCCGCCGGCTGCTTGTGGCGCGCGGTCTGATCCATCACCCGCAGCTCGTCCTCCTCGACGAGCCGACGGTCGGCCTCGATCCGCAGGTGCGTCAGGAGCTGTGGACGCTGATCGACGGTCTACGCGCCGAGGGCGTCACGCTCCTCATGTCGACCCACTACATCGAGGAGGCCGAGCGTCTCGCGGACACCGTCGCGGTGATGTCGTCTGGCCGCATCATCGCCCAGGGCACCCCGACAGAGTTGATTCTCGCCCACGCGGGACGCGAGGTGCTCGAGGTCTACGGTCCGCCCACGCGCCTGTCCGAGCTCGAGGCGCTCGCGGGTGAGCGCGGATGGCGACACCGGCGCAGCGGGCCGGCGGTGGCCCTGCTCGGGGCCGAGGAGCTCAACGGGGAGGCACCAGAAGGAGTCCGCCGTCCGGCGAACCTCGAGGACGCCTTCGTCGCCCTGACCGGTCAGGACATCGAGTGAGCGCCACCCCGACCACGCGCCGCATGCACCGCCTGGAGCCCGCCGCCCTCGCCGGCGTGATGACACGCGACATCGTGCTCTTCCGCCGCTATTGGAAGGCGACGACCTTCTCCTCGATCGTGCAGCCCGTGATCTACCTGCTCGCGTTCGGGCTCGGCTTCGGCTCGATCGTCAAGCACTTCGGGCACGTGAAATACGTCGAGTACGTCGCCACCGGCGTCGTCGCCACGGCCGTGCTCTTCTCGTCGGCGTTCCCCGGCATGTTCAACACCTTCATCCGCTGGCAGTTCCAGCGCACCTACGACGCGCTACTCGCCGCTCCCGTCGACGTCGAGGAGCTCGTGACGGCCGAGATCCTGTGGATCTCGATCCGGGCGGGTGTCTACGGCCTCGCCCCGCTGCTCGTCGGGCTGGCCTTCGGCCTGAAGCCGGCCCCGGGCATGCTGCTCGTCCCCTTCATCGGCTTCGTCACCGGCTTCGGCTTCGCGGCCTTCGGAGTATTGATCGCGGCGGTCGCAAAGACGATCGACAATTTCAACTACGTGACCAGTGCCGTGCTGACGCCGATGTTCCTCGTCGCGGGAACCTTCTTTCCGATCTCAGCGCTTCCGCACACGTTGCGTACGATCGCTCAGTTCAACCCCCTCTACCACTGCGTCGCCCTCGTGCGCGACGTCTCGCTCGGAACGATGGGGCCGGCCGACCTTCTTCACACGGCGGTGCTGATCGCGTTCGCACTCGTCATGTGGCGGCTCGCGATCTGGCGCCTCGAGAAGCGCCTGATCAACTGACCAGCGGGAGTTCGCCGCCAGGCGAACTCCCAATGCATCGGCACACACGCCGATGCACATCGGCCGCCAGCCGATTGCACTAATCCTCGTACGGAGCGAAGTCCCGCTTGCGCGCGCCACACACGGGACAGAACCAGGTCTCGGGGATCTCGGCGAACGGCGTTCCTGGCGGAATCCCGCCGTCGGGGTCGCCTTCGTCGGGGTCGTAGATGTACCCGCACGACTCGCAGATCCATCTCTCGGACTCGGTTACGCTCATCTCAGTGTCAGGGTCGGGTAATGCTGGCGGGGTCCAGGTAGGGTCGTCGGCGATGCAGTTCGATCGCCCCGCCCCCGGTGAAGAGCTGAACCCCGGGGAGCCTACCGTGCCGCGGCCGGCGGCGACGGTGATCCTGTTGCGTGGCGGCGACCAGTCGCTCGAGGTGCTGCTTGTCAAGCGCGACCCGGATGCTCGCTTCATGCCTGGGGCGTGGGTGTTCCCGGGCGGTGCTGTCGACGCGCAAGAGGGCGAGGGTGACGGGGCGCCGCGGGCGGCCGCGGTCCGCGAGCTCGCTGAGGAGGCCGGGATCGCGCTCGCCTCGGCCGAGGTCCTGGTGCCGTTCTCGCGCTGGATCACCCCGGCTCAGGTGAAGATCAGGTTCGACACCTGGTTCTATCTCGCGCCGGCCCCCGAGGGGGCGGCACCCACCGTCGACGGGCGGGAGATCGTGGAGTGGCGGTGGTACGAGCCACGCGCGGCGCTCGAGGCGGCGCGCGCGGGCGAGATACTGCTCGTGTTCCCGACGATCAGGCACCTCGAGCAGATCTCGAGGTTCGCCTCCGCCGACGAACTGTTGGAGTACGCGCGTGGGCGCGAGGTCCGCCCGGTCGAGCCCAGGCTGCTCCTGTCCGGCGAGACCGCGCGGATCCTGCTGCCCGGCGAGGCAGGATACGACTGACGCCTGAAGCGGGTGTCCAGGTTGGTGCCGGGCCAAGCCTTCTCGGCGGCCGCCGGGCGTCGAATATGCTCGCGCCGTGACAGCGTCTCCGATCACCGTGGCGGTCACCGCTCCGACCGGCGACATCGGGCGCTCGCTCGTCCGCGCGCTCGAACCCAGCCGCGCCGTCGGCCGCATCGTCGGGATGGGCCGCCGTCCTTACGACCCGGCGTCCGTCGGCCTCAAGAAGACCGATTACCTCCCTGGCGACGTACTCGGCTCCACGGCGCTCGAGCGGCTGGTCGATGGCGCCGACGTGGTAGTGCACCGAGGACGTCCCCCGGGCGGTACCGATGGCCACTACTCCTCGGCGCAGAAGGCCGAGCTCGAGGGCACGCTGCGCGATGTCCTCGACGGCACGTCGACGGAGGCCTGCGTCTTCCGCCCCTCGATCGTCGGCGGATCCGACGCGCTCGCGCTGATCCAGAACATCCCCTACGTGACGCTGTCGGAGAAGATGCCGGCGGCGGTCCTGCGCGCGCTCGAGCTGTTGCCGGCGCTCAAGCCCGTGATCCCCGACCCCGGAGTGCCCTTCCAGCTCGTGCACCACGACGACGTGGCGACCGCGCTGCGCGCGGCCGTGCTCGGCCGCGGCGCGCCCGGGATATACAACCTCGCTGCCGCCGGGACGTTGACGCTGTCAGACCTGACTGACGCCCTCGGCTGGTACAGCGTGCCGCTGCCCGAGCTGGCGGTCGATGCAGCCGCCGAGGTCGTCGCCCGCCTGCCGTTCGTGCGTTCCGAAGCCCAGTGGATCGAGGCGTTGCGCGAATCCGCGTTGATGGACACGACCAAGGCCCGCCGCGAGCTGCGCTGGCGACCACGCCACAACGCGCGCGAGACGCTGCGCGAGATCGTCGACACCGCGCGCTCCGAGCGACTGATCCGCTGAGCCGCCGGTGCGCAGGCGGGGCGGGCGGGGCGGGCGGGCGGGGCGGGACCTATTCCGTCTTCTCCTCCTCGGCGATCGCGTGCATCACGGCGTTGATCAGCGCCAGGTGGGTGAACGCCTGGGGAAAGTTGCCGAGCTGGCGACCCGTCTTCGCGTCGAGCTCCTCGGCGAATAGCTGGAGCGATGAGCAGTGGCCGAGCAGGCGCTCGAGCATCGCCTTCGCCTTTTCCCCCTCGCCGATCTCGCACAGGGCCGAGGAGAGCCAGAACGAGCAGATCAGGAACGTGCCCTCCTCGCCCGAGAGGCCGTCGTCGGTCTCCTCGACCTTGTATCGGAGCACCAAGCCGTGCTCGGTCAGCTCGGTAGCGATCGCGAGCACGGTCGCGCGAACGCGCTCGTCCTCGGGTGAGAGGAAGCGCAGCAGCGGGATCAGCAGCGTCGAGGCGTCGAGCGCGTCGGTGTCGTAGTGCTGGCGGAACACTCCGCGCTCGGATACTCCATGCGCGAGGATGTCGGCGTGGATCTCGTCGGCGACCTCGCCCCACTCCTTCGCCAGCGCCAGCTCGCCTTCCAGCTCCGCCAGCCGCATCCCGCGATCGAGCGCCACCCAGCACATCAGCTTCGAGGACACGTAGTGCTTGGGCTCTCCCCGCGCCTCCCAGATCCCCTGATCGGGCTCCTTCCAGACTTTGATCGCGCAGCGAACCTGGTCCTGTAGCACCGGCCACAGGCGCTGCGGAACGTGCCCGCTCATCTTGGTGTGCAGGTAGACCGAATCGAGCACCGCGCCGTAGACATCATTCTGGCGCTGCCGGTAGGCGCCGTTCCCAGTCCTCACCGGGACCGCACCCTCGTATCCGTGCATGTGCTCGAGCACCCGCTCGGTCAGGTCGCGCTCGCCGCCGACCCCGTACATGATCTGGAGCGCGCCGTCCGGGCCGCGATCGAGGTCGGCGACGAACTGCATGAAGTCATCCGCCTCCCAGTCGAGGCCGATCGCGTGCAGCCCCCAAAGCGTGAACGTGGCGTCGCGCATCCAGCAGTAGCGATAGTCCCAGTTGCGTTCGCCGCCCGGCGTCTCCGGTAGCGACGTCGTCAGCGCCGCGACGGTGGCGCCGGTGGGGGCGTAGGTGAGGCCCTTCAGGGTCAGTGCCGAGCGCTGCAGGTGCTCGCGCCACCGGTGGTCGGGGAAGCGTCCGCCGGCGAGCCAGGAGCGCCAGTAGTGCCGGGTGACGTCAAGCCGCCGGTGGGCGTCCTCGCCGTCGCTGGGACCCGCGAGCCCAGCCGTCCACGCGAGCGCGACGAAACGCCGCTCGCCCTCCTTGATCGTGTGGCGAGCACGGGCGCGGGTGCCTTCGAGCCCGATCCGCAGATCAGAGATGAGCCGCAGCGTCGTCTGCCCGTCCGTCGCCTCGGCGGTCTCCCAATCGTCCCCGATCATCATCCACTCCGCTGGGGTGACCCCGTAATCGAACAGCGGCTCGCACACCGCCTCGACCTGGACCTCGCCCTGGAGGCACTCGACCGTGCGGATCAGCATGTGGTCGGCGTCGAAGTCAGTCGGCGGCCGCGTGTGCGAGCTCTCGTCCGCGTGGTCGTCGTGCCACGGTCCGATCGTCAGCGCGTCACGGACGACAATCCATCCCGACGGTGTCATCCAGGTTGTCTCCAGGATCATCGTCCCGGGCTCATAGCGCCGCGTCCCGGGGACATGGACGCCGTACGGCCCAAGCCGGAACCCCCCGGCCCGGCGGTCCAGGAGCGCCCCGAAAACGCTCGGCGAGTCAAACCGCGGCACGCACATCCACTCGATCGTGCCGTCGGGAGCGACCAGTGCCCCGGTGTGGCAGTCGGACAGAAACGCATAGTCGCCGATTGGCGGAAACGGAGAGGCGCCGCTGAGCGGGGTGTCTGGTGGGGGGAGGGCGATGGTCGGGCTCATGTCTTTGTGCGGTCGGGACGGTACCGCTTGGCGGGCCTCCGCTGCCGCGCGTGGGTGGGTCCGCCGGCGGCCAGGGCTGGCGTTCGGGCAGGGTCATGCCGCTCGGCAGGTTCTTCAGCAATTGGCCGGCGGCGAACCACCCGCCCGCGGCAGCGGCTCGGCACGTGGACCGCCCGGCCCGTCCTGGGTCAGCGGTCCGAGGCCCGCGATCAGCACCTTACGAGCCGAGCTGTCGAGCTGGATCGAGCGGGCCCACGCCGGGGAGGAGATCGTCGTCACCGATCGAGGCACGCCCGTGGCGCGGTTGCCATCAGTCGACACCGCCCCGTTGCTCGATCAGCTTATGGAACGTGGCGTCCTCAGCAAGCCGCGCCGCCCGAACCGGCCGACTGCGCGCGGTGCTACCCGCGTGCAAGCGTCGGGCCCCGTGGCCGACCTCGTGGCCGAGCAGCGTCGCTGATCGGGGATGGCCATCGTGTACTTCGACAGCAGCGCCTTCATCAAGCTGCTCGTCGAGGAGGAGGGCAGCGAACTCGCCGCCGCAGTGTGGGATGGCTGCGATGCCGCAGTATCCAGCCGCCTCGCGTATCCCGAGGTGTGCGCCGCTTTGTCGGCCGCCGCGCGCGCGGATCGTCTGGCGCCCGGCGAGCAGCGTCGCGCCGAGGTCGCATGGGAAGACTACTGGGCGTCCACCAGGCCGGTCGAGCTCACGGAGTCCGTCACCGCTTGCGCCGGACGACTGGCCGGCGAACACGCGCTACGTGGAGCCGATGCAGTCCATCTGGCGAGCGTGCTCGCCGTTGACCCCACCGAAGTTCTATTCGCGGTCTGGGACCAGCGCCTGCGGGCAGGCGCGCACGCGGTCGGTGTGCAACTCGTCCCGTCTGAATAGCTGACGGGGTTCAGCCGCCCGGTGCTGACGAACCTGCCACGCGGCGCGAGCCCACGCGAACGCCGGCCCTGGCCCCCGGCGGCCCGATCGCCGTTGTTTAGCCGCTGAAACCGGCGAGGAGTTCCCCGCCGGACGGTGTGGCGACATCGACAGGGGCTTCGATGCTGCTGTCGGCTGGGTAGCGCGTGAGGGTCTCGGTGCGGAGGTTGATCGCGGCTAGGATCTCTGGGGAGTCAGCAGCGATCAGGAGCTGGTTGCCGATGACCGCTCGCGTCGCGGCGCAGCAGTTGAGCCCGACTCTCGGCGCCTCGTGCGGTGGAGGCCAGACCCATTGTCGATCGACGGCGCCGGTCGTGGTGGTCAGCGCGCCAAGCGCGCCGTTGGCGACGTTGATGATCACCAGCCTGTCGCCGACGGCTATCTCGTCCGTCCCCAGATCGACTCTGTGCTGTGGGCGCCAGTGGGGATCCAGTGTCCCTGTCTTGAGGTCAAGCCGCGCGAGTGATTGCCGCGCGATGCCTTCCACGTGATCGAACGTGCCACCGACGTAGAGCTGGCTACCACGGATCGCGAGCACTCGGATGCAAGCGTTGCCATCATCTCCTGCCGCGAGGTGGATATCGGCGTGAAACGCGTGCACGACCTGCCTCGTGCGGGTGTTGTAGGCAAGTAAGCAGCTCGGCGCCTCAGGACCTGATCCAGCGCCTTGGCCGATGAGCAATCGGGTCCCTGCCGACGCCATTGCCGTGATCGGGTAGCGCGGGTTTGCTGGCGCCGACTCGGTCGCGCCAGTGCGCGCGGAGAACGCCAGCAGCCGGGTCAGTGGATATCCGCTCGGCGAGGATGGCGTCACGGCAGGAACAGGCTCGTTTGCCCGGGTTAGGACCGCCATGTAGACGGTCTCCGTGGTCGCTGCCAGCGCCACGACGCTGCCGGGTGTAAGCCGTGGCCGCCACCAGCGATCCACTGTCCCATTCGCCAGGACGTGCGCGGCGCCGTCCGCGGGGACGCCACCCACTTTCGTGAACGCGCCCGCTACGTACCAGCCGCCATTCCCGTCGCTGACCGCGCTGGTGATCGACACTACCGACGGCTGCGACAGGCCCTGCCCCTCCAGTCGTGCCAGCACGTGTCCACGGGAGTTGACCAGCACACCGATGAGCGGCGAGCCGACCGTGCCTGCGCGCCTGCTGGCCGCCGTGCCGGTGCCGGATGCCGGCAAGGGACGCGATCGAGGCTGGGTGCGTGCGCCGCCGCACCCGGCTAAGAGCCCAGCCACAACGACGGGCACTAAGAACGAGCGCACCACAGCAAAGGCTACGCGCCGACCTTGTCGCTGACCAAAGGCTGGCGCCCGCACGCCGCTGCTGCGCATCCTCGGCGGCGGTCGAGTGACAGCGGCGGCCTCGCCAGCCTGGCCGGGCAGTGGCCTGTCCGGCGGCGGTAGGGGGATCGTGGGGCTCATCCCCTCGACGTGTGCTAGCGAGCTTGCGCGCTTCCGGAGCTGGGTTGGTTGTGTGCGTCACCTTCGTAGTGAGCGCGGACGCGTCGCGCTCCGGGCGACAACGCGATTGTCGCCCGATGCGTGCGCGAATTGATTGGCAGCGTCGTCGTCAGGCTGCCGGCGGTCAGTACGACAAATCCGACTGGTTTTCGGCCGTGGACAGTCGCGGTGACGGTCAGGATCGAGCCACGCGAGCGCTGAATGCGCAATGAGACATGTGTGCGAGATCGTTTCAGGTGCGGGCAGGTGAGTTTGATCAGCACGTTGCTGACGGGCGGTGGCACGGAGTGCACGCGAGTCACGGCGGCGGCGCGATGATGCCCGGCACTGCAGCCCGGGTGGTGCGCGCTGACACGGTAGTAGCCCGGGCTCACGTCCCAGCCGAAGTCGCCGAGCGCGCTGGTTCGGTCGGGGTTGCGGCGGTTGCCGGGCGACATGATCACGGACCCGTTCGGGACATGGACGAACGGTCCGGCGCTGGTCGATGAGCGCAGTAGTACGACGGTCGCCGATGCGAGCGGAATGCCGGTTCGCGAGAGCACCGTGCCGCTCGGGTCGTAGTAGACATCGCAGTCGTCGTCTTCACAGGGGAAATGGATATGGATGATTGGCCCGTGCATGTGCGACTTGACCTTGATCACGCCGTCCTTGACCTCGAACTTGACGGCGCGTTTGGGTTTCGGGCCAAGGCCGATCCCGAGCTTGACCTTGGTGCCGAACGGGTGAGTCGTGCCGGCGCGTGGGCTGCTGGACGCGATGCGGCCGGCCGGGACCTTGGTCGTGTACTCGGGGGAGACCGCGCCGACGCCGCAGCCGGCGGCGCCCAGGGCGGCGTCGGCCGCGGCGAGCGTGTCGCCGATCACCTTCGGCACCTTGCATTCCTTCGCCTTGGGCTTTGGGCCGAGGCTGATCCCCAGCTTTACCTTGGTGCCGGCCGCGTGGATGGTGCCGGCGGCCGGGCTGCTAGAGGCGACGTCTCCGGCGGGGATCTTGGTCGAGTACCCGGTGACGGTCGCGCCGACGGTGCAGCCGGCCGCGGTCAGCGCGCGCTTGGCAGTCGCGAGCGGGTCGTCGATCAGTCTGGGGACGACGCAGCCGGCCGTCGCGGTCCGCGCAGGTGCGCTGCCGGCGACCGCCGCTGTGCTGTTAGCGGCGGGTCCATCCCCGACGACGGCGTACGAGCCGTCGATTCCGATCGACGTCGCGCCGTGGGTCTTCTCCTGTGGAGACGGCACGTCCGCCTCGATTACGTTGCTCGACGGCAGGTAGCCGACCAGGATTCCGGGGAGTCCCGAGGCGCCCGCCGTGTGTACGCGCGCGCTCTCGCGGGCGAGCGCATGGACCGCCTGACCGTCGTCCTCGAATGTGATCGTCGGATCCGGCCCGCTACCCGGGTCGGGGTACTCGCCGATCACCGATGGGTTGCCGCCGGGGCCGTAGCTGACGAGCAGCGCGAGCGTGCCCGAGTTGATCGCCGACGCGCTCGAGCTGCTGCTGCGGGCGCGGCTCGCAGACACGCTCGCGTTGGCGTTGTGGACCTCGCTCGCCGACACGTTCGCGTTGCCGTTGCCTGCGTTGTACATCGCGACGGTGACGAAGTAGGCGATCTGGGTTCCGGCGGGCTCGGAGGGGAACTGAGGTCCGAACTGCATCGAGAACGGCTCGCTCCAATTGAGCGTCGGGATGCCACCGTGAGTGACGCCGGACGGCCCGTCGATCGTCACTCTGCTTGGCAGCGGCGCCGGGGCGTTGAGCGTGAAGTCGTGGGTCTGGCTGCCCGGCTGGACCTGGACGATCGCGGAGGCGCCGAACAGGCGGGGGCTCGGAGGCGATACCTGGATCAGCCACGGCCCGGCCTGCAGCCCGGCGAACTCGTACTCGCCGTTTGCCGTGCTGGTGATCGACTGGCAGGAGCCTGTGATGTTCGATCCGGCCTGGGGACAGATCGAGATGCCGGCGCCCGACACTGGCTGCCGGTTCGAGCTGGTGCCGTTGACGATCGTGCCGCTCAACGAGCCGAGGTCGGTGCCGGTGCCGGTCAGCGTGACGGTCTGCGGGCTTCCCAACGCGCTGTCAGCAAACGCAAGCTGGGCGGTGCGCGCGCCCGCTGCCGTCGGCGCGAACGTGACGGTCACGGTGCAGCTCTGCGCCGATGCGATCGTGGCTCCCGAGCAGGTGTCGGTCGTGAGCGTGAAGTCGGCGGCGTCGGCGGCGCCGACCGTGACCGCCGAGACCTGCAGCGGTGTGCCTCCCGTGTTCGAAAGTCCGACGGTTTCGGCGCTGCTGACGTGGCCGACCGCGATGGTCCCGAAGTCGAGCGACGCGGTCGTAAAGCCAGTGCCGGCGGGCGTGCCGCCGGCCGGAGGTTCAGGCGTCACTGGGCTCGACGATCCAGACTGGGGGCCGGTGCCGTCTGCGTCGACGGCGGCCACCTTGAATGTGTAGGCGGTGCCGTTCTGCAGGCCGGCGACGGTCGCGCTATCAGCCGACGAATCGGACACGAACGGGGGCTGTGCGACCGAGCCGGCGTACGGCGTCACGACCCAGCCGGTGATCGGGCTGGTGGTCGCTGCCGGCACGGTCCAGGACACCTGCGCGCTGACGTTCCCGGCGGTTGCCGTCACGCCGGTGGGTAGGGCCGATGTGGTTGCGCTCGGATCTGACGAGGTCGAGACGGCGACCGGGACGCGCGCACCAGACGGTGGATTGGTGACATCGTCGACGCTCAGGCGGATCTCGTCGCCCGCCGCGATCGTGTTCGGGACCGGGAAGGTGGCGATCGCTCCGTTGCCGAGGATCGAGTCGGCGGTCGTCGAGGCGCTGCCCGATGGAGTCGTCAGATCGTCGATCGTGATCGTCGCGCTCGGGCTGAACACCGTGCCCGGCGCGGCTGTCAGTGTGATGGCGCTGAGGCCGCCGAGAAGCTGCCCGGACGGGCCGGCGTTGAACCCGACCGTGTACGTGGCGGACTCCCCGCCGGAGGCCGGATCGACCGCGAGCGACGAGTCCGCGACGACATCGGCGATCGTGGTGTCGGAGACCTTGACGGGTTCGGTGTCCGACGACGTCGAGATCTTCAGCTGGCCGGCGCCGGCAGGTGGGTTGGTGACCTGGGTCATCGTCAGGACGATCTGGTCGCCGCCCTTGATCGTGTTGGCAGGGACGATGTCGACGGTCGAGTAGTCGTCGCTCAACGAGCTCGGGCTGGCGCTGCCGCTGCCCGACGGGGTCGTGAGGTCGTCAATCGTGTAGACGGCGTTGCCGCCGCCGCAGCCATACGAGCACGGGCCGAAGATGGTCCCGGCCGGCGCTGCCAGCGTGATCGCGCCGGTCCCACCGGTCAGCCCTCCGCTCGCGCCGGCGGTGAACTTGACCGTGTACGTGACCCCGTTTGCGCTGGCGGTGCTCGAGCTGGTCGACAGCGACGTGGCGCTCACCCGCGTTATTGGGCTCGAGCTGCCGGTCAGCGCATAGCTGGAGGACGTGGCCGGGATTCGGTCCGACGAGGTCGCGACCTTCAGCGTGTCGATTCCGGCGCCGGGGTTCGTCACACCGCTCACTGCGAAGCGCAAATCGTCGCCGGCGTTGATCGCGTTCGGAACGGTCAGTGTCGCGATGCTGCCGCTCGCCCCGGTCGTGACCGAGCTCGCGCAGCCGAAGTCTCCGCCTGAGGTGGTCGAGTCGGTGAGTGCGTAATCGCATTGTGAGCCTGGCAGCTCGGTACCGGGTGGGGCGATCAGCGTGACCGTGCCGCCGGCGGCGATCGCGCCGTCGGCGCTGCTGGAGAATCCGATCGTGTAGGTGACGCCCGTCCCTCCGGCTGTCGTCGAACTGGGCGACACGGATGGGGTGGAGACCGATCCCGCGCTCGCGATCGCGTCGGTGGTGCTTGCGGGCGTCGGGTCAGAGGATGTGGACACGGACAAGCGACCGGATCCGGCGCCGGGGTTCGATACGCCAGTGATCGCGAGACTGAGGTGGTCGCCGGCGTTGATCGCGTTCGGGACGTTGATCGTCACCTGGGCGCCGGAGTAGCCCTCGAAGCCGAAGATCGGAAGGCCAGGCTCCCCGTAACTGGTTCCCTGAGCGGCGGTGAAGCTGCCGCTTGGGGTGGTCGAGTCGGTCAGCGTGTACGCCTGGTTGTTGTGGGTGGGCCACAGCGTGCCGGGCGAAGCGGCGAGCGTGATCGTGCCGCCCGCCGGGATCGCCCCAGTGGCGCTTGTCGTGAATCCGACCGTGTACGTGGCGTCCGTCGCCGCGGCCGCCGCGACGCTGACCGAGAGAGTCGGCGTCGAGACCGATCTGTCGGTGGTGATCGTGTCGAGCATCGATACCGGCACTGCGTCGGCGGAAGTCGAGACCGTGAGGCGGCCAGAGCCGACGCCCGGGTTCGACACGCCGGTGATCACAAGACTCAGATGGTCGCCCGCGTTGATCGCGTTCGGGACGGCGATCGTCACGACAGCGCCCGAGTAGCCCTCGAACCCGAAGATCGGCAGGTCGGGCTCCGCGTAGCTGGCTCCCTGTGCGGCGGTGAAACTGCCGCTCGGAGTCGTCGAGTCGGTCAGCACGTACGCCTGGTTGTCGTGGGTAGGCCAGAGGGTGCCCGCGGGAGCGGCGAGCGTGATCGTGCCGCCGGCCGGGATCGCGCCGGTTGCGCTGGTCGTGAAGCCCACCGTATAGGTGACACTGCTCGCTCCCGCTGCGCTTGAGCTGCGAGACAGCGACGGCGATGCTACGGACGCGCCGAGCGCGCTCGCCGGAGCTAATGCAAGGGCGGCTACAGCGGTTACGAGGACCGCCAGCACGCGCGGGCGGCGCAGCCTCGAGCAACCCCGCGTACGGCATCCAATCGCCCGCATGTGAAGCCCCCATCGTTCGGCCCTTGAACACCCATCTCGTCCGGCATAACCTCATGCCAAGCGACTGGATACTACTCCTACCGAGCCAGCCACGCCAGCCTGCGACGAAACGATCGGCATGGGCCGGGGTTAGGCGGTTCGCCGGCCTTTGGTCAGCGGCGGGGTGGGCGGGGGCGTCGCCAGCCGCCGGCCAATTGCTGAAGAACCTGCCACGCGGCGCTAGCCCACGCGAACGCCGGCCCTGGCCTCCGGCGGGCGTGCCCGACCGCCCGGCCCGGCGGCCCGCCAAGCGCCCCGCGAGACGAACCGACCGCTACGTATCGGAGCTGAAGTTGGGCAGACCGAGAGTCTGCAACCACTCGCTGACCGTGACGTTCAGCCGCGCGAATTCCCCGGTCCAGATCAGCACGCCCATCGAGATCAGGACCAGCCCGCCGACGGCGATGACGATCGCGTAGTGGCGCGCGTGGATCGCGCCGAACCTGGATTGCCGGGAGCGATCCAGGTCACAGCTACTCAGCCCACGCCGGGACGACACGACGTTTACCCCGACAGCCTCGGCAGGACGTATTTGATGCTGCTCAGTGCGTCCTGATGATGGTGCCGTCGCGAGTGATGCCTTCGCTGCCGTCGGCGGCGAGGCCGTAGCGCTCGTGCAGCTCCTCGGACCAGATTTTGAAGGCAGCGAGCAGCTCTGCCAGGCGAGCGCTGAGCTGGTTGATCTGCGCCTGGAGCTGTTCGGCTTTGGCGAGCAGCTTGAGCATCCGGTGATGCCGGTGGAGGTCCTCCGCGCTGATCCTCGTGGCCGTTTCGTTGGTCGTGGGCGCGGACTCGGCTAGGGTCCTTGGCCCAAAGGGCCGTGAAAATCAGGTCAAGTTCCTGTTTCAGGCGGCGAGTCCTTGCTGGGTTGCGTAACGGTGAATAGCGGTTTTGACGTTGTTGATCGCGCGGTGGATGTCG
>Ga0302324_100018529_pt1 | contig 13713 bp, 5 predicted proteins | sample Palsa_T0_1_FD_201949 | JGI IMG/M metagenome (GOLD analysis project Ga0302324, IMG submission 201949) | Peat permafrost microbial communities from Stordalen Mire near Abisko, Sweden - Palsa_T0_1 | ecosystem: Environmental > Terrestrial > Soil > Palsa > Peat permafrost | place: Sweden: Abisko...
AAATCTTTCCTCGTCCCAACCGATCGGACTACTGCTCTTCGACGCCCAACAGGGACAGAGCGTATATATAACCACGGCTTCTGAGTCGTACCTTTATAACGCGGAACTCCTCTATCCCAACAACAGTTGGTGGCTGACGAGCATCTTTGGAGGATCTTTTTATCAACAGAGCGTGAATCTGCCCGTCCAACAGACGGGCGGCTACGCACTGCTGATCGATTCGGAGGGCAACGACGATAACTATCAAGCAACCATCTATGCATCGGATCCGGTTACACAAAGCGTAACGCTTAATGGCGGACCCGTGTCGATCCAAACCACCACGCCGGGACAAGTCGCCTTGCTAACCTTCACGGCTTCGGCTGGACAAATGATTTCCATCACCGGGAATGCCTCCCTTTCAAACGAACCCTACGTCACGGTTACGATTTACGCGCCAGATAACAGCGTGGTAGCTACCTTCGAAGCCATGAACGGATCCTTTTTTGCCCCCGCGACCACACTTCCGCTAGACGGTATGTACCAAGTCTATGTTTATCCGTACGTAAATGGGAATACTGATCCGCAGCAGGGTACGTTTTCCCTTAATCTTCAATTTTACAACGTGCCGCCAGATCCCACCGCATCAGCGTCGATCGGCGGAGGGCCCGTGACTGTCACCACCACAGTACCGGGAGAGAACGACATCGTCACTTTCTCGGGAACCGCCGAGCAAACCATTTCCATCACTGGGAGTGCCTCCATTTCGAACGAAGGGTTTGGAACAGTTATACTCTACGCGCCGGATAGCAGCTTGGTAGCGACTTATGATGCTTATGACGGTTCATTTTTTGCCGACGCCACTACGCTTCCCCAAACGGGGACGTATCAACTCTATGTTGATCCTCTGTATGGCAGCGTGGCATCTCTAACTCTCGACCTTCTTGCCGTGCCGCCCAACCCGATTCTGCCTGCGTCAGTCGACGGCGGAGCGGTGACCATCGTTACCACGGTTCCCGGAGAGAACGCGAGCGTTACCTTCACGGGCACGGCCGGTGAAGAGTTGACGCTTGACGTGCTGAATGGGTACACCGAAACAGGGGCATCCGCCGAGTTGTATGCGCCTGACGGATCATTTGTTGACAGCTTCGCTATCGATCCATCGATCGACAACACTTCCTCTTATTTTAAAACCGCGCTCTTGCCAGCGGATGGCACTTACACAATAATATGGGATCCGACCGGTGCCGGTGTTGGAGCTGCGGTCATCTCGATCAGCAGTGTGCCAGCCAACTCCGCAACGACCCTAACGGTAGATGGAGGGCCTGCGTCGTTAACCACAGTAGCGGCTGGTCAGCAAGCGGAGTTCACTTTCGCCGGGACCAGCGGACAAACCGTCAGTATTTCCGGCACTACAACTATATCCACTCCGTACTACCTGCTAGGAACTCTCGCTGTGTATGCGCCGTCCGGAACCCAAATATTCACTACCGGTGAATATACGAACATCCCGGTGCCGTTTTTTGTCTCCCCGATGACTCTTTCTGAGTCCGGTAACTACGAAGTTCTCTTTACTCCGAACTTGCCACTAAGTGGCTCGGTAACCATAGATGTACGATCAGTGCCGGCCGATGCCACAGTCGCCCTGACTGATGGCGCTCCGGCAACACTAACCATCACCGCCCCTGGACAAAACGCTACCGCGACATTTACCGGAACGGCGGGACAAAACATCCAAATCATTGAGGAGAACACTCTCTCTTTAGAATTCCCGCCACCCGCGTTATTTCCATGGAACGGACTCTTGAACCTGTACTCAGCGGGGACGTTGCTCCAGTCATGGTCACTGGGCAGTATCGGAATATTCGAGTACACCCTACCAAGCACTGGAAACTACACCTTAGGAATAGATGCAGAGGCCAGCACCGGCACTGTTGGCTTGGGGTACCAAAGCCTGCCAGCCAACGTCACAGCTTCTTTGGTAATCGACGGCGCACCCACCACCGTTCAACCGAGCGTTGGCGGAGGAGGCATATCCATCAGCTTTAATGCGACTTCTGGTCAAACGGTGACCATTTCTGGAAGTGCGCTAATGGGAACTGGTTTGTCCCAATTAAATGGCACAAGCGTTGACGCCCTCGTTGAGCTCTTCGCTCCTGATGGAACTTTGCTTGCTTCGTCGGGAATTTATGGCCTCTGGGGTGGTTCCGCTCCTCTCTCTTTCTTCGTGACTGCCACACCACTTCCGCAATCTGGCATCTATCAGATTCAGATCGAGCAGCTCGAGGGAGGGCTAGCCTCCGTGACTACCATGGTCCAATCAGTCCCCGCAAACGCGACTGCGGGACCTGCTGTGGTTGATGGCAGTCCGGTCACAGTTACAACCACTGCCCCCGGACAAGATGGTTCAGTCTTTATTCCGGGTACTGCAGGCCAGCGCGTGTTCATTGCCGCCTCAGGAAGCTTATTCAACACCAGTGACGTCGCTCTGGTTGTTTATGCGCCGGACGGGTCTTACGCGTCCAGTGGTGCTTCTGGGTATATCGCTGCCACCACGTTCCCGACAACTGGCACCTACACCCTTTCAATCAACCCGTTGGATAATTCGGTTGGTTCCGCTACGGTCCAGGTAACCAGCGTGCCCGCAAATGTAACTGCTGCGGGTACAGTGAACGGAGGGCCGGTGACCGTGACAACTACTGCGCCTTCTCAAAATGCGGTCATTAGCTTTCCTGCTTCAGCCAACACGATTATCGCTATTTCCGGGACTGGCACTCTCAACGGCGACCAAATGGCCAGCGTTGAACTTGACGATCCAACCGGATCGCAGGTGGCAACGTTTGAGCTTGAGGGAACCAGCCCATACACCAACTACACGACAGTGCAACTGGCCGTTTCGGGAACGTACCAACTATCGATCACTCCCGATCCCCCCGCGGTAGGAACAATGGCTCTTTCGGTCGGCACAATTCCCGCGCCTGCAACTGCGACTGCCGCTATCAACGGCGGTCCAGCGACCATAACAACGACGACGGTCGGCCAATGGGGAGAAGTTACTTTTGCCGGCACCGCAGGACAAACCGCCACAATTTCGGCGAGTTCCGAATACCCTGGACCAGGGACCGAAGAGGCCGCAATCATCGGGCCCGACGGCTCGCTCCTAAACTACTTTCTGTTGGATTCGTCCTCCCCCGGATCTTTTCCAAGTCTGCTACTTCCAATAACTGGCACCTACAGCGTTATTCTTTTGCCAGAAACGAGCGCAACCGGAAGTATGAGTGTGACGGTCACGCAGCCATAAATGCTATGACACTGAAGGTGTTACGTCCAAAGGAGAAATTAAAGTGAACCGCAAATCAAGAACAACCTTGCACAGAAACAGCAATCGTCAGCCATACGCTGGACCTGTGTTGTTAGTTGTTTTATTAACCGCTGGACTGTGGAGCCTGTTTAGCGCGGCAGCGGAACAGAAATCCTTGCCCAAAAAGCCTTTGCCTGCGCAATCCGCGGAACGGACAGAAATGGAGACCCTGGATACCTTTCTGGATTCACATCCGAACGTAGCTGCCGGGCTGCATGTTAATCCCTCACTGGTTCGGAGTGGGAGCTTCCTGGCTCACAACCGCGACTTTTCCGCTTATCTTGATGCACATCCCACCGTAGAACGAACTATCACCGAGCGACCGGATGTATTTCGCAATCGTGAACAGCGGCTTGAACTTGCGGGCGCCGTCGGCGCGAATCCGAAGCTTAAGCGCACATCGGTAAATTGGTTTGACCACTATCTGATGGCGCATCCGAGTGTGGAGACAGTGCTGAGGCCCGATCCAAATAAGATTGATTCGCCCGATCTTAAAGCGGCACACGCTGACCTCGCACAATTCCTGAAAACTAATCCGGCCTTTTCTGAAAACTTTAGAAAACGGCCAGCGGTTTTCCTTAATCGTCCCGATTTCTTTGCGCAGCCTCGACTGCACACCAAGAGGACTAAGTAAAAAGCTGGCTCGGGTTTCTTTGTCTATTTCTATCAATCGCCTGAAATGACCATGGGTCCTTAACAATTCGGTGCATATCGCGGTAACTGCGAAGAAGGAAACCACTACGACTAAGGACTTGTTATCCGGAATCGATTTACGTGGGAGAAAAAGAATGCCGCAGACCTTTCGCGTGAGGTCCCTGAAGATCCTGTTGTTGATCACTGCGCTAGCGCTGGCCCCTCTGGCCTCCGGGAAAATGCGCAAGCCCATGGCGATTCCCTCGGCTGACAGTCCCGCACTGTTTGGAGCCACACGAACCTTATTGCCGGACGGGACGCTCCTGATTGCAGGTGGCCAGGACAGCGGAGGGCGCGTCTGGGGGACCCTTTCCATTGAAAATCCTCTGACGGGAACCATCACCGAGCTAAATGCCCAGCTCAGGTTTCCCCGCGTCGCCCACACCACAACGGTACTTCCAGACGGGACTGTGCTCGTCTTGGGCGGAGTCGACAACAAGGGCGATGTGATTTCGTCTGCCGAAATATTTAACCCCATTTCTCAAGCAGTTTCGCTGCTGATTACCCTGTCGCCCACGCCGCGAGCCTTCCATACTGCTACTCTTCTTACAGATGGTCGGGTGCTGGTAGCTGGCGGTGTTTTGGCAAATCCCACGGCACCCACGCCCATCGAACTCTGGGATCCTCGCGGGCAAAATAGTGCTGTACTAGCTTCGTTGCTAATGGACCGCCGCAATCACACCGCGACTCTTCAGTCAGACGGTCGAGTCCTCTTCGCCGGTGGCGAAAACAAGAATGGAGTCTCGCTTTCCGAGGCCCAGATTTTCGATCCGCAGTCCCAAACTTTAGCCATTCTAGGGGCCCAGTCACCTCCGGAGTCCGGCACAGCACTGACTGAGATGCGTGCCTCCTCGCCCGAAGATGGCGCTCAGAATGTTCCTTTATCTGCCTTAATCGCAGTGCGTTTTTCGCAGCCGGTGCTGATGGCGAGCATCAATGGTTCAACCATGACTTTGCAGGGACCCGATGGAGCTGTGACTGGCATGGCGGTGGCGGCAGAGGGCGGGATGTTAGCTTTTTTTACGGCGGCGAACCAGCTCTTGCCAGCCACCACCTACGTGTTAACAATCTCGGGCGTCGTGGACGCGCAGAATCAGAGTGTCGCATATGCAGAATTCTCGTTTTCAACTGCTGGAGGGAACGTCCAGCCGATGTCGGACGATGAGCAGTGGATGCCATCGAGCCCCACCGACTGGGTGACGCACCGCGCTCCATCAAAGTATGCGTCTCTACCTCAGCTGAAGGCGCCGAAGGGAATAACCGCCCTGACGGGCCAGGTGTTGAAGCTGAACGGGGATCCCTTGGCTGGTGTCACTCTCGAACTTGGCAATCAGCGAACACGGTCTGACAGTACAGGGCGATTTCTGCTTAGCAACATTCCTTCAGGCCATCAAGTGCTCGTCATAGAGGGTTCTACCGCCGACACCTCCAGCAAGAAGTACGGCCGCTTTGAATTTGGCGATGAGATCAAGGCGGGCACCACCAACAAGCTTGATTTCAAGATCTGGATGTCTCAACTCGACATGGCGCATGAAGTCACGATACCGTCTCCAACTGTTAAGGAGACAATCCTTACCACTCCCACGATGCCGGGATTGGAGCTTCGTCTTTCCGCTGGCACAGTCATTACGGACGAACATGGAACACCGGTTACCAAGATTACGATTACACCGATTCCCCTCGATCGGCCACCGATTCCGTTGCCCTTCGTCCTCGTTCCCACGTTCTTTACGATACAGCCAGGCGGCGCTTACATCTCTGTCAGCGGTAAGAGACCAAAAGGGGCTCGCCTCTTCTATCCGAATACCGAACACAAGAAGGCTGGCATTCCGTATGCGTTTTGGAACTATAACCCTGACCACAACGGCTGGTATGTTTATGGCGCCGGCCGCGTCAATCAGCAGGGAACCCAAGTTGTACCTGATCCGGGAGTTGTGATTTATGGCTTTACCGGGGCGATGGTCGGGTCAGGACTTGGTGGGCCGCTCTGGAACCCGCCCCCCGGTCCGCCCTCGACCAGCGGCGATCCAGTCGATCTGTCTTCCGGCCTCTTTGTCTACAACAAGGCAGATCTTGAACTGCCCGATGTAATTCCTATCAACTTGACCCGTACTTACAGGCCAAACGACAGTTGGTCGCGGCCTTTTGGCATTGGCGCAACTCATTTGTATGAAATGTTTATCGGAGGAGACGGCAATGCCTACGGGAGTACACAGTATATCGATCTCATTCTGCCCAGTGGCGTCCGAATTCATTTCACAGGAGTCGGACCGGGACCTAATTACTCGACTTACTTGCATTCCTCGAGCAATACTGCGTGGTACGGGGCAGTCATATCACAGCCAACCCCCAGCGTGAATTATCTCCAAACTCGGGACGGAACAACATACACTTTCCCCGAGTCGCTTGGGCTGGTCAATCCAGGCTGCCAGGCGCTGAATGGCATAACAGACCGCAATGGCAACCAACTGATCATCAAGCGCAACGGCGATGCGAACTGCACGATCGCGCAGATCACATCCCCCAACGGGCGATCCATTCAATTCGTGTACGACAGTTCCTATCGGATCACCACAGCCACAGACAATATCGGTCGTCAGGTTCAATATAGCTATGACGCCAGCGGCCGACTATCGATAGTTACCGATGCGAACGGAGGCGTCTGGGTCTACAATTATGACTCCCTGAATCGCATGACTACGATCGAGGATCCGCGCCAGATCACCTATCTGACAAATGTTTATGACGACAACGGCATGCTCCAATATCAGTACCAGGCAGATGGAACAAGTTTCTATCAATTTAACTGGACGACAACCTCGTACAGCGGGCCACCGCAAACGACCCAGCCCGTATTCACAATCACCGGTGGCGTTGCGCCTTATGATATTATGGCATTCCGTGCCTGTAATTTGTGCACAGAAGGTTATCCGGCGTTCGTGGCACAGGTCAGTGTGACTGACCCACGGGGCTATACTCGGCAGACGGTCTTCAATTCCGACGGATACGCACTAAGTGACACAAACGCAGTCGGAATGCCGGAACAGGAAACCACTACGTACAGTTATTTCCCTGACAACTTGCTCAACGGAGTGACAGATCAGCTCGGCAGGGCGACGAACTACATTTATGACATCAACGCAAACCGAACGTCTGTAACCCAGCTCGCTGGAACTTCCAGCGCCGTCACCATTAGCATGACATACGACAGCACCTTCAGCAATGTGCTGTCGATCACAGACCCCCTCAACAACATCACGTCACTGCAGTACGATACCAACGGAAATGCTACATCCGTAACCGATCCTCTGCATCACCAAACTACTTTCGCGTATAACATGATGGGACAAGTGACGTCGATAACGGACGCTCTGCAGAATACAACTCAGCTTAAGTACGAGTTTGGAGACTTGATGGGAATTACGGATCCAATGCTTAACACGTTCTCGATGTTTCACGATGGGGCAGGGCGCCTCATCACGAGCACCGATCCATTGGGTCACACTGTGAAGTACCAGTATAATAACCTTGACCAGCCAACACAGATCACGGACGCGCTGCAAGGGATTACCACACTAAGCTACGACCCCAATGGCAATCCGCTGACGGTGCAGGACGCACGTCAGCAAGGAACCAACAACAAAACGGTCTACACTTACGACAACTTCGATCACCTCCAAACCCGCACCGATCCATTATTGCGGCAAGAAACTTACGTTGTCGATCCACTCGGAAATCTGACCAGCTTTACGGATCGCCGCGGCAAAGTTGCCACGTTCCAGTACGATGGCATCAATCGTCGCATTTTCGCTGGGTACGGAGTCCAGGCCGGACCAACTTACGAAAGTACAGTTAGCTTCGCGTACGACGGTGGCAATCGACTCGCCAGGGTCGTCGATTCGACTTCGGGTACGATCACTCCTGTTTTCGATGGCCTCAACCGGTTGACCTCAGAAACTACTCCACAGGGTAGCGTTTCGTACCAATACGACAATGACAGTCATTTAAGAACTGTTACGGTGTCCGGTCAACCGGCCGTGAACTACTATTACGACAATGCAAGCCGCGTTTATCAAGTCACCCAGGGAAGCACGAATTCGCTAATCGGCTACGACAATGCCAACCGGCGAAATTCGCTGACTCTGCCCAACGGCATTGTGCTGACATACGGCTACGATGGCGACTCGCGCATTAGCAGCATGAACTATCAACTAGGGACGACGTCGATCGGCAATCTCACCTACCAGTACGACGCTGACGGTCGGCGCACGCAGGTCGGTGGAAGTTTAGCTGGTACGGGCTTTCCCCAGACTGTTTCTTCGGCCGCCTACGACGCGGCAAACGAACTAACGAACTGGAATGGGACGACAATCGGCTACGATTCTAACGGAAACATTCTTAATGATGGCGTCGCGGCCTACACGTGGAATGCCCGCAACCAACTAATCAGTCGAGCGTCTGCAAGTTTCCAATACGACGCGTTCGGACGGCGGACGCTCAATGCTGCTGGGAATAACCTTTTGTACGAAGGACCGAATCCCGGCCAAGAGCTTTCCGGAGGAACGCCTGTCGTCAACCGAATTCTTGGCGGCATCGACGAGTTTTTCAGCCGCACGGATTCAACTGGAAACTACAGTCCAATCACTGACGGATTGGGGAGCGTCTTGGCGTTGACAAATCCATCCGGGACCGTCACTACTCAGTACAGCTACGACCCATACGGCAATACAGCAAACTATGAAGCGAGCACTGCTAACCAGTTTCAGTACACTGGGCGCGAAAACGATGGAAACGGACTGTATTTTTATCGCGCGAGATATTACAGTCCTTCGTTCGGGCGATTTGTCTCCGAAGATCCAGCGCGCCTCAGGTCTGGGGATACTAACTTCTACGCTTACGCTTACAACGACCCAAACAGGTATCGGGATCCTTCAGGAAACGATCCGATTATCGGTACCATAGCGGGTGGTGCGATAGGAAGCTTTTACGGTGCCCTTGGTGCATTGTCTACAGGCGGAAACGGGGTGGATATAGCGGAGGGGGCCCTAATTGGCGGCGCATTCGGTGCTGGCGTGGGTTGGCTTGATCCCAGTTTCGGCTTGGGGGTTGTCCTTGGGGGCGTAACAGGCGGAGTGGGGGACGCGGCTGGGCAGTGGGTCACACATCATAACCACCCCGGCGGCGGTGGTTGTTACAACGTTGATGAAATTGTTGGCGCGACCGTGGGTGGTGGTTTGGGAGGTGCCGTCGGAGCAGGACTGGGGATAGTGGGTGTTTCCACAAGCGAGGAATGGTCCCTGGCTCTCGTTAATAGTTTTATCTCCGGACAGCCCGGGTATGCGGGCGGAGTGATCGGCTGGTCGGTTGGTGAGTCAAAAACCGCTGGTCGCAAGGGATGCTGATAGTGCATCGTTGATCATTAAGAACACGGCTTATTCGAGGATCTGCAGACGCAGACTGGAGACTGTCCTTGGTTCAATCGGGTAATGCAGTAACGCTGTCCAGAGTATTAATTCCTTTATTCGGGTTATTAGTTTGGTTCTTGTTTTATCTGAATGTTCGGTGTGCCTACCGGCTTCCGAGGAGCGGACGAAAAACCGTCACTCAGTTATCGCTTATACTTGCAGCTGTTGGCATTTTTGTTGTTCAAGTCAATTTGATGAACTATCTAGCGCCTCAAGACTCCCGTGGAAGCTATTTCTTTAGCTTTGTTCTGATTGAATGCGGCGGTGGAACTGCTTTGATGTTTTACACGGGACTGCGAGAAAGGGCCAAGATCAAGAAAACAGTTTCGAGCGATTCAAACTTGGGAAATTAACAAGTTCTGACGCTTTTGCAATGGCGTCCCTGTGCATGAAGAATGACGACTTCTCCTAGACACCAATCCATCGGTCAACTAACTAAAATCCTTCATACGTTTCTGCTAGCTCTTACTGTTGACGTAGCCGCCCAAGTTGGCCCGTACCCTCGCAATGCAGTGAGCTGCGAGCGCTGCCACAACACTCCGTCCGAGTTCGGAGCCAGCCCTATGACGGTGCAGCGGATGGGAGTGTCAATCGGGGGAGCTTTTTCCCCGTCATCCGAAGGTGGCATTCATCATCGGAGTGGAGAATCCGCACAAAGTTCGGTCCCAGCGAAACTGATCACCGGAGATCGAATAGCCCTCAGCCTGCTGGGAGATGGATACATTGAAGCCATAGACAGCCATGACATCGAGCAAAAAGCTCAGCAACAGAGGCAGGCAGGTCTGGGAATCGCAGGAATGACAGTCAACGCTCCGGTACTCGAAATTAGTACGTCCTCGAACAAAATGCAGGTAGGCCGCTTCGGTTGGAAAAGCCAGCACAGCAGCTTAATGTCTTCCTGCGCCGATTCGTTGCGCAACGAACTCGGGATGCGCAACCGCCTCTTTCCGGACGAATATGCTACGCACGCGGCCAGCGACATTCCTACGCCTTTCGACACGCCAGATGCCAAGACGCACAAGACCGAACTCGAACGCCTGGTAGATCAAATTCGTCACACAGATCCGCCTGCCCGAGACTCGATTCTTGCCGCTAGCCCCGACGCACAGGCAGGAGAGAAGCTATTTGCCGAGATCGGCTGCGCTCTTTGCCACGTCCCCACCTACAAAACTTTGCCGCCAGGAAAGCGCATCAATGGCGATACATACAAAATTCCGAAGTTTCTGGGAAACGCGATAATCCATCCCTACAGCGACTTTCTGATTCACGATGTAGGCACAGGAGACGGTATCCCGCAAGCCGCCAAGCCCGAATACCTTGACCAGTCCACTGCAAACAAGTTCCGCACCGCGCCACTCTGGGGACTGCGTTTCCGCTATGGGCTCATGCACGACGGCAACTCTCCCGGTACCGAGGCAGCTATCATTCGGCATAACGGGGAAGCGACTGCCATACGCCATAAGTACCAAAGCTTGAATCCTGCAGAAAAAATGCAGATGCAACGGTTCTTGGATTCACTCTGAGTGCCCATCGCTTGAGCGGCCCTTGCGTCGGGCTGCCACAGCGATTTACCTCCCAGTCGATTCCCTGTTACGATTTGCACCCAATTGCTTCGCTTCGCAGGACAGGGGGGTTCTGACAACGATTCGCGTACTAGTGGCACTGGATAGGAAGAACCCTGTTGCCGCACTCGATGTCCTGACGTGTCGATGAGTGCAATAGAGAATTACTTCTTGTGCCTCAGGTTCCGTCAACTGAATACCGAATCGGTCGTATTGCGACACGGTTTGCGCCGAGGAAGGAACTCAAACCGCCGTCCCTTCCTCGGACTCCATCCCGGCTTTACGGCTTTACCGTGCACCCGCCCCTCTCTGCTAATCGGATCTCGAGTCGTGGCCATGCCTTTGGGTAGCCGCATCGGGCGACCTCGGATGTGACCGGGTGCACCCCTTCTGTCCATAGACAAACCCCACTTGATTTTCGCGACCATCAGTCCTAGATGGCAACGTCACAGGTTCAGCAGTTCAGCCTTCGGCTGGTCTTCTCTTCCCACATTCGTTTCACGGCGAAGTCTTCAGCTCCGCTCGGCTCCTCCTGTCAATCTCGCTTGTGCAGCTCTGCGCGGCGCATACCCCAAAACCGCGCCGTGCTCGCTTCCGCGCCCTCCGGCTCCGCTCCGCTCCGGAGATTGACAGCGCCTCCCTCCGCTGTGCCCCTCGCCATTTATGAAACGAATGTTTTTTATTGGCCTGCAAAGGCCCAATTAATTGACTCACTGGAGGTACTCCAGATGCTCGAGATACCGCGAACATTGCCAGGGCACTCTGAACCGCGTTTATTAGGCGTACGGGAAGCGGCGACGTATCTCGGCTCGACAGTCTGGGCGATACGGACGCTCGTCTGGGAGGAACAAGTTCCTCACATCAAGATCGGCAAGCGGCTCCTTATTGACAGGGCGGACCTGGACAAGTTTGTTGATCAGCACAAGATTCTGCCGACGTCGGTTCACCCTCCAAGCCGTCATGGGAAGAAGCCATTACCCGTTCGCTGACCAACTTCAGCCCTGATTAGCGAATAGTTGACATCTTTCACCTACAGGACATAAGATTATTTAGGTAAAGTCGCGGGGCAGCATGAGGCGTGCAAATGGGGAGGGTTCGCTCATCAAACTAAAGGGCTGCCGGTTCTGGTACGCCCAGTATTACGACCGCAACGGTCGCAAGATCCGCATCAGCACACAAACGGAAGTCAAACAAAAAGCGCTCGCTATATTGCGTAAACAGATGGGTGACCGCGATGAAGGGCTGGCGCCGCTCGCCGACGTTCGCAAACTAACGTATCAGGACCTTCGATCCGGATTGATCGCAAACTACATCGAGAAGGGCAACAAGTCGCTGATCGTTCGTGCGGATGGTGAGGAAACTGTACCAGGACTCAAACAAGTGGACGACTTCTTTAAGTACAGTGCCGAGAATCCTGGTCCTTCCGCCATGCAGATCAGCATAGAAACCGGCCGGGAATTCGTGCGACGTCGCCAGGCAGAGGGTGCGGGCAGCGCTGTGATAAATCGCTCCCTTGCTTGCTTGCGTCGGATGTTCAAACTGGCGTATGAGGAAAGAAAGATTCAATCCTTGCCCGTGATCCGACTACTGAAGGAACCCCCCGCCCGACGAGGGTTCTTGGAATTGCCGAAGTTCGAGGAATTGCTTGCGCAGTTCCCGCCGAATCTCAAACCCTACATCACGTTCCTGTACTTTTGCGGTGGACGATCCGGCGAAGCTGAGTTGATTGAATGGTCGCAGGTCGACCTGGAACGTAAACTCATCCGGATCGAGGACGACCAAACAAAGGACAAACAGGCGCGCGAGATTCCCTTGCCTCAGCGTCTTGTCTTGATGCTGGAAAGAATCGAACCGAAACAGGGCCGTGTATTCGACACAACCAACATCCGCAAGGAATGGACAAAGGCTTGTGCTGCGCTGGGTCTGGGCCGTATCATCGCAGTGGAAGGCAGGCCGTACGATCCGCGGTATGAAGGTCTGAATCTACACGATTTCAGACGGAGCGCGATCCGGAATCTGGTAACGCTGGCTGGGGTTCGTGAAAAGGTCGCAATGGAGATTACAGGCCACAAGACACGCAGCGTGTTTGACCGCTATCACATCGTGGACACCCAGGATGTGTCGAACGCGATGCAGCAGTGGGAAGCCGTGGCTAGTCAACATCTGTTGTCGCAAACGCGCGGGTCAAAATTAGGTAAAATTGCAGGGCAATCAAAACGTAAGTCATTGATGGCGCTATCGTCTAGGGGTTAGGACGGAAGATTCTCAATCTTCAAACCCGGGTTCGATTCCCGGTAGCGCTACCAACCCACCTTTTGCTATCTCTTGCCACTGCTTGTACTTCGAGGTTCACCCACATGGGTCAGAAATAGCGGTAGCTAGTGGTGGGCACAGTAGCGGCCAGTAGGGGGCACGAGTTGGGACACAGGAGCAGCCACACAAACCTCGTCTTGGTTTTCTTTTTGTTCGGCAAGTTCAACGAGAGGGTACAACAATTGATTGGGACGACCGCCATCTGTCTTCAGTGCGCGGCACGAAAGAACTGATAGCTGAAGGGCCTTGCACTCATCGCCTCACGGAGTTCACTTCCGACCTGATTCAGCCGAATGGGCCTGTCGATATTATTGAAAGCACTTCCCTCGAGACCAAAATA
>Ga0302324_100018530_pt1 | contig 13711 bp, 13 predicted proteins | sample Palsa_T0_1_FD_201949 | JGI IMG/M metagenome (GOLD analysis project Ga0302324, IMG submission 201949) | Peat permafrost microbial communities from Stordalen Mire near Abisko, Sweden - Palsa_T0_1 | ecosystem: Environmental > Terrestrial > Soil > Palsa > Peat permafrost | place: Sweden: Abisko...
GCGCTCCGCCAGCTCCTTTGCGGTCAGCGCCTCATCCATCAGCAAGGTCACCATCCGGTGCCGTTGCCCGTCCGCGAGCGCCCTGAGCGCGTCGAGGCTCTGAACCGGCGCGACCGCCAGGATCTCCCGATTCATAATCATTTCATCATTCATATCACAGTGAACAGAGAGCGTCAAACTCCAGTCCCACGACGTCGCCCACGGGACCGAGAATGTCCGGAACGCCCACGCGGACTCCGAGGCGGACGCGGAGTCGGAGCCGGACTCTGACTCGGACTAGGGCTCGGACTCGGACCTCGGACGCGGACGACTCGGACCTCGGTCCCGGACTGGGATGCGAACGCGGGGGCGGACTCGGACGCCCGAACGCTGGGCCCGAAGCGCCCCGGCACCGGGCGTGCGCTACCGCCGCGCGCTACGTCGCGCTACGGGAAGCGTGCTCGCGAGCGGGCACGCGCCTTTGCCGCCTCAATCTCGCGGTCGCGCGGCGCGGCCTCGGTGACGAGCGACGTCAGAAGCTCGCGGGCGCTTTGCGTCACCTGGTCGACCGCGCGAGAAAAGGCCGGTTCGTTCGCCTTCGAAGGGCGCGCGAAGCCGCTCAGCTTGCGGACGAATTGAACGGCAGACGCCCGGATCTCGTCGTCCGTCGCGGGGGGTGCGAAGTTATGCAGCGTCTTAATATTTCGGCACACGGAACAGTCCTCGCTCTTGGCGCACTTGCCATAATCGGTGTTATCGTGCGAAGAGCGCGTTGCTCTCCGCATACGTCATCGTCGGGGCCGATGCGAACCCGTACGTGCCGCGACCGAAGAGTTCTCGCGCCGCGGCGCGGGCCGCCCCCAGCGCGACTCGAGCCGGCCACGAACCAAGGCTGACCCGCGCAACGCCGAGCCGCGCGAGCTCAGCGACCGGTGGAGACGCCGGCCCAGCGAGGACGTTGAAGGGTGCAGACACCGCCGCCGCTATGCGCTCGATCTCGGCCGCGTCGCTCACTCCGGGCGCGAACGCGCCGTCGGCGCCGGCCGCGACGTATGCGCGCAGGCGTTCGATCGTGCAATCGACTCGCGTGGCCTCGTCGCCGATGTCGTGCAGCATGAGGTCGGTGCGCGCATTGAGGAAGAAGCGCACGCCGAGTGCCGCACACCGCGCCTTGACGGCGCGAATGCGCTCGCAATGCGCCTCGATGGGAATTGTATCGCCTGCGCGCGGATCGTAGTCCTCGAGGTTCGCGCCCACTGCCCCCGCGTCGATCGCCCGCTCGACGGTGCGCACCGCACCCTCTGCGTCGATACCGAAGCCCGCCTCGAGGTCCGCGCTCACCGGGACCCGCACCACGCGCACGATGCGGCGCAGCGACGCGAACAGCTCGCCCAAATCGACGTCCTCGCCGTCGCCGTATCCGAGCGCGTTCGCGACGCCGGCGCTCGACGTCGCGATCGCCTCGCCTCCCTCGGACTCGAACACGCACGCGCTGTATGCGTCCCACGCGTTGCAGAGCACCAGGGGACGGTCGCGACGGTGCAGGGAGAAGAACGTATCGGCAAGGCTCACGACGTGGTCTTAGCCCGGCGATGTGAGAATCCCGGCACTCCCGCAGCGCAAGGGGAGGTTGCCTCGGAGCGCCCGGTCAAGTGCTCGGCCAAGCGCCGTGCGCCCGTTATCCAGGAGGCGATCCATGGTCACCGGCTTCTCGCTGCGTCGCGCGTTGCTCGTCGCTACCGCCGCGCTCGTCGCAGCCGGGGCAAGCGTCGCGCACGCGACGCACCGCCCGGCTCTCGCGCAGGAGAGCGCATCCGGGACGGCCTGGTCGTCGTTCGGCCCGCGCGAGACGCAGGGGTTCGCCGGCAAGTTCAATGCCTTTGCCTACGTGCAAACCAATCCGAACGTCATGTACGTGGCCGGCGGCTGGGGGAACACGCCGCGCGAGTCGCCCTCCCAAGCCGGCATCTACCGCACGACCGACGGAGGCAAGCACTGGCGGGCGGTCGATGGCGGCCTCCTCAATCCCGACGGCACGATCTCCTCGGTCGTCAACGGGCTGTGGCTCGACCAGACAAACCCGTCGATCGTGCTCGCCGCCACCGAGTTCGGTGGCACGTTTCGCACCAAGGACGGCGGAAACTCGTGGACCAACGTCGACCCGTCGGAGTCCACACAGTTCTCCCAGGTCGGGACCACCGTATACCTCGCCTCGCTGCGCGGCGTGCTCAGGTCGACAGACGACGGCGCGACGTGGAAGGTGAGCCTTCCGGCGGCGAGCGGAGCCACGACCGTCGTCACGGCCGGCGGCGCGACCTATGCCGGCACCGGTGGCGGTCAAGTGTTCCGCCTGCACGGGAGCGGCTGGGTCGCACTCGGGCGCCCCGGAAGCGGTGCGATCCACAACCTCGCGGTCGACCCGTTCAATTCGCTCGTCGTGTACGCCAACGTCGACGACGAACGCGCGTGGAACCAGAACCTGTTCGGCTCGGTCGACGGCGGCCGGAAGTGGAAGCGCATCGCGTGCAACTGCTCCGTCGGAGCGCAGGCGATCGCGTTCAGCATCGCGACACCGAACCGCATGTATCTCGGAGACGACGGCGGCGGCTCGATCTTCTACTTCACGGCCGACGGCAATCCTCACCCGACGATCAGTCGCGGATCCTCGACGCTCGGCGTCGACATGCGCTACATTTTCCCCGTGCCCGGCACCGGGTCGACCGACGCATGCTACTTCGTCTCCGACCAAGGGCTGCTCTACACCCCAGCGTGCACCTCCGGCCGGGCGGCGGCACTCAGCAACGGCGTCCCGAATTTCCTCGCATACGACGCAACGGTCTCGCCGGGGACCGGCACGGTCGTCGCGCTCCAAGACTACGGCGCCGTCTCCGGCAACGGGAGGGACAAGGACATCCGCGACGTCCCCGGATCGGGCGAAGGCGGGGAAACGACGATCGATCCATTCGACCCAATGGACTGCTACTTCGCGCACCCGGACTACGGTCTCTACCGCTCGACGGACGGATGCACGACGTTCCAATCGGCGTCCGGATCCGGGATCGAGTCGCTGACGTTTACGCCGCCCTCCGTTGGCAAGCTATTCGCCGTGACGAACGCCGACGACCGCCAGGCAGCAATCTCGGTCAGCAGCGACGGCGGCGCCACCTGGTCGCCGACGGGTTGGAAGTTCCGCAGCCCATACCAAGTCGTCGTCTCGCCATCGGATCCGAACACCATCGTCGTCGCGACCGGCAAGACCCTCGACGCCCCGCACCTGTTCGTCTCGCACGACGGCGGCACCACGTGGCAGCGAGCGACCGGCCTGCCACGAACTCCGGCACTTCCCGCGACCTCTATCTACTTTCCGACGCATCGGTTCTATGCCACCTTCGAGCCGAACGTCACCGGCGTGATCCTGCTCGCCGACCACGACCCCGCGACCGACGACATCCTGATCTACCGCAGCTCCGACAACGGGCAGAGCTTCTCGTACCAGAGCACGCTGATTCAGCCTACGCCGCCACGGCCCTGGCCGAACCTGCTTCTGCCGAACGCCGGGGAGCGGCCGGCTCCGGAGATTTTCTACTACGCAACCCGCTTCTACGGCAACCGGCTCGCGTTCAACGCGCAGGCGCCGTCGCAAGAAACACCAGACGTAGTGCTGACGACGCGCTTCGGTGCGTTTCTGTCAAGCGACGTCGGTACGACGTGGACGAGAATCGATACCGCAGCGATCCCGCATCACTTTATCGGCGTCTCGTGGATCGACGGTTACGTCTATCTCGCGTCGTTCGGGGAAGGCGTCATTAAGAGTTCGAGCCCGCTGCAGTAGGGAGTCAACGACTAACGTCGTTGCGCTTCGCGAATGAACCGTTAGCCAGGCATTTTGGGGTATTTTGTAGCCCGTTTTGCAGGTCTGCAGGGCATCCGTGCGGGTGTGTTTCCACGCCCGGCGATTTGACAATGCGCGCACGAGCGTGTTATCGTCCCAGGGCAACACACATCCGACATTCATAGACTGCGGCGTATCTGCACGCTCCTGGTGCCCAATGGCGCCGAGCGATGCGCCTCGCGGGCGGTCTAAGAGAGGGACCTGGTTGATCGGCAACGATCGGCGCCGTGCGACTTTTGTCGTGCTCGCCGCCATCGCACTCTGCGGGCTCGCAGTTGTCGCGCCGCCCGCTAGGGGCTCGCGGCTCATTCTGCATGACGAAGTCTGGACCGCACACCGCCACGAGGCCATCGCGACAAACGTCGTGCGGCGGTACGATCCGGGGCTTCCTCCCGGGGCCAGCCGGACATTGTTCGTCGGACGCCCGGGTCTGCGTGAGGTGACCGTCCGGTACGTCCGCCATCCGGGTGGCCGCGTTGGCGCAAGGGTGCTCACCAGCCGGCTCGTGCGGGCGCCGCAAGCCCGCGTGGAAATACTCGGCATCGACGAATACGAAGCGTTCGCTCGCTTGGCGCAGCGCGGCTTCGACAAGACCGTCGGTCTCGAGCGTAGCGCGCTGCGCATGATCGCGACTGCCTACACGGCGTCGTGCGACGGGTGCAGCGGCATCACGCGCAGTGGCGTCCCCGCCGGTCACGGCGTTGTCGCTGTCGACCCCGCCGTGATCCCGCTCGGCACTCGGCTCTTCATCCCCGGATACGGCGCCGCGGTGGCCGGTGACACCGGCGGGGCGATCGTCGGCCGCCGCATCGATCTCGGCTTCAACTCGCTCGCCGATGCGCTCGAATTCGGCCGCCGCGCGATCGTCGTCTACGTGCTGCGCTAACGCAGTGCGCTGTGACGCGTCGCAAGAGGTTGACGCCGCGCGGCACGAACGTCCGGTAGCATGCATACCGGCGACAGCATGCCTCCCGCGGACAGCGTGCCCACTGCGGACAGCATGTCCACTGCGAACGCGCTCATCGTCACGAGGAGCGCGTTCGGCGTCGGCGAGACGCTCGACCGCCTAGCCTCCGCCGTCGCCGCCGCCGGCAACACGGTCTTCGCCCGCTTCGATCACTCGGCCAACGCGCGGGACGTGGGCCTCTCGATGCGACCGACCCAAGTGCTCGTCTTCGGCAACGCGAAGGGCGGCACGCCACTGATGGAGCGTGCGCCGGCACTCGCACTCGACCTGCCGCTGAGATTCCTGGCATGGGAGGACGACGCAGGGGCGACTCATCTCGCGTACGCGCCGGTGGCCGAGCTCGCTCGCCGCTACGACCTACGCGGGATGGACGAGCAGGTCGCGGCGCTCGACGCGCGCTTGGCCGCGCTCGCACGCCTCGTTGCGCCCGTCGACACCTAGGCGCGGAGCGCCCGCCGCGAAAGCCTTCCGCGTGTCGTCCGGCCGTCGCGCCGGCCAACGCTTCGACGCCGAGCATCGCGTCGCGACCGAGGGGCTGGTGTTCCTCGGCGACCTCGATCCCGAGGCGGTCGGGCCCAGCATCGTATTCGCGACGCATTACGAGCCGACGCCGATCGGCGACGCGACGCGGCTGCTCGATGCCGTGCCGATCGAGGCGAGCGCCGCCACGTTCGTCGACCTCGGTGCGGGCATGGGCCGTGTCATTCTCCTGGCCGCGTTACGCACGTATCGCGCGGTCGTCGGCATCGAGCTCTCGCCGGCGCTCGCGCAAATCGCGCGCGACAACCTCGCGGCCTTCGATCCGCCGCTACCCGGTACGCGAGTGCGCGTTCTGCGCGGCGACGCACGCACGTATCGCTTCCCGCGCGGAGACCTCGTCGTCTATCTCTACAACCCGTTTCGTGCCGAGGTCCTCGCCCCCGTCGTCGACCATCTGATCCGCGGCCCGGCCACGCGCGACGTCGTGATCGTCTATCACACGCCGCTCGAACGCGCCGTCATCGACGAGACGGGCGCGTTCGACATCGTAGAAGACCTCGGCTTCGGCCTCGTGTACCGGCGACACCGTCCGCCCACGGCCGCCGCCGCCGGGCTCAGTCGTCCGCCGTCCAGTCCGTGATGCTCGGGCTCGTATGCCCGATGCTGGCCGCGTGGAACACGCCGGCCGCGTCGCGGGTTCCGTACACGATGACCGCTCCGCCAATGGGCATCACGCCGGTATGGTGGGCGGCTCGCGCAGTAGCGATGTCGACCTTCTCGATGCGGCCGTCGCGCAAGCGCAGGGTCAGGACGTTTCCGGCGACCGCGACGATGTGCCCGTGCACGTGTGCCGCCTGCGCGCCGGACGCCGCAGCCGCAGCAAGCGGGGGACGTCCCGCGACACCCGCGCCGGCGAGCGTTCCGATCAGCGCCGTGGCCTGGATGATTCGAAGGCTGCGCATGTCTCTCTCCTACTGCAGACCGAAGACGGTGACCGTGCCGGTGGCCGGCACGTAGACTTTGCCGTTCGCGACGAGCGGTGTGACGAATCCATTGTTCTCCGGGTTCTGCCACGTGCCGGCCGGGCCGGAGAACAGCATGTTCGCGAGGTTCGACGCGTCGTACGCCTCCAGCGTGAGCGTGCTGTTGCGCTCGACGAGCCACACGATGCCCGTGCCGGGCTCCTGCGCATCCGACGAGACGACCGGCGACGAGCCGCCGTAGCCCGCAGACGAGATCCCGGCGGATTTCGCTACGAGGCGCACCTTGCCGCGGTTGGTGACCTTGACCTTGTAGGCGCGCAGCACGCTGCCGCCGGTCTGATAGTAGACGAACTGGCCGCTCGGCCCACTGTAGAACGCCGGGCCGCCCCACACGCCGCCGCCGCCGGCCTTGATCGCCTGAAGCGGCGTGCCCAGCCCACCGAGGGCGTCTTGATTGACGAGATACAGCATCGAGGCTTTGCCCATGGCGACTGCCACGTCGGCCGTCGATGCCTGCTGTGGCGGCAGCAGCATCACGCCGCCGGAGCCGAAGTCGGTGTCGCCATTGTTGAGATTCGCCCAGTCCAGCGGCGTGAAGTACGACAGCACGCCACCGAGGTTCGGATCGACCGCAATAACGCTCTCTCCGTAGTTGTGGCCGCCGCTTGCTGCGTCGAACGCGCCATTGCCGGTCACGGTAATCACGTTGCCCGACGCGCCGATCGCCGATGGGTAGCCCGACATCCAGACGCTCGAGAGCATGTACCCTGCCGAGTCGTCGACCGTCGGAAACGCCGCGGTCTGCGTGAGGCTGCCATTGTACTTCAGCAACCAGCCGACGGTCGCACCCGCGTTGTTGTCGCAGTGCGAGCCGATGCCGACGTAGAGGCTGCCGCTGTTGAAGGCGAGGCTCGTGCGGCTCTGCTGGTTCTGCGGATCGAAGTTGACGGTTTGCCCGTTGCTGAGCTGCACCGACGCCGCGATGTTCACGGGCTTCTGCGTGTCCGCGAGCGTCCCGATGTCGAGGGCATGCAGGGTCGCGTGGAACTTCCCTTGGTGCGGTTCGTTCGCGGCGACGAGGTAGATCGTGCCCGTCGATGGGTCGATGACCGGCGTGCTGGTGATCCCGTACTGCGGCTCGATGTCGCTGCAGCCAACGTCGTTCGAGTTCTGCGCCGGTCCGAAGTTGCGCGAGTTGAGCAACGCGTACGTGTCCGCGTCGAACTCGTAGAGCGTGTCGTTTTCCGTTGCGACGATCAGGAGGTTGTGCACGCCCTGGCTCGGCAGGCTGTACTGCGCAACGTAGAGGGGTTGCGCCAGCACGACGCCGTCGACTGGGATGGTCTGCAGGAGACCGAAACTGCTCGAGTGCACGTTCGAGGTGGTCAGCGTCGTCTCGTTCTGGTTCCAGCCCGAGACCGAGTTGTCGTTGTGGAACGTCAATTCGCTCGTGGGCGTCGACGGCGGCCGAGCGCCCGCGTCCAACGTCGCCGACTCCAGCGCGACCGTCCCACCGGCGGCGTACGAGCGCTCGAGGGTGTAGCGCACGCGCACGGTCGCCGCAGCGGTCGCAGCGCGATAGACAAGCGTGTACACGCCGCTGGTACCGCCGACCGCGCTGTCGACCTCGTCGTCGGCGTACTCGGGCCGGCTCCCGTCGCTCAGCGTCGCCGTCAGGCGGCCACGCGCGTCATGCGCCGCGACGTACACGCGCAGCGTGCGAGTCGTCGTATCGGCGGGAGCGCTCAGCTCGAAGCCGTTTCCTGCGCCCGCGACCGCGATTCCGCTGCGGGTCCGGGCCTGCGCCTGCACGGCGCCGTCCCTCCACGCGTAGGTCGCGAAGGCGGCGGCGGCGCGCAGCTGGGCAGAACCGATGCGCGCGACGTCACCGATCTGCGCACCATCCGTCCGCTTGCGATCCGCGCTCAGCGATGGAGATCCCCAATGGACCCAATCGACGGTCCCCTCTCGCGTCAGGTCGACCACGTGGAGTGGCACGCCAAGTTCGCCGGTAAGCACGGGGGCTTGCGAGTCTTGCGACTCGCGCTGGACGAGCGCGCTCGGGCGAGCGAGCACCGGAACGGGGCGTACCTGCTGGGCACGCGGGCCGGCCGCCTCTTCGCTCGCGGGCGTCGGCACAAAGCGAAACGCCGGATTGGGAGCCAAGCCGGCACCGGAACGGATGTCATGCGCATCGACGACGGCGACGGTTTGCAGACCCGTGCGCTCGAGGAACGCATACGAGGAAGTCCCGTCGGGCAGTCCGGCCTGAACTGCACGAACCAGGCGACCCGCATCGAGGCCGAAGGCGCGCTGCGCGACCGCGAAGATCTGCTTCGAGCGCAGCTCGTACCACGCTTGCGCGACCTGCTGATCCGAACCGGAGAAGTGCATCGAGTGACCGGCCATGACGGCCCATGCGTTCGGAGGGCTGCCGAGCCGCCATGCGCCGTCGGCGTATTCGAAGACCGGGTGCAGCCGCGGATCGAGCGTGCGATGCACGACGTCGGCAAGCGCGTAGACGTACCCGTCCGTGGCGCCAGCAGGAATCGTGAACCACGGATCGGCGGCCGTCGCGTTCGCGAGCGCAACCTCGTATTCCACTGCGACGCCCGGCGCCGCCGTTTGGAACGTCGCGCCGCTCGTCGGACGCAGGAGCGACACCTGGGAGGTCCCGAGCGAGCCGCCGTGCATCCACTGCGCGAAGCGGAGCATGCCGGCTCCGCGAAGCGCCCGCACGAACTGCGGATGGAACGGAGCGAGCGCGAACGTCCGCTCGAAACCCGGTAGCACGAAATGCACGCCGCGGACGTAGTCCTGCGGATCGGTCGCCGTCAAGCGCAGCGCGAGTTCGCCGCCCGACGACGTGACGCGCACGATCAGGCGGCCGGGCGAGCGCGCGACGATCGTCGCGCCCACGGCATCGAAGGTCCCCTTGCCGCTGTAGCGCAGCGTGTAGTCGCCGGTCGGATATGGCTCGCCCCGATAGATCACGGACTCCGCCGACTGGCCGGCGTCCAGCGCCGTGACGTTGCCGAGGCGATCGGTCCGCAGCGGGCGATCGCTCGTCCAAGGAGCCGCTTGCTTCAGGGCGTCGACGAAGACGATGCCGGCCCCGGCGCCCGGCCCGAGCGCCGCGACGTCCACGGCGACGCGCGCATGCCCCTGCGCCGGCGGCGCGGTGCGATGCATCGTCGCCGCGTAGGATGGTGCCACCGTGACCAGCACAAACAGCACGAACGCGCTGATTCGACGCGCATAGGTCACGTGAAGGCTCCTTCCGTCGGGACAGGACGCGCGTCCGCGCAAGCGAACGCGCACGCACGCCCGATTCTTCTCACGAGCGACCCGGCACCTCTTTGGACTGCAAACCAGACGCCCAGCGGTTGGGACCGTGACACATCGCACGGCGGCGCTTTCGAGCGGCGAGGCGCGACGCATTGCGCTGCGCGCGCAGGGCTTTACGGATCCGCTGCCGAGGGGAGCCGTGACGCGTCGCCACCTGCGCCGCATGTTCGATCGCGTCGCCCTCGTGCAAATCGACTCGGTCAACGTGCTCGTGCGCTCGCACTACCTGCCGCTGTTCTCGCGGGCCGGACCGTATCGCGCGGCGCTGCTCGATGCGGCCGCCCGCGGCCGGCAGCGCGACCTCTTCGAGTACTGGGGTCACGAGGCGTCGCTCGTCCCGATCGAGACGTTTCCGCTGCTGCGCTGGCGGATGGAGCGAGCGGAGCGCCTCGAGGGCATCTTCGCCGGGCTCGCGCGCTGGGTTCGCGAGAAGCGCGCATTCGTCGAGACGGTCTTCCGTGAGGTCGAGCGGCGCGGGCCAACCGGCGCGGGCGACCTCGAGAAGCGCGACCGTCCCACGACATCGTGGTGGGGATGGACCGATACCAAGGCCGCGCTGGAATATCTCTTCTGGACGGGCCGCGTGACGACGGCGTACCGGCGCGGGTTCGAGCGGCTCTACGACCTGACCGAACGCGTGATCCCGCAGGACATCCTCGCCGCCCCGCGGCTCGACGAAGCTCACGCGCAGCGCGCGCTCGTGCGGCTGGCAATTGCGGCCCACGGCGTGGCAACCGAACGCGACCTGCGCGATTACTTCCGGCTCCCTGCGACCGACGCGAAGCTGCGTGTCGCCGAACTCGTGGAGCTGGGCGAGCTGGCGCCAGTGTCCATCGAGGGCTGGAAGCAAGTGGCCTACCTCGGCGCCGGCACGGTCGTTCCGCGCAAGATCGCGCGGGCCGCCCTGCTCTCGCCCTTCGACTCGCTCGTGTGGGAGCGCGACCGAACGCAGCGCCTCTTCGGCTTCCACTACCGCCTCGAAATCTACACGCCGGCGCACAAGCGGATCCACGGCTATTACGTGCTACCGTTCCTGCTCGGCGACACGCTGGTCGCCCGCGTCGACCTCAAGGCCGATCGCGCGGCGAGGACCCTGCGCGTACAGGGCCTCCATGTGGAACCCGGCCGGCGCAAGGCCGACGTGGCAGCCGCGCTGCGTCCGGAGCTCGAGCGAATGCGCGAGTGGCTCGAGCTCGAGCGCCTCGCAGGGTTTCCGCGCCGATGAACCTCGCTCACGAAGGCGGCCCACGGCGCGCACGCTAACGTTCCGGCCATGAAGGCGCTCATCTGCCGTGCATTCGGTCCCCCGCGCGACCTGCGCGTCGAGGATGTCCCCGAGCCCAAGCCAGCATCGCGCGGCGTGCGCATCGCGGTTGCCGCCGCCGGGCTCAACTTTCCCGACGTGCTCATGGTGCAGGGCCTGTATCAGGTCAAGCCGCCGTTTCCGTTCAGCCCGGGAGCCGAGGTGTCGGGCACGGTGATCGAAACGGGGGCGGACGTGAGGACCGTGCGGCCGGGCGATCGCGTCGCGGCGTTCGTGAGCTACGGAGGATTCGCACAAGAGGTCGCCGCCGCCGAAGCCAACGTCTTCAAGCTGCCCGCGGGCATCGACATGACCGTCGCGGCTGGGTTCGGCCTCACCTACGGCACGGCGTATCACGCGTTGCACGACCGCGGCCACCTGGCCGCCGGGGAGACATTGCTCGTGACGGGCGCGGGCGGCGGCGTCGGCCTCGCAGCGGTGGAGCTCGGCGTCGCCGCCGGTGCACGCGTCATCGCCGCCGCGAGTTCTCGCGAGAAGCTCGATGCGGCGCGAGCAGCCGGTGCGCACGAATGCATCGACTACACAGAGGTGCCGTTGCGCGAGCGCGTCGAGGCGCTCACCGACCGCAGGGGCCCCGATGTGGTGTTCGATCCAGTCGGTGGCGACGTGTTCGATGCATGCCTGCGGTGCGTTTCGTGGGGCGGCCGGCTCCTGATCATCGGGTTCGCATCGGGCCGCATCCCGGACATTCCGGCGAACCGTCTCCTGCTGCGCGGGTGCGATGCCGTCGGCGTGTTCTGGGGCTCGTTCGCGACGCGCGATGCTGCGCGCAACCAGGCGAACTTTGCAGAACTCTTCGCCATGTACGCCGCCGGCACGATTCGCCCAACCGTGCACGCAACGTTCGACCTCGATGACGCGGTCGACGCGATCGAGGCGATGCGCGAACGGCGCCTCGTCGGCAAGGCCGTCATAACGGTTGCCGGGAACTGAAGAAAGCGACATGCGCGTCCTTCGCTTCCTCTCGGTAGCACGCGGCGCATTGCCGCGCGTCGTTCCGCTCCTGCGCGACGCGCGCGTCCCTCTCGGGTTGAAAGCCGCCGCCGTCGGCGGCGCGCTGCTCGTCGTCTCTCCGCTCGACGTGTTCGGCGACGTCCCCGAGCTCGGCTTCGTCGACGACGCACTGTTGCTCGCGCTCATCGCGAGCGGCTTCGTCGCGCTCGCAGGGCGCTATGCGCCGTCCGCCGACGATGCGTTCGAGCCGGCGATGAAGCGCGTCGCGCCGCTGGCCGTCGAGTCGCGCCTCTGACGCGGAGGCCGCCGGACGACGGCGTCGTCCGCGTCGGATGCGAGCGACGGCGCGGCGGGAGCGTGACCACGATCTATGGCCTGCCACCGCAAGAGTGCTCGGAGGTCGCCGGGGAACTGAAGCGGCGCTGCGGGACGGGCGGCACGGTCAAGGACGGGGTGGTGGAGCTCCAGGGCGACCGGCGGGACGCGGCACTCGCGTACTTCGCCGCACAGGGGCGGCGCGCGAAGCGCATGGGCGGCTAACACCGCCGCGCCCCGGCGCGTTCCTTGAGCGATGATCATGACGCTCGCCGTCCTCCTGACCTCCGCCGATCCCGCGAGCGGCGGGTCGGCCACGGCGGCCCCCGCCGCCGGGGCATCCGCGAGCCCCGCTGCCCGGCCGACGGTGCCGCCCGACGCCGCCGTGATCGTCAACAGCGGCTCCACCAACGTTGTTGGGTACCGGATCGTCGTTCGTCCCGATCGCAGCGCCAGCATCGCGATCGGAAGTGGGGCCGCCCAGGGCAAGACCCTCTCTGCGGCGGCGACGCAGGCGCTCTTCAAGGATCTCGCCGCGGCGGCTCCGGTCGATGCGCTCGAGCACGAGCCGTGCATGAAGAGCGTGTCGTTCGGCTCGACGACGACCATCGAGTATAAGGGAAGGCGTTCACCCGATCTCTCGTGCTCGTCCGGAAACAAGGCCGAGCGCGTGTCCGCCGACATCGCCACGATCGTCGGCGAGCTCGGTGCCGACGCGGTGCCCCGCATGGGCGGCCGGTCGATTCACCCGCTGCCGGAGCCGTCCGCGACGCCGTAAGGAGAAGCGTCTCCTCTCGCCCACGGGCCCGTGCGTGCGTCGCATCACACCTCCGCGCCGGGGCGCGAGGAGTGACTCGCACCTCGCTTCCTCCGGTCCGATATTTTCTAGAGATGCGGACTTTACCAGCGACGGTGTCTACGACGCCGCCACGTCTCTCCGTGCCGACCATCCCCCGCGGAACGGCCCGCGGACCCGGTTCGGTGCTCGCGATGCCCTCGGGCTGCATCGCCACGGACTTGCGCATGGTTGCATTCGATTCGCAGACGCGGTCATACACGTACGAGTTGCTGCTGGTGAACGACACCGTGGCTCCGGTCGCGGCCTATGCGTACCTCGACACACGTGCGTCCGGCGGCATGCGCGCCTGGAATGCAGTGACGGTCGAGCCGTTCGCCGCCATCGCGGTCACGGTCGACGTTCCGCTCGGCCAGCGCGAGGAAGACCTGCGACGGGTCGTCGTTGAGTTGCACGCGGACATGGCGCATCTGACGGTCGACGCGCATCCGCCGTTCATACCCACGCGCAGGAGCGAGCGTGGCCGCGCCGCCGCGGGAATCGCAGCTGCGCTCGCGGCGGTGCTGAGCGTGATCGGCGTGTTCGCGCGTCCGCACGTCGTCGCGCTCGCGGCCCCCGAGCGGGCGGCGGCCGGCAGCCACATCGACGTCGCCTACGCGACGGCCGGTGGGGG
>Ga0302324_100018532_pt1 | contig 13710 bp, 15 predicted proteins | sample Palsa_T0_1_FD_201949 | JGI IMG/M metagenome (GOLD analysis project Ga0302324, IMG submission 201949) | Peat permafrost microbial communities from Stordalen Mire near Abisko, Sweden - Palsa_T0_1 | ecosystem: Environmental > Terrestrial > Soil > Palsa > Peat permafrost | place: Sweden: Abisko...
AGGTGGTTATGCGCTGTTGCTGTCGGTGCTGATCACCGATCCGACCACGCGCGTGGCGATGATCGCGGTGGCGTTTGCCTGCACACTCGCCTTCACCTCGCCATTCTGGTCGATCCCGGGCAGCTTCCTGACCGGCAGCGCGGCGGCCGGCGGCATCGGCGCCATCAGCGCGCTCGGTGTCACCGGCGGCTTTCTCTCGCCGTGGTTCATTGGCTACATGAAGGACACTACCGGCGACTTTCGCCTCGGGCTCGCTGTGATCGCCGTATTGGCAATGGCGTTCTCGGTCGCGCTCTACCTGTTGCGCCGCACGGAGCCGACACCGGTCGGCGCCCCGGCCTGAAGCATTGGCCTCGAAGGAGTTCGATCCATGGTCGCGAAATCTCCCTACATCATTCGTGCCTCGGAGCGCCAGGGCTATAGCCCTGCCAACCACACCGGCACCATCAACTACCCGCTGGTCGGCCCGAAGGTCAACGGCGCCCGATACATGGAAATAGCCCTCGGTGACATCGAGCGGCACAAGGGTTCGCCGGCGCATGCGCATCCCGACCTCGAGCAGGCGGTCTACATCCTGGAGGGCGAGGCCATCGCCGGAATCGACGGCGTCGATCACCATGTGCGCGCCGGCGACATGATGTTCTTCCCGGCCAAGGTGTTCCACTCCATCAATGTGCTTACCGAGCGCATCAAGCTGCTGGTGATCTATTCGCCGCCATACGGCGAGGATCCGGCCAAGGTCATGCACGCACCGACCGATCAGCGCGAGCTTGCAGATCAGCGAGCGGCCGAATAGCTCGCGTCGGCTTCGCCCGATGCTAGGATGTGGCCCTGCATCGCGCGCTGCGCGTCTTCACCGAAGAACAGGCCGCTCAATCCGAGTGTGCCGACGTCCAGGGCGTAGACGTGGGTCACGTAACGATGCGGCACCAGGTCGTTGTTCGGCGGACAGGGACCGTCATAACCACCACGCGGACCTGCCAGTTCGGAATCCTTGGGATAAAAGAACGTGTAGACATTGGCGCCGCGCACACCGTGGTCGGTGGGTCCGAACGGCTTGCCTTTGAGCACGAAGCCTGCACTCTCCTCGCCTTGTCGCAAGCGGGTGACCGACGGCGGGATATCGACCAGGACCCAGTGAATGAAGGGTACGCGCGGCGTATCGGCGCTGATGGTTACGCCCGGCTTGTTGATCAGGCTCAGATCCTTCGGCACGTCCAGGTCGGTCATGATCAGTGCGTAGGAGCGAGTGCCCGCCGGGCCGCGCGACCATGACACGCTCGGGCTGATGTTGTAGCGCGCCGGATCCATCTTCGCCGGCGGACAATAGGCGGCGCTCACCGGTAGGCGGCCGTCGGCCGCCAGGCCGCCCAGCCGGACCTTCAGGCGCGACGGTGCCGGGGTTGCCGGCGGCGCGGCAGTCGTCGAGGCGGTTCCGATGGCCGGCGCGGTGCCGGTGGGCTCGGCGCCGGCCGGGGTTATCGCGGCGCCAAGCCACATCGCGGTGACGGCGCCGGCCGCCCGGCACCGGGTCCTGCCGCTCGAGTGCATCAGTCGAATCTGGCGTTAACCGTCAGGCCCCACATCCGCGGCAGACCCACGGTGCCGGTATCCAGCCCCAGTGCCGGGATGGCATAACCGGTCAGGCGGTAGAACTTGTTGAGCAGGTTGGAACCATAGAGCTGCACATCCCACTTATTGCCAGGCGGGCGATAGATCACGCGCGCGCTCAACAGGCCATAGGATGGAATGTACACGCGGCTGCTGTCGGAACCCGACATCACCCAGCTGGTCCAGCCCTCGTCGGCACGCACCGTCAGACCGGCGCCGTTGGGCAGCGGTGTGTCGAACTGCGCGCCGCCATTGGCCGAAAAGCGTGGTGCGTACGGAAACGGCGCACCAGGAAGGATACCGCTGATCGCGGGGTAGTCGGAGTAGCCCGTATTGAGATAGCCGCCGCTGTAGTTGAAGCTGAAGGACCTCGTGATCAGCCACTGTCCCTCGACTTCTGCGCCTTTTACCAGCCCGTTACCGGCGTTGATGATGGGATTGAAGAAGCCGATGTTATGGAAGGCCTGCACGTTGGCGTACTGGCTGTAGAACAACGAGGTGTTGAACCGCAGGGTATGTTCGAACCAGTCCGAACGCAGCCCGATCTCGTAGTTCTTCAGTTTCTCCGGCACGTACGATTGCACGCCGTTTGGCCCCTGGCTGCCGCCGCCCGCGCTGAAGCCCTCGGCAAACGTGGCGTAAGTCATGATCGCCGGCGTCCATTGATACTGCAGCGAGGCACGCGGGGCCGTGTCGGTATACACACCATAGGATGAGCCCAATACCGGTCCGGCACCGTTCGGGGTCACGCTGATGCTCGGTACGCAGCACAGCACCGGGATCGGCTGATTCGGCTCGTAGCCGGCGACCTCCGCCGTGTCACGGTTGTAGCGCACGCCCGCCGTCAACGACAGCTGATTGGTGATCTTGAAGGTCCATTCGGTAAACCCGGCATAACCGTGGATGTGGTAGAAATACAGCTGGTCGATGTTGGGGACAAACACCGGGAACGGCACGAAAGCCGGTATCCCCGCAAATTCCTTTGCAGCGGCGTTGTCGGCCGGGTTCACGGCCAGATCCACTTCGTTGCCGAACCAGTTCTCACGGCGCCAGCGCCTGAAGTCACTGTAGTAATAGAAGCCGGTGGTGCCCGTCAGGGTATCGCTGTTGAACAGCAGCTGACCTTCTCCGGTAGCCTCGTGAATGATATTGGTGTTATCACCGTCGAACATGTGGTACGGGATATTGGTGAAGTCCTCGTAGCTCTCGCTCTGCACGTCGCGCGCGCCGCCGAGCGCCTTGAGCGCCCAGTTATCGTTCAGCTTGTCGTTCAGGATCAGCTTGTAGTTGGTGGCACGGGTATGCAGCTCCGGACCATCGTAGTTGCCGGCAGTCATGAACTTGTTCTGCGCGCCGAATACCCAGCCCTGATTGACCTTCAGATTCGCTCCGAACATGCTCGCCCCGTTGTAGAGGCAGGTCAGGTTGGGCGGATTGCCCGCACACGATGGGCTCAGTTCCCAATCGGTGGTCGGGTTGCCGTTGGTGCCGATGTCATTCTGTTCGATGATGAATCGGGCATTGAAATCGTCAGTCGGCTTCCACAGCACATCCAACCGGGCGACCAGATCATCCTGGCTGCCAAAGGCCTGATTGACGCTGACGCTGGGCAGATAGCCATCGCGGGTCACGCGCGCCACGGTGATCTTGGTCAGCAGGGTGGAAGTCAACGGAATATCCATCGCCCCCGAGACGTTGAAGCGATGGTAGTCGCCGACCGTGGCCGACAAGCGCGCGCCGAACTGATCGGACGGCTCCTTGGTGATGAACTGGATCGCACCACCCAGGGTGTTCTTGCCGAACAGCGTGCCCTGCGGCCCGCGCAGCACCTCGACCCGGTCCATCTCCACCAGGTCGGCGAAATAGCCGAACTCCTCCTGGTAGGCGATGCCGTCCACGTACACTCCGACACTGGGCAGGCCGCGCATGCGGAAGCTGGCCTGTTCGGTGCCGAAGAAGTTGTAGGGCGCGGGGGAAAAGTTGGCGATCGCGTGAGTCAAATCCTCCACATTGGCTATGCCGCGGATCTGCAGGTCTTCGGAACTCAAGCTCGCAATGGAGATCGGCACCTCCTGCAGATCCTCGGAGCGCCGCCGCGCGGTGACGATCACCTCTTCGAGCGTCCCGCTGTTCTCACCTACGGTGGTTTGCTCACTGGCGGTCGCGGTGGTCCCCGAATCTGCCGCCAGCGCGACGCCCTGGCCGCCGAGGAAAACGACCGGTGCCATCCCCAGCAGGATCCCGATGAAGGTTCTGTTGCTTTTGCTACACACTGTGCTTCCCTCCCCGAATACTGTTGGAAACTCCGCCGATCGAGCAGCTTATATGACAGCGGCGGCGCACGACCGTGGCACGAGGCGATCGATAACAAATGTGGACGTCGAACTCGCCCGCGCGAATAAGTTTACGCGAGTGCGAAAATACTGCGGCCCACGGATACACGCCGCAGCCACCGCATGGTGGATGTTCCTGACGTGCGGCCTGCAATTACAATCGAAGCAGCACCCCATTCCCTATCGCCTCAAGATATCTGTCTGATTATTCTTTCGCCACAGCGAAATAGCATTCGTTATAGCGGATGAAACAATAGCCGATAGGCCGCGCAGTTTCAATAGCCGGCTGCTATCAGCCCTTTCCGGGCGCTGTCGTTGCGATTTTCATACAGGGGTGGCACGAGCGGCCACGGTCCGGCGGCCGCCACTGACGTGGCGGACCATTTTCCGATTGGGTAGTTGGGGACGGCGCGCGCCAAGTGGCGGCATGCGGGCGCGAGGTGGCGGCGCGCGGCCGCGTACGTCCGGTTCAGCGGCGCTGCACCGGCGTTGCAGCGGCGCTGTGAATGCGCCGCTCGATCAGTCGCTTAGCGGCAGTAGTTATCCCCGGGGCCGCATCCGTGCCATCCGTGCTCGTGGTAATAGCGGTTGTGGTCGCGATCCCAATAGCCTTCGCGCGGTTCGACCACGCAGGCCGAAGTGAAGGCGATCAGCCCCAACAGGAAACTGAATTTCGCGAGGCGTAGCGTAGTGATCATGCAGGTCTCCGGTTAGTGTCTGGGCTCGGAGGCGTGGCCACGTCCGTCGCGCTCCTCGTTGCCGCTGAAGTGCTGTGGATCTACGCGCTTCGCCGGGTCGAATTTCTCACCGCGGCTCGGCATCGGGCCGCGATAGCCGTTGTCCGGATGAAATGACCGGTTGACGTTGCCGCGAAAATTACTCGGGCCGTGGAACCACGGACCCGCGCCAATGAATACATCGCCGCTGAACCATTCCGGGCCGTAGTAACCGGAGGGAGCACAGCCATAGGGGGCAGCGTCGTAGTACCCATAGGGGCATGACGGGGCCAAACCGACATCGATGCTGACTCCGGCCTGCGCCGTGGCTAGCCCAACGGTCAAGCCGCCGGCGGCAACGGCAGCCGCCACCAGAAATTTCAATCCACGCATAGCTATTCCTCGGCTTGAGTTAGACGATCGAGCATCGCACGCCAGCGCCGGCTGGTCTGTACGGCAACACACGAAGTGCATCTTTGCCATCACCGTAGGCTCGCGCTTATGCTTGCGTTGACAGCTTGGAGGAGATTCGCGGTGCCCATGGATCAATCCGATATCGCCCGGCTCAGGCTGGCGGTTTCCAGATCACTACACGCGCATTGGCAGTGGTTTCTGGTCGAGGGAATCATCCTGCTCGGCCTGGGCCTGGCGGCCATCCTGCTGCCGCTGATCGCCACCATTGCGGTCGAGATCATTGTCGGCTGGCTGCTGCTGATGAGCGGGATCGTCGGCTTGATTGCCACGTTTCGCATGCGGGCAGCGCCCGGTTTCGGCTGGTCGCTGCTCTCGGCCATACTGGCGATCGCGGCCGGCCTGGTATTGCTGCGCTGGCCGCTCGGCGGCGCGCTGTCGCTGACATTGATCCTTACCGTGTTTTTCGTGATCGAAGGCGTCGCTTCAATCTTCTATGCCCTGGAGCACAAGCGCGAACTGTCGGGACGGTGGAGCTTCATGCTGATGAGCGGCGTGCTCGACCTGATCCTGGGCGGATTCATATTCCTCGGCCTTCCCGGCACCGCGGCCTGGGCGATCGGACTGCTGCTGGGTATCAACATGGTGTTCGGCGGCTGGGCAATCATCTCGATGGCCCTGCTCGCACGTAGCGCTAGCCCCAACGCTGCAGCGCGACCGGGCTGAAACGCGGCTAGATCGCCAGCAGCCGGTCGAGCTCGCGCTGGCACTGCGCCGCGTCGTGGAACAGGATCGTGTGCAGGCCCGCCCGGCCGGCCGCTTCGATGTTGACCGCCAGGTCATCGACAAAAACGCATTGCTGCGGCCGCAGATCGAATCGTTGCAGCAGGTGCGCAAACACCTCCGGTTCCGGCTTGACCATCTGGACTTCACCCGAGATGACGATGCCGGTGAACAGCTCCCAGAAGCCGTGGCGGATCCGCAGGTGCGCATAGATCGAGGCGGGCATGTTCGACAGGCAATACAGCGGTATGCCGCGCTGGTGCAGCGAGCGGATCAGTCTGACGGTATCCGGCTTCTCAACCAGCGCCTCGCGCACGGCATCGACAATGGCGATCAGTTCCGAGCGCGGCCTGCCTAAGCGCGCCTCGATTCGATCCACCACCTGGGTCTCGGTCAGGGCGCCACGGTCGAACAGCTGCCAATCGGCATGCGCAAACAGCGCCTGCCGTAGCTCGGCGCGCCGCTCCGGATCCGGCTGGAACCGCGCCAGGATCTCGTCCGGGTTCCAATGCAGAACGACTCCGCCCAGGTCAAAGATGACGTTGCGGATGCCGTGTGTGCCTTGCCCGTCCGGTTGTTCACCCGGTTGATCGCTCACACTCGAGCCAGTCACTCGCTCGTCAGGCTGCGCGCCGCCCGGCGCGCAGCGCGTGGCTTGAGCGCCGAGGCGGCGTCGCGTACCACTTTTTCCAGAACCGCCAGGTACTCCACGTAGCGCCTGCGGCCTTCGGCGGTGAGGCGACAGAAAGTCTGCGGACGATTGCGCTCGAAGCTCTTGAAGACCTCGACGAATCCCGCGGTCTGTAATACCTGCATGTGGCGGCTGAGGTTGCCGTCCGTCAGTCCGCACAACTGCTTCAGGTCGCCGAAGCGCAGGCCCTTCGGGTGTGCCGCCAGCGAGGTCAGCACGCTCAGGCGCGCGCGCTCATGAATCACGCGGTCCAGCCCGGCATAGGCAAACTGCGGCGCGCGAGGTTCTTCACTCATCGTCGTTCACCCGATCATCCGCCTGCAGCCGGCTGCGTTGCAGAAAGCGCGCCACCATCAACTGGCCCACTCCAAACGGGATGCCCATCACCCAGGGTGAAAATCTGTGCTCCGAGGGTACCAGCGCCAGGCAACCCAGCCCGCACGCCAGGTACCAGATGCCGACCAGGAACATCGGCCGCGGCAGAAAGCGACAGGACGCAAACACGCCCAGGCTGAAGACGATCTGCCACAAGCCCGGCAGCATCCACAGGTTCTGCGGCGCGACCCGCAGCAGCGCCACGGTGAGCAGACCTCCGGCGACGATCGCGGGCAGAAATTGCTCCACTGCCGATTGCAGCATCGGCACGGCCAGGTCACCGTGGGCACGGCGCGAGCGCTGGATGGTTTCAGTGCCGATGACCACCAGCGACACGGCCGCCGTCACCACCCACAGCCACACATATAAATGTACCTGGGCCGCGGGCTGCCGCAGCCAGTACCCCTGGGCCGCGGCGACGATCAGCGCCAGCACTCCGGTCGCCGCCAGCGCCACCGGTCCATAGCCACGAAATTCAGTGTCGCGGGCCAGTTGCCCGCGGATCACACTGATATCGGTCAATGCGCGATTCAGGTCCCGCATACGGCGTACCCCGTGACTTTGCACCGTAAAGTACAGCATGTTGCAAGGCACTCACAAGTCCAACCGGGCATCAGGCAATGGAAAATCATCGTTGCAGCGCGCGCCTCAGGTGTTGCGATCCACCGCCAGCGCGGCGAACGCCTGCTGCACCGGCATCACTTCGATGGTGTTGACGTTCACATGCGCCGGCAGCCGCAGTATCGATTCGACGATGTCGACCACGTCCTGGGTGACCAGCGGGCGCATGCCGGCGTAGGGCGCACGGGCAGCGGCCGCGTCGCCCTTGAAGCGCACCAGCGAGAATTCGGTCTCGCACAACCCCAGCTCGACCGAAGTCACGCGAATCGCCGTCCCCAGCAGGTCGGCGCGCAGATTCAGCGACAGCTGGCGTACATAGGCTTTGGTGGCGCCGTAGACATTTCCGCCCGGATACGGATAGGTAGCCGCCACCGACGACATGTTGACGATGTCGCCGCGGTTGCGCGCCACCATGCCGGGCAGGATCGCGCGCGTCACCCGCGTCAGGCCAAGCACATTGGTGTGGATCATGGTCTCCCAGTCCGCGAGGCTCGCTTCGTGCGCTTTGTTGAGTCCCAGCGCCAATCCGGCATTGTTTATCAGTGTATCGATCGCGCCGAAATCCGGCGGCAATCCGCCCAGGCACTGCTGCAGCGAGGCCGCCGATTGCACGTCCAGCACGCGCGTCAGCAGTCGATCCGATTGGGCCTCGTCCTGCAGCTGTTGCAGGCGCTCGGCGCGCCGGCCGGTCGCGATCACCCGAGCCCCTGCGTTCAGCAGGCCGATCGCCAGCCCGCGCCCCATGCCGGCGGTGGCTCCGGTAACCAACGCCACCCGGCCGTGTGCCCATGCGTCGTTTGACATCAGCAACTGCTCATCCGGCGGCCTCAACGGCCGCTTCAGTAATCAGGATCGCCCGGAAATCGTTGACGTTGGTGAGCGTCGGCCCGGTGACTACCGCGTCGCCGATGGCGGCAAAAAAACCGTGACCATCATTGCTGGCGAGGCTGTTCCTGGCGTTAACCCCCTGCGCTGCCGCCCGCGCCAGGCTGTCGGGAGCAAGGTAGGCGCCTGCGACTTCCTCGGTGCCGTCGACGCCGTCGGTGTCGCCGGCAATGGCGTACACGCCGGTATGCTGCTCGAGTGCGATTCCCAGTGCCAGCAGAAACTCGACATTGCGGCCGCCGCGTCCGCCGCCGCGCACCGTCACCGTGGTCTCGCCTCCCGACAGCAGCACGCAGGGCGCGGCACCGGGCTGTGCATGGCGGGCGACCTGGCGCGCGATGCCTGCCATGACCTTGCCGACTTCGCGTGCCTCGCCCTCGATGCTGTCGCCGAGGATCATCGGACTCACGCCGGCACGGCATGCAACCTCGGCGGCCGCCTCCAGCGCCATTTGCGGCGTGGCAATCATGCGCACTTCGGTGCGCGCCAGCCGCGGATCGCCGGGTTTCAGGCTCTCTCCGCGGCCGCTGTCGAGAATCGCGCGCACCGGCGCGGATACGTCGATGCCATAACGGTCGAGGATCGCCAGCGCGTCCGCGCAGCTGCTCGGATCGCCTACGGTCGGACCCGAGGCGATGTCGATCGGGTTGTCGCCGGGCACGTCGGAAATCAGCAGCGTGAGCAGCTGCGCCGGATAGCAGGCCGCTGCCAGGCGGCCACCCTTGACCGCCGACAGATGGCGGCGCACGCAGTTCATCTCGCCGATGGTCGCGCCCGACTTCAGCAGCCCGCGATTGACCGCCTGCTTGTCGGCCAGCGTAAGTCCGGGCAGCGGACGCACCAGCAGCGCAGAGCCGCCGCCGGAGATCAGGCACAGCACCAGATCGTGCGGCTGCAGGCCCTGCACCGCGTGCAGAATACGTTCCGAGGCCGCGATTCCGGCGGCGTCCGGCACCGGGTGCGCCGCCTCGACAATGTCGATGCGCTCGCAGCGCACGCCGTAACCATAGCGGGTCACCACCACTCCCGACAGCTCACCGGACCAGTTATCTTCCACTGCCCGCGCCATCGCCGCCGATGCCTTGCCGGCGCCGATAACCACCAGCCGGCCGCTCGGCGCGGATGGCAGATGGGGTGGAATGCACAGCGCGGGTTGCGCCGCGGCGATGGCGGCGTCGAACATCGCCCGCAGCAGTGCGCGCGCGGCGCTATTGCCATTGCCATGGGGATTCACGCCGGCGCGGTCCCGATCTCATGCTGCGCCAGCCACTCGAGCGCGCGCACCATCGCCGAGTGATCCCAGGCCCTGCCGCCGTGTGCCAGGCAGGCGTTGAACAGTTGCTGTGTGCTCGCGGTGTTGGGCAGCGCCAGTCCGACCTGGCGCGCCGCCGTCAGCGCCAGGTTCAAATCCTTCTGGTGCAGCTCGATCCGGAACCCCGGATCGAAATTGCGCCTGATCATCCGCTCGCCGTGCACTTCCAGCACGCGCGAGGACGCAAAGCCGCCCATCAGCGCCTGGCGCACCTTGGCGGGTTCCGCACCCATCCTGGATGCGAACAACAGCGCCTCGCCGACCGCCTCGATCGTCAACGCGACGATGATCTGGTTCGCCACCTTGCAGGTCTGGCCATCACCGTTGCCGCCCACCAGCGTGATGTTCTTGCCCATCAGCTCGAACAGCGGCTTGACCTTGCCAAATGCCTGCTCCGGTCCGCCCACCATGATGGTCAGGCTCGCAGCTTTGGCGCCGACCTCCCCGCCCGACACCGGCGCGTCCAGGTACTGGCAACCCAGCGCATTGATCCTTGCGGCGAACTCACGCGTCTCGAGCGGGGCGATGGAACTCATGTCCACGACAGTCTTCCCGGGCGACAGGCCCGCGGCTATGCCATCGGCGTCGAACAGCGCGGCGGCGACCTGCGGCGTATCGGGCAGCATCGTGATGATGACGTCCGCCTGCTCGGCCACCGATCGGCCCGATTCGCAGGGCACCGCGCCCTGGTCGATCAGCGCCTGCGGGGCGGGCTTGTGGTCATGGACGAACAGTCGGTGCGCGCCGGCGCACAGGTGCGCCGCCATCGGTCTACCCATGATGCCCAGGCCGACAAATCCTACTTTGCTCATGCTTGTCCCCGATATCACAGGTAAGGCTTGATCCAGCCCAGGCCCGCAACGGTACCTTTGACCGGCTTGTATTCGCAACCGATCCAACCGCGATAGCCGAGCCTGTCGATGTGCGCGAACAGGAACGGATAATTGATCTCGCCGCTGCCGGGCTCGCCACGACCGGGGTTATCGGCCAGCTGCAGATGGCCGATGTGATCGAGATGCCGCTCAATCGTCGCTGCCAGGTCTCCTTCCATCACCTGCATATGGTAGATGTCGTACTGCAGGAACAGGTTGTCCGAGCCGACTGCCTGGATAACGTCGATCGCCTGCTGCGAGCGCCGCAGATAGAATCCTGGGATGTCGCGCGTGTTGCACGGCTCCAGCAGCAAACGTATGCCAGCGCTGCCGAGCCGGGCGGCGGCGAACTGCAGATTGCGCACCAGCGTGTCGCGCAGCCGTTCCGGATCGACCGCTGCGGGCGCGATGCCTGCCAGGCAGTTGAGCTGTGCGCACCCGAGCGCCTGCGCATAGTCGATCGCCTGACCGACCCCGTCCTGGAATTCACCGACGCGATCGGGCAGGCAGGCGATGCCGCGCTCACCGCCGGCCCAGTCGCCAGCCGGCAGATTGTGCAGCACCTGCGTGAGCCCATTGAGCTGCAGCCGCTCGACCAGATCCTGCACCCGATAGCTATAGGGAAACAGGTATTCCACGCCCTTGAAGCCGGCGTCCTTCGCCGCCTTGAAGCGGTCGAGGAAATCCAGCTCATTGAACAACAGCGTCAGATTGGCGTTGAACCTGGGCATGTCTGCAGCGTGTTGGCCAGCGAGCCGATGCCGTCGATCGTCACCTCGACGCAAGAGCCATCCTTGATCGATCCGATACCGAGCGATGTTCCGCAGGCGATCACATCGCCGGGCATCAGCGTCATGTCGTGCGAGATCCGGCTAACCAGTTCCACCGGGGAGAAGATCATGTCGGACAACGGGTAGCTCTGGCGTTCAACGCCGTCGAGCCTGGTGACCACGCGCGCGCGCATCCAGTCGAGCTGCGCGGCGATGACCGGCCCGATGCAGCCAAAGGTGTCGTAGCTCTTGGCCCGACACCACTGGGCAAAGTCAACGTTCTCGTTCAGGATTTCCCCGGCGGTGACGTCGTTGACGCAGGTGTATCCGGCGATACAGTCGTCGGCGCGACTCGCGGGCATGTCTTTGCAGCGCTTGCCGATCACGATGCCGAGCTCGCCCTCATAGGCGATCTTGCCGTCGTAGGCGCGCGGCCGCAGTATCGGTTGGCCGGGACCGGCCAGCGAACTCGCCGGCTTGATCAGGAACAACGGGTGCGAGGGGGCCTGCTTGCCGAGCTTGGCGCCGAGCGCGTGGAAATTATTCCACAGCGCGATGATCTTGGACGGTGCGCAGGGACTCTGCAGCGTGTAGGAGCCATGCGGGACCATGCGACCGATCGGCGTCGGTCGCTCATACAGGTCGCCCTGGTATTCGATGATCCCGTGCTGGTCGAGCACGCCGAAGCCGCAGCGCTTATCGGCGGTCGTGAATCGTGCCCAGTGGGTCACCTGCTCAAGCCCCGGCGCGCCTGGCCGCGATGGTGCGCGCCAGCAGGTCCGCCAGCGCGTACACCGCGTCGATGTTCGGTGTCGGCGTATGGGTCAGGCGGCCCAGTTCCGCCACCGACCCTACCAGCGCGTCGAGTTCCGGCGGCCGTTCAGCTTCGATATCCTGCAGCATCGAGGTCTTGTGCTTGCCGACTTTCTCCGCCCCGGCGATACGCTTTTCCAGCGGCACGCGGAAGCTGACACCGAGTTTCGCGGCCACCGCCTGCGCCTCGGTCATCATCGCCGCAGCAAGCGCGCGCGTGGCTGGAAACTGGCAGATGTCGACCAGCGTTGCGCGCGTGAGCGCGCTGATCGGGTTGAAGCTCAGGTTGCCCCAGGCCTTGAGCCATATTTCGGCTCGAATCTGCTCGAGCACCGGGGATTTGAAGCCCGCGTCGGTGAAGCAGCGCGCCACGCGCGTCACCCGGGCGCTGTGCGAACCGTCAAGTTCCCCGACCGGAAAGCGCTCGCCTTCGATGTGCTTGACGACGCCCGGTGCAATCAGTTCCGCTGCCGGATACACCACACAGCCGATGACGCGCTCGGGGGGTATTTTCTCGCCGATCAGCCCGTGCGGGTCGACACTGCGCACCACGCTGCCGGCCAATTCGCCGCCGTGCCGGTGGAAATACCAGTACGGGATGCCATTTTGCATCGTGACCACCACCGTCTCCGGGCCAAACAGCTTCGGCACGTCATTGGCCACCGCCTCTACCTGATGCGCCTTGACGGCCAGGATCACGATGTCCTGCGCGCCGGTAGCGGCGTAGTCGTCGCTCGCCTTGACATTCGGGGCCGCATGCTCGCTGCCGTCGCTCATGATCAGCTTCAGCCCGCTGCGGCGAATGGCCTGAAGATTGGCCCCGCGCACCATGCAGGTGACGTCTTCGCCGGCCAGCGCCAGTTTCACCGCGACATAACCGCCGATGGCGCCGGCGCCGATGATTGCGATCTTCATCCATGCCCCCGAACCGGACTGTGAGCGTTATTGCAGATGCGGCGACTAGTCCAGAAAGTCGCAATAGCACTCAACGTGTGTTGCCAGGTCGAGCGTGTGCTGGCGCGTCAGGCGCTCCGCCAGTTCGGTGTCGCGGCGCTCCAGCGCCTCGATGATGTTCAGATGATCGATGATCGATCGGGCAGCGCGATTGTCCTGCGAGATCGTCACCTTTCTGATAGCGCGCATATGGATGAACAGGTTCTTGGTGGCATCGGCGATCAGCTGCGAACCACCCAGGCGGATGATCATCTGGTGAAACGCAATGTTGGCGTCCGAGTACTCGCCGATGTGTTCGGCGGGCGGTGAGTTTTCGAACTCGTCGAACAGGTGGCGCAGCTGGCTGATCTGCGCATCCGGCGCGTGCAGCGTCGCCAGGCGCGCCGACATCGCCTCGAGCGCCGCCCACACCTGGATCATCTCGCTGATCTCGCGCTTCGACTTGCGCACGATGAAGATTCCACGGCGTGGCACCGTGCGCACAACACCGTCCTGCTCCAGGATCGACAGCGCTTCGCGCACCGGCGTTCGGCTTACCCCCAGCGCCTGGGTCAGCTGCCGTT
>Ga0302324_100018533_pt1 | contig 13710 bp, 11 predicted proteins | sample Palsa_T0_1_FD_201949 | JGI IMG/M metagenome (GOLD analysis project Ga0302324, IMG submission 201949) | Peat permafrost microbial communities from Stordalen Mire near Abisko, Sweden - Palsa_T0_1 | ecosystem: Environmental > Terrestrial > Soil > Palsa > Peat permafrost | place: Sweden: Abisko...
CACAATTTGCGCGCCGGCGGCGATGGCCTTGCGCGCGAAGCTGGCCATGTATTCCGGCGAACAGAGATAAATGTTGCGGCCTTCGACAGCACGCGGCATGCCTGCATTGGGCATGGCAGCCAGGGGGAGCGTGGTGGCCTTGCGCATGGCTTCAATAGCGGTGAGGACCGTAGCCGGGCCGGTGGAGCAGTTGACGCCGATGGCTCCCGCTCCCCATTCCGTGAGCCGCGCCGCGGCCTGCTCGGGCGTCGAGCCGTCGAGGCAGTTGCTGTCATCGTCTACCGTGACCATCACCAGCACCGGCAGATCGGGCGCCATTTCGCGGGCGGCTGTGAGCGCCTCACGGGCCTCGTTGAGCGCCGGCATGGTCTCTATGATCAGCATGTCCACTCCGGATCCGGGGCCCGCTCCGGCAAGCGCGCTGATCTGTTCGGCAAAGGCGGCGCGGGCTTCGTCCAGGCCGGTCTTGCCCAGCGGTTCGAGGCGAACTCCCAGTGGACCGACGGAACCGGCCACCCAGGCAACACCCGCCTGTTTATCCTTCAAATGCTCGACGGCCTGGCGCGCCAGCCGCACACCGGCGGCATTGATTTCAGCTACTTTTCCGGCCAGGCCATGCCGCGCCAGGCGAAACCGGTTGGCGCCAAACGTGTTGGTTTCAAGAAGCTCCGCGCCCGCCTGGAGATACTCCTCATGGATGGAGAGAATCAGGCCGGGATCGGACAGATTCAAATCGTCGTAACAGCGGTTGATAAAGATGCCGCGCGCGTAGAGCACGGTTCCCATGGCGCCGTCGGCAAGCACCGGGCGGCTGGCAAAGATGTCTGCGAATTGAACCATTGTCCTCTAATGCTAAGCCAAGCAGCCCAGACACGCTATGGGAGAGGGGCGCTTTGTTATACTTCGGGAGTCATAAGTTGGTTAAAAACCGGTTGGGGACAGCCGTGCTTTTCGATCTCAGAGCCTCTTCCGCTCTGCCCGATCGGCAGGCAAACCCCATCATTTCGCTCACGCTGCGGCTCGCTCCGCGTTATTCATCGAGGGTAGGGATTTTGAAGATTCGATTTCTTTGGTCGAGCGCCGCCGCGGCGTTGACCGTTGCAGCGGCGCTGGCAGGCTGTGGTGGCACCACATATTTTGCAGGCAGGAATTTGCCCCCCAGCAAATTGACCAACCGCGTCCTGATTGCGATCCAGAACCCCAGCGCATTCGGCAAGGGCTTGCTTCAGTTTGTAGACGCCTACTACGACCGCCGCGCCGGATACGGCGGCAAGCCTGCTTCGTATTCCATTTCAGGCTATGCGGGCGCACTGCCGGTCACCATCCAAAATATGCCTGAGGAGCAGGTAGGTTACGTTTACGGATCGGGCGACGGCAGCTTTACGCCAGCCAGCTACTCAAAAGAGACCTCGAGCGGAGCGGTCGGGGGTCTCAGCGGTCTATCTTCAAGCATCTTCATTACCCGCAGCCAGAACTTCGTATTTGCCGCCAGCCAGAGCTTGCACGTTTTTTCTGTGGTTGACCGGACCAACAGCGGAACCTATACGCTTAGCCTGCCCGGCGTGTACCGCGTTAGTGTGAACCCTGGCGGCACCATGGCTCTGGCTTTCGTCCAGAACTCCAATTATGCATACTATCCGGTCAAACTTTCGGCCGCGCAGACTACGAGCTTTTCTGGTGGTCCACCGACATGGCCCAAAGCCGCTGTCGATTGTGAGCCGCAGAACGCCCCTGGCTGGTGTCTTTTTCAAGCGCAGAGCCCTGACAGCACCGACGGAACCGGCTACCATTACGGCGCTCCGCTGGTCTTTGACCGCCCTGTCAAGGCCGTATTCTCAATCGATGGTGGAACTGCTTATGTGCTCAACTGCGGACCCGAGTGCGGCGGCACAACGGCCTCAGTTTCCATCCTTCCTGTGTCTCCGATGATCTTTGCCGTAGGCCGGTCGTCCGGAACCCTGCCGACGAATGCCACTCTGGCCAGCACCAGAATTGCCATCCCTGGCGGCGCCAGCAACGCGCTGGTCGATTCCTCTACCATGTACGTCGTCGGGCAGCAGCCGCAGCAGATATCCGGGCAGACCTTGTTTGCGGGAAACCTTACGGTCGTCAATCTCGGCAACAACACCGCAGGCAGTTCGATTGCTGTGAGCGACGGCTTTCCAGGCGCCGCCAGCCGCATACTCGAGGCCGACGACAATACGCTGTGGATCGGCATGACCAAGTGCAACAACGGCGTGCGAGCGGCCACCGGTCAACCGTATGGCTGCCTCACCATGTACAACACTTCCACTGGCTCCGTAACGATGCTTGAGCCGTATCTTGGCGATGCCACCGGCATTGCCGATGTCGAAGGCCTGCACAAGATTTACACCGCCGAAGGGGGGCAGGTATACATCTACTCCACAACGGACGGGACGGCTATCGATAACCAATATGTCACCGTCACCGGCACCGCCTACGATGTGGCTTACATGGATGCCACCACCGACGCCAACAATACCGTCTACTGAAATTATGTCTGCCGCAAGCCCTGCGTCCTCCATCGAGCCCAACGCCGTCGACATTCTGGCGATTGCCGCGCACCGCGACGACGTGGAACAGACCTGTGGCGGAACGCTGCTGCGTATGGCCTCTCGTGGCCTGCGGACGGCTATTCTCGATCTTACGCAGGGCGAGGCGGGAACCCGCGGGAGCGCGCGCGAACGAGCCCAGGAAGCTGCCGAAGCCGCCCGTCTGCTTGGCGTGGGCCGGCGTCAGGCTCTGGACCTGCCCGATGGCGCGATTCAAAACACCCATGAAAACCGCATCAAGATTGCGCACGTCTTGCGCGAGTTGCGGCCTCGGGTTGTGATTTTGCCTTACTGGCAGGCGCGGCATCCCGATCATGCAATCACCGGCACACTGGGCTACGATGCCTGCTTTCTCTCCGGCCTGGCCAAGGTTGAAACGGGGGCAACTCCGCACCGGCCGTTCAAGATCGTGTATGCGAGCCTTTACGCCGATGTGCGCCCCAGCTTCATTGTGGACATCACGCCGTTCATTGAGCAGCGGCATGCGGCGCTGATGGCCTACCGGTCGCAATACGCCAACCAGACAGCCGGCAGCAGTTTGTTTGTGCCCGAGGAAGAGATTCGCGAGCGAACCTTTGCCGAGGCGCGGCATTATGGGCTACTGGCCGGCGTCCGGTACGGTGAACCCTTTGTTCAGAAAGAAGTTGGCCTGGTCGACGATCTGACGCTGCTGCCTGTGCAGTCGATCTGAAGAATTCCTGCCCGTCCGGCCATGAATTTTTCTTATAAAAATTTCTTATCTATCAGAGAAGAATAACAACTTTGCCTTATGCTATTTTCTTGGCGAAACTAAAGGCGGAGACACCTCATGACGCAAATCTGGGATGCGCAATCGTACGCGGAGAATGGCGCGTTTGTTCATGAACTCGCGGGTGGAGCGCTGGAATGGCTGGCGGCGCAACCGTTTGAACGGATACTCGACCTGGGCTGCGGCGATGGGCAACTGACCCAGCGCATCGCTGCCACGGGCGCCAGGGTGAGCGGGGTCGATGCCTCGCCGCAGATGGTCGAAGCCGCGCGCTTGCGAGGGATTGAGGCCGAAGAGGCTTCTGCCGAAGCCTTGCCCTATCCCGATGCAAGCTTCGATGCAGTCTTCTCCAATGCCGTGCTGCATTGGGTCCGCGACCAGGACGCGATGCTGGCCCAGGTCCGGCGCGTTCTCAAGCCTGGCGGACGCTTTGTTGCCGAGATGGGCGGCCATGGCAACGTCGCGGCTATCCTCGTCGCGCTGAAAGCGGTGTTGGTGCGGCACAATCATGGCGATCGCGAAGACGGCGTAAACTATTATCCAACTGCCGAGAGCTACACTCGACGCCTGGAGAGCCACGGGTTCCAGGTGCAGCGGATCGCCCTGATTCCGCGGCCTACACTGCTGCCTGCAAGCGATGGAATGGAAGGCTGGCTGCGGACCTTCCGCCGCGGCGTCCTTGAAGGCCTGCCAACCTCGCTGCGTGAATCGGTTGTTGAGGAGACTGTCGCGCTGCTGGCTCCCGCTCTTCGCGATGAAGATGGGAACTGGGTGGCCGACTATGTGCGGCTGCGCTTTATCGCTACAGCGTGATTTGATTTTCGGATGCCGGATTCTTCAGCGGCTGAACCACATCCGTCCGCCGACCGCGATCAGCGTGAGCGCAAAGATGCGGCGCAGCCAGATCTCGGGAATGTGCTGCGCGCCAACAGCGCCAAAGTAGCCGCCAACAAGAAACCCAGCCGCCAGCAGGGCTGCCACGCGAATATCCGCATTGCCCTTGCGGTAATACTCGTAGAAAGCGAAGATACCCACCGGCGCCAGCAGCGCGCCTAGCGAGGTTCCCTGAGCCTTGTGCTGATTCATGCCCAGCAGCCACACCAGTGCGGGCACAAACAGGATGCCGCCGCCAATGCCAACAACGCCGGACACTAACCCCACCACGAGCCCAACCAACACAATCATCCAGGTCATCGCTGCCTCCACGCGGCGCGGCATCGAACTCTACCACGCTCAGCGATTTCAGCCTACATCATGACGGGATATGACGTGACCAGGGTCCGGCGCCCAAACCGCAAAGGCTGCGCGGAATGGGCAGCCTTTGTGCAGTGACGTCGACGCATGGACTTCAGCGGCGAATGGTGCGCCCGTCAATCCCTTACCTGGTTGAGCTGCGATGGGTTTATTTAGCATCCGGAAATTGCGGCGGCAAACTTTCCAGTTCCAGCTTCGGTTCTACATCCACTTCCAGCACACCCACGCGGAACAAGAATCCCGCGACCGCCCCACCCAATGTTGGAATGAGCAAGAAGACCCAGAGTTGCTGAATCGCCTGGCCGCCCGCAAAGACGGCGGGACCAAAGCTGCGCGCCGGATTCACACTCGTGCCGGTAATGCGGATGCCAAGCAAGTGAATCGCCACCAGCGTCAAGCCGATGACCAGTCCGGCAAATCCGGGCGTGGAGAATTTTTGTGTCGAGCCAAGAATCACGATGACGAACAGCAGGGTCGCCACAAACTCATACACAATGGCCGAGGTCAGGCTGTATCCGCCCTGGTAGCCGGGGCCAAAGCCGTTCTGGCCCAGCCCGTTGGTGGCGAGACTGTAGCCGCCGCTGACTCCGCTGGCGATGAGATAAACCACCCAGGCGGCCAGAGTGGCGCCGATAAACTGTCCCACCCAGTAACCGATCAGGTCCAGGGTCTTCATTCGGCCGGCGACCCATACGCCCACGCTGACCGCCGGATTGATATGGCAGCCGGAGATGGGTCCAATGCCGTATGCCGCGGCAATCAGCCCCAGGCCGAAGGCGAACGCGATGCCTACGATGCCCACCAAGCCCGGCACGCCACCGGTGATCACCGCCGTACCCACACCAAAGAACACCAGGAAGAAGGTGCCCACCAATTCCGCAAAATATTTCTTCATCGTTGCCTCGTTCTGTTTTGAAATCTCCGCGCCCGCAAAGGCGCTGAGCCGCATTCGGCGCACCACATAGTCAAGCCGATGAGCATTCCCAATCGGGGAATAGAGGGAAACTCAACCGGATCAAATGCGGTAAAGCTGAGAGGGTGTCGAATGCGTGCAGGAAGTCTCTCAAAGGCCATGGGCCGAGTCAAGAAAAAAACGAGCCTTCAAATCCTATTCGCTGCGTGCAAAACCGTACACTTTCTGCGATGTGAATCGTCCAGACTGGAGATACTCCTGCTGCGGCCGGAGAAATGGGAGGGCACCCGCGGGCCATGGAATGCATCCAACCAGGCGACGCCAGTCCTTCCCTCGATTGAACGCAGGTGCTTATTCGCATGAAGCTTCCCCGCCTTGAACGCCGCCCCGAACTCGACGCCCTGCGCGGCCTCTTTCTGGTATGGATGACGCTCACGCACCTTCCCACGCGCTTCAGCGACTTTGTGAATCAGCCCATCGGCTTTGTCTCAGCGGCCGAGGGCTTCGTCTTTATCTCGGCGCTTCTCGTAGGCCGCATCTATATGCGAGATTCCCATCAGGATGCCACCGGCGTTCGCGTCAAGCTGTGGAAGCGGTCGCTGCAAATCTACGCGTATCACCTATTGATGCTGACCATGTTGTTCACGGTCGCGGCGGCTTTCGCTGTGCATACGCACAAAGCGGCCCTCAATCATCTGCTCAATTTTTATTTCGCGCATCCGGTGGTTGCCATCATTGGCTCAGTGCTGCTGCTCTACTGCCCACCGCTCCTTGACATCCTGCCGATGTACGTAACTTTTCTCTTCTTCTCACCCATGATTCTGTCCGCGGCGGTGCGCTATGGCTGGAGAAAGATCGTCATCACCAGCGCCCTCATCTGGCTTTTGGCGCAATTTGGGCTGCGCGATATGGTGCATAACTGGATTGTGCATCTGACGCATCTTCAGATTCCCTTGCAGGAGACCGGCGCCTTCAACCTGTTTGCCTGGCAAGCCGTTTGGGTTGCCGGCTTGTGGATCGGCGCTCGCTCGGCCATGGGCGTAACCCCGCTTAGCAAAATTCCCGGATGGGCAGTGGCCGTTTCTGCCGGCGCGTGCCTGTTCTTCATCGGCATTCGCCACGGCTGGCTAGGCCCCTGGTTGACGCAACCGGCACTTGGGATTCAGCTCGATAAGTGGCAGCTCGGACCGCTGCGAGTGGTCAACCTGTTTGCCTTCACATTGGTTGTTTACTGGATGCGGCCCTTTCTTGTCCGGCTCATTGCGATTGAGCCCTTTCTCACTCTTGGCAAGGCTTCGCTACGAGTGTTTTGCGCCCATATCTTCTTCGTGTTTGTTGGCCTTGCGCTGCTCTACCAGAGTGTCGGCGAAGACGGCGACGGTCAGATTGAGCAGTTGCACGGCTTTACCGCGATCGCGCTGCTGGTGGTGACCTTTGCTTCTCTGATTCTTGTGGCAGCGAACGAGGTACGCAAGCGCCGTGCCGAGCGTGCCAAAAAGCAGATGGAACAAGCCGAGGCTGAGCCTCCAGTGCCTGTTCTCCAATAACCCCTGGCTGTTTCTTCACGCGGCGTCCGTTCCCAGACGGAACCGGCTGTCTGTCAACGGCGGGCAGCGGGTCGGTCGGGTTTCTCCCCCTCAAATTCACACAACGTTTGCAATTTGTTTGCCTGTTTGCATTAACCTGTTCATAGTTCCGTGCGGCCTTGGCAACTTTTGAAACCAACAGCCGCCGGACGAGGGCAGACCGTTTGAGCCAAACCGTATTTGTACTGGAAGACGACACCGATATTTCGCGGCTCGTGCAGCATCACCTGGAGGCGGCCGGCTTTGCGGTGCGGCTCTTCCACACTCCGACAAACCTTATTCCCGACGCCGAGCGGCAACCGCCGGCGCTGTTTCTGCTGGACATTATGGTTCCCGGCGGGGATGGCCTTGATGTGTGCCGCCGACTGCGGTTGAACGCCGCGCTTTCGACCATTCCCATCATCTTTCTCACTGCGCGCGCCGGTGAAAACGACCGCGTGATGGGCCTCGAACTGGGCGCGGACGACTACATCACAAAGCCGTTTGCCACCCGCGAACTGGTGGCCCGCGTCAAGGCCGTGTTGCGGCGTTTCGAGCGGCCCACGACGCCGGCGATTATCCGTTTTGAAGAAGTCATTATCGATGCCAACGCCATGCAGCTGAACGTGCGCGGCGATCTCACCACCACCACTGCAACGGAGTTTCGACTGCTGGACTACCTGGCGCGCCACCCCGGCCGGGTGTTCAGCCGCGACCACCTGCTGGACGCCGTATGGGGCGACGCACGTTTCGTAACTCCGCGCTCCGTCGACGTCTATGTTCGCCGCATCCGTGAGAAAATCGAGGTCGATGCGGAGAATCCCCGCTATCTGAAAACGGTGCGCGGGGCCGGCTATCGCTTTGAGCTTCCCAAGGGCGAATAACGGAGCCGCCGCAGGCCGGTCGTGCGCCGGAATGTGCCGGACGGGAAGGTCGCATTGACCACAAGGTTGTTTACTAAGCTGCTCGGGCTTTTCGTCCTGCTGTTGGTCTTCCAGACAGCGGTGATGGAGTTTGTGCTTCGCCCTCTGGTGCAGCGTAGCGGCGGCGACACTTTTCATCGGATGGCTTACGTTGCGCTCTGGTCCGGGCTCATCGCGCTGGTACTGGCCATTTCCGTGGCCGCATGGGCCGCGCGCCGCGTCACGGTGCGCATCGATCGCGTGATTGCCTTCGCGCGCCGCATTGCAGAGGGCGACCTGGGCGCCCGTCTGGCCGTGCACGGCGAGGATGAGCTGGCTGCGATGAAAGCCGCTCTCAACCAGACAGCCGCGCGCGTGGGCCAGAGCTTTGCGGAAATCGAGAGCAGGCGCGAGGAGCTGGCTACCATGCTTGACTCCATGCAGGAGGCGGTCGTGGCTGTCACGCCAGAGGGCGTGGTCCGCTGGTCGAACGCGGTCCTCAATGGCATTGCGGGAACGCAGATCCACGCAGGCCGTCAGCTTGTTCACTTCGTGCGCGACCCCGATGTGCTGGCCTGCGTACGCGCCGTCATCGATGACCATGAAGTGCATTTTGGCCGTACCAATTCGCTGGCTCCTGGCCGCATGTTTGAGATCAATGCTGCGCCGCTGCCTTCGGGCGGCGCGGTGGTGGTGCTCCACGACGTCACGCGCATTGAGGCCGCCGAGAAATCCCGGCGCGAATTCATTGCCAACGTCAGCCACGAATTACGAACGCCGTTGACCTCCATCCAGGGCTATGTGGAGACGCTGGTCGAGGAGCCGCGGCCCAACGGCGCAACCACACGCGAGTTCCTCGGCATTATCTTGAAGAACGCCACGCGCATGAATCGCCTGACTGAAGACCTGCTGACGCTGGCCAGCGTGGAGAGCCCGGACTACAAGCTCGCATTGCAGCCTACGCGCGCGTCGGCACTGGTGCAGGACGCAATTGAAAGCCTGGGCGGCATTGTGGTCGACTCCGAGGTTGTGCTTGAATGCTCCGGCGCTCCGGACGAGCTTGTCATGGCCGACCCCGACGCCATGAACCAAGTATTCGGCAATCTGATCGAGAATTCCCTCAAGTACGCCAATTCCGGAAAACGCATCCGAGCGGGCGCTCGCCGGCTGGAGTCTGAAGTCCAGTTCACCATTCAGGACTTCGGCCCCGGCATTGCCTCAGAGCACCTCCATCGTATCTTCGAGCGGTTCTATCGCGTGGACAAGGCTCGTTCGCGCGACTCCGGCGGCACCGGGCTTGGCCTGGCCATCGTCAAGCACATCGTCCTGGCCCATGGCGGCCGAGTGTGGGTAGAAAGCGAATTAGGCTCCGGCGCGCAATTCCACTTCACCTTGCCGCTTGCGCCCGCACCCGTTGGTGAGAAAAAGACTGCGGCGGTGGCATAGGGCATATCGATGGCCTGAGAAGGCGGGTGCCACAAGGACTCGTATTTGGGTAATGACATACTTCACTCAGCAGACTGGGAGACGGAGAAAGCGGAAAAGTCCGCCCCAGTTTGGCTTTTTCTCGCCTGATTCCCATTTTTCAAGCCATAGACGCTGAATACTCTCAAGATCAACTGCAGGAATTGGCGGCAGCCATTCATCGAGAAAGGCAAAGTCGCTGTCGGTCAAGAAGGAAAGGATCATCCTAAAGCCATTCTGAGGGGTGGCAATTGATATTTGGAATGGAGTAGAATTTCCGTGTGAGCGAGCAACAGCAGCCCTTTGATGATTTGATGAAAAAGATAATCAATGCGAAACCGGAGGAATTACGCCGGAGATTGAAGGCTGCGAAGATAAGATGACCAAAGACAGCGTTGGTACCAAATTGAAACAGGTAGACCATGGTCCCAATAAAGTAAAAGAATAAGCGAGCAACTCGATGCATGAAGAACTGGACGCCTTAGAGAAAAAGGCAAGCGAAATCCTCAGGCAAATGCGTGAGGATACTAGTCAGAAACAGCATCAAGATAAGGAAAAACTCAGGGCAAGAGCAGCGTTGCGGCGGGCTATTGACGCAAGGAATAGGGAAGCGTATCTGCTTGCTCTTGTTGAGCTTGGAATTGACCTTGAAAGTACCGAGGGAAAGGCATATTTGCGGGATTTCGACCGGTTACCACGAAATCGCTACCGAAGATGAGCAACAGCCCGCTCTGCTCCAGCAACGGCCCGCTCTCTTTCTTGTTCGCCCATCGCATCAAGCGATGCGGACACGGAAACCATTATCCTGTCAAGGAGTTCTTTTTCTGCTTTTGCTACGGAAGGCTTAACTTTGAGCTTCGGGGACTTAACATTCCGAATTCTCGGCCTTGCTGTACTCGCCATTGATTGCCCCTTTGGGCCAAGTCTACCACAAAAAGGCGCAACTAAATAAATGCACCTTTCGGGGGACTCGCCCAGTGAAAGAGGTTAATCTAAACAACAAAATCCACGATTTAGCTTCGCCATTTTCCTAGTTGGAAGACAGTTCTGCTGAGCCATGTATGTCGGTGCAAGTATTTGAGACTTGGGAGACTACCAATCCACACGGTCGCGGTACTGGAAGAAGAACGGGTGCAAAAAATGGGACCAAATTCAACAGGCGCTTTTGTGCGCTATCTGCGCGGCTGTGTTCTGGCCGCGCCTGTAATCCTCGCCGCATCGCTCGCGCCCGCACAGCAGCGTCCTCCCGCAGTGCCGCTCGTGGTCCACAATCCCTACTTCAGCGTCTGGTCCATGGCTGATAAGCTCACCGATCAGAATACGAAGCACTGGACCGGCCGCGAACAGCCCATCCACGGTCTGGCCCGCATCGACGGCAAAACTTGGCGCTTCATGGGCGAAGACCCCCACGAGGTTCCGGCGATGGAGCAGACTTCGCTGGAGGTGACGCCCACGCACACTAACTATCAGTTTCAGGCGGGTCAAGTAAGCCTGACGGTCAGTTTCTTTACGCCCGCCTTCCCCAAAGATCTGGATGTGCTTTCGCGTCCCGTCACCTATTTGACCGTCAGCGCAAGCGGGCAGGGGGACCACGACCTTTCCGTCCTCATCGACGTAGACCCGATCATCGCAGTCAACAGCTCCGATGAGCCCGTGACCTGGGGACGATCCCGCGCGCAAGGGCTCACCGTGCTGAATGTCGGCTCGCGGGATCAGCGTGTGCTCAACCGCCCTGGAGACGATCTTCGCATTGACTGGGGCTACTTCCACCTGGCTGCGCCGGACCAGCAAGGCGCCCAGTTTGCCCTGGATCAATTTGCCATTTCCGCGAATGCCGTACAGACGTTTGCAGCCTCCGGCACTCTGCCCGCAGCGGATGAGATGGACATGCCTCGAATGCCTCGCGAGGGTGCAGCGGATCTGGCCGTGATGCTGCCTTTCGGGAAGGTCGGCAGCCAGGCCGTCAGCCGCCATGTGCTGCTCAGCTATACCGAGGATTACGCCATTGAATACCTGGGCCGCAAGCTGAGGCCGTACTGGCAGCGAAACGGCTTGACCGTCCAGCAGATGTTATCCGATGCCGAGACGCAGTATCCCGCGCTTGAACAACGCGGTCTGGCGTTCGACAGGGAACTGACAGCAGACCTTGAAAGGATCGGCGGTAAGTCTTACACACAATTGGCGATCTTGTCTTACCGGCAGACCCTCGCCGCCCATGGCTTTGCGGCCGACGTGGATGGCACTCCGCTGATGTTCCTCAAGGAGAATTTCTCGAACGGCTGCATCTCGACCGTCGATGTGATCTACCCTTCGGCGCCGTTTTTCCTCTTTTTCAATCCGGCACTGCTGGAAGCGCAGATGAAGCCGGTGCTGGAGTACGCAGCGCTGCCGCGTTGGAAATGGCCCTTTGCGCCTCACGATCTGGGCACGTATCCGCTCGCTGACGGCCAGGTTTATGGCGGAGGCGAACGCACTGAAGAAGACCAGATGCCGGTTGAGGAAAGCGGTAATCTGTTGATTCTGGTCGCGGACATGGAACGCGAGCTGGGCAACTGGGATTTTGCCCGCGCCTATTGGCCTCAGTTCACGCAATGGGCGGAGTACTTGCGCGACAAGGGGCTCGACCCGGCCAGTCAACTTTCGACGGACGACTTTGCCGGCCACCTCGCGCACAACGCGAACTTATCCATCAAAGCCATTGAAGCCATAGATGCTTACGCCATTATGGCGCGCGGGGTTGGCAAGCCTGAGGTTGCCGATGAATATGCTCGACTGGCCGCGGATATGGCCGGAAAATGGCAGACGATGGCTCTGGATGGCGACCACTACAAGCTGGCTTTCGACAAGCCTGGAACGTGGAGCCAGAAGTACAACCTGGTGTGGGACCAGGTTCTCGATCTGAAGCTCTTTCCGCCGCAGGTTCGCCGGACTGAGCTGGCCTTTTACCTCCAACACCTGAATCAGTTCGGCCTGCCGCTGGATAACCGAGCCGACTACACCAAGCTAGACTGGTCAGTGTGGACAGCCACCCTGGCCGACAAGCCCCAGCCCGGAGCACCCGATGAATTTGCCGCGATCCTTGCTCCAATCGGTCATTGGATCAATGAGGGCCCCAGCCGCGTTCCCTTGACCGATTGGTACGACACCAAGACAGGGAAGCAGGTAGGCTTCCAGGCGCGGTCAGTGGTGGGCGGAGTCTACATCAAGGCCCTGGCCGACAAAGCGCTCGCTGAAAAGTGGCGAAGCCGGGCCGAGCCATGATCGGCTGCGGACGATGGGTGGGAGACGGTCGACCCCGCTGCTCTGAGCCAAACCGCGAAAACCACGCCCAATTCAAATGCCCGTAACATTCCGCGTAGACAATGGAATGCGGCAGGCTATCTGCAAGGGAGAACTCTGTGAAGAAAGCGTTAGTTGTTGTGGGATTGTTGTTTTGCGCCATGAGCGCGGCTCAGGCGCAGAAGTTGACCGGAGCGGGCGCTACCTTCCCCAATCCGATTTATTCGAAATGGTTCAGCGAGTACGCGGCCGCTCACCCAGGAGTCCAGATCAACTATCAGTCGATCGGCTCCGGCGGCGGCATTCGCCAGGTTACAGCCGGCCTGGTCGACTTTGGCGCCACGGACGGCCCTGCCACCGACGAGCAGCTCGCTTCTTCCAAGACCAAGCTGATCCACATTCCTACGGTTCTCGGAGCTGTGGTGCCGATCTTCAACGTTCCAGGCGTGAGCGATGTGAAGTTTGGCCCTGACGTGTTGGCAGACATTTTCCTGGGCAAAATCACGGTGTGGAACGACGGCCGCATCGCCAAGGACAACCCCGGCGTCAGCCTGCCCAATCAGAAGATCATCGTCGTCCACCGCTCTGACGGCAGCGGCACCACGTACATCCTCACCGACTACCTGAGCAAAGTGAGCTCGGATTGGGCCAACGGTCCCGGCAAGGGCCAATCGCCCTCATGGCCGGTAGGTGTTGGCGGCAAGGGAAGCGAAGGCGTAGCAGGCCTGGTGCGCCAACTTCCGGGAGCGCTGGGCTACGTTGAGCTGCTCTATGCCCTGCAAAACAAGATCAGCTACGGGGCAGTGAAGAATGCCGCCGGCAACTGGCAAAAGGCTTCCATCGATGGCGTCACCGAGGCCGCCGCCAACATCAAGGAGATGCCAGCAGACTACCGCGTCTCCATCACAAACGCGCCTGGAGCCAATTCCTACCCCATATCGAGCTTCACGTGGCTCCTGGTCCCGCTCAAGTCTCCCGACCCGGCCAAAGGGAAAGTAATCAAGGATCTGCT
>Ga0302324_100018536_pt1 | contig 13707 bp, 7 predicted proteins | sample Palsa_T0_1_FD_201949 | JGI IMG/M metagenome (GOLD analysis project Ga0302324, IMG submission 201949) | Peat permafrost microbial communities from Stordalen Mire near Abisko, Sweden - Palsa_T0_1 | ecosystem: Environmental > Terrestrial > Soil > Palsa > Peat permafrost | place: Sweden: Abisko...
AGTCCTTGCCGACCGGGATCGCTATTCCCAGCGCCGGACACAACTCCTCGCCGATCGCCTGCACCGCAGCGTACAGCGCCGCGTCCTCGCCCGGCTCGCCGCAGGCAGCCATCCAGTTGGCCGACAGCCGCACATCACCCAGCGCGCCGATATCGGCCGCCAGGATGTTGGTGAGCGCCTCGGCGACCGCGAGCCGCGCCGCGGCCGGGGCATCCAGCAGCGCCACCGGCGTGCGCTCGCCGATCGCCATCGCCTCACCGGCGTGGCGATGATAATCCGCCAGCGTCACCGCGACATCCGCGACCGGCACCTGCCACGGCCCGACCAGCTGATCACGGCTGATCTGACCGCCGACAGTGCGATCGCCGATCGTGATCAGGAATGTCTTGTCCGCCACCGCCGGCAGTTGCAGCACGCGGTAGACGGCCTCGCGCACCGGCACGCGCGATACATCGCCGGCGCGCGCCAGTGGCGGCACGCTGTCGACCATGCGTCGCATGCGCGGCGGATTGCCGAGCAGTGACTCGATCGACATGTGCACCGGATCGTCACCGCAGTCGCGATCGTGTACCACCAGCAGGCCGTCGTCGGTGATGTTGCCGATGGCCGCGAACGGACAGCGCTCGCGCCGCGCGATGGCGCCGAAGCGCGCAAGGGTTCCCGGTCGCAGTGCCAGCACGTAGCGCTCCTGCGCCTCGTTGCACCAGATCTCCAGCGGCGACATACCGGGCTCGGCGCTGGGTATCGCGCGCAATTCGATACGCGCTCCGCGCTGGCTGTGTGCCACCGCTTCCGGCACGGCATTCGACAATCCGCCGGCGCCGACATCGTGAATCAGCTCAATCGGATTGTCGGCCCCCAGTGCCCAGCAGCGATCGATGACTTCCTGCGCCCGGCGCTGCAGTTCCGCGTTGCCGCGCTGCACCGATGCGAAATCGAGCTGCTCTGCCGAGGCACCACTGTCCACCGATGAGGCGGCGCCACCGCCCAGTCCGATCAGCATTCCCGGCCCGCCCAGCACCACCAGCGTGGCACCGACCGGAACCTCGCCCTTGTCCACCTGCGAGCGGCGCACGTTGCCCAGGCCGCCCGCCAGCATGATCGGCTTGTGGTAGCCGCGCACCCGACCCGGCGCGTCGCCCGGCAGCGCGATCTCCAGCGTACGAAAATAGCCGCAGATATTAGGCCGGCCAAATTCATTGTTGAACGCCGCGGCACCGACTGGCGCGTCGAGCATGATGTCGAGCGCCGAGGCGATGCGCGGCGGCTTGCCGGCACTGTGCTCCCACGGCTGGATGAAGTCCGGGATCAGCAGATGCGACACCGAGAAGCCTGCCAGGCCCGCCTTCGGTTTGGCGCCGCGGCCGGTCGCGCCCTCGTCGCGGATCTCGCCGCCGGCACCGGTGGCCGCGCCCGGGAAGGGCGAGATCGCAGTCGGATGATTGTGAGTTTCCACTTTCATCAGGATGTCGACCGGCTCGGCATGAGCGCGATAGATGCCGCTGGCCGGATCGGGGAACCAGCGCTGCGCGTCGTTGCCCTCGATGACCGCGGCGTTGTCGCGATAGGCGGACAGCACGCCGCGCGGCGCGTGCTGGGTGGTATTGCGGATCATCGCGAACAGCGAGCGCTCGCGCGGCTCACCGTCGATCACGAACTGCGCATTGAAGATCTTGTGGCGGCAGTGCTCGGAGTTGGCCTGCGCGAACATCATCAGTTCGACGTCGCTGGGGTCGCGCCCAAGCTTGTGGAAGGTGTCGAGCAGGTAGTCGATCTCGTCGCCGGTCAGCGCCAGTCCAAGACGCCGGTTGGCGTCGACCAGGCCGGCGCCGCCCTGGTCCAGGCGGATGAAGCGCAGCCGGCGCGCCGGCTCGGTGGCAAACAGCCGCGCCGCGCACTCCAGGTCCTCGAACACCGCCTCGATCATCCGATCGTGCAGTAGCGCGGCGAGCGCCGGCCGGCGCTCGGGCGGCACGCCGCGCTGCAACTCGAGCGTGTGGAGAATTCCGCGCTCGATGCGCCGCACCGCCGACAGCCCGCAGACCTGGGCGATATCGGTGGCCTTGCTCGACCACGGCGAGATGGTGCCGGGCCGCGGCACCACCAGCAGCCGCAGCGCTGCGGCCTGCGGCGCGGCTGGCGGCGGCCGCTCGCCGCCGTCGTCGAGCAGCCGATCGAGCAGCGCTCGCCCGCTCACATCGAGCGCTGTGGCGCAATCGACGAAATGCACAAACTGCGACCGCAGCGCGCTGACAGCGGGTTCGAGGCTCTGGAGGCGCGCCAGCAGGCGGGCGATGCGAAACGCGGAGTGTGCTGACGAACCCGGCAGTCTGAGCATCAAGTCTTCTTCGGTCCGGGGTCCATGGCCGATGGCGGCAGCAGCTGCGTCGGAAATTGCGCCACGTTGCTGCCCTCGAGTGCGAGGATCTTGCTGACGCCCTGCTTGCGCACCTCGTCGATGCGAATGACCGAATGCAGCGGCAGGTAGCTGCGCTTGACGTCGGCGAATTCGGCCTTGATACGCTCCTCACCCGGGTCCACCACCACCGAGGAGCGCTCGCCGAACACCAGCTCCTCGATCTCCACGAAACCGAACAGTGAGCCGTGGCTGACTTTGCGCGCGTACACCTCGTAAACCTTGCCCTGGTTCACAAACATGATCTTGAAGATATGATTCGATGGCATCTTTAGAATCTTAAGGGAGTCAGCCTGGTTTTTTGCCGGCGGGAATGCTCAACAGCCGCCGCCGGCCTATTATATGGCCTGGGTGGACCGAACCTAGAGCAGTTCCGATGGCCTTGAAGCTGACCATTATCGACGACCAGCGCAGCACCCCCCGCCGGGGCGGCAGCATCGTGTTCGGCGTGGGCGGCGGCGGCATCGGCCGCGCCCACGACAACGACTGGGTATTGGCCGATCCGCTGCGCTATCTGTCGGCCCATCATGCTCGCGTGCAGTTCCGCGACGGCGCCTACTACCTGCTCGATATCAGCACCAATGGCGTGTTCGTCAATGACGGCACCGAGGCGATCGGCCGGCGCGCGCCGTATCCGCTGCGCGACGGCGATCGGCTGCGCATGGGCGACTACCAGCTGGCGGTCGGCATCGATGCCGAGCGCGCCGAGGCGCCCGAGGCGAGTTCGATCTTTCCGATCGCGCCTGATGCGCTGACCGGCGACTCGATCGTAGCGCGCGGCGACATCGGCGTGGAACTCAATGTGCGCGACCTGCTGCGCCCGCCGGCCCTGCCCGAGGAAAGCGCTGGCGGCGGCGACGCGTTCGCGCCGGCGACGCTGAGCGACGATGCCGGCCTGCTGGCTTTCGACAGCGGCCAGCATGCGCCACCGGCCGAACTGCGGGCGCCGGCGGCGGCCCGGCGCGAGCCGCGGCTGGCCGATCGATCGGCCGAGAACGCTGCCGGCATCGAGGCGTTCTGCCGCGGCGCCGGCATCGACGTCAAGCAGCTGCCGGTCGACGCCGCCGCACGCATGCTGCAGCTCGCCGGCGTGCTGCTGCGCGAGGCGCTGGTTGGCCTGAAGGGCCTGGCGCTGGCACAGCGCGAGATCCGCGATCAGGTGCACATCGAGGTCGGCAAGGAGGATCCGCAGCACATCGGTCTGACCGGCCTGCCGGTGGATGACCTGCTGCTGCGGCTGATGATCGGTCACGACCGGCGCGACCTGGATGCCGTGCAGTGGGTGCGCGACATGCTCGCCAGCACGCGCCGCCACGACCTGGCCACGATGCGCGCACTGCACAGCGCGCTCGGGGAGTTCCTGGCGCGTCTCGACCCCAGGGCGCTGGCCCAGATCGATGGCCGCCCCAGCGGCGCCGCCACCGGCAACGGCGACTCTTCCGGCCTGGCGGCGCGCTTTCGCAGTATCACCGAAATGCCGGCAGGCAGATTCCCGCACCTGTTTGCCGAAGCCTTCGCGCGCGCCTTCGTCGCCGCCTTCAAGCCCAACAACGGTGAGCATTCCAGGTACTAGAGCTGCGGTTGCCGGGCACCGGCAGCGCCGCGCTATGGCTGGTCGGCGCGCACCCTGACCAGCTCGCCGGCCAGTATGGAATCGGGCGGATTGAGAACGATCCGATCCTGCGCACCGACGCCGGTCAGGATTTCCACTACCGGGCCATAATCGCGGCCGATGGTGACCGTATTCAGGTGCACCTTGTTGTCGGGATCGATGGTCGCGACATGCAGGCCGTCACCGCGAAACAGCAGCGCGTTGGACGGTATGCGCCAGGTGGTAAGCCCGCTCGGCAGCGGCAGGTGCACCATCGAGTAGGCGCCGGGCAGCAGCTCGCCCTTCGGGTTATCGGCATCCAGCTCGGTCAGCAAGGTGCGCGTGGTTGCATCGATCGACTGGGCGGTGCTCACCACCCTGGCCGGATGGCGCTCCAGCGGCCGCTCCACCATGGTCAGATCGGCCGACATGCCGGGCTTGATCCAGCTCGCATAGGCCTGCGGCACCTGTACATAGACCCGCAAGCGGCTGGTCGCGCTGATATGAAACAGCTCCTGACCGGTCGCGCTACCTTCGGTGACCAGCGCCCCGACATCAATCTTGCGCGCGGTCACCACGCCCTCGAACGGCGCGCTAATGCGATTGAAGGCCTGCATCTGCTGCAGACGCTGCAGATTCTGCCGCGCCGACTCGCTCTGCGCCTTCTTCGCCTCGGCGTCGCCAACCGCATTGTCGACGTCCTGCTGGGCGACCAATCCGGTCTTGCGCAGGTCCTGATAGCGTTGCGCGGTGGTCTGCGACAGCCGATTATTGGCTTCGGCGGTCGCAAGGTCGGCCTTGGCCTGGCGATATTGCGCATCCACCTCCGGCGTCTCGATTTCCGCCAGCAGTTCGCCGGCTTTCACGTGCTTGCCGATGTCGGCGTACCAGCGCTTCAGGTAGCCATTGGTGCGCGCGTAGATAGGCGCATCGGTGAAGGCCTGCACATCGCCCGGCAGCACCAGCTCATCGCCGACGTCGCTGTGCTTGGGCAAGGTGACGATCACGGTCGGCACCGCGGCGGCCTGCGCCTCCTGCTTGAGCGCGGCGCGCGTCTGCACGCGGGTGAAAATGCCCCAGCCGGCGATGATGATGGCTGCCACCAGCACATAGAGGGCGAAGCGGCTGAGTCGTCGCAATGCAGCCTTGGCTTCCGGCGGTTCGCTCATGTATTCCTGAACCTGCCGTGCACCACGGCAAATACCACCGGCACGAACAGCAGCGTCGCAAACGTGGCGAACAGCAGCCCGCCGATCACCGCGCGGCCCAGCGGCGCGTTCTGCTCGCCGCCTTCGCCCAGTCCCAGGGACATCGGCAGCATGCCGATCATCATCGCCAGCGCGGTCATCAGCACCGGCCGGAAGCGCACGAAGCCGGCCTCGAGCGCGGCCGCCAGCGCGCTCAGCCCCGCGTCCATGCGTTCGCGCGCAAAGCTCACGATCAGGATGCTGTTGGCGGTGGCCACGCCCAGGCACATGATAGCGCCGATCAGGGCCGGTACGCTGATCGTGGTATGCGTGATGAACAGCATCCACACCATGCCCGCCAGCGCCGCCGGCAGCGCGCTGATGATGATCAGCGGATCGAGCCAGCTCTGGAAGTTGACCACGATCAGCAGGTAGATCAGCACGACGGCGCCGATCATACCGAAGGCGAGGCCGCTGAAGGAGGTGCGCATGGTCTCGATCTGTCCGCGGATCATCAGCTCGCTGCCGCGCGGCAGCTCGGGGCGGGCAGCGTCGAGCGCGCTGCGCACCGCGGTAGCCACGGTACCCAGGTCGGTGCCGTCCACCGAGCCGTAGATGTCGATCACCGGGCGCGCATTGTAGTGGCTCACGACCGCCGGACCGACGCCGCGGCTGATGCTGGCAAGATTGGCCAGCAACTGCTGCGGCCCGCCGTTGCCGCTGGTGATCGGGGTCGATGACAGGTCCTGCAGCGAGGTCAGGCGGTATTGCGGCGCCTGCGTGGTGACGCTGTACTGGATGCCGCTCTTGGGATCAACCCAGAACGTCGGTGCGGTCTGCTGGCTGCCCGAGAGCGAGATCAGCACGTCGTTGGCCACCTGCTGCTGGTTCAGGCCTACCTGCGAGGCATTGGTGCGGTCGACCACCACGTTGAACTGTGGATAGTCAAAAGCCTGCTGGATACGCAGGTCCACCGCCCCGGGAATGGTCTTGAGCGTGGCCAGCAGCTTGTTGGCAAAGCTGCGGTTGGCCTCGACATTCAGACCCACCACCTGCACATCGAGCGGCGCGGGCAAGCCGAAATTGAGGATCTGATTGACGATGTCGGAGGGCAGGAACGCAAAGCTGATGCCGGCAAACTCAGCGCGCAGCCGCGCGCGCAGCATGCGCACGTACTCGGCCGTGGGGCGCGAGCGCCCGTCGCGCAGCGTGATCATGATGTCGGCGTCGCCCGGGCCGACCGGCGCCGAGGTGCTGTACGAGAGATTGATGCCGCTGTAGGGCACGCCGATGTTGTCGATCAGGCTGTCGAGATCGTGCGGCGGGATGATCTGGCTGATCCTGGCTTCCACCGCATCGCATAGCCGCGCGGTTTCCTCCAGCCGCGTGCCGCTGGGCGCGCGCAGGTGCAATCGCACCTGGCCGGCATCCACGGTCGGGAAAAAATCGCGCCCGAGCCACGGCAGCAGCAGGAACGCAGTGGCGCCGATCACCATGAAGGCCATCGTGAAGGCGAGGCTGTGCTGCAGCGCGTTGCCGAGCAGGGCGTGGTAGCCGTCGCGAAAGGCCGCAAAGCGGCGCTCGAATCCGCGCTGGAAGCGCTGGAAGACGTTGCTTGGGGCGGCCGCCAGGTGCTGCGGCACGTGCTTGTGCAGCCAGTACATCGCCAGCGTCGGCACCAGCGTTCGCGACAGCACGTAGGAGGCGATCATCGCGAATACCACCGCCTCGGCCAGCGGCACGAACAGAAAGCGCGACACGCCCGAGAGCAGGAACATCGGCACGAACACCACGCAGATGCACAGCGTGGACACCAGCGCCGGCACCGCGATCTGGTGCGCGCCGTCCAGGATCGCCGCCTCGACCTCCTTACCCTGCTCCAGGTGCCAGTTGATGTTCTCGATCGCCACCGTGGCGTCATCCACCAGGATCCCCACCGCCAGCGCCAGCCCGCCGAGCGTCATGATGTTGACGGTTTCCCCGATCGCCGACAGGCAGATGATCGAGGCCAGCACCGACAGCGGGATCGAGATGGTGATGATCAGCGTGCTGCGCCACGAACTCAGGAACAGCAGGATCATCAGGCCGGTCAATGCCGCCGCGATGATGCCCTCGCGCACCACGCCGTCGACCGCCGCGCGCACGAACAGCGACTGATCGCCGGTGACGGTGATACCGAAATCCGGCGGCAGCTGCCGGCGGATGCCCGGCAACAGGCGCTTGACCCCCTCGATAACGTCGAGCGTCGAGGCGCTGCCGGTCTTGAGTATCGACATCAGCACCGCGTGCCGGCCGGCCACGCGCACCAGGTTGGTCTGCGGCGCCGCGCCGTCATGCACCGTGGCGACGTCGCGCACGAATACCACAGTGCCGTTGACGGTGCGGATCGGTGCGTCATTCAGCTCCTCCACCTTGACCGGGCTGGAGTTGAGCTTGACGTTGTATTCGATGCCGCCGATTTTTTCCGTGCCCGCGGGGATGATCAGGTTCTGGTTGCCGATGGCGTTGCTGACGTCGGCTGCCGACAGACCCTTGGAGCGTAGCGCCTCCGGATCGATGTCCACTTGCACCTGGCGCTGTTTGCCGCCAAACGGAAACGGCAGCGACGCCCCCTGCACCGTCGCCAGACCCGGCCGGATCACCGCGTTGCCCAGGTCGAACAGGGTTGCCTCCGCCAGGGTCGGGCTCTGCAGCGCCAGCTGCATGATCGGCACGGTCGAGGCGTTATAAGCGAGGATGTAGGGCGGCGTGGCGCCGGGCGGCATCTGCTTCAGATTAGACTGCGACACCCCGGTGATCTGTGCATAGGACAGGTCCTCATTGACGTTGGGCTGGAAGAAGTACTTGATGACCCCAATGCCGGTCAGCGATTGCGACTCGGTGTGCTCGATGTCATTGACGGTGGTCTGGGCGTTGCGCTCGGCCGTGGCGATAATGCGATTGGCCATGTCCTCGGGCGGCAGACCGGTGTAATACCAGATGCTGCCGACGACCGGAATGTTGATCGCCGGGAAGATGTCGGTAGGGGTGCGCACGATGGTGAACGCGCCCAGCAGCACTATAACCACCGCCAGCACGATGAACGTGTAGGGTCGTTGCAGCGCAAGTCTTACGATCCACATCGATTGGGCGTCCCGATCCTGAGGTTAAGGTACATTAACGTTCGGCTCGCCCGAGGGGCGTAGCCGCATGCGATCGACCAGTCACGTACGCACTCGCGTCACCGTCAGCATCGACTGACAACGTCACAATCATGTGGCGGAGAGGGTGGGATTCGAACCCACGTGCCGGAATTACCCGACCATCCGATTTCGAGTCGGCGCCGTTATGACCGCTTCGGTACCTCTCCCTGGATAGCCTGCTATTCTAACGTAATGATGGACCTCATGAGACCAAAGCTTTATAGCCCACGCCACCCCGACCGGCGCGGCATGGCCATGCGGCTCGGCGCCGCGCTGGCAGCTGCGCTGCTGCTGGCCGCCTGCGCGCATCCGCAGAGCGCGCTGCAGCGCATTCGCAGCCGCGGCGAACTGCGGGTGGTCACGCTCAATGACCCGACCAGCTACTACCTTGGCGCGCAGGGGCCGCAGGGCTTTGAATACCGACTCGCCAGCGCATTCGCGCGCCAGTTGCAGGTGCGGCTGGTGATCGAGCCGCTGCCGGACGAGGCGGCGATGCGTGCCGCGCTGGCTGCCGGCAGTGCCGACATCGCCGCAGCCCAGATCAGCCCGCAGGGTCAGTGGCTGCAGGCCGGCGTATTGACCGACAGCTACGATGAGATTCCCCAGCTGGTGGTGCAGGGCCATGGTAAATCGCATGCCCACGAGCTCGGCGACCTGGCGATGCTTGCCGCGGGGGATGCCGACTATGCGATTGTGGACGCGAATGAATTCGAATTCGCGCGTCATCTGTATCCCGATGCCAGCATCGCCTTCACGCTGCCGGACACGCGGCCGCTGAAGTGGGTGGTGCGCGCCGGCGCCGTGGACCTGGCCCAGGCGGCGAACGGATTTTTCATCAGCGCCAGGGCGTCGGGCGAGTTCGCGCGCATCGAGCAGGACGCGCACGCCGAGTCGAGCGGCTTTGACTATGAGGACGCCCACCGCTTCCAGGCCGACATCGCCACGCGCCTGCCGCAGCTGCAGTCCATGTTCGAGGAGGCGGCGCAGACCACCGGGCTCGACTGGCGGCTGCTGGCAGCGGTTGGCTACCAGGAATCGAAATGGCAGCCGCACGCGGTCTCGGCCGACGGCGCGCTGGGCATCATGATGCTCACGCCCGACGCCGCCAGCACGGTGGGCGTCACGGACCGCTCCGATCAGTGGCAGAACATCCTCGGCGGCGCCAGGTACCTGGCGCAGGTCATCGACACCATTCCCAATCGCATCGGCGAGCCGGACCGCACCTGGCTGGCGCTCGCCGCCTACAACGTCGGCTACGGGCACCTGGAAGACGCGCGTGTCCTGGCACAGATGCACGGCAAGGACCCCGACTCGTGGAACGACGTACGTACACAGCTGCCGCTGCTCGCGGATGAACAATGGTCCGCGCGCGTCAAGCGCGGCTACGCCCGCGGCCGGGAGCCGGCCAGGTTCGTCGAGCAGGTGCGCCAGTACCTGGCGGTACTCGAATGGAACGGTACCGATACACTGGCGCGATTGCATCAGCCCGCGGCGTCGCCGCTGGCGCCGTCATCCGCCGAGGTCGCGAACCGCCTGTAAGTTACGGCCGCCGCTGCTCGAAGAAGTCGCGCAGCAGCGCGCCGCACTGATCCGCCAGCACGCCGCCGAACACCTCGACCCGATGATTCAGGCCGGCGAGCTTGAACGCGTCCACCACACTGCCGGCCCCGCCCGCCTGGGGATCGAAGGCGCCGAACACGACGCGTCGTACACGCGCGTGCACGATCGCCGCCGCGCACATCAGGCACGGCTCGAGCGTCACATACAGCGTGGTGTCGATCAGCCGGTAGCTTCCGAGCGCGCGTGCCGCGGCGCGCAGCGCCTCGATTTCAGCGTGCGCGGTCGGATCGCAGGCGCCGATCGGCCGATTCGCGCCGCTGGCGATGACCGCCCGGTCGCGCACCAGGAGCGCGCCCACCGGAACCTCCCCGGCGGCCTGCGCCGCGCGCGCCAGCTCCAGCGCGCGCTGCATGTAGTCGAGGTCCCCGGGCACGCGCTGCGTCAACGCGCCACGCCCTCAGGCCGCGCTCTGTGCGGCGGGCCCCGGGGGCACACGCAGGGTGTGCGCGGCGGCGTCCCAATGCCCATGCTGCCACATCGCCGCACTGGCGGCGGCGGGCACCGGCTGGCTGATCAGGTAGCCCTGCGCCTCGGCGCAGCGCCAGCGGCACAGCGCATCCCACTGGGCGGCCGAGGCGACGCCTTCGGCAATCACCTTGAGCCCGAGCGAACGGCCGATACCCACGATATTGAACGCCAGGCTGCTCTCGGTCTGCTCCTCGCCGATGCCGGTGATGAAGCTGCGATCGATCTTGAGGATATCCAGCGGCAGCCGGCGCAGGTAGGACAGCGATGAGTAGCCGGTGCCGAAGTCATCCAGCGCTATCTGGCAGCCAAGGCGGCGAATCTCGGCCAGCAGTTTCATCGCCGACTCGGCATCATCGATCAGGCAGCTCTCGGTCAGCTCGACCTGCAGGAACAGCGGCTCGATGATGTGGCGTGTGCAGGCGCCGCGGATGCTGGATACCACATCGCCGGTGACCATCTGCTGCGGCGAGACATTGACCGCCACCTGCACCAGCCCAAGGCCGTCGGAGCGCCACTGGGCAATCTGTTCGGCCGCCTTCTCGATCACCCAGTCGCCGAGCTGCGCAATCAGGCCGGTGCGCTCGGCGATCGGGATGAATATCGCCGGCGGCACGAACATGCCCTTTTTGTGCTGCCAGCGCAGCAGCGCCTCGAAGCCGACGATCCGGCCGTCGGGGATTGACAGCTTCGGCTGATAGTGCAGCTGCAGCTGCGAGCGCTCGATCGCATGGTGCAGCTCGTATTCAAGCCGCGCCTGTTCACGGGCGCGCACCACCGCCGCCATGATGGTGCCCGGGCCGCCGTCATCGCTCATCGAGAAATAATCGCACGCCAGGCTGGCCGCCTTGAGAATCACATCCGGGCTGGATCCGTCCTTGGGCCAGGTCGCCATACCGATGCGCGTGTTGATGAGCTTGAGGCGCTCATCGGCGCCGATGGCGCTGCGCGTGGCTTCCAGCAGCCGGCTCAACGGCGCCACCATGCTCTGGTCGTCGGTCATGTCCGGGATCAGCACCACGAACTCGCCGCCGGCCAGCCGCGCCAGCACCTGCTCCTTGTTCGGGTTGATGCGGACCACGCCCGGCACGTTGCGCAGGCTGGCTTCGATGGCCTCGGCGAACTTGCGCAGCAGCGCACCACCGGTTTCGTATCCGTGCTGGCGATAGAAGTCCGCCAGGCCCTGCAGCCGCAGCAGCAGGATCGTGCCTTTCTTGTAATCCTGACCGATGCGGATCAACGATTGCAGCACGCGATCCCCATGACGCAGGCCGAGTGTGGTGTCGAGCAGGCGGTTGGCCGCATCGGCAGTGGATCTGGATTCCACCGGCGTGACGTCCTGGATCACCAGATCGAGCCGCCGCGGCGGGCTGCCCGGACTGCCGTTGGTGGGATGACCAGTCACGCGCACCCGGCGCTTGTGCAGGCGATCCACCCGCACGTCGTACTCGGCCTCAAAGCCCATGCCCGACTCGAACGCGCCGCTGACGGTGTCGAGTACCCGCTGGCGGTCCGGCTCGTCGCAGTGATTGAATAGTTTCTGCCACTGTATCGGCTGCAGTCGGTCGCGGCGGCTGGCGGCGCCGTCGGAACCAGGCAACGCCAGCAGTGCGGCGAGCGTATCGTTTACGTGGCAGCTCTGGCTCTCGGTGTCGATGGTCACCAGTTCGACGCGGCTCAGCTGCAGCAGAGTGCCGAGGGCGGACTGGTCGCGCCGCAGTGCGGCCAGCAGCAGCAGTTGCTCGAGCCGATCGACGATGAGTTCCCAGTCGAATGGGGCGACGAATTGCGACGCCAGGTTGGCTGGATTACCGGCCAGCGGCTTGCCGCTGAGCAGCACCATCGCCGGCGGATTGCTGGTCGCAGCCTCGAACAGCCGCGTGCACAGTGCCGAGGCGTCCTGCGCCGACCCTTCCGCCACCACCAGCACCACGGCTGGAAAGCCGTTGGCGATGGACGCGACCGCCGCCCCGGCCTCCTTGACCTGCAGCAGTGGATAGGCCAGCCGTCCAAGCGACTTCTTGGCGGCGCGCGCATCTGCGGCCCCGGCCGGATCCAGTATCAACAGCGGCGGTTTCTCGCCTGCGATCAACATTCTTTGCGACCCCTGAAACGGTCGGTACCAGGTTGCCGTAGCAGCCACGCAGATGTATACGCGCTACCGCGGCCAGGGGCTGTTATCTGTATCCCGGAAATGCCGCGATTGCCGATCGTCCGACACTGCTCCGGCGCTGCAACGCCCCGGAGTTCTAAAGTTCGCCACGGCGTTGCCGATAACGCCATCCCGGAATAATAGTGAGCGCTTTCAGGCATATGCATCGGCGGCAGTCCTCCGACCGGTTCACGGTTCCGCGCTGCCGGCCGGCGCGCCCTGTTGGCCGACAGGCCCGCAGGCAGACTACTCGCGCCCCGGCCAGCCACCGGACTGCTGCTGGCAGAAATCCTGAAGCCGCCCGCACTCCCAGCGATCCATCAACCGCCCGCCGGGCTGTCTGGGTGATGCTAAATGCTTGACTTCCTCCCCTTGCTTGGCCTGACGGCCACCGCTGTCGCGGGAAGCGAGGGGATTCCTACGGAGCTCAGGCGGCGATCGCATGAGTCTCTTCGACGGGTTCCTGCTTCTTCGAGGCCGGTTTCGTCCTGCGCTTGCGCGCAAGGCCAGCGCCTTCCCCTCCACAGGCTGACAAGCGCAGTCCGCGCTCCAGAATGTTGATTGCGCCGACGACGTCGGCGTGATGCTCATAGCCACACTCGACGCAGTGAAACTGCACCTGGCTGCGTCGGTTCTCGGCTGAGACGTGCTGACAGGCCGGGCAGGCCTGGCTGGTGTGATGGGGTGGCACGGTGATGAGCCGTCCCCCGTTCCAAGTCAGCTTGTACTCGAGCTGTCGGCGGAACTCGTACCACCCCTGATCCAGGATGGACTTGTTCAGCCCCGACTTGGCGGCGACGTGTCTACCCGGAGCTGCGGCGCTGCCACGGGCCGATTGGCTCATATGGCGTACCTGCAGATCCTCGATGCACACGATCGCGTGGGTTTTGCTGATCGTGGTCGTCGCCTTGTGCAGGAAGTCCTTGCGCACGTTGCCGATGCGGCTGTGAATCTTCTGAACTCTCCTCCTGGCTTTGAACCAGTTCCGGCTGAACTTCACCTTGCGACTCATCCTCCTCTGGAGCGTCTTAAGTCGCGCCTCGTGCTTCCTGAAGCTGTTGAGTGGGGCCAGGAACGAGGCATCACTGAAGGTA
>Ga0302324_100018537_pt1 | contig 13707 bp, 20 predicted proteins | sample Palsa_T0_1_FD_201949 | JGI IMG/M metagenome (GOLD analysis project Ga0302324, IMG submission 201949) | Peat permafrost microbial communities from Stordalen Mire near Abisko, Sweden - Palsa_T0_1 | ecosystem: Environmental > Terrestrial > Soil > Palsa > Peat permafrost | place: Sweden: Abisko...
GGGGCCCCCCGGGTGGGGGGGTCGGGGGGGTGGGGGGGGGTTTGGTGGGGGGGGGGCCCCCCCCCCACCGGGGGGGGCCCCACCAGACGCTGGTAGATGAACTGATCAGCTGTTCCAGTACATGAGGTTGAAGTCTGTCTTTGGCAGCATCGTGTCCGCGGATTGGTTGAATACGTTCCATTGCGATGGGAAGTAGGACACGCCGGTCTGGCTGGTGTCGTAGACACAGCCGCAGACACCCTTCGGATTCCAGATCGGGGTATCCAAGATGAACGCGTTGGAATCCCCCGCCGTAGCGCTGGTCCCATTGAGGCTGACCGCACCACCGCCGGCGGCCGCAATGTTGGTCTTGGTGCCGTCGAGTGTCTTCGTCTTGCCGCCATCGGCAGGACCGACCAGCACGTTGTACTTGGTTCCGACCACCATCGTGGCATTGCCCTCGTTGAACACGCCCCACTCCGGCGAGTCGTAATACACTCCAGCGACGTTGTCGTTGTAGGCGCCGTTGTATACCTGGGTTGCCTGCAGGACGGCGTCGGGAGTGTTGTTGGTGGCGGTGCTGTCGACGAGAACGCCGTCACCGCCGCTGTTCGACCCGGACGCGGTGACTGTGAAAGCGTCAGATGTGGCTGCTGGGACTACGAACACGTTGAACGAAGTGCCTGCAGGCATAGTGGTGCTGTTTTCGTTGAAGACGCCCCACTCACCGGACGTACCGGCGGACGAGTCATAATAGACGCCGATCGGCGAGTTGTCGTAGCCGCCGTTCACCCCGCCCGGATCGAAATTGGGGGTCACGAACAACAGGGCCCCAGGTTCGCCGTCGGTGGCAAGGTTGTTGATCAGAGTCGCGTTGCCCGAGGTGTTCGAACTGGTTGCCGTCCAGATGAAATGGGACGCTTGAGTGTCGGCATGGGCTATGCCCGGCGCTACGAGCATCCCGGCCGCCATGGCGGCGCCAGTGAAGCTTGATAGGGCCAGGCCACGCATGCCCCGCCTCGTCTTGAAGTTGATCATGGATCCTCCCGTGGAGTGATTGCTGGTCAGCCACTCGGCCAACGGGTTTCATCATCCCTGGGGGCTCCCGTGCTGGCATGAGTAGCGACTACTCAAAAAAGTGCGCAAAGCGCTCATCCGGACTACATATACCAAGGAGGCCGACGGTAGCTTCTTCCGAGTGCGCACGGATCGAACAACCGAGCTGGAAGCCTTGCCCGCCTGGTCGCTGGCTGGCAGGCGCGAGCTGAGCAATAGTCATCGCGTCCCAGCCAGGGCCGCGATCGTGCTGTGCCGTGGCCACCGAGCCCGGGTCCAGCGAGACGAGCGCAGCACTTCGAGGGAGTGAGTGGTAAGACGTACCATGGCCAGCACCTCAAACGGCGACGTGTCGCTCTACTACGAAACTTTCGGTGCCGACGCTCATCCGGCCCTGTTGCTGGTCAACGGGCTCGGGAGTCAGTGCATCAACTTCAAGGTCGAGTTCTGCGAACGTTTCGCCGCCCAGGGCTTTCGCGTCGTCCGGTTCGACAACCGCGACGTTGGGCTGTCGAGCCACCTGAAGGGCGGTCCCCGGTACACCGTTGACGACATGGCTGACGACGGATTCGCGGTGCTCGATGCCGTCGGTGCACCCAGCGCCCACATCGCCGGCTGGTCGATGGGCGGCATGATCGTCCAAGCCATGGCGATCCGGCACCCGGAGCGGGTGCTGTCGATGACCTCGGTCATGTCGGCGCCGGGCGCAATCCAGGGTGAGCGTGCCCCCGACGTGACCGCGGCCTTCACAGCTCCGGCTGCCAGGACTCGCGACGAGGCGGCCGAACGGCACCTTGCGGGGCTGCGCGCCTGGGGTAGTCCCGCCTGCTACGACGTGGCGCGCATCACCGCCGACGCTCACGCCGCCTACGACCGTTGCTGGGATCCGGAGGGCAGAGCTCGACAGGCAATGGCCGTCGGCACATCACCGTCGCGGGTCCAAGCGCTCGGCAGGTTGAGCGTTCCGACGTTGGTCGTGCACGGCGACGCCGACCGTCTCGTCCCCCTCGACGACGGCCGCGCTACGGCCGCAGCCATCCCGCGTGCACGCCTCGAGATCGTCGAAGGAATGGGCCACGACTACCCCCCTCAGTACTGGGACCGGATGGTCGAGCTCATCAGCACCCACGCGACAGCCGCCGCCACCACCTGAGCGCCGCGTGGCGAGGATCAGCCCTGGGCCACGACGCGGGTCGGGCGCAGCGTGACCGCCACCCGGTCCTCGGTTGGGCCGGCGAAGGACGCCAGATCGGTGTTGTACGCGTCGAGGACCCGCTCCAGCGTGGAGAGCTCGGGATCGGGCTCGATCGTGACGTCGGCGCGGACCTCGAGCGTCCGGTAGGGGTTCCGCGGGTCGATCACGAACAGGGTCGCCTGGGGACAGGCCCGGAGGTTCTTCAGCTTCTGGCGGGCCTCGGTGAGGGAGGTGACCACCGTGTCGCCGTCGAGGATCACCCAGATCGCGGTGACTTGGGGGTGACCGGTCGGTCCGATGGTGGCCAACGCCACCGGGATCGGGGCTTCGAGCAGGTCACGGTGCGTTGTCGGGATCGTTGTACCGGCCACTGCGGGTCAGCTTACAGCTCGCGAGGGCGCGACGGACTTTTCGATTGATCGGCGCGTGACTCCAATCATTGGTGAGCATTCGGCGCAGGACGACCAATGTTGCTCGTCCAGATCATGACCTTTTGGTCGGTCGAGCCCTCCGTCATTTCTCAACGTCGCCGGCACCGGGCACATGGTGGCCGGCGATCGCAACGACCTGTTCAACTATCCGATCGCAGGCTTCCTCAGGCGGACTGCTGGGTAGGGAACCTGAGGCTGACGCCGCCCGCCGGTCTCCAAATCAGCGGCCAAGACCGGCTAGTGGCTATCCCCAAATCAGCGGCCAAGACCGGCTAGTGGCTATCCCCAAATCAGCGGCGCTCGGATCTGGTGCGTGCCGACGGTCGGGCAGCTGCTGGTCGCGGCGGGTCGAGTCAGCGACGACTGCGTGACGCTGCGTGGCCCATCGGTAGTCGGGCCCGGGGAGCGCGGATTCCGGTGAGGACACGACCCGGCCCGAGCAGGCGGCGCATCGTTGTGAGGGCGTGTTCGGTGTAGCATGCCGGTTTGACACGGGGGTGATCGCCCGTACCGTGTTGGATTCTGCCGTCAGCTTCGGCACCCTCCGGGAGCGTTGCTCCGGACCCTGGTAGCGCATTCAGCGTCTGCGTTTGCCGATCAGGGAGGCTGCAGTGAGTCTTACGGTTACCCGGCTCGCGGTGTGGACGCGCCCTTTTCCCGCACCGCCAGATCGCCCCGACAGTCCAAAACACGACAGCCAAGCACACCGTAGCGGCACCTCGTCCGCCGATCTGGCCGAGACTGTCGCGTTCATGAGGACGCCACAGGCGTCTTGCAGGCCGGCTCCGTTGAACGTCAGTGGAACCGCCGCGAGGCCGCGTCTCGCGGCCCGCACCACCAGAAAGAAGAGAGCACCATGGGAATCGTCGTAAGCATGCTGTTGATCGCGGTCGGCGCAATCATGCGCTTCGCCGTGACCGTCCAAGGCCACGGCTTCAACGTCCGCACCACCGGCGTGATCCTGATCATCATCGGTATCATCGGCGCCATCCTGTCCATCCTGTACTGGGCCAGCTGGGGCGGATTCCGCCACAACGCGGTTGGTCGGCGCACGACCGTCGTCAGCACCCAGGCGCCCGTCGCGACCGTCGTCAGCACCCAGGGGCCCGTGGCTAACGGCGAACGGCCCGTCGTAGGCCAGCGCCAAGTCCAGTAGCCGCACCATCTCAAAACGGCGCTCAGCGTCGACGACCCTCATGTCTCTGAAATCAAATCCGAGGTCCCTGTTCCTCGCCGCGCTCATCACCGGCGCGGTCGGGCTACTCGGAGTGAAAATGCTCCTGGGCGGCATGGCCAGAGCTCGCCGCCGCCGCCTAGCCCTGGCCGAGTCTCGGGGTGCCTCCCAAGACCTGCAGACCGACCGCGACCGACTGGCGGCAGAGAGTCTCGCTGTGGACGACCAACTCGGCGACGAGCTTGGGGGCGAAGCGTTGCCCTGTTGCCGAGCGTTTCACGCTCGAGTCGGTGCGGGCCCAACCCTGAGCTTCAATAGCTGTAGGAACTTCGCTACTTGAGGATGTTGACGGCGCGGGCGACCACGAATGCGACAGTCAATAGGGCCACGGCCGACTGGAGCAGCATGAGCATTTTTGCCCACCGTGATAGCGGCATGGTGTCGGTGGGGCTGAAAGCGGCGGCATTGGTGAACGACACGTAGAGGTAGTCGATGAAGTTGGGGGTCCAGTCAGGCGGGGCGAGCTCGGCGGACGACCAGGCATTGGCGAGCGAGATGAGGGCGATGAGCGAGACGCTCGCGGCCCGCAGCGTCGTCGAGGTCCGGTTGATCCGTCTCGGGTTGGCCACGATGAGCCCCACCAGGAGAAGCCCTTCGAGTGAGGGCAGCAGCCACGTGGGACGGATTGCGAGGTGCTTGGGCAAGACCAACTGCAAGGCGATCGCCAAAGCCACCGCGGCCGCGACCGGGAGCCGGTGCTCGCCATCGGTGGCGCGCCGCCGCTTTGTCGCTTTAGCACTGCAGGTGGGTTCCCGTGCAGCGCAAGGAGTAACCTCGCTGAAAACGAGCTACGACCGACCTGACAATGGGTGGGGCGGAGGGTGGCCGGTAAGGGGCAAAGATGCGGATCTCGAAAGCAGTTGCTGCCGCACTGGTGGTGGGTTCGTCGCTGCTTCTGGTGCAGACCCCGGCCGGAGCGGCCACGCCGGCCACCACGACTTCGGGCACCCTCAACTCCGTGGCCTGCACCAGTTCGACATCGTGCGAGGCGGTCGGCTCCGAAGGAACGTCGGGGGACACCCTCGCGGAGTACTGGAACGGCACCACCTGGACGGTCCAATCGACGCCGAACCCGGCAGGTGGATCCAACATCACGCTGGCCGGAGTGGCCTGCGGCTCAGCCAATGCCTGCGTCGCGGTCGGCGGCTACTACAACGGTCACGGCGATACTTTCCTGGCCGAGAGCTGGGACGGGAGCACATGGTCCATCCAGACCGTCCCCCTTCCCGCCGGCGGCCTGGGCGGGAGCCTGGACAGCGTGTCGTGCAGTTCGCCGACGTTATGCACCACCGTCGGGGACTACGCCGACAGCGCGAATACAAACATGCCGTTCGCGGCGAGCTGGAACGGCAGCAGCTTTTCCGTCGAGTCGGTTCCTTTCCCCGCGGATGGCTCACTCGGCACCTTTGACGCCGTGTCGTGCAGCCCCTCGCCCAGCATGGATTGTGAAGCGGAGGGCTGGTATTTCATCAGCGGTGAAAACGAGATCGCCACGACCCTGGCGGAGGGCTGGAACAGCACCGCCTGGTCGATACAGAGCACCCCCACCCCCGATGGCGCCCAAGGCGGGGCCTACCCCATGAGCCTGTCCTGCCACAAGGCCACCTCGTGCGTGTCGGTCGGGGAAGGCACCAACAGCGAGGGAGGGCTGAGCGTCGGTTGGGCCCAGGTGTGGAACGGCACCTCGTGGTCCGACCTGGCCACGACTGCGCCGGCGGGTGCTACCGGCAGCGTGCTTAGCGCGATCTCCTGCAGCGCCGCTCCCAGTACCAAATGCACCGCCGTCGGCTACTACAGCAACGGCTCGACCTTCGTCGGCTACGCCCAGCGGAATAGCGGATCCAAGGTCTCTATACAAAAGACCAAGGAACCGGCCGGTTCCACCTACGGCCTCCTCAACGGGGTGTCCTGCAGCTCGCCCCCTGCGACGTGCTCCGCGGTCGGCACGGTCACCAACAAAGCAGGCGTGGCCGTCACGCTGGCCAACGGTTGGAACGGTAAGACGTGGTCGCTGCAGAAAACCCCCAATCCGTAGGGGATCCCGGGCGGATTCACTCGCAAGATAGGCGCCGCACAAGATCATCTCGGGGTTCCGGTGCCCTTGCCGTCGCTGATGGAGAAGATCGGCAATCGTTTTCCTCGGGAGGTGAACGCCTTCGCGGCCGAGAAGCACATCCCGGTCCTGGCGTTGAAGAAGCCGGATCGCTCCCGCTGGGATGACCGCAAACTCGACTATGTCCGCCCTTGTCTCACCGCGGCCGAAGAGCAAGGCCGCAGCGCCGTGGTGGCCATCGTGGCTGCTCATGGATGCACTTCGATGCGGTCGGACCGAGCCCCCCTTTTGCAAGTTCGGCGGGCGCGCAAAGACGGAAAGCGGCGTTGGATGACGACGACGGGCCCCGACTTCGGGGGATGGGGTCAAAGGGCACCTCGCCGTGATCCCATCCAACCGAGAAGCGGGTGTCGGGCTGTCATGGGCCGGGCGCTTGTCGTTATGGGGCGGTTCCGCCTTGCTTCTGACGGGGCTACGGCGGGCCGATCCAACGCTCACTACCCGCTAGCCCGTCGGGGTGATCGTGCATCACCTTCTCTATCGCGCCAGCCAGCATTGCAACGGCGGCGCGTGTCCGTGTCCGCTTCGAGGGGAGCAGGATCAGACCCGCATGCGTTCTTCCCTGTGCCAGCCGTTCGGCGGCAAGAGGACGGAAGTCCTTGACGTTGTTGGTGATCACAGCGCGTCCCTCAGTTAGTGCGACCTCCAGGACGACCCTGTCGCTGCTTCCGGGAAGGTCGTTCCGCTCGGCGACGGCGCCCACGTCGTATCCAGCCTGGCGTAAGAGCAGGGCGATCCGGGGCGAGAGTTGTTCGTCAACCAGCGCCTTCACACTTGTAGCGCCCGTTCGCCGGCCTCAGCTGCAGTCCGGCCCCTTTCGTACTCGGACTCGTTGCGTTCGATCTGCTCATCGATTTCGTCGCGGTACTCGCCGTAGTAAGCCACGGCGGCTTCAACGAGCCCGGCTGCGATCTGTAAGTACTCCGCGGCATCTGCGAGCGAGCCGTTGTTGTCCTGCACCGTGGCGATGACTTCCCAGACATCGAGCCCCCGCCCGACCAGGCTGGGCCGACGACCACTCGGACCATCGAGAAACTGGATTAATGGATGCGCGTCGTGACGCAGGCCCTCTTCGACGTAGCGCTGTGCCAGGGTGCGCTCTGCCACACCGGCACCACGGGCCCTTTCAGCAAGTCGCTGCTTCGTGCCTGCTGCCAGTCGCAAAGTGTAGTGATCGGCCATGAACGAAGAGTACCACGAAGTGCCACATCGTGACACGGACCCGACATGGCACACTCTAGGCCTCCTCGTCCTGCTCCCACGGCCGGCGGTCGGGACCGCTCTTTCACGATGAGTGGTCGAGGGTTAGGAGGCGGGTCGCCGGCTAGCGACGAAGGCGACCACGACGTAGGCGGCCTCGAGACGAGCGATCAACGCCCGTAGGTGGCTGTTCTCGGTGACGAGCCTGGTGTTGTCGGCTGCGAGGGTGGCGTTCTCGGGCCACCAGTCGGACGCACCCAGCGAGCAGCTCCTCGCTTCGGTCCACACCAGCCACACCATCATTCACACTCGCCCCGCGCTCAGTGGTGGACTATCGCGCGTTCGCGGGCAGACCGCCTGCACCGTTACCAATAGGGGATGCCCCCCATATGCAGCTGGGGGGTTTCGGGGAACCCGGCTCCGCTGTCTACTTGAACCAATCCCCGTCCCTCGAAGGGGCCCGAAACGATGAGCACCCCTTGCCCCCTCCCCCTACTCGAGCAGTCAACCGAAACGAGCGCCGACAGGCCATCCCTAGCGGAGTGGCTGGACCACTGCGAGGCCGATCTGGTCCACCCCGGTGCCGTCCGCGAACGGCTGCGGCGCCACGGCTGGGACGAGTTGCGGGCCACGGCCATCTGCGACGAGTACCGCACGCGGTTCAACGAGCACGTCCTCGGCTACGGCGCCCTCCTCGTCACCACCGGAGTCGCCGCCCTTGCCGCGGGGACCGCTGGTCACACCCTCACCGCTGGTTTGACCAAGGTGGTGAACAGAGGCGAGCTGGCCATCTGGCTGACAATCCTGGTGTGTGTGCTGCCTTTCGCCATCTGGGCTCACTGGTGGGCGGCGAAAGTTGACCGGGACGACCCGGTCGCCGTCTGGTCGCGACCCCGGATGCAGCTGAGCCTGATTCTCCTCTGGGCCTGCGGAATCGTGGGCGGGATGCGCGTGATGATCTACGTCGCCCAGCTGATTGGCGCGGCGATCGGGGCGCCTTGGGCGGCTCGAGACTCGCTGCTCGGCGGCGCCATCAACGTCGCCATCGCTGTCGGCATCTCTCTGCCTCTCGGCATGTGGTCGTTCCGGTTCCTTCATCGCTTTGACGACGAAGACCCCACATCCCCGCCGAGTCTGCGCAGCCGCCAAGCATCACCCCGCCCCCATTCTTGATCGGGCAAGGTGGAGCGGTGGAAAGAGGGTTCCTAATCGGCGCCGCATACCTTCGGTGGGCGTCGTGGATCTGGTTGACCGCGATCGCTCTGGCCAACCTGCACCGAGACCACGACGTCGTCCTGGCCATCGCCGCCATCGCCGTCACCGGCGTGGTGACGGTGGCGGCCACGATGGCCCTACGTGCCGGATATGAGACGGCTCTGCGGCCCCCGATGGTCCTGGCCGAAGTCGTCACCGCAGCCGGAGTCCTGCTGGCTGACGGATGGGTGCGACAGGGCCGCCTGACCGGCCAAACCCTTTCGGGCAGTTGGCCGATCCCCTCCATCCTGGTCGCCGCGTTGGCCGACGGCCTGGTCTGGGGGCTCGGTACGGCCGTCGTGCTCGGCGGATCGAGGGCGGCGGCGGTGGCGATCAGCGGCTGGGCCCCGGGCCCACCCGCGTACGCCCTGCGATCGCGGCTCGGGCCAGCTCTGACCGGATAGTCGGGCGAGGATCCAACGCCCAGCTGAGGGCGTCGGTATCAACCACGACGTGGGTGGCCTGTCGGCGGGGGTTCACGCCTCGGCGATGATGGCGTGGAAGCTGTCCCAGTCCTCATCGCTGACATCAGCGATGGCGAACTCCTGGTCGCTCAGGCGGGATCGGAACTCCCAAAGGCGCGGGTCGTCCACCGCGAACAGGTGGAGGTGGCCCTCCTCGTCGTGGTGCTCAACCGAGGACATATCCAAGATGGTACCTACCAGGTGAGACGGACGGTCGCTGAGCCGCTGCAGGTGGCGCAGAACGCGCGTGCCGAAAAGTGGTTGCATGGGCAACGATCGATGCCGATTCGGCGATCGCGGGCGTGTCTTCGTCGAGGTGACGCTTGGCGATCGAAACGCAGAATGTTCAGGCAGCACGAGTTCATCTATGCCGAGGCCAACGTCGGCTCCCGCAGCTGCTACATCGACCTCGACCGCCCGGACGGCCGGCGGGACCTGGCGCAGCTCCTCTGCCGGGCCGACGTCGTCGTCAACAATCACCGTTCCGGTAGCCTCGGATCCCGTGGCCTCGACCCCCACGAGCTGGCCGAAGAGCGTCCCGGGCTGATCTATGTGTCAGTCACCTGCTACGGATCGGAAGGCCCCTGGGCCGGCCGGGGCGGGTTCGACATGAACGGGTCGGCGGCGTCGGGGCTGATGGTCGTGGAGGGCTCCGAGGCCGAGCCGAGACTGCCGGTCACCGGTCTCATCAACGACTACGTCACCGGCTACCTCGGTGCGCTCGGCGCCTTCGCCGGCCTGGTCAAGCGATCTGTCGAGGGCGGCTCCTGGCACGTCCAGGTCAACCTGGCCAGGAGCGCCATGTGGTGCAGCTCGCTGGGCACGGTCGACCCCGCCCAAGCCGGCAGCACCGATGAGCACCGCCTGCTCGAGCCGGTCGCCTACGATGCGCCCAGTCCGCTCGGTGAAGTGCACACGGTGGCGCCGCCAGTGGAGTTCTCCCACACCCGGCCGGCCTGGCCCGATCCGATCCTGGTCCCCCGCGGCTCCGGCCGACCCGAATGGAGCCGGTAGCGGCCGTGGCCGGTCCTCTCACTGCCCGAAAGCTGATGGCCCGGCGACGCACCCTGGTGATGCCCGCCATCGCCGCCGGCGTCGTCGTCGCCTTGATGACCCTGGTCTACTTCGGCTCCATCGTCGATCCCGCCGCCCACCTGCGCGGGCTGCCCGTGGCCATCGTCGACGAAGACCTAGGCGCCACCTCGGCCACCGGCCCGGTCGACATCGGCCGGGAAGTGACCGCCAGCCTGACCGGCAACACGGCCATCACATCCCGCTTGGCCCTGATCGTCCAGTCGCTTCCCGCCGCCGACGCCCGCATGGACCGAGGCGCCGCGTTCGCGACCGTCGTCATCCCTGCCGACTTCACGTCGTCCATCCTCGCTCTCACCCGGGCCGCGGACGTGTCGCCGCTCCCGGCCGTCGCCATCATGACCAACATCCGAGCCGGATCGATCGGGGTCAGCCTGGCCGAGGCCGTCCTCGAGCCCGCCCTCAGCTCCGTGTCGGCGAGCATCGGCAAGAGCCTGGAAGCCAAGGGGTCCTCGTCGAGCGCACCCACGGCCCTTCTGGCCCATCCTGTAGCCGTATCGGTTCAGACCTACCGGCCCGTGGCTTCCCACGCCGGACTGGGATTGAGCGCCTTCTACTTCGGCCTGCTCGTCATGATGTGCGGGTTCCTCACCGCCATCATCGTCAATACTTTTATCGACTCCGACCTCGGCTACGCAGTCAGCGAGTTCGGACCGCGCTGGCGCCAGCAACCTCCGCAACCCATCAGCCGCTGGCAGACACTGCTCACCAAGTGGCTGACTGCCCTGCCCGTCGCCCTGCTGACCAGCGGGCTGCTGATACTCGTCGCCGCCGGCATCTTAGGGATGGACGCCCCCGACTGGTTCGGGCTATGGATGTACGCCTGGTTCGCGGCAACCACCGTCGCGACCGGGACCCTCGTGTTCCTGGCCGCGCTCGGCAGCCTCGGCCAAATCCTGGCCCTCCTCGTCTTCGTCTACCTGGGCCTCGCTTCTTCGGGCGGAACGATCCCCCTGCAAGCCCTGGGCGGCTTCTTCCGGTTCGTGGCCAACTTCGAGCCGCTGCGCCAGATCGTCGGCGCGGTGCGGGCCATCTTGTACTTCAACGCCGCCGGTGACGCTGGCCTCGACCGAGGCCTGGTCCTCACCACCGCCGGATTCGTTCTATGGATCGTGGTCGGCGCCGCCGTGGCTCTGTATTACGACAAGAGAGGCCTCGACCGCATGCCCGACCCTCACCCGGGCTGAGGGTCCCACCGACCGCTGCGAGCGCCGTCGCCCCAGAAGACGCGCGTCCAGGCATCCGCCACTCACCCACATCGGTCTTGTGCGCCAATCGCCGGGATGGTGGGTTCCGGGCCGGGGCGGGCCTCTTCTCGACACCGTTGGCCGGCGGCGGATGTCGTATGCGGGGGACCACGGACGAATGTCCGTTCGCCGTCAACGGACAATTTCGACGAGGAAAACCCATGCATTGACCGAGGTCCCGACGAAGGTCAACACGGTGCCGGACAGGATCCAGTACAACCCACCCCCTGAGCCGGCAAGCAGGCTGCAGCCTCCTCCCACGAAGGCAAGTGCGGGGAACAGGAGAATCGGCAAGTTCCCGAGCGTCCAGATGAGTGGATCTCCCTGACTCCGCTTCCCCAACGAAACCCAGATGGCCTGAGTCGCAACGACGGCACCGGTCGCCAGGATCTCCACTCCGAGAGTTCGATTGGACTGACCGGGCGCCAGGCCGAAACTTCCTACCACCAAGACGCTCAGCAACGTCCCGAGGGTCCCGGCCGCCCTTCCGGGCAAGTGGCGGTGCTCAAGGATGAGCTTGAGGTTGATTGAGATGGCTACGAAGAGCAGCCCAAGAAGAGCCGCCGAAGCCCCCACGGCGGCAGCGAAGAACTCATGCCAATCGGCCGGCGCGTATCCGCTCACGACCTCAGTTTGTCATTGTGATCGGAACCGAGGCTTGTTTCGCATTTCCGATGGAAAGGACACCGAGACGACACCATGGAGCAACTTTGCAGACGCAGTACAGAGCCGGCTACACCCGCCTCGCCGCCCGTCACGTCGTCGATCGGGGTCTACATCGAGCAAAGACTCGACGGTTGATTCATCCCTGACCCCGTCTGCGAGCCGAACATTGCTACGCCACGGACCTGCAAATATTCTCCGATTGGTGCCACCAAGGCAGCCTCAGGTTTTCGGTGCACCGGGACCATCTCGAGTTGTTTGGCAGATGGATGGAAGAGACCGGACGGATGCGCTCCACTGTTGCCCGCCGGCTACCGACGCTGGCCAGTTTCTGCCGCTACTGCGAGCAGGAGCGAGTCATCGAGCGCAACCCCGCCCTTAATGAAGCCGCTCACGAGTCTGCGAACTTGTGTCCCTTGTTGCGACGGCAGTCAGGAGCCAACCGCAGCTAGGCGTGCGCCTCGGCGCAGCGGACACCACCCGGCCCGATGGTGGCTGAGTGCTCGACTCCAGGGTCCAGAGCCATGCGCTCACCAGCTGCGAGCGCGACGTCACCTCCGGCGGTGTGGAAAACGATCGACCCTTCCACGCAGAAAACGAACTTCTTGTAAGGATGCGAGTGGGGCGCGTAGCAGTAATGGGGACCGTTGGCCCACACCGAGACTGGATGACGAGCGTCGTCCATCTCCCGACGGAAATCTGCTTCGTCCATTGCAGACATCCTCGCAGCTATGCCACCGGCTCCGGGTCCCACATCTGAGTCCGACATCTGAGAGGCTCCGGAGGTAGGTCTGATGACCGCGGTGTCGACCACTCCGCCTCCCCACGAATGGTCCGAATGGGTCCGCGGGTGGATACAATAGGGCCAGTGGTCCGAGTCGAGCTTGAACGAGTAGAGGCGCTTGAGCTTCTCGGGATGACGTTGGCGCACCTCAATGACGCCGAGGCCAGAGCCGACATGTCACCCCGGGTGCCGCTGCTGATGGCAATCCGCGACAAGCTCGCTATTGCTCTCCGAGAGGAAACATGAGCTATACAGATGCCGAGGTGTCAGCGGCGACTGCCGCGATGGAAAAGTACAGGGGCGGCCAGGAGGGCGAGGCTGGCGCCGCGCTCGTCGTGGTGGGCCTGAGTGCAGAGAGGGCGGCCAAGGAAGGGCGGATCCGCGACGACATGATTCGAGTCGCGCATCGCGCCGGCGCGTCAATCCGCCAGCTGGCCGAGGTGTCTGGCCTCGGTCGCAAGACGGTGGCAGCCATCGTCTCCTTCAAGCCTGGAAGCACCGTGTAGCCGGCCTGGAAGCACTGTGTAGCTGATTGAGTGAATGATGTTTGGGTGTTCTTGCCGGCTGGCGGTCTCCGTCCCCACGCGATCCCTTGGAGGAGTCGAGCCATTTGTGCAATTTTTTCCCTTAGACCTCTTGCCGAGCCGAGGTCATCTCGATAGTTTTCATTCCGAGCCGGGCGGAAGGGACGGTGGCGCCCTGCGCGTGTTGAGGTCAACCGCATGAGAGGAGCGCCGTGACCGTAACCAAGACCTATTACCACCGACCCCGGGTCCAGCGAGACGAGCGCGGCGAGGGAGTCATATCCGCCGCCATCGCGGTCCTGGTGATGGCGTTCAAAGGAGTGGGGATATGGTCTCAATAACGTTTAGGGTCCCCCGCATGATTAGTCGCGCATAGTAGTATGAGGGTGTGGAGGTCACGCCGGAGGGGCTCGCGCGATTCTTCGCTGTGATGTCGACGCTGTTGGATGAACGCGAGCGGCGTCTTTTGGC
>Ga0302324_100018541_pt1 | contig 13705 bp, 10 predicted proteins | sample Palsa_T0_1_FD_201949 | JGI IMG/M metagenome (GOLD analysis project Ga0302324, IMG submission 201949) | Peat permafrost microbial communities from Stordalen Mire near Abisko, Sweden - Palsa_T0_1 | ecosystem: Environmental > Terrestrial > Soil > Palsa > Peat permafrost | place: Sweden: Abisko...
GTTGATCCCGAACAAGATGATCGCGAACGGGAACCAGGCGATCGACGGCATCGTCTGCAGCCCGGTGATGAGCGAGCCGAACGCTGCGCGCAGCGGCCCGATCCTGGACACCAGGGCGCCGATGACCGCGCCGATCAGCACGGCCAGGCCGAAGCCGATGACCGCACGTTCCAGCGTGGTGGCGATGGCGTGCCACAGCAGGCCCGTCTTCAGCTGATCGCCCAGGTTGGCCAGCGTCGAGCCGGGCCCGGGGAAGATGTCCTTCTTCCAGCCGCTGATGTGGATGATCTGCCAGATCGCCAGGACGATGATGACGGCGAGTGCCTTGGGCCACAGCGACGCCCAGGCGCGCTTGGCCAGCTTGCGTCCGCGCTGCTCCGAAGCCCCCGATCCGGGCGCTTCCATGGACTCCAGCCACGCCAGCTTCTCCGCGTAGGCCGGCACGGAGTCCCGCTCAGCGACCGGCGAAGACCCCACGCCGTCGCGGAGAAACGGGTCGATTTCCCCGCGCACACCGTCAGCGGGCATCGCGGCTCATCTCCTCACGCAGTCGGTCGGTGATCTGTGCGGCCAGTTCCGCGACCGGCGCCGAGTCGATCCGGCGGGGACGCTCGATGTCGACGGCGAACTCATCGATCACCCGGCCGGGGCGGCTGCTCATCACCACTACGCGGTCGCCGAGCCGCACGGCTTCCTGCACGTTATGGGTGACGAATATGACGGTCAGCGACCGGTCGGCGCAAACCCGGTCGATCTCGTCGTGCAGCAGGTCCCTGGTCATCGCGTCCAGGGCGCCGAACGGCTCGTCCATCAGCAGGATGTCGGCGTCCTGGGCGAGCGCCCGGGCGAGCGCGACCCGCTGCCGCATGCCGCCGGACAACTCGTGCGGCCGCTTCCCGCCGAAGTCGCCCAGGTTCACGGTCCGCAGCAGTTCCGCCGCCCGCTGGCGCCGTTCGGCCTTGCCCGCGCCGCGGGCGCGCAGCGCCATCTCCACGTTGCCTGCCGCGGTGAGCCACGGGAACAGCGCGGGCTCCTGGAACATGACCGCGACCCGCGTGCCCGAGGTCGACACCTCCCCCGAGGTCGGCTGCTCCAGGCCGGCGACCAGCGCCAGCAGCGTGGACTTGCCGCAGCCCGACGCCCCGATAAGGCAGGTGAATTCCCCCGGCATGACCTCCAGCGACACCTGATCGAGCGCCTGGACCGCTGAACTGCCGCGCCCGAACACCTTGGAGACGCCCGTCAACCGGACCGCTCCCGTTGCTACTGCTGTCGCCGGAGCCCGCCGCTCGGTAACTGCCAAGGAACTCACCTGCCTCACCATGGTTAAGAACTCACCGGGGATTCGCCGGCCGCCGACAACACCGTGTTGAGCGGACCGAGATCGAAAATGCCGCTCAGGTTGACCGGCTTGAGCAGGCCGAGGGATACGGCCTGCGAGGCGTCGGTTGTCAGCGATGACGAATCGGGGTCATCGGTGAAGGTGATCTCTTTAAACGCCGCCGCGACGATGCTCGCCTTGAGCGGCTTGCCGGTGTAAGAGCCCAGTTCGGCGTTCGCGTCGGCCTGGGCCGCGGTCGGGTTCGACTTGATGAAGTCGTTGGCCTGGACCTGGGCCTTGAGCAGGTCCGCGACGACCGCGGGGTGGGCGGACAGGAAGCTCTGCGCCACGACGAGCAAGGTGGTGACGCCAGGCTCGCTCAACAGCACGGTGCCGCCGTCCTGGACCATCTCGATGTCGTAGGGCGCGGGTTCTGAGCCACCGGCGATCTGCCCCGACTTGAACTCCAGGACGGCCGCCGAGTTGGGGGTGGTGGGCTTGATAAAGGCGTCCCCGCCGCCGGTCGTGGTGGTGGTCACCCCGTTTTGCTTCAGCCAGTAGCGCACCGCGACGTCCTGCGTGTTGCCCAGGGACGGAGTGGCCAGCGTCTTGCCCTTCAGCTGGGAAACCGACGTGATGCCCTTCTTGACCACGACGGAGGCGCCACCCGTGGCCGCTCCGGAGATGATCTTGATCGCGCTGCCGGTTGACTTCTGCCAGGCGTTGATGGCCGGGTTCGGCCCCACGTAGGCGGCGTCAAGCTGGCCGGCCAGCAGGGCGGTTGTCTCCTGGGTTCCGGTGCTGAACGCGGTGGGCTTCAGCGTTCCGGCGGAGCCGAGGTCTTTGGTGAAGTAACCCTCCTTGAGCCCGACCAGGGCCGAAGCGTGGGTGATGTTGGTGAGGAAACCCAGCCGCACCGTCACCGGCGCGCCTCCGCCGGACCCCCCGGAGCTTGAGTTGGAACTCGCCGTACTCGCCGAACTCGCCGAACTCGATGCCGAGGAAGAGCAGCCTGCCAGCAGTAGGGCAGCGCCTATCATCGCGGCGCTCGTAACACGTCGCATCTAGTACCTAATTTCTATCGTTTATATGGGAATCCCGCTGAATCACTATACATGAAGTAGGCATTATAGGGAATCAAGCGCGGCCAAGCTGCTACCAAGCCGCTACCAAGCTGCTACCAGCGGAAATAGCCGACGCTAAGCCGATGGAAAGTAACGGGGCGAAGGCATCCGGGCTGAGCGAACGAGGCTAAGCCGGCAATATCAGTTGCCCTCGTCGCTTGAATCCTGCAGTGTGACGCCGGCCACTACGGGGAACTTGGCCAGGCACTTTTCCAGCATCGCCACGTCCGCGTCGCTCGCCTGGTTGACCTGGTAGGTCAGCTGCGGCAGGGCATAGGGGGAATTGAGGTCAGAAGGGAGCGGCTGCGGGGTCACCGCCGGTACCTTCGCGCAACTGGTACGCACGGCGAGCTTGGCCGAGACGGGCGTGTTGTCGCGGAAGGAGACGACGGCCTGCCGCTGCCCGAGAGCCGCGTCGAACTGCGCACAGCCAGTCACCGCAGCCAGCGCGGCGAGCACCATTCCCGCGCCGAGCAGCCAGCGCGCCCTCCAGCCGCCCACTACGCCGGGTAGTACGCCCATGAACCCAGCCTAATGGCAACCAGCGGCTAGTACGGTATCGGCAGGGGATAGCCAACCAGGAGGACACTTGGCCGGGCGGATCGAAGACTACGCCATCGTCGGTGACATGCAATCGGTCGCGCTCATCGGCACGGACGGTTCGGTGGACTGGCTGTGCCTGCCGCGGTTCGACTCAGAGGCATCTTTCGCGGCCTTGCTTGGCACCCAGGACCATGGCCACTGGCAGATCGCGCCGACCGTTCCGGGAACGTCCGCGCCGGCCCGGCGCTATGCCGGTGACACCCTGATCCTGGAAACCCAGTGGGAAACCGCGGACGGCGTCGTCAGGGTCACCGACTTCATGCCGCCGCGCGGCGGCGAGCCGCCCGTCCTGGTGCGGCTGGTGACGGGCGTCAGCGGGACCGTTGACATGAGCCTGGCCCTGAGGGTCCGCTTCGGCTATGGATCGATCGTGCCCTGGACGGTCAGGACCGGCGATGGCATCAAGGCGACCGCGGGCCCGGACTCGCTCTGGCTGCGCACGCCGGTCCCGCTCACCGGGCGGGACTTGGCGCACACGGCGACGTTTCGCGTCGCCGCGGGCGACAGCGTCCCCTTTGTGCTCACCTACCTGCCCTCGCACCGCGGCGAGCCCGCCCCGCTCGACCCGTTCGAAGCCCTCGATCGGACCAGGAGGTTCTGGGACGACTGGGTCTCCCGCTGTACCTACGACGGGACGTACCGCGATGCCGTGATCCGGTCCCTGATCACCCTGAAGGCGCTCACCTACCAGCCCACCGGCGGTATCGTCGCGGCCGCGACCACCTCGCTCCCCGAGGACATCGGCGGCGTGCGCAACTGGGACTACAGGTACTGCTGGCTGCGTGACGCCACCATTACCCTTGAGGCGCTGCTGCGTACCGGCTACACCGACGAGGCCAGGGCGTGGCGCCTATGGCTGGGCCGCGCCATCGCCGGGAGCCCGGAGCACATCCAGATCATGTACGGCGTGGCGGGCGAGCGCCGGCTGGCCGAATGGGAGGCGGGCTGGCTGCCCGGCTACGAAGGATCGGCGCCCGTGCGGATCGGCAACGCGGCGGCCGGCCAGCTTCAGCTCGATGTGTACGGCGAGGTGATCGATGCCCTTCAGCTCAGCTGCAAGTCCGGGCTGCACGACGACCAGCACACCTGGTCCCTGCAGCGCTCGCTGCTCGGGTTCCTCGAAGAGCACTGGCACGAGCCGGACGAGGGGCTATGGGAGGTACGCGGGCCGCGCCGCCACTTCGTTCACTCCAAGGTCATGGCCTGGGTCGCCTTCGATCGCGCCGCGGATTACGCCGAACAGGCGGGCGAGACGGATCTGGCCGCTCGCTGGCGCGGCACCCGCGATAAGATCAAGGCCGAGGTCTGCGAGAAGGGCTATAACTGCGAGCGCGGGGCCTTCACCCAGTATTACGGTGCGGCCGAGCTCGACGCGTCCGTCCTGCTCATCTCCGACGTGGGCTTCCTGGACCCCGCCGACCCCCGGATCGTGTCGACGATGAAGGTCGTGCAGCGGGACCTCATGCAGGACGGCTTGCTGCGCCGGTACGAGCTGCCGCCCGGCGGAACGTCGGCGGTGGACGGGCTGGCCGGCTCGGAGGGCGCCTTCCTCGCCTGCAGTTTCTGGCTGGCGAACGCGCTGGAACTGAGCGGCCGCCACGAGGAGTCGATCGAGCTGTTCGAGCGGCTGCTCGCCCTGCGTAACGACGTAGGCTTGCTGAGTGAAGAGTACGATCCCCGTTATGGTCGGTTGGTCGGCAACATGCCGCAGGCGTTCAGTCATGTCCCGCTGGTACAGACGGCTCTCAACCTTAGCGGCCACGCCGCGGAACACCGGCGGGGAGCGGCCCGGGATGAGCGCCGGATCGTGCCAGGTTAAGGAGAACCAGACACCGGCAGGCGCTAGATGATCCCGACCGGCAGGCAATGATGCCCTCAGCTCGTCACATCCTCATCGTCAACTCCCGCAGCGTGCACCAGCCGGTCTTCGTGGTCGGCGCGCCGCACTCGGGAGCGGACCTGATCGGCCGTGCCCTGAAGGCCTCCGGCGGTTTCCATATCACGATCGGCCAGCCCAGCGTGCTGCGCGTGGTGTACGCCTTCGCCCGGCGGCCGTCCATGCACCAGGGCCGCCCGCAAGCCGCCGCCACCGTGATCCGGGACGCCTTCGCCCAGGGCTGGCAGGTCAGCGCGCACAGCTGCCTCGACTGCACGCGGGAATGCCGGGCCGCGGCCGGGCTCGGCGCCGATGCCGTCGGGCCGTGTGTGGAGCTCAGGGGGCTGGAAACCTACGGGGACGCGAGCCCCGACCTCATCTACTGCGCGGAGGCGCTCACCTACGCGTTCCCGAGCGCGCGGATCGTCCAGGTCGTCAGGGACGGCCGGGACGTGGTGGCCGCCATGCTGGCCGACCCGGTCGTGATGTCCTGGTTCCGGCCCAGTTTCGTGAACATGGACACCGAGTTCCCCAATCCGTTCTTCGGCATCGAAACCGAAGATGACCGGGAGCTCTGGCCGCGGTTGTCCCCGGCCGGCCGGTGCGCGCTGCGCTGGCGCTGGTCCGTGCGGCTGGCCGCGCAACTGCACCACAGCCTGGCCGCCGCCCAGCTCAAGACGATCCGCTTCGAGCACCTGATGGGCAAGCCGGATGAGGTCCTGGCCGACCTGTCCCGCTTCACAGGTACGACCGTGCAGGCGGCCGAGATCCGGAGCGCGGCCCGCACGGCCCGGGGCCGCGGGCGCTCCCGCCGCTCACCCGGGTACGAAGGATCGCTGAGCCCGCAGGACATCGCGGAGGTCGAGAAGATCGCCGGCGACGAGCTCCGCCGTCTCGGCTACGCCCTCCCGTAGGGACATTCGGGAGCTTCTAGGGTTGCATCCCGCGCAGGACGGTCTGCAGGGCCAGGCGGCTGAGCGGCGTCGAGCCGGGCGGCCTGCCGATCGTCACCCCGCGGCGGCCAGCGAACAGGACCGCGTAGAGCAGGATGACCGCCAGCGACTCGGCGGGCTCGTCCGAGCGGATCTCCCCGCTCAGCTGGCCCTGGGTGATCACCGCGGTCGTCGCCGCCACCGGCGCGGCCACGTCCTCGCCGAGGAACTCGGTCAGGCGGCCCGGGTGACTGAGCACGTAGAGCAGCAACCTGCCGCGCAGGGCGCTGGTCGCGGCGACGTCGGCCGCGGTCCCCGACATCGCGGCGAATGCCGCCGCCAAGACGGTCTCGGTGTCCTGGCCCGCCTCCAGTCCCGCCTGGACGGTCTCACCGTAGGCCCGGCAGACCTCCGCGGCGGCGTCGAGGAGCACGTCCTCCTTGGCCGGGAAATAATGGAAGAACGTCCCCCAGCTCACCCCGGCGGCAGCCACGATGTCCTCGACCCGGGCGGCATTTAGCCCCACCTTGGCGTACTCGGCCATGGCCGCTTCGTACAGCCGCCGCCGGGTCGCGACGGCGCGGCGCTGGCGGGGAGCCGGCCGGGGCCTGGCCGGGTCGCGGCCCGGCGGAGCGGAGGGAAAAATCACTTCACTCGCGCCCGGCTTTCTGGCTAGGCTTCATGGAACACGATCTTAGTACCAATACTGATTCGAATCAGTTTGAGGAGCCGGTCATGTTGCGGGGCGTGGCATCGCAAGGGGTAGCCTTCCTCGCCCGCACCGTCCGCCCCGCTACCCTGTCCGGGCTCGTCCCGTCCGGGCGGCCGTCCCTGTCGCGGCGGCTGGCCGGCTCACCGCGGGTGCGGGTGCTGCGGCTGCTGTGGGAGACGAGCCCGCTCCTGACGCTCATGATGGGCCTGTTCGTCCTGGCCGACGGGTTCCTGCCCATCGTGGCCCTGGTGGCTCTGGGCCGGGCCACCGGACGCATCCCGGCGGCGGTGACGCACGGGCTCGGATCGGCGAGCGGGCGTAGCCTGCTGATCGGGCTGGCCACCGGCACGGCCGCCTACGCGCTGTCCCTGCTGCGCAGACCGGCCGAGGACCTGCTGTCGGCGCACGCCTCGGCGGTGATGGCCACCGGGATGCAGCGTCGTCTGGCGGAGGCGGTCTGCGCCCCGACGGGCGTGGAGCACCTGGAGGACTCAAGCGTTCTGGACCAGCTGGCGTCCGCGAGCGGCGAGCTGTCCACCTCCCGTCCCGCCGATGCCCCGATGGCCCTGGCCAGCGCCTTCGGCGACCGGCTGAGCGGGTTCATCGCCTGCGTCGTGCTCGCCTCGTTCCGCTGGTACATCGGGCTGGCCTTCTTCCTGGGCTGGACGCTGCTGCGGCCGCCACTGCGCCGACTGCTGGCCGAGCGGGCCACGCTGGTGCGGCGGGCGACACCGGAACTGCGACACAGCTGGTACTACCTAGGCTGTTCCTACCGGCCCGCGTTCGCCAAGGAGATCCGCGTCTTCGGGCTAGGACGCTGGATACTTGACCGGCACCGGGACAAGTGGCTCGCGGGCATGGAGCCCCCGTGGCGGCAGATGCGCCACTTCAGGAACCGGGCCCTGCTGTTCAGCGTCGTGGTCGCCGCGATGTACGTCGCGGGGGCGGGACTCCTCGCGGTCGCGGCCTGGCACCACGACATCGGCCTCGGCACGGTCGCGGTCATGCTGCCGATGCTTCCCTCCACCATGCAGGTGGGCGGGGTCAGCGCCGCCGACGTCACGCTGGAGAGCATGCTCGCGTCCGTGCCCGACCTCGATGAGCTGGTCACCCGGCTCCGTGCGCCGGCCGTGGCCAGCGGCGCGGGCAGCGCGGCGGGCCGCCCCGCCCGCGGTATCCGGTTCGAGGCGGTCGGCTACCGCTATCCCGGTGGCGGGCGGCCTGTCTACGAGGGCCTGGAGCTGGAGCTGACGGCCGGACGGTCGCTGGCCCTGGTCGGCGCGAACGGCGCGGGCAAGACCACGCTGGTGACCCTGCTCGCCCGGCTGCGGGAACCGGTTGGCGGGCGGATCACCGTGGACGGCACCGACCTGCGGGACCTGGACGCCCGTGCCTGGCAGCGCCAGGTGGCCGTGGTCAACCAGGACTTCGGCCGCTACCCGCTGAGTGCCCGGGAGAATGTCGCCTTCCGCGATCTGGCCGCCGACGGTCTGTCCGCGGACTTCGACGAGGCCGCCCTGGAGCGGGCCGCGGCTCAGGCGGGTGCGCTAGAGTTCGTGCGCACCCTGCCGCACGGATGGGACACCATCTGCGCACCCGGCTACCACGGCGGCACCGACCTGTCCGGCGGCCAGTGGCAGCGCCTCGCCCTGGCCCGCGCGCTCTACGCGGCCGCCAGGGGCGCCCGGGTGCTGGTGCTCGACGAGCCGACGGCCCAGCTCGATATCCGGGCCGAGGCGGCGTTCTACAACCGGTTCCTCGAGCTCACTTCGGGGCTGACCACGATGGTCATCTCCCACCGGTTCGCCACCGTCCGCCGGGCCGAGCGCATCGCCGTGCTCGAGACGGGGCGGATCACCGAGCTCGGCAGTCACGCCGAGCTGGTGGCGGCCGGCGGCAGCTACGCCGAGATGTTCGCGATGCAAGCCGCCCGATTCACCGAGGCGACCCAGGGCTCCCCCGGCAGTGGGGTCCGGGCCGATGGCTGAGAGCGGAGCGGCCCGGGTCACCGCGAGCAGGCTGCTGCGTTGGCTGCGGCGGCTGGACATCCTGTTCGGCACGGCGTGGCGGGCCGCTCCCCTGCTGGGATGCGAATGCGTGCTGGCCGCGCTCGGATCCTCGCTGCTCCTGCTGGCCTACCCGCTCGGCTTCCGGGCCATCGTGGACGGGGCGCTCGCGCACAAGCCAGGCCGCATCGTGACGGGCCTGATCATCGTGGCCGTCGCCTTCCCCGGCGGATGGGTGCTGCAGCTGATCGGAGGCGCCCTCAACGCGAAGATGACCGATCTGGCCAACCTGCGCCTTGGCCTGCGGATCGGCGACCTCACTTGCGAGGCGCCCTTCCTTGAGCACTTCGAACGGCCCGACTACCTGGCCGAGATCGACACGCTGCGGGAACGCCGCCGGACCCTGGCCGGCGCGCCCGCCCAGACGCTGGGCATGATCCGCTCGGGGCTCCAGTTCGTGGGGGCGGCCGTGCTACTCGCCCTGGTCTGGCCGCCGCTGATCGTGGTGCCGCTGCTCGCCATCGCGCCGGCTGTGGCCGACCGGAAAGCGGCCAAGGTGGAAAAGCGCTCCGACGACGACCTCGCCGATCCCCGCCGCCTGCTCGGCGATCTGTTCTCGCTGGCTTCTACCGCCGCGCCGGCCAGGGAGCTGCGAACCTTCGGGGCGACGGACGGGCTGCTCGCCCGGCACGTCAGGCTCGGTGATGAGATCAACGCCAAGGCACTGCGCGCGGCTCACGTCGCCGCGCTCACCGAAGCGGCGGGATGGATCCTGTACGCTGCCGGATTCGGCGCCGCGATCGTCGCCCTCGTGCTGCGAGCCGCGCACGGCGACGCCTCCCCGGGCTCCGTGGTTGAGGTCGTCAGCCTGCTGCGCCGCGCCCAGCGCCAGGTGACCGGGGCCAGCACCAGCGCTAGCTCGTTCGCCACCGCGGCCACCACCGCGGACCGGCTGATGTGGCTCGAGGACTACGTGGCCGGCCAGGCCTGGCAGGCCGGGCAGCCCGCGCCGTCCGAGCTGACGGACGGCATCAGCTTCGATCACGTCAGCTTCACCTATCCAGGCCAGGAAACCCCGGTCCTCGACGACATCTGCCTGCGACTGCAGGCCGGTACCACCGTGGCCGTCGTCGGCGAGAATGGCGCGGGCAAGTCAACCTTGGTCAAGCTCCTGGCCGGCATGTACCGCCCGACCTCGGGCCGGATCATGGTCGACGGGCAGGATCTGGCCGACATCAGCCCGCGGCACTGGCGCGCGGCCACCACCGGCGCATTCCAGGACTTCGTCCGGTTCGCCATGTCGCTGGGCGACGGCGTGGGCGCGGGTGACCTGCCCCGCATCGATGACCGCGGCGCCGTGCTCAGCGCGATTCGCCGGGCCGGCGCTTCAGACCTGGTGGGGACGGACGGTCACGGCGGCGGTGACCTGCCGGACGGTCTCGATACCCTGCTCGGCTCCTACGTGGGTGGCCGGGCGCTGTCCGGAGGACAGTGGCAGCGGCTGGCCCTGGCGCGCGGGCTGATGCGAGACCGCCCGCTGCTCACCGTCCTGGACGAGCCGACCGCGAGCCTGGATGCCCCGAGCGAAGCCGCGCTGTTCGCCAGCTACCGCGGTGCGGCGCGGCCCCAGGAAAGCGGGGAGGAGAGGTGGGCGGGGATCACCGTGCTCGTCTCGCACCGGTTCGGAACCGTCCACATGGCCGACCAGATCATCGTGCTGGACGACGGGCGGGTCGCGGAGTCGGGCGACCACCAGTCCCTGATCAGCCAGGCAGGCATCTACGCCGAGCTGTTCACGCTCCAGGCCGCCGGGTACCAGCCCTAGGCCGCCTGGCTGGCGAACTGGGCGTGGTACAGGTCGGCATACAGGCCGCCCGCGGCCAGAAGCTCCTCGTGCGTGCCGCGCTGGGTGATGCGGCCGGCGTCGACCACCAGGATCTGGCCGGCTTCCCTGATGGTGGAGAGCCGGTGCGCGATGACCAGCGAGGTCCGTCCGGCCAGGGCGGTCTTCAGCGCGCGCTGCACGGCCGCCTCGGATTCGGAGTCCAGGTGCGCGGTCGCCTCGTCAAGGACCACGACGGAGGGCGCCTTGAGCAGCAGCCGGGCCACGGCGACCCGCTGTTTCTCCCCGCCGGACAGCCGGTAGCCGCGGTCGCCGACCACGGTATCCAGCCCGTCAGGCAGGCCGGCGATCAGGTCCCAGATCTGGGCGGCCTCGCAGGCTTCGATGAGCTCAAGCTCGGTGGCCTCGGGCTTGGCGTAGGTCAGGTTGGCGCGGATCGTGTCGTGGAACAGGTGTGCGTCCTGAGTGACCACGCCCACCACGTCGTGCAGCGACTCCAGGGTGACATCCCTGATGTCATACCCGCCGATCCGCACGGTGCCGTCGTTCGGGTCATACAAGCGCGCGGCCAGGGCGGTGATCGTGGTCTTGCCCGCGCCCGACGGGCCAACCAGGGCGGTCAGCTGGCCGGACGGCGCGCGGAAGCTCACCTCGTGCAGGACCCCGGCCGCGCCGGGCCGCTCGGGCGAGCGCAGCGCGATCGACTCCAGCGAGGCGAGAGACACCTCGCTGGCCGTCGGGTACCGGAACGACACGTCGTCGAACTCGATCTCGGGCGCCAGGAGTTCCGGGCCGCTGCCAGCCGGGGCCGTGCCAGCCGAGACCGTGCCAGCCGGGATCCGGGCAGGCAGGACCGCTGCGCCGGGTCGCTCCGCGATCAGCGGCTTGAGGTCGAGTACCTCGAAGACCCGGTCGAAACTCACCAGCGCGGTCATCACGCTGATCTGGACGTTGGAGAGCTGCGCGATCGGCCCGTACACCCGGACCAGGAGCTGGGACAGCGCGACCAGCGTGCCGACCTGCAGGGCACCGCGGATGACCAGGCTGCCGCCGACTCCGTAGACCACCGCGGTCGCCAGCGCCGCGAGCAGCGACAGCGAGATGAAGAACACCTGCCCGTACATGTCCCGGGTGACGCCGATGTCGCGGACCCGCCCGGCCCGCTCCGCGAATATCTTCGACTCCTGATTCGGCCGGCCGAAGAGCTTGACCAGCATCGCGCCCGCCACGTTGAAACGCTCGGTCATGGTCGAGCCCATCGCGGCGTCAAGCTGCATCGACTCGCGGGTAAGCCGCTGCAGTCTGCGCCCGACCCGCCGCGCGGGCAGCAGGAAGAGCGGAATCAGCACCAGCGCGATGAGGCTGATCTGCCAGGACAGCAGGAACATCGTGACCAGGATCGCGCCCACGGTCAGGACGTTGGAGACCACCGCGGACATCGTGGACGTGATCGCCTGCTGCGCGAAGATCACGTCGCTGTTGAGCCGGGAGACCAGGGAACCGGTCTGCGCCCTGGTGAAGAACGCGATCGGCTGCTGCTGCACGTGGCTGAAGACCTCGGTCCGCAGGTCGTAGATGAGGCCCTCGCCGATCCGGGAGGAATACCAGCGGATGGCGAAGCCGAGGAAGGCGTCGAACAGCGCGACCGCCGCGACCGCCGCCGCGATCCCGATCACTATCGCTTCGTGATGACCGAGGATGCCCTTGTCGATGATCGCCCGCAGCAGCAGCGGGTTCACCACGGTGATAAGCGCGTCGAGGACGGTCACGACCAGGAAGAGGGAGAGCCAGACCTTGTACGGCCTGGCGTAGGTGATGATCCGGCGGACGGTACCGGGCTTCAGCTTTTGCTGGGTGACCGACGGGTCCTGCCGGAAGGACCCCATCATGCTGTGATTCGCCCGACCGTACATGACCAGGGGAACCTTCCGGTGCAGTGATTCCTTCCCGTACCGGCGGGAATGCTGTCAGCCGGCAGCGAACTCCCAGGAGGCTGTCCGGGCGGGGTCCCGGCGACGAGCGCCGGGCCGGCGCCACCTGGGCGTGGTTTTAGTGGTTCACCTTGGTCTTGCCACTACGGGTTGCGCCGCCTCGTCCGCGCAACGTCACTCCGGTCTCGGTCAGGATCCTGTGGACGAAGCCATAGGACCTTCCCGTCGAGGCGGCCAGTGAGCGAATGCTTTCGCCAGAGTCGTATCTCCGGCTTAGGCTCGTCGCCAGCTTGGTGCGATCTACCCCGGTGACCCGCGTTCCTTTCTTGAGACCTTCGGCCATAGGTCCTCCTGTTAGTGATGTCATCAGTGAGTTACACATCCCCTGGTAATGATCAGGCATAACCGCAAGATTGGCCACCCACATGACACCAAATGATCACTATATTTTTATGAGGTTATAGCGAAATCGTAGCCTTAGCGGAGCAACACTGGCCGGCGCGGCCTTACGCAAGCGCGACCAGATCTGCGAAATCCTCGCTCCACGCGTCTTCCACGCCGTCAGGTAGCACGATTACGCGTTCCGGCGAAAGCGCCTCAACCGCACCTTCATCATGAGTCACAAGGACGATCGCGCCACGGAACCCTCTCAGCGCGCCCAGGACCTCTTCCCGGCTAGCGGGATCGAGGTTGTTCGTGGGCTCGTCGAGTAGTAGGACGTTCGCGCCTGATACAACTAGAAGAGCCAGGGCTAGCCTTGTCTTCTCGCCGCCGGAAAGCACGCCTGCTGGCTTTTCCACGTCATCGCCTGAGAAAAGGAATGACCCGAGAACTTTTCGCTGCTGCGATTCGGTAAGGTCCGGTGCGGCCGAGCGCATGTGCGATAGGACCGTTCGTTCGGTTTCCAGGGTTTCATGCTCCTGGGCGTAGTATCCAAGGCTGAGTCCGTGTCCTGGAGTGACTTTTCCTGTATCAGGAGTTTCCAGGCCGGCCAGCAGCCGGAGCAGCGTGGTCTTCCCCGCTCCGTTAAGCCCGAGCACCACGACCCGGCTTCCCCGGTCAACGGCGACGTCCACTCCGGTGAACACCTCGGCCGACCCGTAGGACTTCGACAGGCCGACCGCGGTCAGGGGCGTCCGGCCGCAGGGTGCGGGTACCGGGAAGCGGAGCTTGGCCACCTTGTCCGCGGTACGCTCCGCCTCGACCCCGGCCAGCATCCGCTCGGCCCGACGCTGCATGTTCTGCGCGGCCCTGGCCTTGGTGGCCTTGGCGCGCATCTTGTCCGCCTGGGCCATCAGGGTGCTGGCCTGCCGGCCCGCGTTCACCCGCTCGCGCCTGCGGCGCCGTTCGTCGGTCT
>Ga0302324_100018543_pt1 | contig 13705 bp, 11 predicted proteins | sample Palsa_T0_1_FD_201949 | JGI IMG/M metagenome (GOLD analysis project Ga0302324, IMG submission 201949) | Peat permafrost microbial communities from Stordalen Mire near Abisko, Sweden - Palsa_T0_1 | ecosystem: Environmental > Terrestrial > Soil > Palsa > Peat permafrost | place: Sweden: Abisko...
ATATTCCCTCGAAGCCGTGCGAAACGGCGGGACATGCGAGGCCTGTCAGTAGGTTCCTGCTAGCAAGGCGATATTAAACCACAGATTTCACAGATGAAACAGATTACGGATTCGGAATAGGTTCCGGTCCGGGTCGGGCCAAGCGGCTTATTTTGTCACGACTCTACGGCGGGTGACGTATTCGGCTCACTGTCTCACCGAATGTGTAATCTGTGTCATCTCTGAAATCTGTGGTTCATTCCCTTTTCTGGATTTTTGAGATTAATCTCCCATCCGAGTCTCTCGCGCGGCAATGACCATATTCGTCAATGACTCCTGCACCTCGGGCCAACCACGAGTTTTGAGGCCGCAATCGGGGTTCACCCAAACTTGCTTCCTCGGCAGAACCTTAAGCGCCTTCTTCAGAAGACCGATCATTTCTTCGACGGACGGAACTCTGGGTGAATGAATATCATAGAGTCCCGGGCCAACTTCGTTGGGATATTTGAAGGTGCGGAAAGCTTCCAGCAACTCCATTTCGGAGCGGGAACTTTCGATGGAGATGACGTCCGCATCCAGCTCTGCGATCGCTTCAATGATTTCGTTGAATTCGCAATAACACATGTGCGTGTGAATCTGTGTCCGGTCATCCACTCCCGCCGTTGCCAAGCGAAATGCATCAACCGACCACCGGAGATACTTGGCCCAATCCGCTCGGCGCAATGGGAGGCCTTCTCGCAACGCGGGCTCATCTACTTGAATCACGGATATACCAGCAGCTTCGAGGTCGGCGACCTCATCCCGGATGGCCAGGGCGATTTGCCGAGCTGTCTCGGCGCGGGCTTGATCGTCGCGAACAAAACTCCATTGAAGAATCGTGATCGGTCCGGTGAGCATGCCCTTCATTGGTTTTTTGGTTTGCGCCTGAGCAAACTTCGACCAGCGCACCGTCATCGGGCTGGTTCTTTCCACATCGCCAAAAAGAATCGGCGGCTTGACACAACGTGAGCCGTAACTCTGCACCCATCCGTTTTCAGTGAAGAGAAAGCCACTCAACTGCTCGCCGAAATATTCGACCATGTCGGTCCGCTCGAATTCACCGTGAACGAGAACGTCCAGACCAATCTCATCTTGCCAGTGAATGACCCGTGTCGTCTCTTTTTCCAGAAACGCTTCGTAGTCAGCTTCGGTGATTTTTCCTTTCCGGTAGTGTGCACGAGTCGCCCGGACCTCCTCGGTCTGCGGAAAGGAACCGATGGTTGTCGTCGGCAGATCGGGAAGCCGGAGATGTTCTCGTTGAGCCTGGTTGCGTTGGGGGTAGGGGCTCCGGCGTTTGATGTCCGACTCGCCGATCTTCTCGCAACGGGATTTGATTCCCTCCCGATGGATCAGCACGCTGGTGGCCCGAGCATCAAGCAAGATCCTGTTTTTAGCTACCAATTCGGTCTCGCCCTCATAAGCGCGGCGTATCTCCGCGAGCTCGACGAGCTTCTCTTCAGCGAACGCTAGCCATGACTTGATCTCAGGATTCAGCTTCTGCTCGAAACCGAGGGAGAACGGCACATGAAGAAGGGAGCAAGATGGCGCCAGCCAAACTCGCTCAGTGCCTAGGAATGAAACGGATCGGCTGATCGTCTCGAGCGAGTGCCGATAGTCGTTGCGCCAAATGTTTCGCCCGCTGACAACCCCCAAGGACAGTATTGTATCAGGTCCGAGACCTGGAATCAGTTCAGTAAGCTCCCCCTTGGACAACGTTGCGTCTACATGCAAAGCGTGCACAGGGAGTTGAGCAAACGTGGAAAGGTTCTCGCCGAGTGCATTGAAATAGGTTGTGACTAGAAACTTGAGCGTTGGTACAGCGGCTGCCAGTTGGGAGTAGACCTTGAGAAGCAAGCTGCGCTCGGCGGAAGTCAGGTCCAGTGCGAATGCCGGTTCGTCAAATTGGACCCATTCAGCTTGGGCGCTGGCCAAGCGCTGCAACACTTCCAGGTAAACCTCGGTCAAATCCGGAAGCAGCCCATATCGGTCAAAATCTTTGCCGTGTATTTTTCCCAACTTCAGGAAAGTAAACGGTCCAAGGAGAACAGGCTTGGTCCGAATGCCAACGGAAAGCGCTTCTTGAAATTCGTCCACCGCCTTGGCGGAAGAGTAGGAGAATTTTTGGCCTTCATAAAACTCTGGTACAATGTAGTGATAGTTGGTGTCGAACCACTTCGTCATCTCCATGGCATGGATGCCGGCGTGCCCGGTGCCAGAAATGCCGTCCTCGGCTTTTTCCGACCCGGTGGTCTCGCCTCTTGCCATCGCAAAATAGGTGGGGAGGTAAATTCGCGATCCATTCCAGCCAAAACGCTCGGGCACCGCTCCAACCATGGCGCTGGTGTCGAGAACGTGATCGTAAAAGCTGAAGTCGTTCGAGGGAATCAAATCAATTCCGGCTTGCTTTTGTCCCAGCAAGTGTTTACGCCGCAAGCCGGACGCGGTCTGTTGAAGATCCGCTTCAAGTTCCCTGCCTTTCCAATAAGCCTCGAGCGATCTTTTAAGTTCACGAAGGGCTCCCATGCGCGGGTAGCCCAAGTTATGCGTAAGGATGCGAGATCCCATGATGTCTCCTTGTCATTCTGGCGATGACGGTTGTGTTTCGGATAGTCGACGGAAACAGATGTTCGGACTCCGAGCTTCGCGGCCGTATGATGGCCTACCTCACCTCCGCCTTCACCGGTTACCCGATTGGCTTTGCCGCACCGACCCCTGGACAAGGAGTCGGTGCATGGAGAATTGTTGCTCGATACCGCAGCGGGACTGTGGCCGGATCTCACGGCCTTCCCTGCTTTCCACGACGGACAAGGTGAGAGCATTCACTCCCGCCTTGAATTCAAAGAACTAGAGGGACTGTAGAGGTCACTGCAGCAGAGTCAATTGTTTGTCTTCGCTGTCCACGGTGACGCGTATTCGTACTCGCCCGAGTCAGAAAGGGCAATGACGGCATCTGTTCCCGCAGCAGGTGCCGCGCTTGAGATGATACGCAGCCGTGAATACGACATTTCCATTCTCGAAATAGCAGTCTTCCTGCGCTGTGGCTCTTCTTTCAACCGTTTTGTGAATTTCGGCTACAGCTCGCTCTGGATCGCAATATTCTCGTGTCAAACGCGCGATCATCTGCAGGCACGTTGGGCACAGGCAAGTCAGTTCAATAAGATCTTGTGCGAGCCGACGAAGAATGTGTCCCGAAATCACGATCTCGTCGCACCAGCACGGCCCCTTGTAAGGGTGACCTTTGGCAACGCGACACTGATTGTCGCCTCCACAAAGTGGGCATCTTTCATCTCGGCCCAGACACGCAAGCGCGGGGAAGACGGGGCTCGGATTGGTATCCCCATTTTCCATGCAATGATTGTCATGCGAGAATGGGCAATTCTCAAGAGAACACTTAGAAACGTCTGGACAGAGATCAGTTGCCACACTCAGCGATCCGAGTGGCCCGGCTTGTCAATCGAAGTGGCCAAAAAAGTCCCTCGGTGCGCTCGCTCGCAAAATGTGGACGCGTTCTATCAATAGCCAAGACGCCAAAAATGGCCGACCTTCACCATCTATGGCTACGCATTCTCATTCTCACACTCACGACGAAGTCATCCATTCACATCCGCACTCCCACGACAATCCTGAGCATCAGCATTCTCATTCCCCGGGTTCGGCTCCGCAGGACGCCAGTGTTCAGCACATTCATGAGCACCTCCACGAGAAGGTCACGCATTCGCATGCGCACGACCATGACGACCCTCATCATCATCACGAACATTGAGGTATAAGTCGCTGGACCCCGTTCACCATCAGCGCGACGAAGGCGATGGTGAGGTTGTAGTATGGCTTGGGGATCGCGTCATGAAGGCCCATCCGCAAGCTCCAACCGCCAGAATTGAGTGGCTCGAGTTTCGAGCCCTGCCGTGATGACCAACGATCTGCCCGCGACCGCCTCCACCCCGCCAGAGACACCGGCTGAGGAAGCCTTGCCTGTTCGGCAGCGCGCTACCGCCGCCGAAACGCGCCTGACTCCCGCCGAGTGGGGACTGCTTTCCATCCTGACGTTGATGCAGTTCAGCGTCACCATCGACTTCATCATCATCGCGCCACTCGGTCCGCAGTTGATGCGCGTGTTCGGGATCGATACCGCCCAGTTCGGCTGGACTGTGGCCGCCTATGCTTTCGGTGCGGGGCTTTCTAGCTTTTCGGCGGCGTTCTTTCTGGATCGTTTTGATCGCAAGCGCGCCCTGCTGGTGCTCTTCACCGGTTTCACGGTCGGTACGTTTTGCTGCGCGCTGGCACCAGGGTACCATGCGATGCTCGCGGCCCGATTCATGACGGGGATCTTCGGAGGCGTTTGCGGCGGCGTGGTGCTGGCCATCGTGGGAGACGCCATCCCGGAGATTCGCCGCGCTACGGCGATGGGTACCGTGATGAGTGCCTTTGCCTTGGCGTCCGCGCTCGGGGTGCCCGCCGGGCTGTGGATGGCCGAGCGCGGCTGGCACTGGCCATTCCTGATCCTGGGTATCTTCTGCGCGGCGATCATTCCCTTTGCCATCTGGCTATTGCCGCGCTCGGACAGTCATTTGCGTCAGGCGGCGAGCACCGAGTCCGCCGGTGCGCGGATGTGGGCGATCCTGGCGAACGGCAAGCACCTGCGTGCTTTCAGCCTGATTGGTGCGCTGACGACTGCCGGGTTCATGGTGGTACCGTTTATCAGCACGTTTATGGTACGCAACGTCGGCATGACCGAGTCGCAGCTCAAATACATCTTCCTCAGTGGAGGTCTCTGCACGCTGTTTTCCATGAACCTGATCGGCCGCCTCGCGGACATGTACGGACGCATGCGGCTCTTCACGATCATGGCGATCCTCTCGTCGGGTGCCGTGTTATGGCTGACGCATCTCAGCTCAGAGCCGGTCCTGCTCGCCGTCGCGGTGACCAGCGTGTTCATGGTCACGATGACAGGGCGGTTCGTCCCGGCCATTGCGATGATCACCAGCTGCGTGGAAGCCCGGCACCGGGGCGGCTTCATGAGCCTGAACTCCTGCGTGCAGCAGACGTTCTCGGGCCTCGGGACGAGCTTGGGCGGGTACCTGATCATCGACCAGGTGCGCCAGCCCTTGCAAAACTACGGACTGATCGGTTGGATCGCCGCTGGGATCGCCATCGCCTGTATCGGATTGGCCGCCCGCCTACGTCGACCACCTCCCTCGGCGTCTTCGCCTGATGCCGCGACTGCGGAAATCATGGAGTGAGTGGCCACGCCGCGGCGGGAGTTGATTTTTTCCGCGGCTTCTCTATAGATCGCGTGACAAAGAGGCACCCCGACGGAGGTGCCGCGTCACCCACGCCTCGCCGGGGTTTCGCTACTGGAACTCCGCAGAGCCGAAGGCACTTGCGGTAGTGGCCGGCCATCTTTTACTGGTCTGGCCGAGGCGGCGGCGATGAAAGCTCTCACCGACTCTGTCTCATCGTCTTTGCGCCAGAGCGCGACGATCGACCAGGGCGGCAGCGCGGGGCGCAGCTTCAGGAGTTTCAAGCGCGTCCCAGCTGCGCCGCTCACGCAGCTCGGCAGGAGGGTAAATTCGTGCCCGGCCGCGACAGCGGCGATCAGGCTGGTCCCGCTGTCGTGCTCGCTGCCGATGCACGGCTTGCGGCCGATAGTGGCGAACAGTTTTTCGAGATGTTTGTGGTATTGGGGATAATCTTTGCGCGCTAATGCCGCGACTGGTTCGGACGCCATCTGGTTCAGGCTGACGAATTTTAATTTTGCGAGGGGATGCGTTGTTCCGACGACGACGCACGCTTCGTAGCGTGCCAATTCTTTCATGTCCAGTTCGCGCGGCAATTTGTCCGGCGGCAGCGTTAGCGCGATGTTCAACTTCTTTTGGAGAAGCAGCGGGAGCATATCTTCCGCGGACAAATCATGCAGGGTTACGCGCACCCCGGGAAAGCTGCCCCTAAAAGCGCGGAGCGCGCGAGGCAAAATCTCCACCGTCCCGGACGGCGCGTAACCGACGTTGAGTTCCGCCTGAAACGCGAGGCCAATGCGGGCTTTTTCCACCGCGTCGGCGGTGCGTTGAAGAATGTCGCGGGCTTCGCCAAAAAAAATCTTTCCGGCCACCGTCAATCGCACCGATTTGCCGCCCCGTTCAAACAGGGGAAAACCGATTTCGTCCTCGAGGTTGTGGATCTGGCGGCTGATGCCCGGCTGCGACACGCGAAGTTTCGACGCGGCGCGCGAAACATTCTCCTCCTCAGCCACGGCGACGAAGTAACGGAGATGGCGTAGTTCCATTGGCAAGCATAACCAATAGTTATAACGAGTCAAGAATCATGGTATTTCTCAAGTTTGCCAACCACGCGCATAGTTTCCTCATCACAAAAATCCGTAGCAACTCAGCTTGGCTTCGCTCCAATCAAACTCGGAAGACTCGATCAGGGCGGCGTACCCCTTCATCCAGTGGACGGCGAACCTGGCGGTCTACTGCAGCTTTTCTGGACCGCCGGCGATCGGCAGGGCCGCTAAACCAGAGGAGGTCGCGGGTGTGATTGCGTTTCTCGCAAGTGAGGTCGCACTCTTTGTTAATGGGGTGATCCTGTCGGTCGACGGTGCCTCCATGCGTCCAACGGGCAACCGAATTTCCTCTCGCTCGCGGGACAAGGCTGACGCCTAAAACAAACAGGAAAAAGAACCGCCGAAACGGAGATTCGTCATGAAAATAGGATTTATAGGTGCTGGTACCGTAGCGGGTACGTTCGGCCGCCATTTGATAACCGCTAGTCACACCATAGTCGTATCCAATTCCAGAGGTCCGGAGACGCTGGCTGATTTTGTTGCTGATCTAGGTTCAAGCGCAATCGCCGGAACTAAACAACTGGCTGCAGATTGTGAGGCAGTTATTCTCGCAACGAATTGGGTGAAAGTGCCTGAAGCGCTGAAAGGTATCGATTGGCATGGCCGAATTCTGATCGATGCGACGAATGCGCATATGGATCTCGAACCCGATATCAGTCTGGCGGGAGTTACTAGGTCACGCGCCGCATTGAAAGGGCGCACGTCGAGCGAGATTGTTGCTGAGAAGGCGGTTGGCGCCCGGCTTGTTAAATCGATCAGTAACATTCCTATGGAATGGATACAGGACTTCTCGCCGAACAAGCCCCGTACCGTCATCTTTACATCCGGCGACGACACCGAAGCCAAACAGTTGGTGATCGAGTTGATTAATAGCATCGGATTTGTCGCCATCGACCTCGGATCCCTCAAAACGGGTGGTGCCATGCATGAGGTCGGCGCTCCCCTATCCGGCCTCGAACTCCACTTCGTCCGCCGGCTTCGTTGAGAGCGCCCTAACGCGGGAAAGGTACTCTCGGGAAGTTTCCCGCGAAGTGCCAGCGCGCATAAACAATAAACACCCTAAAGGAGAAGCACATGAGCAATTTAAATGAGAAAGTGGCAGTAATTACCGGCGGAAGCAGCGGTATTGGCCTGGCGACGGCGCAGCGGTTCGTGACCGAGGGCGCGTACGTGTTCATCACCGGCCGTCGGCAGGCCGAGCTAGACAAGGCCAAGAAGGCGATCGGCAAGAACGTGACCACTGTTCAAAGCGACGTCTCCAAACTGGATGACCTCGACCGCCTTTACAGCACAGTCAAAAAGGAGAAGGGTATCCTTCACATTGTGGTGGCCAATGCGGGGATCACTGAGCTGGCCCCGCCCTCTACTGCCACGCCGGAGTTCTACGACAAGATTTTCAACATTCTTGCCCGCGGCACGTTCTTCACAATTCAGAAGGCCGTGCCGCTGATGACGGCCGGCGGAGCGATCGTCACCGTCGGTTCGGTCGCCTACAAGAAGGGCATTCCCAACATGACGGTTTACTCGTCGGCCAAGGCCGCGGTCCGCTACTCGGTCAAGGGCTGGGCGGCGGAGCTGATCGGCAAGGGCATCCGCGTCAACAACTTCAGCCCCGGCGTGGCCGACACGCCGATGCTCGACAGCCAGCACAAAACCAAGGAGGAGTCCGACGCCATGCGGGCCGGGTACATCAAGATGACGCCAATGGGCAGGCTCGGCCGGGCGGAGGAGATGGCCTCAGCGATTTTCTACCTGGCCTCAGACGAGAGTAGTTTCACGACCGGCATTGACTTAGCCGCCGATGGCGGACTTTCCGAATTCTAAGGTTTGCCTCCCCCAAGATCGACTGCCTGCACGAGTACATCACGACGAACGCGAGTGAGGAGCGCGCAGATGGCTATGTCGGCCGCATCGTCGATTTCTGCAACGGGTTCTCAACATTTCCGCTGAGGGCACCCAGCGCGACGATCTCTTGCCCGGATTGCGGATGACCGGATTTGAGCGCCGCGTGACCATCGCGTTCGCGTCACGGCGGATGCGGTGCTTATCGAGGGCATTTTCTACGGCGGTCGGGGCTTCGAGGCGGAGTTTCGTGACCCGACCCTAGAGCTTGGCTTGCCGGCGAACTGTTCAGTTCCCTTACGTGTGACGAGACAGACTGGAAGCTACATTGCTCTCCAGAGTGTCGAACAGATATCTCAATGGCATCCTCACGGAATGCCCGCGCACCCATCGCAATGTTAGCTACCGCACTGTAGCATAGACTTTCAGCCTGTATTCTTCTCAATCGCATCCCCAGGGGATGCCCGCGCAGCGGCCGCGACGGCGCACTGTAGTATAGGCTTCAGGCCGGTCCGCATTTCTCCCGAACAACTTCTTTCATTCAACTGTCAACCGAGATTCGGGCCGCCGGGGTCAATGTGTAAATCACTGACACCCGGCGTGCGTCTTTTAAATACTTTCGTAAGTCCGCCTCCGAGGTAAAGCGTCGGTCCAGAATATGGCCTTCGCAGGTCAGTTCCACGCGTCGTGTAGAAAATGGCCAGGGCTCCAGTCTAACCTCCCTTGAGTTTGGATCCGCGGGTGTTACGGATAGTCTACAACTTTTCTCCGAAGCTGTTGGAACATCGTTAATCGAGAATTTAGAGTCGGGATTGCGGCAAAGCTGGACGGAGAGTTGGTCCCAGGCAGCCAGGAGCCTTTGATTATATTCAATCGCTCGTTCCGAACAGACCGAACGCAAATAAGGATCTTTCCGAAGAGAACCAAGGAGTTTCCGTTGAAGAGCCTGTTGTTCTTTAAGGAATTCAGTGATTCTACTGCGATCTTCGTGACTCTCTACGGCGCTCTGTTCTCCCACGACTCTGGTAAAATACAGCGAGGTCACAAGAGCCGCGTAAAGAGAGACTGCCTTAAGCTCAAGAATGCTCTTCCTCCGGAGCAGTACATCGAGGCTGAGCGGAATGTTCTCAAAAGTATGAGGTAATCCGCTCTTGAGGTTAAGCGTTGGTTGGCGCTCCCAGTCCAGGAAGCCTCTGTCGTGTTGCTCGGCCGCATAACAAAGGGGCTCCGCGGGAGCAAAACGCGGAAAACACTCGTTGCCCCATTGCCGGGCGAGCTGCCCTGAAACCCACGCATGGGCAGTTTGGCTGATGACTATAACTTGGTGCGCGTCAAAGCTATTTTGGATGATCATTCTTGAAGATGTTTGGCCCCGACACGAGTCTTGTCATGGGCCGCTGATGAAGGGAGTTGTAAGCGAAGCGAAGCGACCGCCCCGCATTTTGGTGAAGATCGTCCAACTCCGTTCCCTTCTCCCATACATTGTCAATGCATTTGTGATAACTTCTGAGTATGTCAAAGTGGCTCGCGCCGGCGCAGTCACGTTCTCAAACTTCTCTGAAAACGCCGGACCCCTCGCAAAACGTAGGCTGGCTAGCCAATCGGGTGGGGGGAATTACCCGGGGTAAGTATCTGTTTAGCGTCTGTCCAATCCTCCTCGTCCTTCGTCCTCGGTTGGGGATGGAGGCGGTTTGGCAGCACGGATGAGGGTTAATGCAGAAGGCAATCGGCGGGAGGTTCGCTTGTACCGGCCACCCGAAAAACGGCCGAGGACGAGAACGATTCGAAGCTAACGCTAAACACATACCAGGGTAAACCCTGCCAAATTGGTCGCCCAAAACGTTCAGCAAGATGACCGCGAAATGACGGAAAAGTGCGAAGTTACCGCCGGGCGTCTGGATCTCGTAGACTGTCAGTCGCCGTCCGAATCCGACTTCTTCAAGCTGACATCTCCGAAACTTTGATCGGCCTGCCTTCTCTCCAGCTCTTTGTCACTGCGATCGCCAAACGCAGAGTCTCAAGGGCGTCTTCAGGCCCCGGCGAAGGTTTTCGTCCCGCTTGTAAATCCTGAAAGAACGCCGCCAGCTGGAACCGATACGCCTGCTCGAAGCGATCGGGAAAATTTTCAAAGTGATCGTACGAAGATGAAAAGTCGCGGGCAAAGCGCAGAGGTGTCTTTTGAGGCGCCTCGATTACCACTTTACCGATTGAACCCGCGACTTCGGTGCGAATGTCATAACCCCAATTCGATCGCCGGGAGGTTTCGGTCACGCCTAGAACACCATTAGAGAAGCGCAGCAGAGTGACCGCCGTGTCTGCATCATTGGCTTGCGCGAAACGCTCATCGATCAAAACCGACCCCCAAGCTTGAACCTCCTCAACTTCGCCGACCAAAAATCGTGCTAGATCAAGATCATGTACCGCCATGTCGAGAAATAAACCGCCACAGCTCAGCAAGAATTTGAGACTCGGTGGATACGTGTCGCGGCTCAAGGCCCGAAAGGTCTCAAGTTTACCTAATTCGCCTGCAGCAATTTTGGCTTTGGCTTTGGCGTACCCGGGATCAAACCGGCGCATAAACCCGATCTGGACCGAAGCCCCTTTTTCTTGAACAATGCGGACCACTCGGGAAGTTTCAGCAAGGTCGAGCGCAATCGGCTTTTCGCTAAACACTGCTTTGCCGGCCAAGACTGAGATCTCGATAAGCTGCGCATGCGTCTCCGTCGGCGTGACGATGACAACCGCATCAACTCCTGGATAGGTAATCGCACTTTCGATATCTGTCAGGGCAGTTTCAGCATTGGCAAGGACTTTGCCACGCTCAGCCGCTTCTCCATTCGGGTCGGCGACTGCCAGAACTCGTACTCCGCGTAATCCCGTCAGATTTCGCAGGTGGGTTTCGCCCATACGCCCAACGCCGAGAAAGGCGACTCCGATCGTATCATTAGGTCCAGGCATCTTTCAGCTTTGAGTGGATATCCGTCGATAACTCGCGGACGCCAAGCGAATTCTCGGGCGACTCCAAGAATTTGCGGTCAGCTGAAAACTGCAACGACACTGTAGCCGCGCGGCCGTGTCCCGGCTGACATCGTCGGTGAACGCCGAAGCGTTCCGCCCTTGGTCACTCAAAGCGCACAGTCGTCGAGCGAGATTTCCGTTCTGACCGCTCCGCGCTCCAGCGCGGCGTTCAGTTCCGCACGGTGTAAAGGCTTGCTGACGTAATCGTCCATGCCCGCTGCGAGACATTTCTCGCGATCACCGGCCATGACGTTGGCCGTCATCGCGATGATCCATGTCCGGTTCGCGCCTCGCTCCCGTCGGCGGATTTCTTTTGTGGCTTCGTAACCATCCAGGTCCGGCATTTGACAATCCATGAGGATAATGTTGTACCTCTTGCGTTCGAGTGCTTTGAGCACCTCGAACCCGTTGGCAGCGAGATCGGCGTTGTACCCAAGCTTGCGCAAATTGCCCAGAGCGACCTGTTGATTCACCGAATTGTCGTCGGCCACCAGAATACGCTCTTTCCTGAACGACCGGGGCGCCGCGGGCCTCATCAAAGGTTCGGGTTGCCGGAATGCGCCCGTATTCGCGGAACGACTTAATAGTCGGATAATAGAATCGAAAAGTGCGGATTGGCGTGCCGGTTTGACACAGCAATCAGAAATTTTTAAGGTTTCCAATTCGTCGCTTGGAATTGGTTTTCCAAACGGAGTCAACAGGATGAGCCGTGTCTCGCGAAGGAGTGGATCGGCATTGATCTTTCGAACGAGGGCGAGGCCATCCATGTCCGGCATTTGGCTATCGATAATCGCGACCGGATACGGAGCCTTTTCGGCTACCGCTTGATGCAACATTGCCAACGCCTGCTCTCCACTCATAGCGCATCCGTTCCGTAGGCGCCATGCGATGATTTGCTTATGAAGAAATTGCCGACTGGTTTCATTGTCGTCGACGATTAGCACGCGTGTATCGACGAATTCATGTAAGTCTTGAGGCTGTATGTCGGCTGCGACTTGGCGTTCGAGTCTCAGGGTGACCCAAAATGTCGAACCTTCCCCCGGCGTACTTTGCACTCCAATGCTGCCCTTCATGGATTCTGCCAGCCGCTTGCAAATGGCCAATCCCAGTCCGGTGCCGCCAAAGGCGCGCGAAGTTGAGCTATCTGCCTGCACAAAGGGCTGGAATAGTCGGGCTTGAGTCTCCGGCGGAATGCCGATGCCAGTATCTTTGATCTCAAAGCGCACGTGCAATTCCGTTTCCGTTTCCGCTTTGGCTGTCGCTTGAATGGCGACTTCGCCCGACGTCGTAAACTTGATCGCATTGCCAACCAGATTCGTTAACACTTGCTGAACGCGCCCTGGATCGCCGCGCACGTTGGTGGGAACTTCCGGGTCCACGCCGCCGACCAACTCGATGCCTTTCGCTTGAGCCTGCCCAGCCAACATTTCCAGGGTGTCCTCGACCACTTTGCGCAGGTCGAAATTCAGTTCTTCAATGGAAAGATGCCCCGCCTCAATCTTTGAGAAATCAAGAATGTCGTTTAGCAGGCTGAGGAGCGACTCGCCACTGGTGCGGATGGTCTCGGCTAAGGTGCGCTGCTCGGCATTCAACCCGGTATCGAGGAGCAATCCCGTCATGCCGATCACCCCGTTCATCGGGGTGCGGATTTCATGGCTCATCACCGCGAGGAAGTCACTCTTGGCCCGCTCGGCGGCTTGAGCTTTTTTCGTAAGCTCCCTTTGCCGGGTCATGGCTTCCTTGATTTCGGTGATATCCTCGATCTGCGAGATTAAATAGAGCGGCTTGCTTTGTTTGTCGCGGAGCAGTGAAACGCTCACTAAAGCCCACACCATGCGCCCCTCTTTGTGAAAGAAGCGTTGGTCTACCTTGCAGAAGTTAATTTCGCCGTCGAGCAACTGGCGCATTTTGACGCGATCGGCCTCCAGATCCTCAGGATGCGCGATCTCCTGGAAAGTTTTGCCGCTGAGTTCTTCGGCGGAATAGCCGATCAAATCGCACAAGGCTTGATTGACCTTGAGCCACCGGCCATCGAGCGACACCAGGGCCATCCCAATGGCCGCATACTCAAAGGCGCTGGAAAAACGTTCTTCACTGAGTCGGAGCGCCTCTTGGCCTTCTTTGTGCTCGGTCACATCGATATTGACTCCAACGACGCGTATCACCTCCTCGGCATCGTTGAGAACGACCCCATGGGCAGAGTAGACGTAACGAAGCGATCCATTCGGAAGCGTGATACGGAATTCCACAGAACCCTGCGATTTTGAGGCAATCACGCTTTGAATGGCGGCTTCGGCCTGCGCCAAATCCTCCGGTAGCACGGCCTTCTCCCAAATCCCGTAGGTGATCTGCAGGTTTTTGGGTAAGCCGTAGATCTCATGCATTTTTTCATCCCATAGACAGAGTCCGGTCCGGACATCCCAATCCCAAATGCCGGCCCGCATAGCCTGGGTCGCCAGGCCAAGCCGGCCAGCCAAATTTTTT
>Ga0302324_100018546_pt1 | contig 13704 bp, 13 predicted proteins | sample Palsa_T0_1_FD_201949 | JGI IMG/M metagenome (GOLD analysis project Ga0302324, IMG submission 201949) | Peat permafrost microbial communities from Stordalen Mire near Abisko, Sweden - Palsa_T0_1 | ecosystem: Environmental > Terrestrial > Soil > Palsa > Peat permafrost | place: Sweden: Abisko...
GGGCCGCAAGCAGCGCAAGCGGCAGTATCGCTCGTTGTGGATCGTGCGCATCGGCGCCGCCGCCAAGCTGAACGGGATGAGCTACAACCAGTTCATTCACGGGCTGAAAGTTGCAGGCGTCGAGCTCGACCGCAAGATTCTGGCGGACCTGGCGGTGAAAGATCCGTCAGGATTTGCCAGCCTGGCGACCCAGGCTAAGGGCGCGATCGGCGGAGCGGCCTAGGGAGCTCTCAGTTTTCGGGCCGTCAGCTATCAAGCTTTCAAGACGGCGCTTTTCGGCGCTGCTGTTCTTGGAAGGGCACGGCTTCAGCCGTGCCGCCCGGCGCTTTTATCGTATGACCTTAATTCCGAGCGAGGCGAGGAATCTGCACAGCGGGGCGAAAGCTGCGGTGGAAACTCCCGTTGAGGTCGCAGGCGCTGTCTGACTAATCGGGATCCTTCGACTTCGCAAACCGATTCGCTTCGCGAATCGGTTTACTTCGCTCAGGATGACAATTCGTTGGAGAGTGTGCGTACGAAATTGGCATACACCGTTCCCAAACTCACGGACTATTCGGCGGCGGCGCTGGAGAAGGCGGCGAACGAGTGTGTTAACGCGTGTGCATCGGAGATGAGAATAGTCCAGAATGACGCGGACCTTAAGACATTCCGCGATCGATGGATGGCGCGCAAGAATGGGATTCTCACGCAGATCAACGATCTTTGGCTGAAGGGCGCGCCCAAGGAGGCGAAGCGGGACGCAGGCATTCGCGTCAACGAATTGAAGACGCGGATCACCGAACTCATCGAGGGTGCGCGTGTTGACGGTCCGATCAAATCGCAGGCAGAGGATCAGGTTGACATCAGCCTGCCGGGCGTTTGCCGTCCCATCGGCGCTGAGCATCCGGTTATGCGCACGATGCGGGAAATTGTTTCAGTCTTTCAAAAGCTCGGATATTCGGTGGCCGAAGGGCCCGTGGTCGAAACCGACTACTATAACTTTGAGGCATTGAATTTCCCGCCGAACCATCCGGCGCGGGATACGCAGGATACGTTGTTCATCGCTGGTCAGCAGTCGAAGCCGCAGCGTGAGCGGTTGCTGCTGCGCACGCATACTTCACCGGTGCAGATTCGCACCATGGAGAAGATGAAGCCTCCGCTTCGCATCGTGATTCCCGGGACGGTGCATCGCAATGATCCTCCGGATGCGAGCCACTCGCCGATGTTTCATCAGATTGAAGGGCTCGCGGTCGATACAAATATTACCTTCGGGGATTTGAAGGGGACGCTCGATCACGCCATGAAGGCGCTGTTCGGATCGTCGGTGAAGACGCACTTTCGCCCGTCATTTTTTCCGTTCACCGAGCCGAGTGCCGAGCTGTACGTGACCTGCTTTATCTGCGGCGGAAGTGGGAAGCGAGGTGCGGATCCGTGCCGTCCGTGCAAGCAGACGGGATGGATCGAGGTCCTCGGTTGCGGCATGGTCGACCCCAACGTGTTCGAGTTCGTCAAAGACAGCGGGTACGACCCGAAAAAAGTCTCTGGCTTCGCCTTCGGCATGGGTGTGGATCGATTGGCTCTGCTGAAGTATGGTGTGGATGATCTGCAGTATTTCTTTCAGGGGGATGTCAGGTTCTTGCAGCAGTTTGGATAGAACTCATGACTCTGGAAGAACTCGCGCACACCTTGCCAAACGGTTTCCACGATTCTGCGCTTAAAGGATTGTCAATCGACTATGGGCGCAGGATGCTTCATTTGGAAGTGTCGCTGAAGGTGGGCGATCCGAATGGCGCTCGCGACCAGCGGGATGACGTTCGCGACGCTGAGGTTGATATCGCTGGAGTTGTCTTCCTCGTCATCGATCCTCCAAGTTCAGCGTCGGCTATGATTTCAAATCGCCCGGCGATCTCTGGGTTGGAGACTGCTACGAAACTCGATCTATCCCAGAGTTTACGAAGACTATGGACAAGGCGCTGCTGGAGGGAGTACCAGCGGAGGCCTTTGTTCAGAGCTTTTTCGTGAAGGACTGGAACGCATTCATCCATATCGCGGCTAGGGATTGCTCTATGAAATGGCTTAGAGTTAAACGGCACTATAAGGGGCCGCGGCAGATATTCTATCCGGGCGAAACAGTCGATCTATAAATGAAACTTTCTGCGCAATGGATTCGTGACTTCGTCGATCTCACAGTTGACGACCGGCGACTAGCTGAGGACTTGACCAATATTGGTGTTTCGGTCGAGGGGATTAGCGGCGCAGGCGCCGATACCGTGTTTGAGATGGAGATTGGGACCAACCGTCCAGATGCGATGAATCATTACGGCGTCGCGCGCGAGGCGGCGGCGATTTACGACTTGCCGCTGAAGCAGTTGTCAGCTGTCAGCTCTCGGCTGTCAGCTAAACCCTCCGATGATGGGCCCTTCCCAATCTCTGTCGAAGAGCCGGCGCTCTGTCCTCGATTCTCCGCGAGAGTGATTCGTGGCACGACTATCAAACCTTCTCCGGAGAAAATCGCGCATCGGTTGCAACTGCTTGATCAGCGGCCCATCTCGAACGCCGTCGACGCGACAAATTACGTTCTCTGGGAGATGGGCAAGCCTACGCATGTTTTCGATATGGATCTGCTCGAGGTAGGAAAGATTATTGTGCGCAAGGCGCGGGATGGCGAGAGGCTGAAGACTCTTGACGGCGTGGAGCGCAAGCTGACTTCCGAAGATCTCGTCGTGTGCGACGCGAAGAAGCCCGTCGGGCTGGCTGGGGTTATGGGCGGATACGACACCATGATCACCGAGAAGACCAGGAATATTTTGATTGAATCTGCCTGGTGGGATCCGGGGATTGTACGCAAGATGTCGCGGCGGCACGGGATTCATACCGATGCGTCGCATCGTTTCGAGCGCGGCGCGGATTTCGAATCGACTGTGCCGTCATGTGACCTTGTCGCACAGATGATTCTGGAGTCGGGCGGAGGCGAACTTATCGGAGAAGTAGTCGATGTGGTGGCGAAGCCGATGGATCAGGCTCCGGTGGTGCTGCATGTGGCTGAGGTCCGGCGGATACTGGGCAGCAGCCTGCACTCGGGAGAGATTTTCGGGCTGCTGAAACGGCTGGGCTTCACGCTGATCCCCGAAGGCCAGGACGACGAGAAATTCCGCGTGCACATTCCAAGTTGGCGGCTCGACGTGGAACGCGAGATCGATGTGATTGAGGAAATTGCGCGGCTGCACGGTTACGACAAGTTTGAAAATACCTTGCCTGCTTATAGCGGCGCGGTGGTCGAGTTGCCACATGCGGCGATAGACGCGGCTTTCCGCCGGCGGGCGCTGGCTCTGGGGTACAACGAGGCGGTGTCGCTGACATTCATTTCTCACGCGGACGCGGAATGCTTCGAGGCTGCCGAATCCTCGGCGGCTGAAGCCGCAAGTAGTCGTGGTGCGGGTGCGGCGGGGCTGGAAACCACGCCCTTTCAAAGCTCTCCGCCGCGCGTACTAGAACTCGAGAACCCGCTGAGCGAAGAGGCGTCGGTGATGCGGACATCGCTCGCGCCGGGCATGCTCGATATGCTGGCTTGGAATCTGAATCGCGACGTGCCGGAAGCGCGCCTGTTTGAACTTGGCAGCGTGTACCAGTTTTCCAGCGAGTCATTTTCGGAGCGGTCAATGGAACAAGGTCGCGCGGAGCCGCGGCGAGTGTGCCTGGGTGCGACCGCCGCGTCGGTGCGACGCTTGTTGCCGGCGGCCGGCATCCTGGATCACAGCAAAGACGAGCATTCTGCCTCTCTCGAAGCCTTTCTCGGATTCAAGGGCGACATGGAAAAGCTCCTGGAGGTTTTCGCTGGAGAGGTGAGTTACGACCGGGAAACAGGGGAATATTTTCATCCCGGTCGGTCGGCGCGGGCGCAAGTAGATGGAATAGCGGTTTCCCAGTTCGGGCAAATCCATCCTGATGTCGCCGCGACGCGCAAGCTGCGGCAGGATGTGTTTCTGGCTGAATTCGATTTGGAAGCGTTGTACAAAATCGGACTGCGGCCAGTTAAGTTTTCGCCGCTGGGAAGATTTCCGGCGGTGGAACGAGATTTTTCGTTTGTGTTCTCCGATTCCGTTTCGTTTGAGGAGATAAAGAAGACGATCCTAGGTTTGGGAGTTCCCGCGTTGCGGGAGTTTCGTCCGGTGGAGATTTTTCGCGGCGGGTCGATCGCGCCCGGAAAGTATTCAGAGTTGCTGCGGGTCAAATTCCAGTCCGATGATAGAACGCTGCGCGAGGACGAAGTAGCGCAGTGGTCGGGATCGATTGTCGCGGCCCTAACGCAGTCGGGCGGGATGCAGAGGACTTAGCGACGAGCGAAGAACCGACGTGGCCAATCCGTCAGCCCTGGCCGTCACAGCCATGCCGGGGGATAAGCGATCAGAATTCCTGAGCAGATTCTCATCTTTCCCTCTGCCTTCCGTGTTCGGCGAACTTGATCGTCCCCGCTCAGACTTTGGCATTCCTTGCCGATATTAGAAACGTGGGAAACATTTCTGCGGAAACAGCTGCGGCACAAGCCCGCGCAATAGCGGTGAAGCCCTTGCGTTATGTGGCGCGCCAACCCATCTGCGACCGTGAGGAGAAGGTCTTCGGCTATGAGTTGTTATTTCGCGACGGGCTGGAAAACACCTTCTGTAGCGATGGCGACCAGGATGAGGCCTCGCGGGCAACTCTGGATCGTTCTTTGCTGATGGGGCTCGATGTATTGTGCGACGGACGTCGTGCTTTTGTGAACTGCACCCGGGACACGCTCATCAAGGGATTGGTCACCCTGCTGCCCTCGACATTGACCGTAGTGGAAGTGTTGGAGAATGTACCAGCGGACCCGGGCGTGGTAGCGGCCTGCCTCAATCTGAAGGATGCTGGCTACATGATCGCGCTGGACGACTATGTGGCCGATGATCCGCGGGAGGCACTGGCCGAGATCGCGGACATCATCAAGGTGGAAATGCAGTTAACCACCGAGGAGCAGCGGACTGCCATAATCAAGCGGTTCGCGCCCCGGCATACACGGATGCTGGCGGAGAAAATCGAGACTCACGCGGATTTCGTGCGGGCGCGGGAGCAGGGCTTCGTCTACTTCCAGGGTTATTTCTTTCGCCGGCCGGAGACCCTGAACACGCGCGACATGCCGACCAACAGCCTCCATTACTTGCGTATGCTGCAGGAAGTATCACGCCCGGAGCTGGATATTGCGGAGTTGGAGCGGCTCATCAAGGTGGAAGCATCGGTCTGTTATCGCCTGCTTCGCTACTTGAATTCGGCAGCGTTCGGCATCAAGAATGAAGTCCACTCGGTGCGGCATGCGTTGTCCATGCTGGGCGACCGGGAGGCGCGGCGCTGGGTGCGGCTGGTTGCTGCGGTGGGAGCGGGCCAGCAAAAGCCGAGTGACCTGGTGCTGTCGGCGCTGGTGCGCGGACGCTTTGCGGAGGCGCTGGGACCGCGAGTGGAACACGGAGAATCGGATCTTTTTTTACTGGGCCTGCTGTCGCTGATCGATGCCATGCTGGAAATCCCCATGGAGGAGGTTCTGGAGAGAGTGCCACTGGATCGCGAGACCAAAGCTGTGCTTTTAGGACAGCCCAGCGTGCTGCGTCCGGTCTATCAGTTGATGCTGGCACACGAGAGCGGAGAGTGGGAAGCGGCGGCGCAGCTGAGTGAGAGCCTCCACCTTAATTCCGAAGAAGTAGCGGGCTACTACTGGCAGGCGCAGCAATGGGCGCGGGAAGTTTCTTCGGGAAATAGTTCTGCGGCCTCCGGGGGTTGATTCTGTCCGCCCAGAAATTCGAAGAAACCCGCCAGTCATGTCCTCCTGTGCAAAACGGGTCCAGTTGGGGGCTTGCGCGGTTGGACAAGGGCGAGTAACATGAAGTTGTTCTCATGAATTAGGCCTCGTTCCCGCGCAGGCCTTCCGCGCCAGCCGTTCCGAGGCGGCGCCTACGGATCCGATAAAACGGCAAACCGAGACTGAGCAGAAGAGATTTCATTCGCGAATAGCAGTTGGTTTCAGGAGTTGGGGTTCGTTCCAAAGTGTGCCCAGCCGCAGCCCGTAACCGCGTAGATTCTACGGCGCGTTCCCGGCGGAGCCCGCATGCGCTTATGCGGAGCGCCCGTCGACCGTGCCGCTGATATCCCGCAAAACTTTGCAACACCAGATGTCACAAAGCTTGAGAGGACTATGAACGCAGGACCAGGAAAAACCTCCGGTGGCGGAGGGGGCGGAAGAAGAAGGCGGCGCGGACGCCGTCCCAGCAATCAGCGAGGCCAGCGGCCCGGTCCGGGCTTGAGCCGTGAAAATAAAGACGGCATTTATACCGCCCCCATGGACCACAGTTACCGGGCGGCCATGAACGGGGGCAACAACGGGCATCGCGGCGGCCGCCAGCGGCCGGGCTTTGCCCCGCAATATGCCCAGCCGGAACCAGAGCCTTTGCCCGCCAACGGAGATGCAAACTCGCGAATTTTTGCCTTCATCGAGGACCTGTTTTTCATGGCGAAGATTCAAGAGACCGCGCGCAAGCTCAACGTGAAAGTCGAATTCGTGAAAACCGACAAGGACTTGATGGAGAAGATGCTGCAAAACGGTGAAGAAAAACCTTCGCTGATCATCTTCGACCTCAATCTTGCCAGCGTGAAGCCGCTAACCCTGATTCCAAAGTTAAAAAGTAAATTGAAGAAGGGTACTTCGATTATTGGATTTCTCTCGCACGTGCAGGGAGACTTGAAACAGAAGGCGCATGAGGTGGGGTGCGATATGGTGCTGCCGCGCTCGGCGTTTTCGCAAAACCTGCCCCAGTTGCTGCGCCGGCACGGCGCCCCGGAAGAGGAAGAGAATCAGGCCGTACAGTAGAAGCCGGTTATCTCTTCCTGCTTTCGCGTTCCAGGCTGCGGTCAATCTTCGCATAGTAACTAGAGGTAGGCCTGCCCGCCGCCAGTCCATAAGGAGCGGCGATCGAAATTCACGTGTCTCTCAGCCTCTCGCTTTTGTGCGATCCTGTCCGCTTTCGGACGATCGCTTCTGACATCGAGCGCTGCGCAGTACGTACCGACAACGACTCTCTGTTAATCAATCTAGACTTGGAAATGCGTTCTAGACCTGGGATTCGTTCCGGCGACCGCAACGCTACTCCGGGATTTGTCTGCCGCAACGGCCGGCAGAGAGGCTGTTCGTAGGGTTTCCTTCATCCTGGAGGCCAGGATAACGGTCGGCCGCCAAGCAGGTGCACGTGCAGGTGGAATACGGATTGTCCGGCGCCGGGGCCGACGTTTAGGACGGTGCGGTATCCCTGCTCGATATTGCGCTCGCGGGCGATCTGGGCGGCGGCCAGATGGCAGCGGCCGATGAATTCAGCATCCGCGGTCTCAGCTTCCTTCAATCCCGCGAAATGTTTTTTCGGAATAATCAAGACATGTGTTGGGGCCTGAGGATTGATGTCTTCAAAAGCGAAGACGTGGTCATCCTCGTAGACTTTCTTCGCAGGTATCTCGCCTTGCAATATGCGGCAGAAGAGGCAGTTGGCAGTCGGGTCAGTCATGGGAGCTTCATTCTACGGGGAAACGATAGCATCGTGTGCGGCTGATGTCAGCAGTCGCCGCGCCCTCTGTGGTAGATCAGACGCTTAACCCCCGGGAACACGCGACACAGGGAAGGCGCCGGATTTCTTTTAGACCTTGCCAACGATTACCAACGTAAGCGCAGGACATGGTTTTATGCTGCCGCAGCGCAGCGCGCTTCGTTAGCCTGAGCAGAGGACGCGTTGCGTCCTGCCAACTCATCGTGACTCCTGCTGCCCTCATCCTTCGCGCTTCGAGCCCTGCCGGGATTCTGATCTGGTGCGTGATCGGATTTTGCGCTGGGATAGGACTCTTTTTCTATGGGTTCCAGTTGCTGCAACGCCGTCGCCTTATCCTCGACACGCCACTCTCCAAAATTCGAAGTGCCTCAATGGGCATGGTGGAAATCAGCGGCCAGGCGGTTGGGCCGTATACGATGATCGCGCCCATCACCGAGCGGCCCTGCTACTACTACCGCACGCTGGTCTGGGAATACAAGCAAAATGGAAAAAACAAACAATGGGTGAAGGTCGTCGGCGAGTGCGTGCACGTTCCCTTCTTCGTTGACGACAACACTGGACGGATACTTATCGATCCTCGCGGCGCCGATCTCGACCTGCACCGCGATTTCGAGGAGGAGTTCTGCGATTCGTTTTTCACCATCAAAGACCCCGCGCCCGACAACGTGCACCGCTTCCTGTCGCGCCACGGGATCGCTACCAGCAACAAAATCAAAGTTGAGGAATACTGCATCAAGCCCAAGAACTCGCTGTTTATTCTGGGCACCGTGGGAGACAATCCCGGCGTCGAAGTCAACCCTCAGCCAGTGCAGGATTTTGAGGTAAGTAGCAGCTTCTCCGAGCGCAAAATCACGCTTTCGCTGCATCCGCTTTCATTTTCGGTTGTGTCGCCGACCCTTTCGAATGTGCCAGTTTTCAATGCGGGATCACTGCTTCCTTCCTTGCGGCTCGCAACTCGACCTGGGGTTCAGGCGCAGGTTATCCGCCGAACTACGGGATTGACTGCCAATCCGGCCCAACCTGCTGAGCCGGAGAAGGTCGCGGATGCCCTGCGAAAGGCGGGAATCTCCAGTCCGGCAGCGTGGGCCGCGGCCGGATTAGCGAATGCAAGCGTGCGAGTGATGAACGCCTCGTCAGCCGTTCTTTCGGACCCAAGCGTGAGCGATGGTCCGGGAAACGCGGCAGAAAGTCTCAACGGCTTCGATAAGCATCCCGCGGTCGTGCTGAAGCAAGGAACTAACAACAAGACATTTCTGATCTCCTGGCGCAGCCAGCGTGAGGTTGCCCGCACCCTGGGTTGGAAGTGTGCGCTGATGATTTGGGGCGGCCCGCTATTGGCCCTGCTCAGCCTCTATCTATTTCTGGGGATCGAACATCTGCTCTAGATTGCCTAGCCGGGCCTCTCTTTGGGCAGTCGCCCACCCAGCTGGATTTCTTACCGCGCACCACGTTTCTAACGTCGCCTGCGCCAAGTCCGCCGCTTCCGCTCTAGTACAATCAACCCGTGAGCGATGCCGTCCGTATCGGAATCCTGGGCGACTTCAACCCTGAATTTCGTTCGCACCACGCCACCAACGACGCGCTGCAGCATGCTGCGCATAAGCTGAGCATGAAGGTTGAATCGGAGTGGATTTCTACTCCGTCACTGACCGCTCCAGCGTCACAGAAGACATTGGAAAGTTTCGATGGCCTGTGGGCTTCGCCAGGCAGCCCCTACAAGAGCTTTGCAGGGATGCTCAAGGGAATTGAGTTCGCCCGCCGCTGCGATTGGCCGTTTCTCGGCACCTGCGGCGGGTTCCAGTACGCATTCATCGAGTTCGCCCGCAACGTGCTCAACATTCAAGACGCCGACAGCGCGGAAAATAATTCCGGATCGAAAAATATCATCATCTATCCCGTAGCTTGCGCCGTGCCCGATCGCAAGGGCGAGGCTCCCAAACTTTCAGGCGCGGTTCCAGAGATTCGTCTGCGGCCCGGTTCCTATCTGCAATCTTTTTATGGCAAGGAATCAGAGACCGTTACGGAAGAGTTCTTCTGTAACTTCGAGATTAACCCCGAGTTCGAGTGGGCGGCCATGGAAGCGGGATTCCCAGTAGTTGCGCGTGGCCCGCAAGGCGAAATCCGTGCCATCGAATCGCCCGCGCACCGCTTTTACCTGGCCACGCTATTCCAGCCGCAACTTTCGTCCACGGAAAAAAATCCTCACCCCGTAGTGTTGGCGTTCGTGCAAGCTGCAGCCGACTGGGGTAAAAAGAAACTGGACGACAGCGTACTCGAGTAGCCTTTCCCAAAGGTTTCGAACACGCGGATACGGTCGCCGTCGCTTCCGCGAACAGGTTGCTGGCACGACTTGCAAATTCGGTCCTGCCGGTTACCAAAGTCCCTGTCCTATGCCAATTACCTTTCGCGCACCATGTGCATCTGGAGGTCTCGTTCGCCCGTGATTAGACTGCTTTAATCGCCGGTTATCGACCCGAGTCCATAGGAGCCATGCGCGTCCATGCACATGTCGTCATATGAACTACCCAGCACGATGAACTCGTTTCGCATCCCATTTTCCACGCTGATGAGCTACGTCCCGGTGGTCGCTACAATCGTCACTACATTTTTCAGCGTGATTCTGGCACGAGCCACGCTGCGCTATGTGGAATCCACGGATAAAGGCCTGGCGCTGGCCCGCGAGGAATTCGAGCGCGAGTGGTCCCCGGATCTCCACATCAAGATGGAGCGGATCTCTGCCCACGAAGCACGAGTCATCGTGACCAACCTGGCCAAGACATCAGTGCTTTTGCAGTTGCTGCAATTACGCAAGATTTCGCATGTCATGCCCTTCGAGCGCTGTCGCCTGAATGATCCTTTGGTGGGCGGCATGACCTGGACGGCGGAAATGGGCAAGCGCATTCTGGCTTGTACCGGCCGCGAATTCGAGGGTCCTGTTGCGGTTTCGATGACTTTTTATGCCGCCGGACGCATGTTTCGGACCGACTGGTTTCGCTCGCAGATTCAAGTGCGCGACGGCCACATCATCCGCCTTGAACCCAGCAACATGCCGACCCGCAGGGTGCGCGTGATCGAGCGCAAAGGGCCGGAACGCCGCCGCGAGTTCGTGCAGGACGTGACCGCCACTGTCGCGCCAGAAAAAATAAATACGAAACCGGACGAAAGCTTCTTCGTGACCGGGGCCTGACTTGGCATTGTGTTAGGTAATCCCCACGTCTCGCAAAGGACGCGACACATGGGCCAGTCGGCCAAGTCCTTTACGAAGGTTAAATGACGTCCGGGCCGCTCGCTTCGCGACGCGGGACTGGCGATGGCGGACGCCGCTACATGAGATGTTGCGGCCCGGCAGATTCTGCCGACCTTCCCTAGGCAAGAACCGCCATCAATTCGAGACTTCGACGCTGCTGCTATCGATTGTAAGTCGAACAAGTCCAGCCCAGGTCATGAGTTGAGCACTCCAGTAGTCCGACGCCGTTTGGCCGCGGACGTGCATGAGCCCTGGGTAGCAAGGATTATCGGACGACGCGTCTTGCCGCTCGGCCAGCAGCAATCGTTCGTCGATCCGGCGCATGACCGTGCCTGCCCTTCAAAGACGCAGGCCGAAGGAGATTCACCATGTCCGTTTCCGGCATTTCCAGCAGCAACTTCGCCAATTACCAAACCACGAACGCGCAAAATCAGCAGCAATGGCAGCAGGCATTTCAGCAACTTGGTCAGGAACTACAGTCCGGCGATCTTTCCCCTCTGCAAACGACCGCGCAAACTGCAACTCAAACTGCAGCCCAGACAGAACTCACTGCCTTGCAGTCTGCTTCGCCCAACAGTTCCACGTCGGCAGCTCCGGTGGGTACTCCCGCCTCGCCGATCCTGCTGAACACTCCGCAAGGAACTCCGGAGCACGGCATTCACGCCCACCCTCCGCATCGTCTGCGCGTGGACGCGGGTGACGATGACGGTAACGATAGTGACGGGCAGGACTCGAATCCGCTGGGGCAGGCGGCTCCGTCGGCGAGTTCCGCGAGCGCGCAGCAGGCTTACAGTTCGTGGCAGCAGGATCTGCAGCAGGTTGCGCTGAACAGCGATTTGCTAACCGCACAGGCCGCCGCCTGGCAGCCGGTTTCGCTGAGCGCTTGACTTAGAGGTTTTCGCGACCGATATAAATAAGGCTCAGCACAGTATGTATGGAGCCTTTCTAACGATGGGGCACTCAATGGTGAGAAACTCCCCATCTCGTCGATTGCTACTCAAGTCGGCAGCTACGGCCGCCGATTTAGTTGCCATGAGCGTAAACGCAACCAGCAGCATCAGCCACGCGAACCAAACCACTCCAACATCACAACCGGCTGCTCGGACAGCGCAATCTCAGACCGAGGCGCCGAAAAATGGACCACCCGGGCAGGACACAGTTACTCTGAGCCGCGCGGCGCAGTTGGGTTCGGCAGCGCAGAGAACATCTGCGGACGCTGACCATGACGGCGACAATCACTAACCCCCACCCCTCTGGAACGGAGTCCACTCAATTTGCACCGAGAAGTCCCCAGCCATCGCGCCTCAGGCGTGGTCTGGGGCATTTCTTCTCAACTCCGCCAAGCTATCCTTAGCCTCGCTCCATTTGACCAGGAGAAAGAACAGGAAAATGGAGCTGGGCCAGAGCTGCAGAAACAGGCGTGTCAGTGAGAAGCGAAGGTGCCAGAAGATGTCATAGGGAGTGACGAGATAGACCGCGAAGTATCCCGCGAGCGTCAGCGCGAGTGCGAGACTCGACATGCGAATACCCGCCTGCGGTTCGGCATATTTTTCTTTTCCGGCCGCGAAATAATAGCCAACCAGCAAAAGCGATCCGGGTAGCAGCAGCCAGCGTCCGAAACGAAAAAATCCCTTTACGTACCACTGTAAGATCGCCCAATAGCGGGCCGGTTCGAGCAATTTGTGCAGAGGGCTTGCGCTAGCGGAAAACAGATCGCCTGGCGGGGCAATGAAATGCTTGAATCCGGCGATCAGGAGGAGCGCTGGAACGGCTGCAAGTGCCAATGGCGCGATTTGTCGCACGCCGGAGAACCAGTCCCTGCCAAGAGGACCGCATCGCGCGACCGTGACCAGGCGCGCCAGGAGCATCGCGCAGAGGAAGAGCAGGCCCTCGTTCTTCGTCCAGGCTGCGAACCCGGCCGCCAAACCAGCGAGGGCAAGCAATCCCGGACCGCGCGCGGTCTGCTTTCGGTCCTCCTGAGGCGAATCACTCCGGGCAAGCTCACTCTGGGCGAGACCGTCGTGAATGCAGAGAAGGGCGATGCTGGCCAGAATGAAAAATGACAGTGGGACGTCTGCATACTGAGAGGTCCCTTGTTCGATGAAGGAGGGCGTAGCCAGCAGCGCGATTGCACCCAGCATCGCCGGAGTTCGGCCGCGAAACAGCGAGAGCGCCGCGAACAATAGTGCAACCGTGCTGAACGTGAACAGGAAACCGATCACGGCAGGGACTGCAGGGGCGTCATGGCCCAGGTAAACCCAGAAATGCGCAATCGCTGCGGGAAGAAGAAGTGGATAGTCCGGATGCGACCAGGGCAGCGAGGCGGTAAATCCATCGCGCCAGTGCGCTCCCCCGAGAAAAAGAAAGCGTGCGCGCAGATTCCAGATCGAGAAAGCATCCCAGCCATCCCCATGAGGATAGGCCCACAGGCGCATCGCCGCGGCGTAAAGCGCACAACCTAGTGCGATTGCGAAACCGGTCATCACAAGCCGCCCGTACCATGTCCGCATCTCACTGATTTGTTCAACGGGCATTACAAGGCTGACTGCTGCCCTTTGAATTCGCATTCCGAAGAAAGCGATGAGGAACAACGCTAGCACTACGAAATCGACGAGCAGAAAACGCGCAGTGTCCAATAGTAGCGACAGAAAAAAGACCATAGAGAAGACTCCCAGTCCGACCCCGACCGATAAAGACGCGATGAACAGATAGTCGGAGAAGGTCGGCCGCAACTGCGGCCAGCCCAGGCAGACCAACAAGAATCCGCAAGCCAGACAGAGCAGCGCGGCTAGCAGGCTCATCATCTGCTGGTGGTCCTTTGGGTTGTGGCCTCGGTCGCGAAAAGGAAAACGCCCTCGCCGAAGCTCTTCTTCAGAT
>Ga0302324_100018548_pt1 | contig 13702 bp, 10 predicted proteins | sample Palsa_T0_1_FD_201949 | JGI IMG/M metagenome (GOLD analysis project Ga0302324, IMG submission 201949) | Peat permafrost microbial communities from Stordalen Mire near Abisko, Sweden - Palsa_T0_1 | ecosystem: Environmental > Terrestrial > Soil > Palsa > Peat permafrost | place: Sweden: Abisko...
TGTGGTTCGGCCGAGTCGGCAATCGTCGCTCTGAGGCGATCCCAGCGTGAAATTTTTCTGAAAAAAAGAGCACCGGAACAAAAAAAAGAAAACAGGCAAGAACCGAGGAACTGTTTTCCCGTCAGGGAAAGTAGACGAAACAATGACAAAAACGGAAACGAAACAATGTTGAAGAATCGCGCACCACCTTGATTAATGCCGAAGGGTTCGGGCATCATTGTAATCCCAGCGTCGCTGCGCTCCGACTTTATTCACATCGTCGGAATGCCTATTCACATCCCGCTGGAATCAACCGTTCACATCGCCGGAATACGCATTGGTTGCGGATGCGCGTGGACCGCATTAACGAGCGGTGTGGGGCATTTCAGTGTCCAGATGGTCACGCTAGATCAAGTCCGGTAGGTCGTCGCGCGGAATGAGCAGACGGATGGATCGAGCCTCGCCCGGTGTTCGCTCGATAAGGCCACGAGTTTCGAGCGTCAAGATCATTTGGTGTACCGAAGGCGGGGAGACTTGGAAGTATTGTTGCATTTCGGACTCTGAAGGTGGAGCCCCGTGGATTTTGCCGTAGTAGTAAATGAACGCCAGGTACTGGCCTTGCTTATCGGTATAGGGTCTCTTCATCGGATGCGCTGACTATCTGACTGTTAGTGCTGGCCGGCCCAAGCCGTGGGTGTTAGGTCGGATAGGCGCTGTAATTGGAGATTGGCCAAGCCCGGAAGTACGGCGGACAGATATTTGTGCACGGGTAGCTTGATCCGTCGACAGGTTTCGAAGATCGAAAGAATCGCTGCCACCTTCGGTCCGGCTTGTGGACTGCCTACGTGGATCCAGTTCTTCCGACCCACCGCGATTGGCCGGATCGAGTTCTCCGCCAAGTTCGTACTCAACTCCAACTCCGGGTGGTCTAAAAAGCGGATCAGCTTCGGCCACTGGCCGAGGGCATATTCGCACGCTTTGCCCAATGTGCTGCCCGGTAGTGCGCTGGCACGTGCGGCCTCGAGCGCTGTCTTAATCGCTCCCAGGACTGCCGGCGCTCGCTCGCGGCGTAAAGCCTGGCGGGCTTCGAGATTCAACCCTTGCTCGCGAGCTGCGGCATCGATGGCAAACAGGGCGTTGATCTTCTCCACCATGGGTGTGGCCACCACGTCTCCGGGATTCAACTTCACCACATTGGCAAAACCTCGTCGGCAATGCGCCCAGCATCCCGCATGTACCAGTCCCGGTCCACCCACTTTCTCGTAGGCCACATAACCATCCGTTTGCAAAATCCCCCCATATTTCCCAAGGAACTGCTTCGGGCCCTCTCGACCTCGTCCCAACCGAAAATCGAACACCACCGCTCCTCCCGGACGACTGTATTGCCAAAGGTAGGCCTGATGATTGTGTCCCCGCCGATCATGCATTTGCACTCCCACCGGGGTTTCATCGGCTTGCAGGTAACTTCCTCCCAACAACTCTTTCTTCATTGCCCCCATCACCGGCATCAGCAACTGCCCCACCTGCATCACCCAGCCATCCATCGTCGACCGGCTCAACTCCAGACCGGTTTCTTGTTCCAGTGTCACGCTCTGCCGGTACAGCGGAAGATGGCTGCGGTATTTGTTGACCAGCGTCTGAATCACCACTCCATCGCTAACCAGTCCCTTTTCGATGATCCGCTTCGCGGCGGGCGCCGTAACCACACCATCTCGACCACAGCGACAGGCTCGCTTCTCTCGCTTGGTCACCCGTACGAAGTACTTGGCTGGCTCTACCTCTAACTGCTCACTTTCCTCGTAACCGATAATCAATTTCTCTTGGCCGCAAACGCCGCACCTACACTGTTCTGCCGGACAAGCGATTACCTGTTCCACCCGCGGCAGGTGCGCCGGCAATGTCTGACGACCAGGATGTTTCTTTGCTTTCTCTTTCCGGTGTATCACCACTTCAGCGGTATCGCCGTTCAGCGGGAGACGTTCACTCTCGGCTTCTACCTCCGCCTGGCTGACGCTGGGTTCTTCTTCCAACAACTCCAACTGTAAGTTCGAAAGTTTCTCACTGCCCGCCCCATACTTCTCGATTCGCTTCAGCCGCAGCTGTTCTTCCAACGCCGAGCGCTGCAGTTCGGACCACTGCAACTTCTGTTGCAGTTTCGTAATCAGCGCCTGCGCTTCCTGCAGAGTCGTTGGTAGCGAACCGTAAGGATGGAGTTCAGCACTCACGATAAGTGCTTAGTAGCAGAAAACGTTTGTGGAAAACAATCGTTTTATGCAGGATTCATGCGGGGCGAACTCACTTCGTCAATTTCTTTCCGATACCACGGCCGTGGCTTGGCGGCTTGCACATCCATGCCCCCGATCAACATCGTGAACTCTTCCGGCGTGAGGCTAACCTTGACTTCTCCCGGGCTCACCTGCGGCCAGCGAAAACACCCGCGCTGTAATCGTTTGGCACAAACCCAGAGTCCACTTCCGTCCCAGTAGATAAGTTTCAGCCGATTGCGACGCGCATTACAAAACAAGAAAATATGCCCACTGAGGGGCTCGCACTGCAATCGACCGCGCACCAATCCGTACAGACCTTCAAATCCTTTGCGCATATCGGTTGCCCCCGGCGCCAGGTAGATGCGGGTCGCCCGCCCAATCCCAAACACCCTACATCCTCTCCAGCACTTGTACCAGGCGCTGCAAGCTGGCCTCATCAAAGCCGGCTTCCACTACAATCCGTCGCCCACTCGCCACCGTCACGCTGAGACCACAACCTCCCGACGCTTCCGCACCACCCTTCTTGACCCCCAACTCCACCGCCACCAGTCCACGGTTGCTCGCCTCGCTCGAGGCACGCACCCGGCTCAGATAACGACCGAGTGTACTCAGTGTCAGACCTTGGCCTCGGCAAAACTCCTTTTGTGTCAGGTCGCCGCTCTTGAACTCGCTAACGATTTGCTGGATCTCAGCAGACGTACGCCGCCGTCTCTTCCGCCTTACCTCTTGTTCTTCGATCATCAAATTACTTCAACACAGAACCGCCGCGTTGACTAGAATGCGGTTGGCCTGACGCTTACGATGCATCCATATTTGATCTTGCGAATTGGGAAACAAAAAACTCGTAACGAATACCACATGCTGGGCAAACAACGTGGCCGAGCCGAGAGTTTACTTCATTCGGATGAGCTCTGCAATGTTGTGTGGGGCAAACTTTTCGCCTATACGACCGGCGCAAAGAGCAAGCCGGAAGACAGCGCGAGCCGGCAGAACTTCCGGTGCTGTTCGGCGAGGGGCGGCAGGGGGAACGGCAGGCTTGAAACGATCTTCCCCGGTACTTCTCGAAACGTAGTCCCGGATGCACGGAACGTAATCAGGCTCGAGCTGGACGTCTCGCCTCTGTGGTCCTCAACTCTGTGTGGACTACGGGCGGTCCACCCGGTCCGGACTCCCTCGGGCCACCGGAACCGATGGGACAGAGCGACTACCTTTTGTCGTACACAAGCGTACCTTTGTCAACTGGTCGATCTGGATTCCACCACGAGTCGGTGATGATCCTTCCATCGTTGCTCAGTTTCAGAGAGCCTTGAGCGAGAGCTTTGCCATTACGTTTTGTCAGATAAAGAAGCTCACGTCGTCCGGCAAGCCGTGCCGCGTAGGTCGCGCCCTCTCCGTTAGGTCCATGCACCGCCGCACCCACGCCGTCGAAGGGTGCGTCGATGTACTGCCCGGCGTTCGGATAGCTGATATGCATAGCCTGACTGTTGAGCCTCAGCGTCATATCGGCATGCTGCTGTAGGTAGCTCGTATCCCTCCACTGGCCGGCAAAACCATTGGACCCAGACAATCGCGAAAAGACAATCTGCGATGTAATAATGGGCCCAGTCGGTCGAAACTCAGTCACCGTCGTTGTAAACACCTTCCCGTCAGTTGAAAGCTCATCGTGAGTAGCCCTCGTCTTTACCCCATTTTCTTTTTGGGTAATGTCTAACATTGCAACGCCGGTTTTTACACAGACTCCCGTGCGATTGTTCCCTATCGGTCGATCCTTTCCATCGCAGCGAAGAGTGTGACTCGAATTTTCGGCAAAGCGATACTCACCGTCCTCCGAAATCGAAATAGTCAAAACCAGGCCTTGATAGCTGCTCTTAGCGGGGTTCAACTTCCATGTGCCGTTCCAATCTGGCGAGGGTACCCCGCAGCCCAACATGGCGATTAATGCGCAGAAAACAGCCAACCACGCTCTCCTCATCGATTTTGCATCGGTCCAGTTCCGAAAGGCACCTAAATCTTAAACAAGAAGTATCCGATGAAACAAGCACCAATAATATAATCGACTGCGACTTCATACCAAAACCACCCCGGTTCTTTAGCGCGGTAGACCCATCCACTAAAACGGACCCACACTTTGCCCGTACATGTAAATACCGCAGCTGCAGAAATTGAGATGACACCAAGTATCAAAAAAATATACGGTGGTCTTATAAGAGAGTTCAAGCCAGGCGAAAGTAACATATCCTTTCTGTTGCACTGAGAAATTCCCACCGATCATTGCGGTGCTGAACTTAACAAGTTGGCAGGCCAGAAGCTTGACACCCGCCGTCCTGCTGAGGAAGCGCGGGTACCAGTTGATCTTGATTATAAACTTTCTCTGGGCCAGGGGTAGAATTGTTAATCTCGTAATCTAGATAGTCGTTAAATGCTCCAGTAATAGCCATCGGCCCGTCCATTCCAGGAGCTTGCCCGAGCACATTGATCGTGACGTTCTTAGGGGTTGGATCATTCAGGATACTTATCGCCGAACCCCAACGTCCCAGCGGCTTCGCTACCTTTTCCTTAAGAAAAAGTCCAACTAAGCCAGCAACGTCCGTGGCGGCCGTAATCCACCCGTTGTTTTCGGCGACCACAGTGCAGCCAAAGCAGCCGTTATCGAAGATCATGGCATTGGGTGAAGCTATAATTGTTTGACCATTTCCAAAATTCTCGACTCTGGCACCGGGCGGACAATTGTTGATGGTACAATCCACGCCAAACTCGCCCTGTACCACCGCATTCGCAAGACCGCAGCTCGTGGAAAACCCGTCCACATTACAATAATTTTGCCCCCCCGGCCACGAGAGCGGCGGTCCCTGAATAATGAACGGAGCATAGGTCAATCCCGAAGGGTCGGTTTCTCCCAAAGGATTGGATGAATAAGCATAAGCATTCCAGTCAGAGCGTGCCGGATCAGGCGAAATCCAGCGCCCCTGAGTTGGATTCAATTCCCGATTCGGCGTGTCGAATGTTCCAGCCGTCAAATCTTGATTGTCTCCCGTGAAATTCACATCAACAGTCGATCCAAAGGGATTATAGGTTTCCCCATAAGGAGCAAAAGCCCGGTCAAGAGTTTCTGTTCTGCCAGTTCTAGTGGAAACAAGTCGGACGGAGCCAAGCCAGTCCGTGTGCCAGAAATTAGCCTCGTCATATATCGCGCCCCCTGGCAGGGGAATGCGCAGTTGGGAGACAGAAGTCTTGCTCATCAACCCGATATTGCCAATAGGGCTGATAAGGGGCTGTTTGTAGGTAGTACCATACAAGTGCTCTACCATCCGCCCAAAGGCATCGTAAACTACAGGACCGCTGGTACCTCCGGGGGTCACTGTCAGTGGATGATTGTCCTGATTCCATGTGTATGTGTGAAATGTATCTTTTAGTAGGTTGCCATTGGCGTCATAGCAAATGCTCGAACTGGAACAGCTACCGGACCCCGCATACTGATTACTTGCTTCATTATATCCAGGCGCCCAAGCCACACCCGCGTCGCCAGCGGGAACCGATTTTGTGAGGTTGTTAAACGCATCATAACTAAAATTCTGCCCCCACACATTCGTTCCAGACGAGTTCGTGCAAACCGCCGATACCAATCTACCCTGTTCGTCGTATCCCGGTGCTGTGGAGGTTCCGTAATTGCAGGTTTGGGTTCCGCCGGCGTTAAAACCGTCGGTTATAGTCAACGAGCGCAATGTCCCGTTCGCATTCCAATTCAGACTTCCCACATCGGTCGTTGGGGTTGCTCCGACCGAAAAGGTGTAGCTGCTCATGCGACCAGTCACAAGCAGACCGGTACAAGCGACGTTGTCGTAGGCATATGTATCCGCATCGCCTAAACCAAGGGTGACTACACAGGGTTGATCGGCAGCGTTGTAAGTTACACTGCTAACTAAGTTGGAACCCCCAACCTGAACTGCGCTGTATGGCCTACCTTTACCATCCACGGTGAAGTCCCAGGCGTTTTGTCCGGTTACTCCACTCAAAGAACTCACCACATAGTTGGGAAGATAAGTGGCACTGGTGTGGTAGTAACCGCCGGAGTTTGGCGTAGACTCGTACACGTCGGAGATTTTCCCCCGAGGCTCATAGCTGAACCCTTCGTCGGTCAGCTTCGTTTGTGATCCGGGTGCTTGTGTATACGCTTCAGCTAGGCGGCCAAGAGTATTCGTCATCACTACACCATTCACGGTAGCGGAATCATATAGAAAGTATTTCTGAGCGCCGTCCCAATTCGGCCCATATGCCGGATTGACCGCCTCGCCGGTCACTCGACCGAGAGTATCGTAAAAGTAGCAATATACATTCGTATTAGCATCGTGCTTCTCAAGCAGCTTGCCGTTTACCGTATAGGTTCCGGCAACACAAATACCACTTGTCGAGGTATCGTAAACGTAAGTCGTTGTCCCGCTCTCCGGATAAGTAGCGGTCAGTGTCCTGCCAAGTTCATCATAAGTAAACGAATGGGTTTGCGTGTTGGTACTGGAGCTTCTAGACACGGAAGCTATGGTCCCGTCACTGTTGTAGACATATGACGTGGGAAATCCCGTGTAACCACCGAAACCACACGGAGTACTCCCTGTTGCAGAAGAAATTATACACGTAGCGACGGTTTGTCCTAGACCATTCGATTCAGTCACCACTTCTTTGACAACTTCGCCAGCAGGAGCAGGCCCTACAGTGGTCGTCGTGATCATGCAAGACGATAATCCAGTCGTGCAGGTTTGTGACCCTGTGTAAGTATTAGTTGTAGTCCCGCCCCCACCGTCAGTGGTAACCAACGGGCGACCTAAAGCGTCATGTGTCACCGTGATTTGTCCATTCGAGCACCCGCTGCCCTTAGAAGTAGCACACGGCATAGTTGTCGTTGTCGTTATGCCAGTGCTTCCCCAACTCATCGCATTCTGAGTCGAATCCCAATTAGCTGATGAAGGCCCCTCTCGCACTTGATGATAACTCGTCATGGCTGACGGATTGACTTGGTCGTACACGTCTTGTGTAGAAGTGCCCCAATTCAGAATTGATTCGAACGTCGGTGGATTGTAACCATAAGATAGGTTTGTGACATTGAGGTCTTGATCCGTCACGGACTTTAGCCGCCAAAAGGGATCGTAATAGGTATAACTTACAGAAAATTGGTTGGGATCGGTGGTCGACAACATCTTAGCACCATTACAATCCCATGAGAACTGGGTATCCAGAGTAGTTATCGGGGGAACGATTTTTGTAAGAAAACCATTATTGCACGCACCTTCCGTGTAATTAGTTATGTTGTTGTTGTAATCTGTGGAAGTAAGTAACGTCCCATTATGATTGTAAGTCCAACTCCTAGTGATTGATGTGCTCGCCCCAGTGAAGTCCTGCTCAGAAACAAGACTGCCAGGCGCGGTCGTGGTGCCGTAAGTAAAATAAGACTGCCTCAGCGTGGCCCCAGAACCATTCTGCACCTGCACTTCACACGGAACGTCATCCACCGAACTGCCTATGCCAACGCAGGACGAGCCGTTCCAGGAATATCCGAAGTTAGAAAAAACCGTTTGTCGTGTTGGCGTAGTTGTACCGAAGTCCGACAAGGCTGTTTTCAATGGATTCATTAAACCGTCAAATGTATTTTCAACGAGGCTATAGTTGGCGGACCCGGCGGGCAAGCTGTAGGTAAAAACGTACTGAATAGGATAGAACGGCGCTAACAAACTGAGGCAATTTGACGGACCGCCGTTCGGTGCGTAGCAGATGATCTTTGTCAACAACGGCGTGCTGGTCCCTTGGTTTATCACTTCCTTTGATAAAAACATTTGGTTATCACTGTTTTCGATGAAGGTATAGACATTTGTGTTGTTGGCGAGGCCTGTCCCGTAGTCATTTACCAGAGTCGTTGTCAGCCACGAGGAGGTGTTTCTGGTGTACTGATATACGGCATCCCCAGTGACAGTGCGCGTCAACCCCGCTGTAGAGCCATCTGCACAGTTGATACCATTGTTAGGTCCTGTGTACTGATAAGATATCTTTCGCCCGTTAGGGTAGGTAATAGAAGCCATTCTTCCGGTGATGGTGTTTGAAAGTTGGCTCTCGTAGGTAAATGTGTAACTCGATCCGTCAGGCAAGTTCACGGAAGTGGGAAAGTTATAACCGGATGTTGCAGGAAAATCCTTTACATTAGAACATCCAAACTTGGTAGCCAGGGTTTCGGCCGTATAGTTCACCACAACACTAGCGGTGCTGGGACCGCTCGCAGTGGATATGGGGTAAGTGTATGTCGTTGAATTAGCAGTTGAACTTACGGTTACCTCTTGTATTCCCAGCGTGTCGGTGTAAACCGAGTCGGAGAGTGAAATCGTATTGCCATTTGGGTCCGTGATTGTGGATGCTGCGTTAACAGTGTATACGTTCCCCGATCTTGTGGTCACCGTGTCAAGTGTGGCGTCAACATTTAGGTAGATCGTCAACCCAGAGCCATCTTGAAAAGTTTGAGTCAATGACGTGTTGACTGGGCAATTACCAACCTGGACCGTCGTCAAAGGCGTCGGAATAGATATTGAGTGAAGTGAGCCGGAGGAGTCAACATAGCCGGTGATAGTGCGAAGATCAATATTTTCGCCACTTAAGCCGCAATTAAATTCGCCATATGTTAGCTCACCCATGAGACTCGATGCGACGGCAGAAGGTACATTCCAAAAATCATAGGTCAGCCCTGCCGGATTGGGCTCGGGGTTTGGCGTCCAATAGCCGGCGGAAACACCCCATGAGTTGCTGTTGTAACTCATCGCCAGTGATAATGGCATTCCTATGCCCGGTTTGTTCACAATAGGAATGTTCAGATGTATATTGAGTGTGTCGAGAGCCACTTCGCCGTTTGTCGGTTCGAGTGGTTGGAGACCGGTACCAGCTGTCGCTTGGGCGCAGGCTTGATTATGGCTCATAATAACGGTTAGGAGTACGATAGGCAGAAGGATATTCTTGAAGAGATTCATCGCTTCCCTCCTAGAGACTTATATTGGACGGTCGTCGAACGGCTGACTGATTGTCTGCAAAGGGAAGATTCCCCCCATAGAGCGGAGGCAAAGCCTCAGATCAAATTCTCTATGACTGGGAATGCGCGTAAATCTAAACGGTTGATGAATCGTAGTCAAGAGAAAAAAGCGTAATCATATTGGTGCGTGACGAATAACGACGCAACAGTTCAGTCTTTTCGACTTGGTTGTCCGGCGTCAAGCATTTTTCCGGCAACCATAATTAGATCTCCCGATTTCTGTGAAAGATATCAGTCGCAGTCGGGATGCGGTAAAAAAGTCCCGGCAGTCCCAGGGTAAGGTGTGCCGACTAACCGGGAGTTGGGTTTACCTGGGAACCGTAGCGGCGTGCGGGATCGCTTGGTGAGGCTGCCAGGTGACTGCGCCCTCTTCCCATTGGTTGTCCGTGAGTTGCTCGACCTCGGTGCCATCACACTTCATGACGAAGATCTCACCGTAGGGCTGCGCCGCCCCTGTGTAGAGGGCTTCGTCGTTAACCCCATCCTGGAGCTCGTAAACACGATGCGTTCTCCGTCCGGCGACCACGACGCGTGGTTGTCGTCGCGCAGATTTACCATGTGCTGCGGAAACCGTTAGGGCAGAGCAGTCGGACAAATGCTTCGAACTCAGAAGTGGTCAACTCGGCTGCGACCGGGTGGATCGTAACGACTGAACACTTCCGCCAGAAGTTTCATCATTGCTTCTGCGTCGGATGGACATAGACGCCATACTCGATCTGCATGTGTTGAGGTGAACCTGCCACGGCCCTTTGCTGCAAGTCGAAATTACCGGAGCGGCGCCATAGAGCGATGGAGATAGTAAGTAGCCTCTAGCGCAAACTCTACGGCCTAGCCGCGCTTCTGCCCCATTCCTCGAGTTGCCTTCTGACCGTTGGGGCAAACGGATCTTCAATCTCCTGCATTGTCTTCAGCGATGCTTCCGACCGGTCAGACCGGAGATGGTAGCCCCGCCGACGGCAGTTGCCTGCCGCAATTCTTTCAACTAGTCATCGCGGCCGGTAAAGTCGGCTGGTGGTGGCGGAAGTTGGTGAAGGGCGACAATAACCGGAGCCGGTGCTTCCGTAACGTATTTGCTCCCCACAACGTCGCTGTGGATCTCGGTCGGACCTCCACTGAAGCTTACACCGCCGGTCTGTACGCTGCCTCCGGCGGTAATGGCGTCACCGACGTCTGCGTGCTCAACGGCGACCGATGTCCCCGGCTTCTTTCCGTCCTCTTTTTTGTCGCCACCGCCACAAACGGTAGACGAAAACGAAGACAGCAGCGACTGACCCTACGATCCTCCACAACAAGTCTGTCAGCTCGTTCAATTGGGTGACAGTTTCGTGGTTGCCTTCGAGAAGGGCTTTCAACTGTGGCATCCACCAGCGCGCCGTAAACCCCATCAGCACAGTAAGCGTCAGACGAAACTCATGTTTGGTTGCGGATGCGCGTGGACCGCATTAACGAGCGGTGTGGGGCATTTCAGTGTCCAGATGGTCACGCTAGATCAAGTCCGGTAGGTCGTCGCGCGGAATGAGCAGACGGATGGATCGAGCCTCGCCCGGTGTTCGCTCGATAAGGCCACGAGTTTCGAGCGTCAAGATCATTTGGTGTACCGAAGGCGGGGAGACTTGGAAGTATTGTTGCATTTCGGACTCTGAAGGTGGAGCCCCGTGGATTTTGCCGTAGTAGTAAATGAACGCCAGGTACTGGCCTTGCTTATCGGTATAGGGTCTCTTCATCGGATGCGCTGACTATCTGACTGTTAGTGCTGGCCGGCCCAAGCCGTGGGTGTTAGGTCGGATAGGCGCTGTAATTGGAGATTGGCCAAGCCCGGAAGTACGGCGGACAGATATTTGTGCACGGGTAGCTTGATCCGTCGACAGGTTTCGAAGATCGAAAGAATCGCTGCCACCTTCGGTCCGGCTTGTGGACTGCCTACGTGGATCCAGTTCTTCCGACCCACCGCGATTGGCCGGATCGAGTTCTCCGCCAAGTTCGTACTCAACTCCAACTCCGGGTGGTCTAAAAAGCGGATCAGCTTCGGCCACTGGCCGAGGGCATATTCGCACGCTTTGCCCAATGTGCTGCCCGGTAGTGCGCTGGCACGTGCGGCCTCGAGCGCTGTCTTAATCGCTCCCAGGACTGCCGGCGCTCGCTCGCGGCGTAAAGCCTGGCGGGCTTCGAGATTCAACCCTTGCTCGCGAGCTGCGGCATCGATGGCAAACAGGGCGTTGATCTTCTCCACCATGGGTGTGGCCACCACGTCTCCGGGATTCAACTTCACCACATTGGCAAAACCTCGTCGGCAATGCGCCCAGCATCCCGCATGTACCAGTCCCGGTCCACCCACTTTCTCGTAGGCCACATAACCATCCGTTTGCAAAATCCCCCCATATTTCCCAAGGAACTGCTTCGGGCCCTCTCGACCTCGTCCCAACCGAAAATCGAACACCACCGCTCCTCCCGGACGACTGTATTGCCAAAGGTAGGCCTGATGATTGTGTCCCCGCCGATCATGCATTTGCACTCCCACCGGGGTTTCATCGGCTTGCAGGTAACTTCCTCCCAACAACTCTTTCTTCATTGCCCCCATCACCGGCATCAGCAACTGCCCCACCTGCATCACCCAGCCATCCATCGTCGACCGGCTCAACTCCAGACCGGTTTCTTGTTCCAGTGTCACGCTCTGCCGGTACAGCGGAAGATGGCTGCGGTATTTGTTGACCAGCGTCTGAATCACCACTCCATCGCTAACCAGTCCCTTTTCGATGATCCGCTTCGCGGCGGGCGCCGTAACCACACCATCTCGACCACAGCGACAGGCTCGCTTCTCTCGCTTGGTCACCCGTACGAAGTACTTGGCTGGCTCTACCTCTAACTGCTCACTTTCCTCGTAACCGATAATCAATTTCTCTTGGCCGCAAACGCCGCACCTACACTGTTCTGCCGGACAAGCGATTACCTGTTCCACCCGCGGCAGGTGCGCCGGCAATGTCTGACGACCAGGATGTTTCTTTGCTTTCTCTTTCCGGTGTATCACCACTTCAGCGGTATCGCCGTTCAGCGGGAGACGTTCACTCTCGGCTTCTACCTCCGCCTGGCTGACGCTGGGTTCTTCTTCCAACAACTCCAACTGTAAGTTCGAAAGTTTCTCACTGCCCGCCCCATACTTCTCGATTCGCTTCAGCCGCAGCTGTTCTTCCAACGCCGAGCGCTGCAGTTCGGACCACTGCAACTTCTGTTGCAGTTTCGTAATCAGCGCCTGCGCTTCCTGCAGAGTCGTTGGTAGCGAACCGTAAGGATGGAGTTCAGCACTCACGATAAGTGCTTAGTAGCAGAAAACGTTTGTGGAAAACAATCGTTTTATGCAGGATTCATGCGGGGCGAACTCACTTCGTCAATTTCTTTCCGATACCACGGCCGTGGCTTGGCGGCTTGCACATCCATGCCCCCGATCAACATCGTGAACTCTTCCGGCGTGAGGCTAACCTTGACTTCTCCCGGGCTCACCTGCGGCCAGCGAAAACACCCGCGCTGTAATCGTTTGGCACAAACCCAGAGTCCACTTCCGTCCCAGTAGATAAGTTTCAGCCGATTGCGACGCGCATTACAAAACAAGAAAATATGCCCACTGAGGGGCTCGCACTGCAATCGACCGCGCACCAATCCGTACAGACCTTCAAATCCTTTGCGCATATCGGTTGCCCCCGGCGCCAGGTAGATGCGGGTCGCCCGCCCAATCCCAAACACCCTACATCCTCTCCAGCACTTGTACCAGGCGCTGCAAGCTGGCCTCATCAAAGCCGGCTTCCACTACAATCCGTCGCCCACTCGCCACCGTCACGCTGAGACCACAACCTCCCGACGCTTCCGCACCACCCTTCTTGACCCCCAACTCCACCGCCACCAGTCCACGGTTGCTCGCCTCGCTCGAGGCACGCACCCGGCTCAGATAACGACCGAGTGTACTCAGTGTCAGACCTTGGCCTCGGCAAAACTCCTTTTGTGTCAGGTCGCCGCTCTTGAACTCGCTAACGATTTGCTGGATCTCAGCAGACGTACGCCGCCGTCTCTTCCGCCTTACCTCTTGTTCTTCGATCATCAAATTACTTCAACACAGAACCGCCGCGTTGACTAGAATGCGGTTGGCCTGACGCTTACCAAAGAACTGTGGCGAGGTAGATGACGAGTATTGCCACGAGCACTCCGAATACCTTCGCCGGACTGCTGACATTTCCGAGAAGCGGGCACGGGACAGAACTTTCGTCAGAGAGTTCGTTGATTTCGTGAGGCGGAAAGACCCGAGCGTTCTGCCTGCAATACAGTCGATCCTAGCCACTGGCACGCCGGACGATGCGGCTGAGTTCCTTGGGATCACGGATGCCCGGTTCTCTCGGCTGCGGACTCGTATACG
>Ga0302324_100018549_pt1 | contig 13702 bp, 8 predicted proteins | sample Palsa_T0_1_FD_201949 | JGI IMG/M metagenome (GOLD analysis project Ga0302324, IMG submission 201949) | Peat permafrost microbial communities from Stordalen Mire near Abisko, Sweden - Palsa_T0_1 | ecosystem: Environmental > Terrestrial > Soil > Palsa > Peat permafrost | place: Sweden: Abisko...
GGTGAAGCTCCCGAGCGGAGGCCTTGGATCGTCGAACACGACGCCGCCGGGCGCTTTTTGCCCGGCTTCCTCTTCGCTTTGAGATTTTTAGCCGGCGAGGCTACCCACAGATTCTGCTATAGAGCCGAAATGTATAGGTTGTGGTTGTCGCGTCTTGCGCGAGCATGGGTAGGCACGCGAGAAGTGCGAAACCTAAATTCTTAGCGAAGCGTGTCGTTTTCATATATTTTCCTCTTAACAAGATTTCGTTTTAGGCCGAACCAGAAACTCCCTCATTCCTCCTAGCTTCGGTCGAAATTCCGAAGTGTTTCTTGGTCTCATCGCCGGATCGGTTTCTCGACGGCTTTGAAAATCGCAGCGCGTTGCGTGTTGCTGCAGGTGAGGTGTCAGTCCTCGATCACGTTAATGAATCACAGCCGAAACATCCGGCGAAGCTCATAAACCTGCCCAGACTCATCGGACGGGATGCGCGCTGCTCTCTCCTCGTATGCGCTGTACTCGAACCCTTCCGTCTCATAGCGTACCGATCCTTCGACCTTGATTGCTTCATCGGGATTCATGGCATCCTCCTAACCACCTCTGACTAAGGCAATCCAAACACCAAATCTGGAACTTGCTCTTCAGATTGTGCCCAGAGGACGAGAACTGCCTGAAGCACAGGCAGATAGCTATCTCTTGCAATTTTCTCCATTGGTGCTTTCGGGGAAAGCGAAGGATTCCCGGCCTGTATCTGAAGAGTTAGGCGTGTGTCCAATAGGATAGACCGCGCCTAACCCTCCCGCGAAGCATGAGACAGCGCCGATTCCACCTGTACACGAACGTGGCGCACTACCCAGAAGAAAAGCAGGGGTGGATGGAGGCAGGGCTGCAAGTGGAAAAGGCCGCGTAGCAACTAATGCCGTGGACTAGTCGGAAATGATCCGACTCAGTACGTATTTCTCAGATTCTTCCGAATTTCCTCTTCTCCAAACTATTTCAAGCTCAAGGCGCCTACTTGAAATGAACTGTACCCATGCGACACCACCCATAAGAAGCCGCTGATCGTGTAGAATGGACGCGCGACGGAATACACACTGTGTTCCCGGGCCAGTTCCGCTGCGGCTTGCCATACGGAATCCGGCAGTCTCTTTCCCCGGGGTCGGGTGCTACGAATCTCATCCAGTTGGAGCTGTAACTGCGCGATTGGTTCGGGAATGACTGCTGCGCTCATGCGGTTCGCCCTCGGCCACCCCTCAGCGGCTCAACGAACTTAACAGAGCGAGTTAGCGGTCGTCACGCATGCTTGCCGGAAACACACCAATTAACCGGCCGGCGTTGAAATTCCCCCGTTGATGCAATTACGAGTGGCGGGGTGGAATTTCTGGGGAAAACCTACAACCGTTACTATTGCGGCAGCCCAACTTTACGTACGAGTTCGGCAAGACGTGGGTCGGAACGCACCGCGTCGAGGCGGAAGTCGGTCCTCAGACTCTCGACCTGGTAGTCGCGCTCATCGTAGGCGGCGTTGAGCCACCGTAAAGCTTCGTCTTTTTCTCCCAACCCGGCGTATAAAACGGCGATGTCATACGCGGACCAGTAGCTCGCCTTCCGCTGCGCTTGCCGGATCTCAATGCCTTTGGTCAGCGCGCCCTTCCAGCCTCCAGAATGAAAGCCTTGTTCCAGAGCAGAGGCAAACTCAGCGTCCTTCGGGTTCCCATCCAGTTCCCCGAGGATCTTGAATTCTTCCACTGTCTTCGGGTACATACCTTTGCCCCAATAGGCGAGAGCCAAACAAGTGTGGGCCTGGGCAAATGCGGGGTTCTCGCTGGCCAATTTTTGGCAGGTGGCAATTGCCTCGTCGTAGCTTCGTATCGCGATTTGAACCAATCCCATACTCTCAGTGATGATCGGGGACAGTGGATCAAGCTGGTGGGCGCGATTCATTTCGTCCAAGGCCTCCTGCTCTCGGCCGCCAATCCAGCCAAGATCCTGCCCATGCCATTGGCGGGCCGAGGCGTCGTTCGGATCAAGTTCTAAAGCCTTTTTGTACTCGGCTTCCCCCCCGGCAAAGTCCCAGTCAAACTCCATGTAGTTGGCACCCAAAACGGCACGGGGATGAGGCAGCGTCGGATCCAGATCCAGCGCCTTGCGCGCCGCCGCATTCGACTTAGGAATGACATCGCCCGATTTCGCGCCATACACCGGATAAACCGTATACACATCGGCCAGACCCGAATACGCCAACGCGTAGCCGGGGTCCTTGGCAATGGCCCGATTGAAAAACGAAATGGCTGACTCCAGATCTGCGGCCGTTCGTTTATTCCAGGCGTAGCGTCCCTTTAAATACAGCTCATAGGCTTCGGGATTCTGTGTCCCCTGCTTGGTGACCGACTGTTTCTCGGAACTGCTCATCCCCGAGCGCAATTTCGCCGCCAGATCGCCAGCAATCTGCTGCTCCAGCACTATGACTTGCGTGCTCTTGCCGCTGTAGTGCTGTCCCCAAAGCTCCGTATTGTCGCGGACGTCGGTCAGTTCAGCGCTGACTTCCAGGTTATCGCCGTGCGGCGTTACGCGCCCGCTGACCAAGGCCGAGACACCCAGATCGCTGCCGGCCTTCTGCGCGTCTACATCCTTTCCTTTGTAGCGAAAGACCGAGTTGCGGGACTTCACCTTCAGGTCGGGAACGTGGGTCAGGCTGGCAATCAGGGACTCCGTAATGCCGTCGCTCAGGTAGTCAAGGCCGGCATCACCGCTGACGTTAGCAAAAGGAAGAACGGCAATCGAATCAATCTGCGCTGCCCTGCCAGGCCGCAGGTACCACGCGAAAGCAGCCACCAGCGCGACAACGGCAATGCCCGCGGCAACCCCAATCCAATGCTTGTTGCGCTTCGCCTCCGGCGCCGCCTGCACCGCGACTCTGCTCGATTCGCTTTGCCTCTTCAGACGCTTGAGGTCAGCCAGCAGGTCGGATGCATGCTGGTAGCGGGTGTCCCGATCTTTCTCCAGGGCCTTGTCAATGATCCGTTCCAGCTCCGGGTGCAGTTCCGGGTTGAGGCGTGCCAGTTTCGCCGGCGCCCGGTTCAGGATTGATTCGAAGATCACTCCTGAAGTGTCGCCGCGAAACGGCAGGGTGCCCGTCGCCATTTCATAGAGCACCACGCCAAACGAGAACAGATCGGTGCGAGCATCCAATTCTTTTCCCCGCACCTGTTCGGGCGACATGTATGCGACCGTACCGAGTGCCGTGCCGGGACTGGTCAGCTGGGCGGGACCGACGTCGGCCGTGGCTTCCAGCATCACTGCACTTCCAGGAATTCGCGCGCCGGTGGAGGAAACCTTCGCCAGTCCGAAGTCGAGAATCTTGCCATGCTCCTCGGCCGTCACAAAAATGTTGGCCGGCTTGATGTCACGGTGGATCACGCCCTTGGAGTGCGCCGCATTCAGCGCGTCGGCTATTTCGATGCCCAGCGCGAGCACGGTCTCGCTTTCCATCGGCTTGCCGCCAATGCGATGCTTCAGCGTCTCGCCGTCGAGAAACTCCATGGCGATGAACGACTGATCCCCGCTTTTGCCGATTTCGTAAATGGTGCAGATGTTGGGATGATTCAGGGCGGAAGCCGCGCGTGCCTCGCGACGAAACCGTTCCAGGGCCTGCGGGTCCTCGGACATTTCATCCGGCAGGAATTTGAGCGCGACGAAGCGGCCCAGTTCGGTGTCCTCGGCTTTGTAGACCACGCCCATGCCGCCGCCACCAAGCTTTTCAACGATGCGGTAGTGCGAGATGGTTTGGCCGATCACAGCGAGACCCAGGTCCGATTCGTCCAGCTTTTCTACTTCTTCTTCAACTCTGCCGTCCAGTTTTGAATTACGGTCAGTGGCAGCTTGCCGGTGTCGCCAGTGGTGATTTCTAGGAACCGCTGGCCATCGCGGGTAACGTCGTACTGCCGGGCGGCGGTGTTGGGAGAAAGATCGGTCGCTTCAAAGAGCACCCGAATTTCTCCCACTGCGATGCTCGACCCATGACCATCCAGCTGGGCCGCAAAGGTGTCGTTGCTGCCGAGCGCCTGAAACACGACCTCGTTGCCGTCGCGGCTCCAGCGCGGCACAATGCCGTTGCTCGAGGACAGCTGCCATTTCGCCCCCGTCCACGGGAAGGGCGCAACGTAGACTTCCGCGACGCCGGTCTCGGTCGACTGGTAGGCGACCCAGCGGCCATCCGGCGAGAACTGTGCGAACTGTTGATTCCCGGCTCCGGCCGCATAAGCGAAGGGCTTGCCGCCAGACAGCGGCAACGCCCAAATATGCATGCCATTTCCACTTCCCCAGGTGCCGGAGGCATAGAGCAGGTAGCGGCCATCCGGCGACCAATCCCACAGCCCCTGCTGCGCGCCGCCGGCCGCAATATCCACCGGCATCAACAGCTTCGCCTGCCCCGAGCCGTCGGCTGCCTTCAACATCACGTCGTAGTGCTTTCCGCCGGGCTCGGCGGCAAGGTAGGCGATTTGTTTTCCGTCATGCGACCACACCGGACTGTTCGTGTCATCGTTTCCAAATGTGAAGCGCGTCCGCGTGTTGTGCTCCAGATCGTAAATCCAAATCACGCCCATCGGATTCCCAATGCCGACGGCCGCTTTCTTGCCGTCCGGGGAAATCTCGATCTCGTTATACATATCCGGCCCCATGACGTTTCCGGTTTCTTTCCCGCTCCGGTCCATCCAGGTCAGCCGCAGGCCCGCGCCTCCAGAGGCGGGTTGGTAAATCAGCAGATTCTCCGATGCCGAAAAGGTTCCGCGCCATACCGCCAGGTCGGCTTGCACGTCGTCGTTGAGCACAGTGGCCTGGCCCTTCAATTCGCCGGCCGAAGAGTCGAAGGGCTGGGCGAGCAGCGTATTGTCGCGTACATAGAGCAGATATCCGGAAGCGTAAACGGCGCTGAAAAACGTATGCAACAGTTGCTTGTTTTGTTTTCCGTCGAGCGAAGCCCAGAACAGCGCGGTATCGGGTCCGGTGGGAGCCGAGTGGTTGGCGGCGAAATAAATGAAGTGCTGCCCGTCGGGCATGAACTGCGGCCAGCGATGCGTAGTGTAATGGCCGCTCAATTTGGTCAGAGCCACGGGAGTTCCCCCGGTGGCGGGTACGCGCAACAGAGGCTCGGTGGGAAACGACTCGAACGCGATCGTGCCGTCTTTACTCCAGGCTCCTCCGCGCGCGCTGATCTCGTCGCAAACGATCACCGCCGGGCCGCCGGCGACGTCCATGCGCTTGAGCTTGCCGTCGGCGAAGAAGCCGACAGAGCGGTTGTCTGGCGACCAGAATGGCCAGATTCCTTCTTGCGTGCCGGGTAGAGGTTGCGGCGTGAGCTTGTCGAGCGAGCGCAGGTAGAGCTGCGTCTTGCCCTCAGCCTTCGCCGAAAAAACGATCTGCGTCCCATCGGGAGAGATAACCGGCGGGCCGCCGCTGTCGCCGACAAAGTTGAACTGGAGTTTCTCCGAAGGCGCGATTTGGGTGCGGATGACGGCCTGCGGCTGGCGGAAAACGTAGTGCAGGACCGCAGTCGCAATCGCAGCCAGCGCGCAAACGGCGGTGATGACCCACGGCCAGAGCGGGCGTTTTCTGGGAGTGCTGGCTGCCGGCGAAGTTTCCGCCGGTGACAGTGCCCCGCCCTCGGCAATCCATTTCAGCTCGCTGGCCAGATCGCCGGCGTTCTGCCAGCGCGCGTCGGGATCCTTCGCCAGACATTTTCTGATCAGGCGCTCCAGCGCAGCTGGAGTGACGGGTTGCGTCTTGATCGGTTCCGGCTCTTTTTCCAAAATCGCCGCCATCACCGACACGGCGGTTTTGCCCTCAAATGCGCGCTTGCCGCTGATCATTTCATAGAGCACCACACCCAGGCTGAAAATGTCGCTGCGCGCGTCAGCCTCCTTGCCTTCGACCTGCTCGGGCGCCATGTACTGGAAGGTTCCGACGATGGTTCCCTGCTGGGTGAGCGGAGTCGCGTGCGCACTGGTCAGCGTCGCGGTGAGTTCTACCGAAGTTGCTTTGGGCGCGGTGACTCCTTTCGCCAATCCAAAATCCATCAGCTTGGCGCCCGACTTGGTCAGCATGATGTTGCCGGGTTTCAGATCACGGTGGACCACGCCAGTGCGATGCGCCTTGTCCAGAGCTTCGCCGATCTCAACGCCGAACTGCAGCATCTGCGGCAGCGCCAGAGGGCCTTTGCGCAAGCGGTCGGAAACAGTTTCGCCCTCGAGAAACTCCATGACCAGATAGTCAGTTCCATCCTGCTGGCCAATATCGTGCAGGGTGCAGATGTGGGGATGATTCAGCGACGAAATGGCCCGTGCCTCGCGCTCAAAGCGCTGCCGGGCTTCGGGAGACGAGAGATGAGGAGGAAGAATCTTAACCGCAACCGTGCGATCGAGTCGGGTGTCGCGCGCGCGGTAAACCTCGCCCATGCCGCCTGCACCGATGGCGGAGATGATTTCATAGGGGCCGAGCTTTGTGCCAGAAGTGAGTGGCATCGTGTGGGGGTCATTATATATGGGCGGTTGCCGTGGGGCTGTGGCGCCGAGATCAACGCTACTCACAACTCGAGAGGAAAGAATTCCGGTCGCGACAACAGAAAACCCCCAAAAATAGGGGTCGCACAGGGTAAACCGTGAGGGACTTCGGGGACCCGCTCAGTTCACTGAAACAGGCTTATCCGAGAACGTGGGAGCGTCGATCTTGGGTCGCAATAGGTTCGGGCCGGAAGGGGCAGGCGGTATCGGAAATCGGCGTCCAATCTAGGCCGGAGCGTCTCTGCTGTGAATAGCGATTTGGGATTTACGGTTGTAGGCCACATTAATTAAGGCCGATCATGGAAACATGGCCGGCCTTTTGCTGGTTGCGTCCGGGGGGGAACCTGCCCTGGCACTTTTTTCCCGCTGGTGACGATCTCATCATTTGAGAGGACGGGCAGGCGTTAGGACATGCAGTAAAAGCCGGGTCAAGCGTGCCACAGCGAAGCCATCGCTCGTCTTTTAACAAACTATGGAAGTCAGTCAGGAATTCGTACCGGAGCGGCGGCGATGTTTGCGGCAGATGGTGCACGCGCCGGCGTTCGCCAGTTTTGATGGCGTGAGCGGTGGGATGGTTCTGGATTTGAGCGAGGAAGGCTTGTCGATGCAGATGGGTCATCCGCTCGATGGCATTGACAGGGAACGGCTAGTGCGGCTGGAGATTGATCTCTCACCGAGTGGACGCATAGAAACCACGGGCTACATCGCCTGGGCCGATGCGCTGGGACGGGCGGGAGTGCGCTTCTCGGATTTGCCCGAGGATGCGCGGCGCAGGTTGAACGAGTGGTTGACGGTGAATGCCGGAGCACCCAGCCACATGGCGCCGAAGGTTGCGCTGGGCCGAGCATGGGGTTGGGGCCCGGGAACAAAGTCTGCCGGGAGCGGCGACCGGGGGCACATGTCCATCAGTTTGGAAGCGGACACGGAGACGTCGGGTGCAGGAGCGGGGACAAACGGAAATGAACGTCACAATTCGGCGACGGTGCAGTACGAATTCAGTTCGCTCGGAACGGATCTAAACTCAGCGCTACGGCTGATTGGAGAGCGGGCGCTGACGCTGACGCGAGGCACAGGCGCGGCGATTGCGCTGGTTCATAAGAGCGGGGTGGTGGTGTGCCGGGCCAGTGTGGGGGCGAGCGCGCCGCCGCTGGGCACGCCGCTCGATCTGGACTCCGGGCTGTCAGGCGAGTGCTTCCGCGCCGGAAAAACTTTGCGCTGCGACGATACCGAGACTGATCCGCGAGTGGATTTGGAAAGCTGCCGCAGGTTGGGCGTGCGCTCGATGTTGGCGGCGCCGGTGCGCTTTGAGCGCTCCACGATAGGGCTGCTCATGGTGTTCGCGCCGGAGCCTTTCAATTTTGATGAGGGCGACGTGGCCGTGACGGAAAGCCTGGCGCATACCGTGGTGCGGAGCATGCGGCAGGCAGAGGCAAGTTAGGCGGAAAATCCGGCCGGCTACCTCAGGGGCCAGCGCTCGAAGCCCTGCGCCACCCAAAGTCGAGGACCAAAAAATCCACCCTGGGGCTTCTCAGGCGGCTGCTTGTCGTTGGTAGGCCGGAACGAAGGACTCGGCTACGAAGGTTTCATACGATGTCGGGTTCGTATTGCGGGAGGTGCGAGGTTCAAGTGTCCGCATGTGGCCCGAGTTCAGTGCGCCTGCCATTTCGAGAATGAGTCCGGCCATCGCATCGGACATCCCCATCTGAACCATCGCAGATCGAACCTGATCGTCGGGAGCGTGGACGTATCCCAGATCGGGTTTGCCGATGGCACGGCCGATGATAGTGGCAACTTCGGTGTAGTCGAGATCGCGCTCGCCCTGCAGTTCGTGGGTCTGCTTGCCGCGGAAGGCCAGGAGAGAGAGGGCATTGGCGGCTGCCGCTCCGATGTCGCGAGCGGCGATGATGGGAAGCTTCAGGCCGGGGCGAACCGGACCGATCACGGAGCCGGCCATGCGAATGGCGGCAACCTGCGGCAACGTGTTTTCCATGAAGTAGCCGGCACGCAGATGAAGTACGTTGGCAGTATCGATGTGATTGAGTTTTTGCTCGAGGTTGTGGAGGCCGACGACAGGCCCGGTTCCTTTAGTTTTATCGGCTCCAAAACTGCTGAGCGAAACGACATTCTGGATTCCCGTGTTTTTCACGGCGGCCGCGATGGCATCGCTGACACGCTCCTCGTAACCGAGGGGGTCGGTACTGGCGTGGTTGGGTGGAATCATGACATAGGCTGAGTCTGCGTGCTGGAAGGCTTTGGTGAGGGCGGATGCATCGGTGACGTCGGCGACGAATATCTCGGCGCCCCGCGCCGCGTGGGATTGCAAACGAGCTGCGTCTCTGCCGATGACGCGAACCTTCTGCTGGCGGGCAAGAAGATCTTGCGCCACGATATGTCCTGTGTTGCCGCTTGCTCCAAGAACAACGTACATTGTGTTTCCTCCAGCTAGCTCCAGAATCAACGACTTGCGTGGAATCAACAGTATACAGCGCGTCTAGCGCGCACAGCGCGTAGAGTTACGTACATTCTGGTGCTTCAATGCAACGCCGTATGCAACGAGTCGAGTGAATTGGTAGGGATTCGGGTGGTGTGGCGGCCTTCACCTTGATTCGCCCGGCCAGTTGGACGGATAATTTCCTCGTGCAACCTAGCCAACAAACACGCCGCCTGTGGTTTTGGTTCTGGGTTGTCGTTGTCGCGATTGTTGTTTGGTTTTGGCCCATCGGGAGGGCCCGCCTCGTCGGACCTGCTCCCCCATCCGTGGCGCCTGCGAAATAGAACCCCCTTCGGCCTGCGCGGGTCTAACAGCGACCGGCTCACGCTGTTTGGTTCCACCGAAGTAACCCTCATCTCTTCCTCTACTCCCGCAGAACAACTCGATAAAGAGCACGGAGAAACAGGATCAGGAGAAAAGTTCGTAGGTCGACATGTTCAACGACATCGAAATAGGGGTCTACGTTCGGAAGCTGAAATGGGGGCATAGTTTACTTTTCAAACCAACTCCCATTTCAAAAACACGGTAACACGGCTGTAGGGGTTGTCAAGGGCGAAACTTACTGTCGCTTGCGTTGTACAACTAGCCGTGCGCGGCTAGGAATTTGGTGCTAGCACCGGGCGAACGGAGTGGTACGACGCGACCGGCTCAAGCGGTCGCATCATCGCGTCTAGCTCTCCTTGCGCTTGTGACCTGGTGCTCTGCCGCAAAGCATTTTCAGCGGCCTCTCGCGTCACCCGTTCCATATCAGGGGATACCGTAGCCGGGGCTGTAATCGCTTCTTGAGGAGCTTCTGATGGGGCTTTTTCAATAATCAACGGTATTGGAGTTTCTGTCCCCATCGCAGCCTCTTCCCGCGCTTTCTGTTCTGCGCGAATTGCGGCCCGCCGCGCCTGTTCTAGCACCGGATTGTTTTCCCTCCGAATCTTTTCCTTTTCGAGTGAATGAGACACTCCAATTCCTGTTTTGCAGGGTCAACAGTCGGCTCCGGCTTCACCTTTGCGAGGTCTGCCGACCGACTTCTTGACGGGCGGCTTGATCTGCCGGCGTATGGCATCCATCCGCTTCGATAGCCGGATTGCTGTATCAGGGTCTTTACAATCGCGCAGCAGAACGCTGAGGTGCTGCAACTCTTGCCGCAGGCTCATGGCCGGTGATGGTGCGGATAGGGCCGGATGGGTCTGGGGTCCAGGGCGGACGACGCGTTGGTGCAGGTGTGGGAAATACGCGGGAACCTTTCGCTTCTTGGGAAAGCCCTTTCAGCTTTACTGGCTCGATTTTCTTGACCGTCAGTCGAACGCACATAGACAGAAGGACAGAAGGTCCAAATCCCCACCCCTTCGGCTTCGCTCAGGGGCAGGCGCTTGCCGCAAAGAACCCGGCAAGGATGGGTAGCCGCCGCCCGCGTCAGTCAGGATTTCTTCGCAGGTTTGAGCGCTTGCCAATCCCTTTCGCTTAGGGCGCGGCCCAGGTTGCTGAATTCGCCGGCACCTTGAAGGAATTCTCCGCCGTCCATGCGGATTACTTCCCCATTGATGTATGACGAGCCGTCGCTTATCAGGAATGCGGCTAGATTTGCCAACTCTTCTTTCGTGCCGAAGCGGTGCATGGGATTGCGGTCTAACGCTAACACCTCCAGTTCGGGACGCGGCAGGAGGCGGGAGAACGCGCCTTGCGTGGGAATGGGGCCGGGAGCGATGGCGTTCATGCGGATGCCGCGATTGCCCCACTCGACGGCGAGACTGCGGGTGAGGGCTTCGACTCCAGCTTTGGAGATTGCTGAGGGAACTACGTAGGCTGAGCCTACTGGGGCGTAGGTGGCGGAGATGCTCAGAACGGTGCCGGGGTAGCTCGATTTGAGCCAGCGGCGTCCGCAGGACATGGTGGCGTGAAGTGTGCCGAGGAGCACGATGCCGATCACGGAATCGAAGGCGCGCGGGGAAAGTTCTTCGGTGCGGGCGATAAAGTTGCCGGCGGCGTTGTTGACCAGGACGTCGAGGGGGCCGGCTTGCCAGATGGCGTCGACCATCGACTCGACTTGGTCTAGATGGCGGACGTCGCACCGAAGCGCGTGGATTGGGCCTTGAGCGGACAGTTCGGTTGCCGTTTTCTCGAGCACTTCCTCGCGACGGCCGCAGATGTAGACTGTGGCGCCTAACTGGAGGAAGCGGTGAGCCATGGCTTTGCCGAGTCCGGTGCCGCCGCCGGTGATGAGAATGCGCTTGTTGCGGAGAAGATCGGTTCGGAACATAAGTATGTTTGCCTTGGTTAGGGGTTGAGTAATCGGGGAATCGGGCATTTGTATTTGGGAACCTTAAGACCCGGAAGGGCCGATTTTCAATTACAAAGCTACCAAATTATCTAATTGCCAAATTACCGGTCGCTCGCCAGCCGGAAGCCATAGTCGGCGTAGTGGAAGTCGGGAGGGATGCTGGAGCGGGCGGAGCAGCGGGAGACTTTAACGTGATGGCGCCAGGATCCGCCGCGGGAGGCTTTGCGCGGGCCGATTCCTGAGCGAGGTTCAGGGCCGCCGGGATTGCGCTCGGGCGAGACGGCGTAGTAGTTGGGGTCGTACCAGTCGCTGCACCACTCGTGGACGTTGTCGCAAAGGTTGTAGAGGCCGAAGGCGTTCGGCGCGTAGTGCGCCACGGGCTCGGGGCCGGTTTGCCAGCGCACGGCGTAGTTGGGCAGTGCTTGCGGCGGGTCGTTGCCCCAGGGGAAATCGTTTTGTTGGAGATCGGCGCGAGCGGCGCGCTCCCACTCGGCTTCGGTGGGAAGACGGTAGGCGCGGATGGTTCGCTCGGCTAGCCAATGGCAGTAGCGGTCTGCGTCGAACCAGGAGACTCCGGTTACGGGCTGCTGAGGATGATTGAAATTCTGGTCGTGCCAGAAGGGCGGAGGATCAGATGCGGTCGAACTCAAAAAGAGCGCATATTCGGCGTTGGTGACTTGCGTGGCGGAGAGGCGGAAGGCGTCGATCCAGACGCGGTGGACGGGACGTTCGCAATCCTGGCCGGAGGCGGAGCCCATGAGAAACCAGCCCTCTGGGATGGAAACGAGCGCGGGCTCGGTGGGGGGTGGTGCGCCGAGTTGGGGGTACGAATGAGTTGCCGCCATGGTTCAAGAGTAGCAGCTTGACCGGTGGCGCGGGCAGTCTGGCCTGCGAGCCTTTGGACGCCGCAGGCGAGCGGGCAGGAGCGCCCGCTCCACAACGATCTTCCTAGCGCTTGGCCGCTATCGGGGCTCTGGCTGTCTCGGGAGGCGCGGTCGGCATCGTTGTAACTCGGGCACTTTGAGTTTGCGGCGAAGTCTGCGCTCCCGCCGCCGGTTGGGGATGAGCCGGCGTTGCAATCAATCCCAGCGCTTTGCGCACTTCCGTGTCGAGCTTGGTCATGGTGTCCTTGTTGTCTTTAAGGAACTGGCGGGCGTTTTCGCGGCCTTGGCCGATGCGCTCGCCTTTGTAGCTGAACCACGATCCGGATTTTTCGAGAATGTTGCTGTTCACCGCGATATCGAGCAGGTCCCCTTCGCGGGAAATGCCTTCTCCGTAGAGAATATCGAACTCGGCTTCACGGAACGGCGCGGCCACTTTGTTCTTCACTACTTTTACGCGGGTGCGCGAGCCGGTGACTACGTCGCCATCCTTGATGGCTGCGATGCGGCGAATATCCACGCGCACCGACGAATAAAACTTGAGCGCGCGGCCGCCCGTGGTGGTTTCCGGATTGCCGAACATCACGCCGATTTTTTCGCGGATCTGGTTGATGAAGATCAGGCAGGTGCGCGACTTGGAAACCGTTCCCGTCAGCTTGCGCAGCGCCTGCGACATCAGCCGGGCCTGCAGCCCCATGTGGCTGTCGCCCATTTCGCCGTCGAGTTCGGCCTTGGGCACGAGCGCCGCCACCGAATCGACCACCAGCACGTCGATGGCGTTCGAGCGCACCAGCGCTTCCGTAATCTCAAGCGCCTGCTCGCCGTAGTCGGGTTGCGAAACCAGCAGGTTGTCAACGTCGACGCCCAGCTTCTTGGCGTAGCCGGGATCGAGCGCGTGCTCGGCATCCACAAACGCGGCCATGCCGCCGGTCTTTTGCGCCTCGGCAATCACTTGCAGTGTGATGGTGGTCTTGCCGGAAGACTCCGGTCCGAAGACTTCGATCACGCGTCCGCGGGGAAAGCCGCCGACACCGAGCGCCGCGTCAAACGAGATGGCCCCAGTCGAGATTACCGCGATGGGGACGATCGCTTCCTTCGACCCCAGGCGCATGATCGAACCTTTGCCAAACTGCTTTTCAATCTGCGAAACCGCTAACTCAATTGCCTTGCCCCGTTCATCCGCCATGGGAGTATGGCTCCTTTAAGAGTGCAGAACTTAGTCTGCCGGGATTATACATTTATGCCAGAGCGAATAAAAGGCGAATTTTAAAGAATTAACGGTGGGCATCGTGCCGAAAGGGAGGGTGCGGAAACGATTGCCATGGAATCTCCCAGACGGCGAGATTCCATCGTTGCAGGATGATTTGTCGCGCTGAGCCTAGCTTATTCCAGCAACCAGCCGCAACAATGGAACGGCAAGTCTCGCCGCGGATTCGAGACCGTTCCTTACCTCTGCAGCAAATCCACCGGTGCCGTCACATCGTGCACGCGGAAATACTTGGCCAGCGCGGGACACTTC
>Ga0302324_100018550_pt1 | contig 13702 bp, 12 predicted proteins | sample Palsa_T0_1_FD_201949 | JGI IMG/M metagenome (GOLD analysis project Ga0302324, IMG submission 201949) | Peat permafrost microbial communities from Stordalen Mire near Abisko, Sweden - Palsa_T0_1 | ecosystem: Environmental > Terrestrial > Soil > Palsa > Peat permafrost | place: Sweden: Abisko...
ACGAAGCATCCGCCTGGCGTAGAAGAGCTTTAGCGATATCCATCCGGTCTTCGCCCGCTCGCGAATCATGAGGGTTGTAATCAGGTATCCGCTCAACAGAAAAAAGACATTTACTCCGAGACGGCCGGGCACAATCCAATCCAGGCCGGAGTGGGCCACAAAGACAATCAGAAACGATATGGCGCGCACTCCGTCCAGGGACGGAATTTTGCTGGAGCGCGCGGGGGAGGTAAAAAGCGGTTCATCAACGCCCATTCGAGCGAATCATAACAGGCATTGTGTCGCTTCCCGGTGCGATAAGAGCGCCGGCCGGTACGCTAGTAACTAAATCTTCAACCATTACCTTCGTACCTTTCAGACGCATTAAGATCGATGACGACCGTAATAGATTTGAGCGACACTAGACCTACGCCGACGTTTCGGGCTGCAACGGCCCTCGTGGAGGCGGGATGCGCGTATTTGGCCGAACCGAATGACCAATGGTTCGTAACCAGGCAGCCTTCTCAAGGCCGCCTATCAAACACAGCCACTGAGGTTTGTTCTGCAGTGGCATTTCTTACGCTCAAGGAGACAGAAAACCAAACGTGAATCAGTCCATAGCGAAAGTTTCTCACGCAGGTACCGATATTACGTTGGGCGATCTGATGCAAGTCTATCAGCGGCGCCGACGTGTGTTTTACGGCTTTACACTCGGCATGCTGATCCTGGCAGGCGTCTATTGCATTGTTTGCAGCCGACGCTACGATGGCAGCGGCGTCATCCAGGTGCAAAAGGAGAGTCCCGACGGCCTCGGCCTGGACAACATTATCAGCGGCCCGGAAAGTGGCGCTGATGCCCTGAATACTGCGTTGGATTTGCAGACTGAGTCAGAGATTCTTCAGTCCGATACATTGGCCCTGAAGGTCATACAGGATTTAAATCTCGAGAACACGAAAGACTTCAAGCCACGTTTCAGTCCTGTAGGTTTCGTGCTGGGATTGATCTCGCCTCAGGGTGGGGCAGATCCTTCCCACGCAAGCTTGGAAGATTCCCCTGCGCGGCGCACCCATCTGCTTAAGGTGTTCGCTAGCAACCTCAAAGTGAAAGTCGACAGCGGGAGTCGCCTGATCGACATCGACTATCTCAGCTCCGATCCAAAGACCGCTGCGGCGGTAGTCAACGAACTTATTAAGGGCCTTACTGAATACACGTTTCAAACCAGGCTCGCGGCGACATCACAGGCCTCAACCTGGCTCTCCGGCCAATTGGGAGCCTTACGAAAGCAAAGCGAGGACCTTGAAACCAAGGTAGCCGACCTGCAGAAGGATATGGGAGTGTTCAGCCTGGGTGAAAGCGATAGCCAGGGCAAACCGCAGATTTACAGTACCGTCTTGGATCAACTGCAACAGCAAACGGCGGCCGTGGCGAGCGCCGAGGCAAACCGCATCATGAAGGGCGCGCTCTACCAGGTGGTGAAAAGCGGCAACGCGGACCTGATTTCGGGCCTCGGGGGCAGCGCCATCGGAGGCTCGTCCAGTAGCGCCAATAATTCCTTCACCTTGATCCAGACGTTGCGGGCCCAGCAGGCGGTCCAGGCACAACAGTTAGCTCATGATCAAGAAAAGTTCGGATCCCAGTATCCCGGGCTGGCGGAGGAAAACGCTGCACTCCAGGGTATCAACCAATCTATTGACGCAGAGCTCGGGCGGCTGGCTGCCAGGGCGAAGAACGACTACGAGATCGCGCAGCAAGCCGAGCAACACACCCGCTCCGACTACGAGACTGCGCACCGCGCCGCCGATCGGCTAAACGATAAATCAGTTGAGTTTACGATCGCACGGCAGGAAGCCGAAGACAGCCGCGGCCTCTATCAGGACCTATTGAAGAGATTGAAAGAGGGCGGCATGCTGGAAGGCTTTCGCTCTTCCAACATAACGGTGGTTGATCCCGGCAGAGTTCCAGCCAAGCCAAAGAAGCCGAACGTCCCCCTCTATCTCGCCGTCGCCCTAGCCTTAGGCCTCTTCAGCGGAGCGGGCGCCTCGCTGTTTATCGATGCCGTGGATGACAAGATCCAAGGTTTTGAACAATTGGAGCAACTGCACGGACTGAAACTGCTCGGCATCATGCCACTCGCCAAACCGCGCAAGGGCCGCAAGGCAGTGGAGGCCGTGTCATCATCCGCCTCTCCTTTTACTGAAGCCGTGCGCGGATTGCGAAGCTCGCTGATGTTGAGCAAGAGCGGGGCTCCCCCGCAGGTCGTACTGATCACCAGTGCTCTGCCGGAGGAAGGCAAGAGCACGCTTGCCAAGAGCCTCGCGGTGTTACTTGCGAAGCAAGGAAGAAGAGTTTTGCTGGTGGAAGCAGATCTGCGGCGGCCTAAGCTGCGGCAACATTTGGCCTCTGTGGGCCAGGGCGGATTGAGCGAAGTTCTGGCCTCGAGAGATACCGGTGAGGCGGGATTGGGGGCCGCGCTGTCGCTAGACGACCTCCCTTGCTTAACCATTTTGCCGGCTGGACCTGTGCCGCCCGATCCTGCAGAGCTCATCGACTCGGCACGGATGCGCATGCTGGTGAATACCTGGCGTGGCAAATTTGATCTGGTGGTGCTGGACGGACCACCGCTTCTGGCGGTAACAGACGCTATACCGTTGGCCGGGATGGCAGACGTCACAATCATGGTGGCACGTTGCGGACTAACCCCCCTTTCCTCGCTCAGGCGAGCCTATCAGTTAATCGAAGAACATGTTGATCAGGCGCGTGTGCGTGTAGTGCTGAACGGCGTAAGACCCGGATCGTACGCCTATCACAACTATTACGGGTTTGCTTCCACCAAATCGTACGGGGGGAACACACATGCGAGCGCTTAAAACCTCACTTCTCTTGCTCTGTATGGTCATGCTCGGCGGCCGGCAAATGCCTGCGCAAACAGAAAGCCTGCTCATTGGGCCCGGCGACCAACTGCATATCCTGGTGTTCGAGACCCCCGACCTGGAGCAGCATCCTCGCGTCACCGATGCCGGCGAGATTCCGCTTATGTTGCTAGGAAATGTAAGCGTGAACGGACTTACACCCGCTCAGGCCGCCACGAAGATCGAGCACGATCTGATAGCCGGCAATATCATGAAACATCCGCAGGTAACGGTAACAGTCGACCAATATGCTACTCAGAGCGTCGCTGTGGTCGGCCAGGTAAAGGCCCCGGGTACCTTTCCGATCACTGCTCCCCGCAGCATATTTGACATGATTGCGCTCGCGGGAGGACTTTCCGACGTCGCCGATCGCTCCATTCTTATTGAACGGCAAAGTGACCCCACTAAGAAAGTAAGCTTCTTTTTCTCCAACAATGCCAAGGATGCAATCGATGGCGCAGTCATGGTTTATCCGGGAGATAAGGTGATTGTCTCCAAAGCCGGACTCGTCTACGTCCTCGGGGACGTGAAAACTCCCGGTGGCTATGTCATGGGCAACAACAGCTCCCAACTGTCCGTCCTGCAAGTGATTGCCATAGCTGGGGGAACGAACCACTCGGCAGTTCCATCCCATGCGCGTTTGATTCGCAGAGATGGGTCCACGAGCTACTCAGACAAGCCACTGCAACTGAGCGCTATGCAAAAGGGGAAACAGTCCGACATTCTTTTGCAAGCGGGCGATATCGTCTATGTACCTTTTAGTTATTTGAGAAACCTGGCAGTAGAGTCAAGCGGTGTGGTTGCGGCTGCAACAAGTGCAAGTATCTACACGATACCGTAGCGTAAACATCTTCTTCATAAGAGGGCAAATGAATCTTGAACCTCCGATAGTGAGCGCGGTGATCCCTACGCGAAATCGGCCGGATTTGGTGGTGCGGGCCGCGACGAGTGCGCTGAAACAGAGTTTTCGCGGGCTCGAAGTGATTGTCGTGGTAGATGGACCAGATGGAGCTACGCTTCCTGCGCTGGGGATGATACAGGACCCTAGATTGCGAGTGATTACCCTTAAAGACCCGGTCGGCGGGGCCGAGGCGCGCAATATCGGCGTCCAAGCGGCCACGGGTCAGTGGATCGCCTTATTGGACGACGACGATGAATGGCTCCCAGGCAAAATTGAAAAGCAACTGGCAATCGCCGAGTCCAGCATCGCCAAGAGGGTGCTTGTGGTGTGTGCGTTCATAGAACGCGCCGCAGCCCGGGACGATGTCGCGCGGCCGCGTAGACTTCCCCGTCCGGGAGAGTCGATCTGCGAATACATGTTCGATTTTCTATGCTATTTTCAAACCTCCACCTTCTTCTGTTCCCGCGAACTTCTTCTGGAAGTGCCCTTTCGCAAGGAGCTGAAAAGCTTCCATGACATCGATTGGTTTCTTCGCGCCAACTCGAATCCCGAGGTAAAGCTGGAAGTTGTCGAAGAGTTACTTTCGGTGTATCACGCTCCCGAGCAGCGCTCCACGATCACCGCGGGGTTGCATTGGGAGAAGCGCCTTGCCTGGGGACAGCAAAACCGGACGCTCATGACCCGGCGTGCCTACTCGCGCTTTATCGTTGGGTCATGTGCGGGACCAGCGGTGCGTGACCAGGCAGGGATACGCGGCCTTTTCCGGCTCTTATGGGAATGCACCTTCCGAGGATCTCCAAATCCTCTTACTATTGCACTTTTGCTTGGCACGTTCTTAGTAACCCCGCGCACCCGGCGGACCCTACGTGACAAATGGCTCCTCGCCACTCCTAGGGTTGCCACCCCTGCAGCTCCCGACAGTGCATGGGGCTAACTGGCTTATTCCGGCGTTTCGCCGGATAGGGAGCCAAGGGATATTCTCGGCGCATGGCAGAGTGCGATGCCTTGTCCGATCTGTTTTCAGCGCGAGTTAACACGTTGGAGCTGCGGGAATGAACTCTAAGCCGTTGGTAAGTATCCTAATCAACAATTACAACTATGGGCGGTATATCCGCGAGGCCATCGAGAGCGCTCTGACGCAGACTTACACGCATACCGAGATTGTCGTGGTCGACGACGGATCGACTGACAATTCTCTCGAAGTGGCCGCTAGCTTCGGCGACCGCGTTCGGCTAGTGAGGAAAGAGAACGGCGGCCAGGCATCTGCTTTCAATGCTGGATTTGCGGCTAGCAGAGGAGAGATCATCTGCTTCCTGGATTCCGATGATCTTTTCATACCTACGAAAGTAGGACGCGTTGTTGAGATATTTGGCCGCTACCCTCAGGCTGGTTGGTGTTTTAACCGGTTGCGCATGTTTGGCGAAGACACCGGGGGCCCTGCTTCTATAGCTGTACGCGCCAGATTCGGAGAATTGGACGGCCGAAAGGCCACCGCCGCCGGCAAACCACCTTTTCTTCCCACAGCCACTTCCGGCCTGTCGTTCCGACGTGATACTTTGGCGCGGATACTCCCGATGTCGGAATTGATCCGCATCACCAGCGACAATTACATTAAATTCGTTGCTCTCTCCTTAGCCAAGGGCTGGATGGATTCCCAGGAGCTGTCGCTTCAACGTATCCACGGTAACAACGCTTATACGAATCGGCAGGCGGGCAAGAGTCGGGTCTTCGGCCGGACAGGATTGTTGACTGGCATTTGCCTGCACGAGCGTTTTCCGCTTCTGCAGCCACTGGGTAGGTCAATTTTCTGTAACGGTCTCGGAACGCTTTGGGCCACCGGTGGACTCGATCCCGACTGCAAGCAAATTGTGGAATCCTTCCTGGGGTCCTTCGCGATAGTCACAAGGTCAACCATGCGACTTAGAGCGGCTTGCACTTCAGCCAAGGCGTTCTTGTAGACAACGTCTTTAATCCTTCCCTACGACGACGCCTCTATGGGAGCGGAATCTACACGCTGAACAGGATGCGGAAAGATTAAAGCCGTGGGGAGTGGATGGGGAGGTATGTCTGGAGCTTCATGACTGGCATTCTCTATAAATGGCTTCTAATTCTCTGGTTTGATGATCGAGGTCGAAGCGCTCGGCAATCCAACTGATTCCCTGGGTGCTGGAGCTTTGCCAGAAAGCCTCGTCTTGCAGGTAACGCAGGATTTGTTGCGCCAGGCTCGCCTCATCGCCGGCCGGAGCCAACAATCCTGTTACTCCTTCTTTGATTGCCTCGGGGATACCGCCAGAGCGGAAGCCGACAACGGGTCTCCCCATCGCCTGCGCTTCCAGGATAACCATGCCTAAACCTTCGCCGCCTCCGTCAGGCGCAGTGATGCTGGGTATACAGAGCAGGCTGGCGCGACTGATCGACTCCCGCACAACGGAGCCTGGCTGGCTGCCTAGAAAATCAATTTGCAGTCCTAGTTCTTGGGCGGTCTTTTCCAGCGAACTACGCAAAGGCCCATCACCCACGATCACAAGACGAGCGGACGGTTCCAAATCCTGAACGCGGCGCATGGCGTGGAGCAAATGAATGCAGCCTTTCTTCGGAACTAACCGGCCTACGAAAAGCACCAGCTTGCCGGTGCGTCCTTGGGCGGGGCGAAAGCTCTGACGATCGACGCCGATAAAATGCACGCGCAGCTTGTCCTTGGGAAATCCGGCCTCGAGCGCCTTGTTGCGGATGAACTCTGAGACACATATGAAGAGAGAAGCACGCTCCCAAAGCTCTTTGCGCCGTCGCAGATACAACTTACCAGCCGGCGTCTTACCGAAATACTTGTCTCCCATGGTCACGTCATAGCCATGAAGGGTCACCAGTAGCGGAATTTGCAGAGCATCGGCCAGTGGCAACGCGGTCGAGCCGTCGAGCGCGAAGTGCGCGTGGATCAGAGCCGGCCGCGTTAGCCGTACCCTACGGTGAAACTGTGGGGCAATGCCAGTCCAACCGTACAGATTCGCTTCAGCCAAAGAGCGAAGGGAACGATTCTTCGCAAGCACGATAGCATTTTGAGAGAGGGGTAAACTCTTGGCGGCCGGAATAAGGCCTACGTATTGTGGGTGAAACTCTCGAAGCGCACCTGCCTGCGCCTCAATGAAGGTTTCGGAAATTGGTAAAAGCTCTTTTCTAAAAATGAGGACAGTTTCCATAGTCAACTTGAGGACATATCTCGATCAGCTAGGAAGGGCTGTAAACGAAGTTGGCTTCCAGGTTTTAGTTATCCGAAAGATAAGCGTGAGACCTGGATTCCGCTGATCTCTCCATCAGTCCCGCGTGCTTGATGAAAATTTACGCAAGCACCTCGTGTTTCGCATGAGAATACGAGTAGCGAGCTGAGAGAGGGGAGGCTATATCCAAAAGGGTCCAGCCTGGCGGAAACAGCTCAGGAAAGTAACTATCCTCCGTGAGATTCCATTGCCTTGGTGCAATAACCACCTTGTCCGATCGCGGGTTCAGCCATGCTCCCCACCACGAAAATGTGCTGTTAGCAATGATGTGATGGTGGCAAGAGGACATGAGCCGCATGTCCTCATGGGCACTGAAGTCGTTGTTGTGGTCGACGAACACGGCCCTGATATTTTGCGGTAGATATTCTTTTACAAACGGAATGTCGTCAGAGAATACAAAAAACGTCGGATTTCCCAGCCGTTCTTTTAACGTAGAGACGGCATTTGCATAGTACTGGAACGGTAACTCTGCCCTGAGAGTCTCCGGATTTTTGCAATCTCCCCTTCGTACGTGGAGCGAAACCGAATTTGTACTGCGGCGAATTGTTTCCAGGAGCTCAAGATTTCTTCCTTGTGCCGGCTCTTTCAGAGTCAATTCGGAACGCAACTCATCGGCCACTTTGTCAACTATGGTGTGAGTGTGCCAATATCCTAGAATATATAACGTCGTGATATTCCGCCTGAGTGGCACGTCCGGTAAGAAGAAGTAACGATCGGAAGGGCGCTGCACGAAGACCTGACGCCATATTGCTCTCGTAAACGGAGCACAAGTGGCCTGTAGCCAGGGTTTCTCTGTAAAGAAAATTCGCTCGGAAAGAGAACGTTCCTCCATCGGCGCTTGGACCGAATAGTGTTGCAACAAGCAAGGCCGAGGATACCCGAAAGACTGAGCGTTCCACTCCGGGTCGACCGATATCTTCATCTCCGCGCCATAGCGCTTGGCGTAATACCGAAGAGCAGCGTACCGAAAAAACTGGTTCCCCAGACCCCCGAACTCCCTGAGAACGATCTTCAATGCAGCAGGTGGCTCCACTCTAATATTTTTCACAGATGCACCATTATCTCAGCATGCGCCAGCGGGCAAAAACACTTATCCGGCTTCGGCAATTCTTTCGTAATGCAGAATCCTGGGTGGCGAATCTTCAGGCGATCAGCTTCAGGTAGTCCGGTTGGTCAGCGATAGTCCGATAGCGGTAGGCGCGCGCGATGGCTCGATTTTGCAGATAGAAAATGCCGGGCATCTGGTTCGCATCTTCCTTAATCATGCCAATGCCGTGTTTTTGCACTGCGCCTAGCAGCCAGCCCTTCCAGACCGCGGGGATTAAGAACTGGGAAAAAACATTTTTTCGGGGCAATGCAAAGATCGGCCGCGCATACAGGGTTGCGTCGGGATCGCTGACCCGCTCCACATCGGAGAGATGATAGTAGTCAAAGTATGGTTTCGCCCGCTCGGGGGTTCCGAGATGCACAAAGACCGGCCGAACCCCTCGCGCCTCAATCTGCCCACGAATGCGGGAGACGTCGTCCAAAGTCTGGCGGCAAAAGGAACATCCAAAATGACGAAGGAAGATCAGCAGCAAGGGCGACTCGTCCACGAGTTCCAGCAGGGTTCGGCCCGCCTCCGTGCGATACTCCCGCAGCACTGCGGCGATTTCCGCCGCTTGCGTGTATGGATCGGTCACCGGCAGCGGCATGCACACCTCAGAGGGCTGGGGGCGAGGTAACTATTTAGATACCGTTTTTGGGTTACCACCCCTGAAGCGCCCAGACAGCCATCCTTAAACAATATGCTACATAGCGACGCGGTGATTTTCTGCCAGCGATTTCATCGATTTCTTCGGGGGAGGGATTCGATGAAGCCGGGACGCAAGAAAATCACCGCGTCGTTCTTGTTGCCTGAAGCAGGGGGCCGGTTACTCGCCCCCGTTCTGTTCGACCATCAGCTGGTGAAACTCCGGAGTGGCGCGTAGCGAGGCGAACTCCTTGTCCTTCATCAACTGTTTACGGTCACGGAAGCCGGCTTCGAGCGCCTTGCGCAGGTAGCTGAGCGCTTCGTCCATCTTTCCTTCCGTGGCGTAGGTCTTGGCCAGGTAGTAGTTGACGGCGACGAGCTGGCGGCGAGTGCTGGTCTCTTCAACGATCTGGCTCTGGCTGGAGTCGAAGATGTGGGGGTTCAAAGCCAGGGCTTTGTGATACGCCTGCATCCCGGGCTTGTATTTCTCCTGCGCGAAGTAGGCGGTCCCCAAGTTGCAGTACGTGATGGCCGACGACGGGGCGTACTTGAGCGCCAGCTTGTAGTTGCGCTCGGCCTGCCTGTAGTCGTGTTGACCGTGATAGACGGCGGCCAGATTGTTGAGCGCGTCGGGATACTTCGGATTCATGGCCAGCGCCATCTGATAGTACTTGCGGGCCTGATCCAGCGCGAACATGTGGTGGTAGGCGACACCGATCTTGTTCCACAACACAGCGGATTTCTCGGGATCACGCTGATAGGCCGCTAGCGCTGCTGCATAGCTTCGACGAACCATGAGCAGATCGCCTTCAGTTTGTGGCGGGAGGGGTGTGGCCGTATCAGGGACGGTCACTTCTGAGGCAGAAGAAGCTTCTGAGGCAGAAGAAGATGAGTTGGGAGTTGCGGCGAAGCTGGTGTGAACACACAGCACGATGGGAAGTACGAACAACACGAGGCCGGAGGACCTGCGACGATGAAGGTCACTCATATTGCCTCCTTTCCTGACGACAGGGTCAGATGGACGCGGAACCCATACTACTCCCCAAAATTTAGGAGGACAGATGACACTTTCGCGCCAGAACCCGTGAAGCTATCCTCTCTGTTGATCGGCTCAAATAACCCCAGCGTCAGGACGGGTTCCTCCCATGCCAAGGAGACCGGTACTAACCGTGGCCCTCTTCGGCGTCCGCCATCAGACCCAGAGAGGTTTGTGGGTGCTCCCCTTGCCAGCCGATGACGGTTGGCCTAATACTGGGGGCTATGGGTTTTCACCAGATCAGACTGCCCGCCCAAGCACGCTGTTGGTGTATGCGCACCGGTGCGGGCGTTTTGAGAGACTGGCCAAAGGGCTGAAAGCTTACAAGACCATGTTTCCAAAGGCCTGCGGTCAACTTGAGACTGCAGGCCTTTCGCTTTGCCACGGGCGTAGACCGCTCTCATTCTCGATGTTCACAGGAGTAGGCAGATGTCAGAAAGCAAGAAGCAACATCTCGGAACACTTTCCGTGCATGGGGGACAAGAACCTGACCCCACGACCGGCTCCCGCGCCGTCCCCATCTACCAGACCACGTCTTACGTCTTTAAGGACGCCGATCACGCCGCCCGGCTCTTTGGCCTGCAGGAGTTCGGCAACATCTATACGCGCATCATGAACCCGACGACCGACGTCTTCGAGAAGCGCCTGGCCGCGCTCGAAGGGGGAGCGGCCGCGCTTGCCACCGCATCCGGCCAAGCCGCTGAAACGCTGGCCATTACAACGTTGGCCGGCGCCGGAGACGAGATTGTCTCCACCACTTCCCTCTATGGGGGCACCTACAACCTTTTCCACTACACCCTGCCGCGCCTGGGCATCAACGTACGCTTTGTCGATGCCGACGACTTTGACGGCCTGCGAGCGGCCATCAACGGGAAAACGAGGGCTGTCTACACCGAGACTCTGGGTAATCCCAAGCTCGACATTGCCGACGTTGAGAAACTGGCCAGCATCGCCCACGAGCATGGCGTGCCGCTGATGATCGACAATACCGCCGCAACGCCGATTCTTTGCCGGCCTATCGAGTGGGGGGCCGACATTGTGGTCGAGTCGGCCACGAAATTTATCGGTGGCCATGGAACCTCGATCGGTGGTGTCATTGTCGACGGGGGCAAGTTCGACTGGAAGGCCTCAGGACGCTTCCGCGACTTTGTCGAGCCCGACCCCTCTTATCACGGCCTGTCGTACGTCGATGCGTTCGGCCCCCTGGCCTTTATTCTCAAAGCCAGAGTGCAGGGTTTGCGCGACTTTGGCGGCTCTTTGTCGCCCTTCAACTCTTTTCTGTTTTTGCAGGGGCTGGAAACGCTGCATCTGCGCATGGAGAGGCACTCGCAGAACGCGCTCGCCGTGGCTAAGCATCTGGCCAATCACCCGGGAATCGAGTGGGTCAATTATCCCGGGCTGTCTTCCAGCAAGTACGCTGCGCGGGCGAAGAAATACCTGCCGGAGGGGCAAAGCTCCCTGGTCACTTTCGGCATCAAGGGCGGCTACGAGGCGGGCAAGAAGCTGATCAATTCGCTGAAGCTGTTCTCGTTGCTGGCTAACATTGGCGACGCAAAATCGCTGGTCATCCACCCCGCTTCCACCACCCATTCGCAGCTTACGGTCGAGGAGCAGAACGACACTGGGGTCACCCCCGAGTTGGTGCGGCTGTCGGTCGGTATTGAAGACGTGCGCGACATACTCGCCGACCTCAACGATGCGATCGAGGTGGCCAACGGGCATTCAGCCAAGCCGGTGGAAGCACTCAGCACACGATGAGCTCCAGCCCCAGCGCGGCGCTGGTCGCACCCAGTTTCGAGGGAGACTTCTCTCCAGGTGAGGCATTCTCCCTCGAAGCCGGCGGAGTTCTGCCATCACCGACGCTTCGCTATGCGATCTATGGCAAGCCCAATGCGGCGGCCGACAACGTCATTTTTGTTGCGCACGCGCTGTCCGGCTCGGCGCGGGTGGCGGATTGGTGGCCCTGGCTGTTCTCCGATGGGGGTCTGCTCCAGGTCCGAGATCACTGCGTGATCGGCATCAATATGCTCGGGTCTTGCTATGGCTCGACTGGGCCGGCTTCGATCGATCCCGTAACCGGACGCCCTTACGGACCGAACTTCCCGCTGGTAAGCATCCGCGACGTCGTCACGCTCCAGGCGCGCCTGCTGGACAAGCTCAAGATCCATCGCCTCAAGCTGGTAATGGGCGCTTCGATCGGCGGTATGCAGGCGCTGGAGATGGCGATCCAATTTCCGGAACGAGTGGAGCGCGTGATTTCGATTGGGGCCGCGCCCCTGCGGGCGATGGGCCTGGGATTGAACCACCTGCAGCGGCGAATGATCCAGCTCGACCCGGCGTGGAAGGACGGGTACTACGCGCCGGATGAGCCGCCGCGGGAGGGGCTGGCGCTGGCCCGGGCGCTGGCGGTCTGCACCTACAAGTCAGCGGAGCTATTTGAACATCGCTTTGCGCGCAAGCCGGATCGCAGCGGTGAAGATCCCTGGGCCTCAGCGCATGAGCGGGGCCAGGGTCTGAGCGGCCAGCGATTCGACGTGGCCGGATACCTCGATTACCAGGGAGAGCGATTTGTCGAGCGCTTCGATGCCAACGCCTACCTGGCGATCACGCGGACGATGGATACGTGGGATCCCGCCCGCGGTTACGCGTCCGCCGAAGCCGCGTTTGGACGCATCCAGGCGGAGGTGATGCTGATGGGGATTTCTTCGGACTGGCTTTTTCCACCGGATGAAATAGCCGCCCTCGCCTTACGCATGGAGAAGGCCGGTGTCCGCTGCGAACATCGGGAACTTATCTCCTCCCACGGCCACGACGCCTTTTTGGCGGAACCGGACGAACTGGCGCGGCTGCTGCATCCCTTTCTGGAGTAGCTGTTAGGATGGCGGCCATGGAAACGATCACAAGCAAGCTCAGCGCGGAAAAACAGGAATTTTATGCGGAGAATGGATACCTGTGTCCGATCCGCGTTTTCAGCGGCACGGAAACAGCGGAATTCCGGCGGCAGTTTGACGATTACACCGGTCAGAATAGAGATTTGCTCGGCAAGATGATTCCGCGCGAACGGCGGGCAGTCTACGGGCTCACGCATCTTATGCTGCCCTGGGTCTATCAGATGGCCTCCCACCCCAGGGTTCTGGATGCGGTGGAAGGGGCGATTGGCCCCAACATCCTCGTTTGGGGGTCGGATTGGTTCGTTAAGTTTGCGCACGACCCCGCGTTTATCTCGTGGCACCAGGACGGAGCGTATTGGGGGTTGAATCCGCCCAAAGTGACGACAGCCTGGATTGCGCTTTCTCCCAGCACGCTGGAGAACGGGTGCATGCAGGTAATGCCGGGGACGCAGAAGATGCAGCTTCCCCAACGGGAAACGTACGCGCTGGATAATGCCTTGTCCCGGGGGCAGGAGATTGCGCTCGAGGTGGATGAATCGAAGGCGGTCGCCTTGACGCTGGACGCCGGGGAGATGTCATTGCACCACATCGGGATCGCGCATGGTTCCAAAGCGAACAGCTCAGACCAGCCACGGATCGGCATCGCGGTCCGCTACATCGCTCCTGAGGTGGTGCAGAGGGGGGCTGAGCGCCAGATTGTTCATCTGGTGCGCGGCCGCGACGAGTATGGCAACTTCGAAATCGTTGCCCCACCGGCCGATGCAGTCAGCGCAGCGGAGGTACGGAAGGAAGCCGATCGCAGAATTACGCGCAATGTGATGCCGGCGGCCAAGGGGAGTTAGGGCTGCTGCTTGAAATCTTCGAGAGCAGGGGAATTCTGCATCTCCTGCCCGTTTCACTCCACTAACGAATCTCAAGGTTTGAACCAAGCTTAGATTGGTCATCCCGAGCGAAGCCGAGGGACCTGCGGTGCGCCTTT
>Ga0302324_100018559_pt1 | contig 13695 bp, 10 predicted proteins | sample Palsa_T0_1_FD_201949 | JGI IMG/M metagenome (GOLD analysis project Ga0302324, IMG submission 201949) | Peat permafrost microbial communities from Stordalen Mire near Abisko, Sweden - Palsa_T0_1 | ecosystem: Environmental > Terrestrial > Soil > Palsa > Peat permafrost | place: Sweden: Abisko...
GGGTCATGAGGACGGCAGTGTGGGGCGGCTGAGGCCGCGGTCGGAAGTATCCGGGAGCGACGGGCGAAGGGAGGCGGGTCATGAGGACGGCAGTGTGGGGCGGCTGAGGTAACTAACACGGATAAGGTCAGCCCGGAAGACGTCGGCTGATCGTGGGTCACTTAGACGGATGGTCAGCTGGGGGCCTTGGCGCTCGCCTCGGAGACCGGTAGACCGAGATAACGACGGCGGCGATAGCTCCGGACGCACCGATGACGGCAATCGCCGTGCTCGGAGAATGATGCTGTGCTAGCGCGCCAGCCAGGATCATCGCCGCGCCCTGGCCGAGACTCATCCCCGCCTGGGCCAGGCCGAACACCTGGCTGCGCTGCCGCTCGGGTGCTGCGCTGAGGAACGCCGCGCTGGCGGCGACCTGGAAGCAGTCGAACACGCCTGACGCGAAGAGGATCAGCAGCGCGAGCGGAAATCGGGGGTGCAGGGCGAACAGGGCAAGCACGGCACAGGACATGAACGCCAGCGGGCGCATCCATCTCAGTCTGGTCAGCGGATTGACCAGGCGGCTGAACGCGACCGCACCCAGTGAAGACCCGAGGGCTTCAACGGCGAGGATCAGGCCGACGGTAGCGGCCCCGGCGCCAAGTTCCCGCGCCAGCGGCGCGGCGACGCCTTCGGGCGCGTTGTAGAACGCGGCGAGCCACCCCAGCAGCATCGGCGCGCGCAGCGCCGGGTTCGCGAACGCTAGTCGGACACCCGACAGGATGCCCGTGACAGCAACCGCATTCCTGTCCTCGGACGGTCGTGCCGCAGGCCGGGCGCGCATCCATAGCCGAACGATGACCGCTGACCCGGCGAAGGTGGCCGCATCGGCCACCAGGGACGTGCGTATCCCGAAAAAGCCGGCGATCGCACCGCCAGCCGCGAAGCCCGCGACCTGCGCGACTTGGGCTGTGGTGAGAGTGACGGCGGTGCCGAGCACGAACCGGTCACCGGACAGAATGTCGGCATAGCTTGCCGTGCGTGCCGAGGTGAACGGCGTCCCGAGCATGGTCACCGCGAACAGCAGGATGACCAGAAGCGCCAGTGGCGCCCCGGGCAGGGTCATTGCCGCGACCAGGACCGCCCGGGCAAGATCGCAGGTGATCATCACCTGGCGGCGGGGCAGCCTGTCCGCGAGGCCGGACAGGAAGACGCCGCCAACGAATGTGGGCACCACGCTTGCCGCGAAGGTGACGGCCGCCAGCAGCGCCGAGTGGGTCCGGTCATACACCAGCAGCGTCACCGCGACCCTGGCCAGCTGATCTCCGAGGACCGATAGCAGCTGGGCCAGCCATAGGGCGCGGAATTCGACCACGGCGAAAACGTTGCCGAACGTCGTCCGCTCGTACGCCTCTCCCGGCCCCGCTGACGCCACTGTGCCCTCTCTACGAGATCGGTCCATGAGATAAGTACTCAGTGCGGCCTGGTGGTGTCAATGGGCGGCAGCGCGTGCGGCGGCCCGGACCAGCTGACCCGGTCGGCACCAGCGAAGGCGGCTACCGCGCCGACCTGAGCACCTGCCGTACCCGGAGGCGGCTCCCGGTTCGCAGGATCGCCCGCTCGTAGATCGTCCCCGCCAGCCGTGCCATGCCGACGGTGGCCGCGAGGCTGATCGCCGCCGAGAGCGCCAGCTGCCAGGCCGGCGCCGCTCCTACGGCAACCAGTACCGGCATCGCTACCGGCGCGGTGAAGGGCACGAAGGCCAACACGTGGTAGAACCAGTTGACCCCGCTGGCGTACAGAACCGTATAGGCGAGCACGTAGGCAAGGATCAGCGGCAGCTGCAGCGGGATGGACGCGTTGTAGGCGTCGGACTGGCGGGTGATGAGGGAGCCCGCCGCCGCGTAGGCCGTGCAGTAGAAGGCGTAGCCGAGCAGCAACCAGAGCGCTCCGGCGAGTACCACGCTGGTCGCGGCGCCCTGCACGGCGGCGGAGCCGACCGCGTGTCCGAGGATGAGAAACGCGGCGACCATCGCGGCGATCTGGGCTAGCGCAAGGATGCCCATGCCGATGACCTTTCCGGCCAGCAGCTGAACCGGCCGCAGCGTGGTCAGCAGCACCTCGACGACCCGGCTGGCCTTCTCCTCGCCGACGCCGATGGTGATGCGCACGCCGTAGGTGAGGATGATCACGTAGATCAGGATGGCGGCGGCCAGCCCGGTGATCCTGCTTGCCAGGCCGCGAGGCGGCGGGATGAGGCCATGCACCGGCAAGGCGATCCCGTGGTTCGCGATCCCAGCCGCGGCCGATGGCGGCAGCAAGGCGTAGAGCCTCTGCAGGCCGCCGACCTCGGACAGGGCACCCGGCAGGCTCGCACCCGGCGAGGAGGTGCCGGCCACCGGCTGCTGTTTGACCAGCACCTCGCTGTCACCGACGAGGACGGCGGCGAGGTCTCCCGAGCGCAGCCTCCGACTGGCCGCCGCCACGCCGGGCAGCGGGATCACGGTGACCGCCGTTCCCGAGACTCGCCCGGCCTCCTTGACTGTCTGGGTGAGAGCGGCCAGCTGCCCGCCGACGACGCCGACGCGGGCGGTCGCCTGGCTGCCGCGGGTAAGGGCGGGGATGATGACCGCCGCCGCGACGGCTACCAGCAGGATCACGCTGGCTACCCAGAACGATTTGGCCCGTGCCCGATCGCGTATCTCGCGCATGGCAACCAGCCGGATCAGCTCCGCCGAGTGCGTGGTCATGCGCGACTTCCTCCCTCGGCACCGGCGCCGCGCCCGGCTTCAGCGTCAGCTTCAGGGTCGGCTGCGGAGCCGACAGCGTCGCGGAACACCTCGGAAAGCTTCCTCCGCTCGAACGTGAAATGCTCCACCGGGCCGGCTGCCCTGGCTCGGTCCAGCACGGCCTGCGCATCGGCGCGGTTGCGCAATGCCAGCAGCACCGCGCCGCCCGTGTTGTTCTCCACACTGGCCGCGCCGCCCAGATCCTGCGCCCAACGGCCTGCGTCATCTCCGGCGACCCGGACGGTGATGCGCAGCTTGCCGGCCTGCCCCAGGTCCTTGACCGCGCCTCCGGCCACCAGCTGGCCGCGGTTGATGATCGCCACCGACTGGCACAAGTGCTCGACCAGGTCGAGCTGGTGACTCGAGAAGAGCATGGTCACCCCGGCCGCTGCACGCTCGGCGAGCACCTGGCTCATCGCATCGACGCCAGCCGGGTCAAGGCCGGAGAATGGCTCGTCCAGCACCAGCAGCTCGGGCCCGTGGGCCAGCGCGGCCGCCAGCTGGACCCGCTGCTGGTTGCCGAGCGACAATGCCTCGATCTTGGCCTGGCCCTGGTCTGCCAGGCCAAGGCGCTCGGTCCAGCTCAGGGCCGCGGCCCGGGCTTGCGCGGCCGTCAGCCCGTGCAGCCGAGCCAGGTACTCGAGCTGCTCGAGCACCCTCATCGCGGGATACAGGCCCCGCTCCTCCGGCATGTACCCGATCCGCCGCCGGATCTCCTGGCCGATCGGAGCGCCGCGCCAGCGCACCTCGCCGCCGTCCAGGCTGGCGACGCCGACGATGGCTCGCATGGCGGTAGTCTTGCCTGCCCCGTTCGGCCCGAGGAACCCGAAGACCTGACCAGGCGGGACCGCGAAGCTCAGCCCGTCCAGGGCGGTCACGTCACCGTACCGGCGGCGCAGGCCGTCCAGCTCAAGCATTCCGCTCGCGCCTGGCGCGGCTTGCTGGCCGCCTGGCTGCATGAGCCCTCCCAACGTCGTGCTGTCCGCCGGTCCGTCAGCTGCCCGGGCTCGCTGGCTCGCCGCGGTCACGTGAGCCATGGGAAGGCCGCGAGATCGGGCTTCACCCATCCTTCCCTGGCCGCCGCAGACGCGAGGACGGCCGACGTGTAGTGCCGGGCAAGGAGCCGCTTGTCGAGCACCGCCGGGTTACGTTCGGCGAACGTCTCGAAGTCGGTGACGGACGGGTCCGCGGTGACGTGATGAGCGACGATCTGCGTCCATGCGCGGGTGACGGTGGCGTGATACTTCTGCGGTGCCCGCTCGTAGGCCGCGATATGCCGGATCCAGCGGCTGATCAACTCGGCCGCCCGCGCATCGCCGTACCGGCGCACGGTGACAAAGGCCAGGTGGACGTGCTGGCGATGCCGGAACGCACCGCCCGGCGCCGTGACCTCTTCCAGGATCTCGGCGAGTTCCGCTGGCATGGGGTGGGTCATCGCAGAACCTCCATGATGGCCTGGGTCACGGTGCGGAATCCGGTCAGGTCCGCGCTGGTGGTCGTGGCCAGCACCGCGCGTTCGATGTCGCGCATCGCCGCGCTGGCCGCGCCGGCAACCCGTCGCCCGTCATCGGTCAGCGAGACCAGGAACGATCGCCGGTCAGCTGGATCTAGCTGCCGCACCACATAGCCACGGCGCACTAGCCGGTCGAGCACGCCGGTCAGCGTGGTCGGCCTGGTTGCTGTGTCCACTGCGAGCTCGCCGATGCTACGTGCCCGCCCGTCAGCCAGGTTCGCCAGAGCGCTGATCTCGGACGGGTTCAGGTCCAGATCGGCAAGCCTCGCCTGAAGCGCGCCCAGGGTCGCGTGGGTGGCGCGATGCAGCGCGAGGACGAGAGCACCAGTCTCATTTTCGGGTATCACGAAAATAGATTATACGATATCGAATCAAAGATACAGGGCGGTGCTGGTCACGGCAGCAGGCAGGGCCTGGGCAACTAGTCTATAATTCCGATAAATAATATAGAATATTGAAGAGCACCAGCTAGGACACGGTGGCGCGGTCCGCGGGCAGTGTCCGTGCGGGGGGGCGGTGTGGCGGTACCAGCGAAATCGCGGCGAGGGGACGTCATGCATCAGGCCGAACGCGACGTGATACTTTCCACCGTCGATCCTGCCGAAGCCTGCCGGGCGGCCGTCGACTCGGGGCTCATCGTGGTGACCGAGGATCCGCTGAACTGCGAGACGCCGACCCCAGCTGCTCCAAGCGGTTTGCTGACCCCGGCTGATCGCTTCTACCTGCGCAACCACTTCCCGATCCCGGTGCTGGACGAGGAGGCGTGGCGGCTCAGCGTCAGCGGGCTGGTGCGCGAGCCGCTGGAACTTGGCCTGGACGAGCTGAAGAAGATGACCACTGAAACCTTCGTGGCGACGCTGGAGTGCGCGGGCAACGGCCGGACGCACTTCAGCCCGTCGACCGAAGGAGCCCAGTGGCAACTGGGGGCGGTGAGCACCGCGGAGTGGGCCGGGGTGCGACTGGATGAGGTGCTGGACCGGGCCGGCGTCCGTGCGGAAGCGAGCGAGCTGGTCTTCCGCGGTGCCGATCGAGGGACCGTGGACGGCTCGGCGGAGCCCATCTGGTTCGAACGGAGCCTGGCCGTGGACGACGCCAGGGAGTCCGGGGCGCTGCTCGCGTACTCGATGAACGGCGAGCCGCTGCCCGTCCGGCACGGCGCGCCGCTCCGGCTCGTAGTTCCGGGCTGGTATGCGGTCGCGTCCGTCAAATGGCTGACGGGCATCCGGGTCGACAGCGCGGCCTTCGATGGTTACTTCCAGGCTGATCACTACGCGTACGAGTGGTCGCGCGGCGACACGGTGGTCCGCGAGCCGGTCCGGATGCAGCAGGTCCGGGCACTGATCACCGAGCCCCGCTCGGGCCAGCGGCATTCTATCGACCAACTGACGGTTTGCGGAGTCGCGTGGTCGGGGGTGGCGCCGATCGCGCGCGTGGAGGTGAGCGTTGCCGGTGATGCCTGGCAGGACGCCAGTCTGATCGGCGAATCCAGCACGCATGGCTGGCAGCGGTGGGAACATCTGGCGCAGGCCGGCCGCCCTGGCGAAACGACGATCAGGGCGCGGGCCACCGACCTGGCGGGGCATACCCAAGAGGAACGGCCGGAATGGAACCGCCGCGGCTATGGCGGCAATTTCGTCCATGAGGTTCGCTTGCTGGTCGAGCCGAAGCCCTAGCTGGCGGATCCGTGGCCGGCTGAGCCGAGGGATCCGCCGGCCTCGCCGCCCTGCGCCCGTCTTCGCCTCGCCACCCCGCGCCTGCCGTTGCCTTGCCGTCGTGAGGCAGTCCTGCCACTATCAGGGATCTGATTTCCGCGCGGCCCAGTGCTCATTTCCGCGCGGCGCAGTGCTTTCCGACCGTCAAAGCCCCAGGTTCAGCCGGATATGAGGCCATCATGTTCCCCACGCTTCATGCGCAGACGACCCCTCAGCGCGACGGCATCGGACGCTGCCGCCGGCACCGGAACGCGAGCCGTAACCGGAGCCGGGACCGCAAGCGGCTCGTGCTGGCGGCGCTGCCGGTCGCTGGGCTGCTGCTCGCCGCCTGCGGTAGCGGCAGCGCGGCGAGCCCGCAAGGGAGCAGGCCGGCCAGCTCGACTGCAACGAGCCCGGGCGCCGCAGCGACCGCATCGCCCAGCCAGGCGGCCGCCGGGCCTCCCGCGGTGGTCGCCGTCACCAAGGGCGGCGCGCTCGTGATACTCGACTCGGCCAGCGGCTCGGTCGCCAAGACGCTGGTGCCGAGCGGTGTCGTCGGAGACGAGATCTCGGTTTCTCCCGACGGGACGACCGTGTACTTCGCGGCGCACCACGGCTGCAGCACCGACGTCGAGTCGGTGCCGGTGACCGGAGGCAGCCCCACCCTGATCGGGACGGGCTCGCTGCCAGCCATCAGCCCCGACGGTGCAAAGCTCGCCATGACCAGGCAGCCGTCGCTGGCCACCGGCTGCATCCCCAACGAGTCTGACCTGACCGCGCAGTACAAACTGGTGGTCCGCACGCTCAGCAGCGGGAGCCGGACCGTCTACCCGATGCTGCCGGCCGGGCAGTCCAGCGGGCTGCCCTACCCCATCTCGCACCTCTCCTGGGCACCGGACGACACCCGGCTCGCCGTGTCCATCTCCCAAGCGGAGGACAACGAGGGCTGGAACCTCGTCATCCTCGACACCGCTACGGCGAAGTACTACCTCTCGGGTGCGGGTGACACCTACGTTCCCGTCACCGGGCGTCCCAACGCCAGGGACAGCTACCTCCGCGAGGGCGTATTCATGCCGGACGGGAACCTGTTCGTCAGCCGTGCCTGCTGCGCCGGAGTGCCGGTAAGGAACACGTCCCGGCTGATGTGGGAGGTGAACACGGCCGGCACGCTCATCCACCAGGTGGCGATCGGCTTCGCCGACCTCGACCACACCAGCCTGGACGTGAGCGCCAGCGGTAAGTGGCTGCTCTACCTGGCCGGGGACATCCTGTACGTGTCGCACGACGGCAACACGCCGACGCAGCTGACGACCGGGCTGATCGCCGCAGCCTGGCAGTAGCGGCAGCCTGGCATTGGTGCGAAACGTCCGCTTACGATGGGACCGCAGCCCTCCAGATGAGACGGTAGGCGCGTGGAGTTCCGCATCCTCGGGTCGGTCGAGGTCGACAACAGCGGGCTGGCAGTGGACCTGGGCGGGCTCAGGGAGCGGACACTGCTGGCACGGCTGCTGCTGGCGGCTGGCCAGGTGGTTTCTGCCGACCGGCTCGCTGACGACCTGTGGGCAGGCGAACCGCCACCGCACAGCATGGCGACGCTGCGGGTCTACGTCTCCCGGCTGCGCCGCTCCCTCGGCCCGGCCGCGGGCGCCCTGGTCACCCAGCCGCCCGGCTACCGGCTGCAGGTCGAGGCCGGCCAGCTGGACGCCAGCCGGTTCGAGCACCTGGTCAGCGCGGCACGCCAGGATCTCGATGGCGGCAACGCCGATGCCGCCGCCGCGGGGCTGCGTACCGCGCTCGAACTGTGGCGGGGCCCGGCGCTCTGCGACGTCGCCGACTTCGCGTTCGCCCAGGCGGACGTGGCGCGGCTGGAGGAAGCACGGCTGGCCGCGCTCGAGGACAGGGTGGAAGCCGACCTGGCGTGCGGCCGCCACGCCAGCCTGACCGGTGAGCTCGACGGGCTGGCCGCCGCCCATCCGCTCAGGGAGCGACTCTGCGGCCAGCGGATGACCGCCCTCTACCGGTGCGGCCGTCAGGCCGACGCGTTGAGTGCCTATCGCGAGCTGAGCACACGGCTCGCCGATGAGCTCGGCATCGACCCGAACCCCCAGCTGAACCGGCTGCATGAGGCGATACTCCGCCAGGAGCCCGGCCTTGACTGGCATCCCGCGGCCGCGGCCGGCGCCGCGCACCCGGCGGCGCAGCAGGGCGGTCCCGCGCGAAGGGGCGGTCTCGCGCGAAGGGGCGGTCCCGCGCATCGCGGCGGCCCTGGGGGCCAGAGCGGCCCCGATGCCCAGGGCTCGGCAGAGCCGCCCGGCGAAACACAGCAAGCGATTCCGCCAGCGGGGCCGGCTGCCCCCGGGCTGCCTGCCGAGACCACTTCGTTCGTCGGCAGGGAAGCAGAGCTGGCCATCATCGAGGATCTGCTCGGGCTGTCCCGGCTGCTCACCCTGACCGGGCCGGGCGGCTCCGGCAAGACCCGGCTGGCGCTGCGGGCCGGCGCCCAGGCACAGTCCCGGCATTCCGACGGCGTGTGGCTGGTCGAGCTCGCCCAGATCACCAGACCGGAACTGGTCGTGCCGGTGACGGCGAGGGCACTGTCGATCAGGGAGGAGCCAGGCCGGCCGCTGCTGGACAGCATCATCGACGGGCTGTCCGGCCGTGACCTGCTGCTCGTCGTCGACAACTGCGAGCACGTGCTCGATGCGGTCGCCGAGCTCGTGAACGCGCTGCTTCGCGGCTGCGCCGAACTTCGGGTCCTGGCGACAAGCCAGAGCAGGCTCGGACTGGCCGGGGAGGCGACCTGGCCGGTCCCGCCGCTCGTGCTGCCGCCTCCGGACGCCCGCGATCCGCTCGTCGTCGCGCAGGCCGAGTCGGTGCGGCTGTTCTGCGAGCGCGGCGCGCTGGCCAGGCCGGGCTTCGGGCTGACCGCCGGGAACGCGGACGCGGTCAGCGAGATCTGCCGGCGGCTGGACGGCATCCCGCTTGCCCTGGAGCTGGCTGCTGCCCGGGTCAACGCGCTGACCGCGGGGCAGCTGGCGGCCAGGCTTGACGACAGGTTCCGGCTGCTTGCAGGCGCCAGCCGCGGCGGACTGCCGAGGCACCGGACGCTGCAGGCCGCCATCGAATGGAGCCACGACCTGCTCAGCGAGACCGAGCAGGTCTGCCTGCGCAGGCTCGCCGTTTTCGCCGGCGGGTGCACCCTTGAGGCCGCCGAGGCGGTCTGCCCGGGCGGCCCGCTGGCGCCTGAACTGGTGTTCCAGACCGTTACCTCGCTGGTGGACAAGTCGCTGCTGACGGTGGAGGAGCGGCTGGGCAGCATGCGCTACGGGATGCTCGAGTCCATTCACCAGTACGCGCGCCAGAAGCTCGCGAAGGCCGGCGAAAGCGCGGAGCTGAGCCGCCGCCAGCTCGGCTGGCTGCTGGACTTTGCGGCCGAAGCCGATCTGGACGGCCCTGACCAGGGCGCTTGGCTTGACCTCCTCGAGGCAGAGCTTGACAACTTCCGGGCCGGGCTGGAATGGAGCCTGACCGCCCCCGAACAGGCACCGGGCCGCACCGGGCCCGAGTCGGCGCTCGCGCTGGCCGGGGCGCTTGCCCCGTTCTGGATCGTGCGCGGCCACATCGGCCTCGGCCGGCGATGGCTGGACGCCGCCCTGTCGGCCGCCGGGCCGGGCGCCGACCGGCGGCTGCGCGCCGTCGCGCTTGACGGTGCCGGGCAGCTGGCCGCCGTGCACGCCGACTTCGCCGCGCAGCGCATCTGCCAGCAGGAGAGCCTGGCCATCTGGCGTGAGCTCGGTGACGGCGCGCGGGTCGCCAGCTGCCTGGGTGACCTCGGTGCCGCGGCGCACATCCTCGGCGACTACTCGGCCGCGCGGGTGATGTATACCGAGGCCCTGGAGCTGGCGTCCGGGGCCGGCGAGGCGCAGCAGATGGCCAGGTCGCTGAGCGGGCTTGGCCGGCTGGCCCTGCACGCCGGCGACCTGGCCCAGGCCACCAGTTTCTACGCCGAGAGCATGGCTCGCTTCAACGAGGTCGGTGACCTGCGCAGGGCCACGCTGATCCTCGGGAACCTCGGCGTGGTGGCACTTGACCAGGGCGACTTCACGCTGTCCAAGGCGCGCCTGGAAGAGCACCTGGGCAACGCAAGGAAGCTCGGCGACAGGAAACTGATCGGCGGCGCGCTGACCAACCTCGGCATGGTCGCGCACAACGCCGGCCACCTCGATCGCGCCGCGGAGCTGCACCAGCAGGCACTCGACCTCGCCGGGCAGGTCGGTGACCGGCGGCTGTCGGCCGTCGCCCTGACGAACCTGGGCCTGGTGTCGCTGGCGCGCAAGGACTTCGCGGCCGCGCGCGCCTTCCACCGGCGCGGCCTCGAACTGGCCGAGGCCGTCGGCGAGCGCCGCTGCGTCGCGGAAAGCCTGGAGGGGATCGCGGAGGCGGACGCCGCCGAGGGCGACGCCGAGCGGGCGGCCGTGCTGTTCGGCGCGTCGGGCGCGCTGCGCGCCCTGATCGGCTCGCCCATTCCCGGTCCGGACCTGGCGCGGTTCAATGAAGCTGTCGCCGCGACCGAGCTCGCGCTCGGCAGCGAGCGGTTCAGCGCGGCACGGGCGCGCGGCGCGGCGATGCCGGCCGACCGCGCGGCGGCCCTGGCCCGCGAGACGGACCAGGCTGGCGCGGGCGAACGGGCTGGCGTCGGCCACCAGGCTGGCGAGGGCCAGCGGAGCGACGCCGGCCATCGGGCCGGCGCTGGCAAGGAGGGGCGATGACGGCTATCGATCAGCAGGCAGGCGGCGCGAGCCCGGTCGACTTCGGCAGCTACGGCGACTACGGGGACTTCCGCCCGCCGGGCAAGAAGCCGTCGGCCGAGTTCGTCCGGGCGCCGTACCCGTTCCGCGGCCGGATCACCGCCGACGGATCCAGCGGGTACCCGGCCGAGCCGGGCAGGTACCACCTGTACATCTCGTGGGCCTGCCCGTGGGCGCACCGGACCGCCATCGTCCGCAGGATCGCGGGCCTGCAGGACGTCGTCTCGCTGTCCGTGGTCGACCCGGTCCGCGACGGCCGGGGCTGGGCGTTCCGCGAGGGCCCCGGGCACACCCTCGACCCGGTGAACGGGTTCGCCCTGCTGCGCGAGGCCTACGACGCGACCGAGCCGGGATATCAGGGCCACATCTCGGTGCCGGTGCTCTGGGACAAGGCCGGCCACCGCATCGTCAGCAACAACTTCCCCGACATCACCATCGACCTTCCCGCCGCCTTCCGTGCCTGGACTCCCGACGCGCCCGAGCTCTACCCGGCGGAGCTGCGCGCCGAGATCGACGCCATCAACGAGGTCGTCTACGAGACCGTCAACAACGGCGTCTACCGGGCTGGCTTCGCCGGTTCGCAGCAGCAGTACCACCAGGCGGTCACCCGCATCTTCGCTACCCTCGACGACCTCGAGGAGAGACTGGCCGGCCGGCGTTACCTGCTCGGCGACGCCCTCACCGAGGCTGACGTCCGGCTTTGGGTGACCCTGGCCCGCTTCGACGCCGTCTACTACTCGCATTTCAAGGCCAACCTGCGCAGGCTGTCGGACTACCCGAACCTGTGGGGATACACGCGCGACCTCTACGCGATGCCCGCCTTCCGCGAGACGACCAACTTCGACCACATCAAGCGGCACTACTACACGACGCACCCGCACCTCAACCCGTCCAGGATCGTCCCGGACGGCCCGCTGCTCGACTGGGACGCCCCGCACGGCAGAGCGGACTGACGTCGAGCGGGCTGACATTGAGCCCGAACGGATCCTGCCCGCTGACTGCCCTCCGCTGGCTAAGCTGCGTTCTGGCTCGTGTACTTGGCCTTTCCTGGCACCAGCCGCAACGGGCCTGTAACGCCGTTGCAACGCGGCAGTCCCACGATCGGTCTCGATCGATCCTGACCGCGCGCTGCCGACGGCAGCGCCCCCCGATCACCCACTGTCACCAGGAAGGGCATGACATGCTCGCCATCAGATCTACCTCGCGGGTCTCCGCGATCGTTGCCGCCGCCGCGGGCGCCGCCCTGATGCTCGGCGGCTGCGGCGGCGGCTCGAGCGGCACCGCCGCTGGCGGCTCGACCCCCACCCCCACCTCCGCGCCCGCTGGCAGCTCGTCGCCGGCCGCCAGCAGCAGCGCCCCCGCGCTGGCTGGGTTCGCCCTGCCCAAGCTGACCGGTCACTTCTGCACGGACCTGGACAACATGGGCAAGAACCTGCCCAAGGTTCCGGCCGGCGACAAGAACGACCTGGCCGCCCTCGAGGCGAACGGCGGGCAGTTGTTCAAGGAGGCCGATGCGTACTTCACCGCGCTGGCCAACGAGGCGCCCCCGCAGGCAGGGCCCGAGCTCAAGATCATCGCCTCAGCCTACGGCTCCATGGGCAACGGGGACATCACGGCCGGCTCGGTGGCCCAGCTGGAGAAGCAGATGGCCGGCATCACCAGCCACGGCGCGGCCGGCAAGGCGTTCCTCAGCCTGATCACCTACGTCTCGACGCACTGCCACTGACGCGCTGCCACTGAGGCGCCCGCGCCGGGCATGATCGCAGGCGGCGGCCAGCAGTGCCGCCGCCTGCCCTGGTCAGCAGGCCCGGATCGTGCCAGGCTAGGACAACGGGCCCTTCTGCCCTGTGACGCCGCGGGGAGGCTGCGATGGGCAGGGATGTCCCGGCGATGGTCATCAGCCAGGCCGACCGGCGTGCCTACCGTGAGAAGGTGCGGCACTGCCTGGACGTGCTGGCCCGGATGCTGCGCGAGTCCAGGTTCGAGACGGAACCGCAAAAGGTCGGGCTCGAGATCGAGCTGAACCTGGTCGACGAGTCCGGCTGGCCCTCGATGAAGAGCACCGACGTGCTGGGCGCGATCGCCGATCCGTCCTGGGACACCGAGCTCGGCCAGTTCAACCTCGAGATCAACGTGCCGCCGCGATCGCTGGCAGCCGGCGCCCTTGGCGAGTTCGAGGACCAGGTGCGGGCCAGCCTGAACCACGGTGACCAGCAGGCCAGGCACGCGGGCAGCCGGCTGGCGATGATCGGGATCCTGCCGACGCTGCGGGAGAGCGACGTCGACGAGCGGGCCATCTCGACGAACCCCAGGTACCGGCTGCTGAACGAGCAGATCTTCGCTGCCCGCGGCGAGGAGATGGGCATCTGCATCGAGGGCGCGGACCGGCTGGAGACCTACATCGACACGATCGCCCCGGAGGCAGCCTGCACGAGCGTCCAGTTCCACCTGCAAGTCAGCCCGGAGGCGTTCGGCAGGTACTGGAACGCCGCACAGGCGCTGGCCGGAGTGCAGGTCGCGCTCGGCGCTAACTCGCCGTTCCTGTTCGGCCGTGAGCTGTGGGCGGAGACCCGCATCACGCTGTTCGAGCAGGCGACCGACACCCGGCCAGAGGAACTCAAGGCACAAGGGGTCAGGCCGCGGGTCTGGTTCGGCGAGCGGTGGATCACGTCGGTCTTCGACCTGTTCGAGGAGAATCTCCGCTATTTTCCCGCACTGCTGCCGCTGATCGACGACGAGGACCCGGTGGCCGCGCTTGACGGCGGCGGCGCCCCGCAACTGGCCGAGCTGACGCTGCACAACGGCACCGTCTACCGGTGGAACCGCCCGGTGTACGCGGTGACGGCGGGCCAGCCGCACCTGCGGGTCGAGAACCGGGTGCTCCCGGCGGGCCCGACCGTGGCCGACACCTTCGCCAA